>Ga0208015_1000016_pt1 | contig 178316 bp, 162 predicted proteins | sample 26BtaG_FD_184101 | JGI IMG/M metagenome (GOLD analysis project Ga0208015, IMG submission 184101) | Marine viral communities from Cariaco Basin, Caribbean Sea - 26B_WHOI_OMZ_CsCl (SPAdes) (version 2) | ecosystem: Environmental > Aquatic > Marine > Oceanic | place: Caribbean Sea: Cariaco Basin... | reverse complement strand
TTCATTGAGGCCAGAGTCACCGAAGTGACTCATCATAAAGGCCGGATATACGTGCGCAGTTTTACCCAGTTAACTTTTTACACCACCGAGAGCTTGGGAGGCTTGCGCAACAAGAGGTCTACATATATGTGCTCGTAGCGGTTTCGGGAAAGGGTATCCAGCCAGTGCCCCACCGCCCAATCTGCAGGCTACGGAGACTATACCCCCCCACAATCCGCAGGCCAGGCGACCCCGAACTCCCAAGCTGAACTTAACTCCAGACGGCCTCGGCAACCAGGCTCCAGGCCTCGTCGAAGTCGGTGGAGGGCAAGCGGGAGAAGGAGGAGCGGACGAAGCGCTGGATGCGACCTTCGAGGAACACCATTACGAAATCGGCACCCCGGGCTGCGCTGGTGCGGGGCCGCAGGCCCTGGCGGATTTCGCCTTCTTTCAGGGCCTGGCGGAACTGGGTTTCCAGGCGTTCGAAGAACTGGGACGCGCGCTTGCGCAGCGACTCGTCTTCGCCCATCAGGGCATCGCCGGTCAGTACGCAGCACAGGCCCGGGTTGCGCTCGGCGAACACCAGTACCAGGTGCACCAGCTGCTGCAAACGCACACGAACGTCTTCCTGCTCCTGCAACACCACCTGGCAACGGGAGAAAACAGCCTCCTCGGCAAATTCGATCAGGGCTTCGAACATTTTGCGTTTGCTGGGGAAGTGCCGGTAGAGGGCCGCCTCGGTGACACCCACGGTTTTGGCCAGGCCAGCAGTTGTGATCCGGGCCCCGGGGTCTTTTTGCAGCAATTCAACAAGGGCCTGCAGGATTGTGTCCCGCCGGCTGGGTTTTTGAGTGGTCATATCAGGACTACAGCGCTCTGTTTTTTTTGCCACGGACACTCACGGAATCTCACGGACATTACAGATCTGTTTTTGGTCCGTGAGCGTCAGTGAGTGTCCGTGGCTAATATTTTCTGTTTATTAAAAGAAAGTGCCGTCGATCGGCGACGACGCGCTGGCGTACAGCTTCTTCGGCATACGTCCAGCAAGGTAGGCCTCGCGGCCGGCTTCGATGGCCAGGCGCATGGCGTTGGCCATTTTGATCGGGTCTTTGGCCTGGGCGATGGCGGTGTTCATCAGTACGCCGTCGCAGCCCAGCTCCATTGCGATGGTGGCGTCTGAGGCGGTGCCTACGCCCGCATCCACCAGCACCGGCACCTTGGCGTTCTCGACAATCAGCCGGATGTTGTAGCGGTTCTGGATGCCCAGGCCGGAGCCAATGGGGGCGCCCAGAGGCATGATGGCAACACAGCCCATTTCTTCCAGGCGCATGGCCAGCAGCGGGTCGTCGGAGCAGTACACCATTACCTTGAAGCCGTCTTTGATCAGCTCTTCGGCGGCTGCGAGGGTTTCCGGCATGTTGGGGTACAGGGTTTTGTGTTCGCCCAGCACTTCCAGCTTCACCAGGTCGTGGCCATCGAGCAGTTCGCGGGCCAGTTTGCAGGTGCGTACCGCGTCTTTGGCGGTGTAGCAGCCGGCCGTGTTCGGCAGGATGGTGTAGGCGTCCGGGGAAACCACGTCCAGCAGGTTGGGCTCGTCCGGGTTCTGGCCGATGTTGGTTCGGCGTACCGCTACGGTCACAATCTCGGCACCGCTGGCTTCAATGGCGTGGCCGGTTTCCATCAGGTCATGGTACTTGCCGGTGCCTACCAGTAAGCGAGACTGGTACACCTTGCCGGCAATTTCCAGGGGTTTGTCTTCGGGGAGCTGAATCTCTGGTGTGTCTGTCATAGCCTGCCTGATTTCTGTCGAAATGAGAGTCGGGAGTGGTCGTTCGCAGCAAGGAGGATTAACCGCCTCCGATGGCGTGTACCACTTCCACACGATCACCTTCGCTGAGGGAAAAGTCCGGGTGCTGGCTGCGGGGTACGATGTCTTCGTTCACTTCCACCGCCACGCGTTTCCCGGCCAGTGCGAGTTGCTCAATCAAGGCGGCAATGGTGGCTCCGTTCGGGAGCTCCATGGCTTCGCCATTAACCTTTACCTGCATGGTTGTGATCACCTTTGTTATTTCTTCAGGGCTGCGATGGCCAACAGGGCCCAGCCCACCATGAAACACAGCCCGCCTACCGGAGTGACCGGCCCAAGCCAGTGGGTTCCTGTCAGCACCAGCAGGTACAGGCTGCCGCTGAACAGCAGGATACCCACCAGCCAGAAGCCGCAGGCCACGGCCAGGAGTTTCCGGGGCAGGCCGAGTACCGGCATCAGGCTGGCCACGACGAGGATCAGGGCGTGGTACATCTGGTAGCTGACTGCGGTCTGGAACACTTCAAGGCCCCGTTCGCTCACCAGGTTACGCAAGCCGTGGGCACCGAAAGCGCCGGCCATCACCGCCAGCAAACCGGCAACGGCGCCGGCTACCAGTGCCCAGCGTACAATCCGGGTGTTGCTGTCAGCTGCAGTCACAGTGAATTTTCTCTCCGGTATCCAGGTTCATCATGGTCAGGGCACCGCCCCATACGCAGCCGGTGTCCAGGCCGATAAACCGTTCGCTGCCGGTTTTACCTTCCAGGGCCGCCCAGTGGCCGAACACCACGGTTACGTCGTCTTTGCGCGGGTAGGTAAACCAGGGTGCGAAACCTTCCGGGGCGTTGGCAGCCGCTTCCTTGGTGGCCAGTTCCAGGCTGCCATCCTGTGCAATAAAGCGCATACGGGTGAAGTAATTGGTGATCACCCGCCAGCGATCCATGCCGGTGAGGGTATCACACCAGCGTTCGGGCTGATTGCCATACATTTGGCTGAAGTATTCGCCGGCATTGTCGCCGCGGATCACCGCTTCCACTTCCCGGGCACAGGCCACGGCCTGTTCCACACTCCAGATGTGGGGCAGGCCGGCGTGGGCCATCAGCAGGTTACGACCGGCATCGTGCACACACAGATGCTGCTGGCGCAGCCAGTGGATCAGCTGCTCATGGTCCGGGGCTTCGAGAATGTCGTGCAGGGTGTCTTTTTTCTTCGGGCTGTGGCCACCGAGCGCTACAGCCAGCAGGTGCAGGTCATGGTTGCCCAATACCACGATCGCGGAACTGCCCAGGCTTTCGATGTAGCGCAGGGTTTCCAGCGAGGACGGCCCCCGATTGATCAGGTCACCGGCCACCCAGAGCCGGTCCCGGGACGGTGAAAAATCCACCTTGGCCAACACATCCCGCAGGCGATCATAGCAACCCTGAATATCGCCGATGGCGTAGTCAGTCATTACTTACCTCCTTGTTCCCGGCCGGCCCAGCTCCGCTGTCCACCAGCAAATCCGCAATCTTTACATAGTCGGCCAGGCTCAGGTTTTCCGGGCGTAGTCCGTCGTTGATGCCGAGGGATTGCAACTGCTCCACCGTTACCATCGCCCCCAACGCCTTGCGCAGGGTTTTGCGGCGGGCATTGAAGGCGGTACGTACCACGGCCTGCAGGGTTTTCAGGTCTTTCGCCGGGTGTGGCAGTTCTTTGTGGGGCACCAGGCGGACAATGGCGGAATCCACCTTCGGGGCCGGGCGGAAGGCGCCGGGGCCGACTTCAAACAGCGGCTGCACCTTGCAGAAATACTGGGCCATGATGCCCAGGCGGCCATAGTTGTTGTCGCCGGGTACCGCCGCCAGCCGCTGGACCACTTCTTTCTGCAGCATGAAGTGCATGTCTTGTACCACGCCACTCTGTTCCAGCAGGTGGAAAATCAGCGGGGTGGAAATGTTGTACGGCAGGTTGCCGACAATGCGCAGGGGGCGGTCGGTCATCAGCTCACGAAAATCGAAGCTCAGGGCGTCGGCTTCGTGAATCTGAAACTCCGGGTAGTTGAAAAACTTGGTTCGCAGCACCGGGATCAGGTCCCGGTCCAGCTCCACTACCTGCAGGCGCGGATTGATCGCCAGGATCTCTTCGGTGATGGCGCCCAGGCCGGGGCCGATCTCGACAATGGCATCGTCCGGCTTGGGGTTGATGGAACGGACAATGCGTTCGATCACGCCAGGATCGTGCAGGAAGTTCTGGCCGAAGCGCTTGCGGGCCTGGTGGCCGTGTTTGTTACTCATGATGATTCTCCGGCCTGTGCGGCCTTGCGGCAGCGGGCCATATGCTCGCCCACCCGAATGGCGGTGTGCAGGCTGCCTGCGTCAGCCTTGCCGGTGCCAGCCAGGTCAAGCGCGGTGCCGTGGTCGACCGAGGTGCGGACAATGGGCAACCCGAGGGTGATGTTTACGGCACGGCCAAAGCCCTGGAATTTCAGCACCGGCAGGCCCTGGTCGTGGTACATGGCCAATACCGCATCGGCATTGTCCAGCCAGTGCGGAGTAAACAGGGTATCCGCCGGCAGCGGCCCGGTCAGCTGTATGCCTTCGGCGCGCAACTGTTCCAGGGTTGGCTCGATCACCTCGATTTCTTCCCGGCCCAGGTGGCCGCCTTCCCCTGCGTGGGGGTTCAGGCCCGCCACCAGGATGCGCGGCTGCTCAATGCCGAAGAAGGTTTGCAGGTCGGCATTGAGAATACGGGTTACCTGGGCCAGACGCTGCGGCGTGATGGCCGCCGATACGTTTTTCAGGGGTAAGTGGGTGGTTACCAGCGCCACCCGGAGTTCTTCCGTGGCCAGCATCATCACCACCCGTTCAACGCCACACAACTCCTGCAGGAATTCGGTGTGGCCGCTGAAGGCAATGCCGGCTTCGTTGATCACGCCCTTGTGCACCGGCGCGGTGACCATGCCGTCAAAGGAGCCGTTCAGGCAGCCTCTGGCCGCAACGGTCAGGGTATCCAGCACATACTGGCTGTTGGCGGCATCCAGCTGCCCGGCTAGCGTTGACTGGCAACCATCCACATGCCGAACCGACAGGTGTCCGGCCCGGGTTTCCGGCACCATGCCCGGTTGCCAGTCGTGAAGCTGGACCTCAAGGCCAAGCGCGCTGGCCCGGGCCTGTAACAACACGCGACTGGCAATCACCACCAGCCCGGCGTCCCGGGCTTCGGTAGCCAGCTGCAGGCACAGTTCCGGGCCGATGCCGGCCGGCTCGCCCGCCGTCAGCGCCAGGATGACCGGTGTACTCATGACGGGTCTGCTTCCTCGCTTTGCGGGTTCATATCGGCGAACTCGCCCTTGAACTCCACGAAGGCTTCATCACGGACTTCCCGCAGCCAGTTCTGCAGTTCCTGCTCGAACTTGCGCTGATAGATGGCCTGGCGGGCCTGGGATTCGCGGGCCTCGGCGGTGACATCCTGCTTGCGACGCTCCTGAACCTGCAGAATATGCCAGCCAAACTGGGAGCGCACGGGGCCGTATACTTCACCCACGTCGGCATCCAGCATGGCCTGCTCAAACTCGGGGACCATCTGGCCCGGGCTCACCCAGTCCAGGTTGCCGCCATCAGAGCCGGATACCGGGTCGTCTGACAGCTCACGGGCCAGTTCGGCAAAGTCGGCACCCTCCTGCAACTGGCGGTAGATATCGCGGATCCGCTGCTCGGCCTGGGCCTCGGTCACCGCTGCCGACGGGCGAACCAGTATGTGGCGAACCTTGTGCTGTTCGATAATCTGCTGCTGCTCACCACCACGCTTGTCCATTACCATCACCAGGTGGAAGCCGCTGTTGTTCTCCAGCACGGCAGACGGCACACCCGGCTCCAGGTCCGGCACCACCGGCGCCACCAGCGACGGCAGCTGGCTTTCAGAGCGCCAGCCCATATCACCACCCTCAAGGGCGTTGCTGGCGTCGGATTCGGCAACAGCCACTTCCCGGAAATCCCGGCCATCCAGAATCTGCTGGCGCAGGTTATCCGCCAGGTTACGGGCCTGGCGCACAGACGCCTCGTTACCCGGCTCGTCTACCTGGATAAAGATATAGGCCAGGCGGTATTCAGCACCATCGCTGCCGGCACCGGCCTGGGCTTGCAGGTAGTTTTCCACTTCGTTATCGGTAATGCGCACCCGGTTGCCCACCTGGCGCTGCTGCACCCGACTGGTAAGCATCTCGTTGCGGATCTGCTCCCGCGCCTGCTGGTAGGTCACACCTTCTTCCGCCAGCTGGCTTTCGAACTGGGCCATGGTCATGCCATTGCTGCGGGCGATATTGGCCAGGGTTTCGTTCAGCTCGTTATCGCTGATGCGCATGCCCATTTTGTCCGCCATCTGCAGCTGGACGGATTCAGCAATCAGCTGTTCCAGTACCCGCTGCTCCAGCATCTGGCGTGGTGGCAGGCCGGTACCCTGGGCACTCAGCCGGCCCACAATGGTGTTCACCCGGGCTTCCAGCTGGGTCTGCAGGATGACATCGTCGTCGACAATGGCGACCACCCTGTCCAGCAGCTTGCGTTCAGCCTGTACCGCCAACGACATGGTCATCATGGCCATGGTCAGCAGCAGGGTCAGTCCGTGGCGTACAGTCGCCTTCATAGTCACCTCTTCGTTTGTGCATTCCGGGTCGTCAGCCAGGCAAGGCCCGGCTAACGGTATTGGTTCGTTTTAGCGGCGCTGAGTTCCGAAACGGCGGCGCTCGCGCTCATCATAGCCGTAGATGGCATCGGCAATGTTGTCAGATGCTCCGCCACTGCCGCCCAGGCCTTTCAGCTCGATCCGGAACAGCAGTCGGGTATCCAGTTCTTCATCGTCGGTCAGGTAATTCTGGTGCACTACCTGCACACTCCAGCAGCAGTTGTTGTATTCCAGGCCGGCCAGGGTACCCACGGTACGGTCCAGTTTCGAATCCCACACCCAGCGGCCGATAGCACTGACCCGGTTGGTGACCGGCAGCACGGCACCTACATCGGTCTGTTCAATGTCATCGGGCCGGCTGTAGGTATGGCCCAGCGTTGCCAGGTACCGATAATCCTCGGAATGGAAAATCAGCTGGCTGCGGCCTTCCTCGGTTCTCTGGGTGTCATGGTCCCACAGGCCGGAGCTGCGGATTTCCAGGTTATCAACCGGGTTCAGCACCAGCTCACCGGCCAGCGGCGAGTTACTTCGGTCGGAGGCACCCTGTCCGAACAGGCTCACTTCCCGGTCATCAAAATAGCGCACCTGGCCAATACTGACCCGGGCCCGCTCGGCGCCGGTCAGCAGGTCGTTGAAGCGACTGGTCAGGGCCACGGTCAGCTGGTTGGCATCCCCCACCCGGTCACCGCCGGTGAAGCGATCACGCTGGAACAACTCGTCGAATCGGAAGCTTTTCAGGCCGGTGTCAAAATCCGGGATGTCGTTCTGGTCGGCCTCGGCATCGGCCCAGGCGTAATAAAGCCGGGGCTCCAGGGTCTGGTTATAGGGAATATCGAACAGGCTGGAGCGGCGGTCAAAGTACAGGCCGTTGTCCCACTCGAACACCGGCACCGTGCGATCAAAACTGCTGTTGCCGAGTGTGTAGTCTTCCAGGTCGTAGCGGGTGTAATCCAGGCTCACCGACGGCCGGCTGAAACCCCAGAGCGCGCGCATGGGCAGCGCCAGTTCAGGAATCGCACGCACCCGCTGGCCATTGGCCCGGTTCAGACCGGTCAGGTTTTCGTTATCCCGATAGAACCAGGAGTACTGGCTTTCGATGCCCGCCTCGAAGGCCCCCACCTCGGTGGTTCCGGCATACAGCACTTCCGGCAACAGATTATAGGGTTTGTTGACGTCGGCAATACGTTCGGCAATGGTCTGGTAGCCATTCAGGTAGGCATCAAAATACTGGTTCTGGTCGGAATAACGTACACCGCCGCGACGCTGCAGGTGAGCCGCCTGGTCAAGTTCCAGGGAGCGGTTCAGGTCGCTCAGGTAGTCTTCGTCAGACACCACCGAGAAATCACCGTAACCACTCCAGCCACCACCGAAGGCTGCCCGGGTCGACAGATCCAGGGCCCAGCGCTGGCCGTCTGCGCCCGGATTCTCGTCTTTGTAGTAGGAATCGTCATCGATGTAACCCAGCTGCAGCACTGACTCCCCGAACCGGCTCAGATACCGGCCTTCCAGTTCGGTAAACAGGCCCCGGCCATGAATGTACTGAGGCGTGAGCGTGGCGTCGTAGTGGGGCGCCAGGTTCAGGTAATAGGGCAAGGCCAGGAAGGCGCCGCTACCGGCATTGGACGAGCCGAACTGCGGGTACAGAAAACCGGTCTTGCGGCGGTCATCAATGGGGAAACTGATGTAGGGCCAGTAGAACACCGGGGCATCCAGCACCTCAAGGCGCACATGCCTGGCGGTGCCAAAGCCTTCAGCCTGGTCCAGCTCGATATCCGAGGCAACGATGGCCCAATCGTTCTGGCCCGGGCCGCAGGTGGTCAGCAGGCCATCGGTAATCAGCACCTGGCTTTCACCAACGCGCGACAGGGACGATGCCTCGCCGCGCATCTCGGATTCGTGCAGCAGGAAGGTGGCGGTGTTGATATCCAGCTGACCGCTTTCGGTGGAGTAGCGGGCGTCTTTACCGGTCAGCAGGAAGCCTTCGCCCCGGCTCACCAGAGGCCCCTGCAGGTTCAGGCTTCCGGAGCGGGTGTCGTATCGTGCCTCCGAGCCGGAGGCCTGGAAGCTGCCCTGGCGCAGCCTTACATCCCCCTGCAGGTACAGCTCCGCATCCAGCTCGTAGCGGGCACTGAGCGCACTGGCCTCCAACGGTGCCTCGGTCTCTCCGGCCGGCAGTACCGGCATGGCTCCGCCGGCTGTGCCGGAAGGCAGGTAGCCGCCATCGCAGAAGACTGGCAAGCCAGCCTGTACTTCAGCCGGTAACTGGCTGCGGGGCCGCCAGTCGATCTCGGCCGCACTCGGTGCCTGCTTGCCGGCATCCTGGGCCAGGCCAGCTGCCGGTGCCAGGGCCATCGCCAGCAAAAGCCCGCCGCAACGGGGCTTGAACCATAACAGGTGACGGTAACGGCTGGGCACGACGGCAATATTCCTGTTCCGGATAAATGGCGACTGACACTAAAAACAGCTGCCTAGTTTACACGCGCCCCCCGGGGTTGTTAACGGAAACCCCGCTGCAAATCCGTTTTACCCTCTTTATACTCCTCTGCTAACGTTCCCGGACACCAAAGACAACTCAGGACGCACCCGACAACCATGGATACCCGCCTGCAACTGCTGACCGACTGGGTCAGGCAAATTCCCGGTTTCAACAGCGCCAGCCCGGAACCGGTTTCCGGTGACGCCAGTTTCCGCCGTTACTTCCGGGTTTGGCGGGAAACGCCGGGCCAGCCCCGAACAGCGTTTATTGTCATGGATGCCCCGCCGGCACACGAAGACTGCCGGCCCTTCGTCGCCATTGCCGAACACTGGCACCGCCACGGCGTGCATGTACCGGCCATCGAGGCCCAGGACCTGCAACAGGGGCTGTTGCTGCTGGAAGATTTCGGTGATCGGCTGATGCTGGCAGAACTGGACGGCGACAGCGCCGACACCCTGTACCGCCAGGCGCTGGACGAGCTGGTGCGAATCGGGCAAATGCCACCGCCCGCGAATTATCCGTTGCCGGCCTATGATGACGCCCTGCTGGACCGGGAGATGGCCCTGTTTCCGGACTGGCTGCTGGAACAGCACCTGGAGCTGACGCTGGACAACCAGGACCGGGCTTTGCTGGAAACCGCCTTCGGCCTGCTGAAAGAAAGCGCCCTGGCCCAGCCGGAAGTGACCGTGCACCGCGACTACCACTCCCGCAACCTGCTGATTCGCCCGGGCCAGATCGCCCCCGGGGTGATCGACTTCCAGGATGCCGTGACCGGCCCGGTAACCTACGATGCGGTCTCCTTGCTGAAAGACTGCTACGTGCGTTGGCCGGAAGCCGATATCGCTAACTGGCTGGAACATTATCGCCAGGTTAGCCTGGACGCCGGGCTGCACCGGGCCGACGCCGACACCTTCCGGCAGTGGTTTGAGCTGATGGGCATGCAACGGCACCTGAAAGCCGCCGGCATCTTTGCCCGGCTGGCCATCCGGGACGGAAAGGCCGGCTACCTGGCCGACATTCCCAGAACCGTCCGCTACATCCGCGACGCCAGCGCCCGCCAGCCAGCCTTCCGGCACTTCCACGAATGGCTGTGCGAGGTGGTGATTCCCGCCATCGAAGAACGCATTGGTCCGTTGCCGGCTGCGGAGGCCCGCCAGCCGTGAAAGCGATGATTCTGGCGGCAGGCAAAGGCGAGCGCATGCGCCCGCTGACCCTCACCACTCCGAAACCCCTGCTCGAAGCCGGCGGCAAACCGCTGATTGCCTACCACCTGGAAAACCTGCACCGGGCCGGCTTTCGCGACTTGGTCATCAACCACGCCTGGCTCGGGCAACAGATCGAACAGGCCCTGGGCACCGGCGAGGCATTCGGCCTCACGATAAGTTATTCCCCGGAAGGCGAACCACTGGAAACCGCCGGCGGCATTGTCCGCGCCCTGCCCCTGCTGACCGGCGGCGGGGAAGACTGGTTCCTGGTGATCAACGGCGACATATGGACAGATTTCCCCCTGGCCGAACTGCAACCGCCCGCCACTCCGGATTGCGATGCGCTGCTGGTCGTCACCGACAACCCGGCTCACCATCCTGATGGCGACTTCGCCCTGCAACAGGACGGCACCCTGGCCAGCGAAGGCACGGACAAACTTACCTTCACCGGCATCAGCCTGCTCCACCGGCGGCTGTTTACCGGACTGGACGACAACGCCGGCAAACTGGGGCCTGTGCTTCGCCGCGCCATGGTGGCCGGGCGGGTGCGGGGCCTGCACCATCGCGGCCAGTGGATGGACATAGGTACTCCGGAGCGATTAGCAGAACTGGATCGCAAATTGCGCTGATATCCGTAGCACCCGCGCTGCGAAAAGCCGCGCCAAGCTGGTAGACTTGCCCCATTCCATTTCAGCCGACGAATCACCTGATCGAGAGAGCCCCGATGAACCCCTATCTGATTGCGCCGTCCATCCTCTCCGCCGACTTTGCCCGACTGGGCGAAGAAGTTGATAACGTACTTGCCGCCGGCGCCGATGTGGTGCACTTCGATGTCATGGACAACCACTACGTGCCCAACCTGACCATCGGCCCCATGGTGTGCGAAGCCCTGCGCAAGCACGGCGTAACCGCCCCCATCGACGTGCACCTGATGGTATCGCCGGTAGATGACCTGATCCGCATGTTCATCGACGCCGGCGCCAGCTACATCACCTTTCACCCGGAGGCGAGCAAGCACATCGACCGCTCCCTGCAACTGATCCGCGACGGCGGCTGCAAGGCCGGCCTGGTGTTCAACCCGGCCACGCCCCTGAGCTACATGGATTACGTGATGGACAAGCTCGACATGGTGCTGCTGATGTCGGTGAACCCGGGCTTTGGTGGCCAGAAGTTCATCCCCGGCACCCTGGATAAACTCCGGGAAGCCCGCAAGAAAATTGATGCCAGCAACTACAACATCCGGCTGGAAATCGACGGCGGCATGAAGACCGACAACATCCGGGAAATCGCCGAAGCCGGCGCCGACACCTTCGTGGCCGGTTCCGCCATTTTCAACACGCCGGATTACAAAGCCACCATCGATGCCATGCGCGCCGAGCTGGAACAGGCCCGCAAGGTGATTGGCGGATGAGCCTGAAAGGTCTGTTCAATCCCCGCTGGCCCGGCGTTGCCCTGTTCGACCTGGACGGCACCCTGGTAGACAGCGCGCCAGACCTGGCCGCGGCGGTCGACCAGATGCTGGAGCACCTGGGCCGCAAGCCCGCAGGTCTGGAGAAAGTGCGCAACTGGGTCGGCAACGGTGCCGGCATCCTGGTGCGCCGGGCCCTGGCTGACAAAACCGACTGGGAACCTGCGGCACTGAAAGACGAAATTCTCTATAACGACGCGCTGGAAATCTTCTACCACGCCTACGGCCAGATTAACGGCCGCAATGCTGTCGTGTTCGACGGCGTAACCGAGTGCCTGAACCACCTGCGCAGCCTGCGCTGCAAGATGGCCGTAGTGACCAACAAGCCGGATCGCTTCGTGGCCCCGCTGCTGAACAAGACCGGGCTGGACCAGTACTTCCGGATCTGGGTGGGCGGCGATACCCTGGAAGTGAAGAAACCGGACCCGGCACCGCTGCTCTACGCCATGGAACAACTGGGCGGCACCCGGGGCACCACCGTGATGGTGGGTGACTCCGCCGCAGACGTTAACGCCGCCCAGGCCGCCGGCATTCCCTGCGTGGCCGTGCGCTATGGTTACAACTTCGGAGGCTCGGTAAACAGCCTCGGCGCCGACGCGGTTGTTGATTCGCTGGCCCAGCTTTTGTAATCTCGCAAGGACGTTTTACTTTGAACACATCATTTCGGGAGATTCCTGCCGTGCAGGGACTGAATCTGACTGCAGCGCGAGGCATCCTGACAACCCGCGCAACACGATGGTGGCGATGGCGCACTGGCTGAGCAAGCCACGGGGCTGATGGCACACGCCTGCATGCCCGCACCACCTGTCACAACGGTGTAACACCGCTCTGACAAAACGCAGATCAGATTTCAGGAAACCGAACCATGACACCCGAGCAATTCCGCGAGCTCGCTGAAGCCGGCTATAACCGCATCCCTGTGTACCGCGAAGTACTGGCGGACCTGGACACTCCCCTCAGCACCTATCTGAAACTGGCCAGCGGGCCCTATTCCTACCTGTTCGAATCGGTACAGGGCGGCGAGAAATGGGGCCGCTATTCGATCATCGGCTTGCCCAGCCAGGAAGTGCTGAAAGTCTTTGACCACTGCATTGAGGTCAGCCGCAACGGCGAAGTGGTCGAGCAGGCAGAGGTGGATGATCCCCTGGCTTTCGTGGACGACTACCAGAAGCGATTCAACGCCCCGGATCTGCCCGAGCTGCCCCGGTTCAACGGTGGCCTGGTGGGCTATTTCGGCTACGACACCGTGCGCTATATCGAAAAGCGCCTGCGCAACAGCTGCCCGCCCGACAAGATCGGCACCCCGGATATCCTGCTGATGGTGTCCAACGAAATCGTGGTGTTCGACAACTTGCGCGGCAAACTGCACCTGATTGTGCATGCGGACCCATCCGCCACGGGCGCCTACGAGCAGGCCCAGGCCCGCATCGACGAACTGGAAAGCCAGCTGCACCGCCAGACCGCCAACGCCCCCCGCACACCGGAACATCTGCGCGGCAAGGTGGTGGACGAGAGCGACTTTATTTCTGGCTTCAGCCAGGACAAATTCGAAGCCGCGGTGGACAAAATCAAGGGCTATGTGCTGGACGGCGACGTGATGCAGACCGTCATTTCCCAGCGCATGTCGATCCCGTTCGAGGCACCGCCCCTGAACCTGTACCGCTCGCTGCGGGTACTGAACCCGTCGCCGTACATGTATTTCCTCGACCTGGGCGACTTCCACATTGTGGGTTCCTCGCCGGAAATCCTGGCCCGGGTGGAAGACGAAGAAGTGACCGTGCGCCCCATCGCCGGTACCCGCAAACGCGGCGCCACCGATGCCGAGGACAAGGCCCTGGAAAAAGAGCTGCTGGCCGACCCGAAAGAGATCGCCGAGCACCTGATGCTGATCGACCTGGGCCGCAACGACGCCGGCCGGGTCTCGGAAACCGGCACCGTGAAGCTGACCGACAAGATGATTGTGGAGCGTTATTCCCACGTGATGCACATTGTCTCCAACGTCACCGGTCGCCTGAAACAGGGCACCAGCTGCCTGGACGTGCTGCGCGCGACCCTGCCCGCCGGCACCCTCAGTGGCGCCCCGAAAATCCGGGCCATGGAAATCATCGACGAGCTGGAGCCGGTGAAGCGCGGCGTTTACGGCGGCGCCGTGGGCTACCTGTCGTTTAACGGCAACATGGACACCGCCATCGCCATCCGCACTGCCGTGATCAAGGACAATACCCTGCACATCCAGGCCGGCGCCGGCGTGGTGGCAGACTCCATTCCCCGCCTCGAATGGAAAGAAACCATGAACAAGGGCCGGGCCATCTTCAAGGCTGTGGCCATGACCTACAACGACTACGACCACTGAGGCGGAGGAACAGATTATGTTGCTGATGATCGATAACTACGATTCCTTCACCTACAACGTGGTGCAGTACCTGGCCGAGCTGGGTGCCGATGTGCAGGTGTACCGCAACGATGAAATCACCATCGAGCAGATCGAGGCCCTGAAGCCCGAGCGGCTGGTGATTTCTCCGGGCCCCTGTACGCCGAATGAAGCCGGCATTTCCATGGAGGCGATCCGCCACTTTGCCGGCAAGCTGCCGATCCTGGGCATTTGCCTGGGCCACCAGTCTATCGGCCAGGTGTTCGGGGGCGACATCATTCGCGCCGGCCAGGTCATGCACGGCAAGGTTTCCCCGGTGTACCACAAAGACACCGGCGTGTTCCGGGGCCTGAACAACCCGCTGCAGGCAACCCGTTACCACAGCCTGGTAATCGACAAGGACACCCTGCCCGAGTGCCTGGAAATTACCGCCTGGACCCGCAACGACGACGGTTCCATTGAAGAAATCATGGGCGTGCGCCACAAGACCCTGCCCATTGAAGGTGTGCAGTTCCACCCCGAGTCGATCATGACCGAACAGGGTCATGAACTGCTGCGCAACTTCCTGAGAACATAATAAAGAGGCCCTCCACATGGATATGAAACAAGCCCTCAGCCGCATCGCCTCCAACCTGGACCTGTCCCGGGAAGAGATGAAGGATGTGATGCGCATCGTGATGAACGGCGAAGCCACCGACGCCCAGATCGGCGCCTTCCTGATGGGCCTGCGCCTCAAGAGCGAAACCATCGACGAAATCACCGGCGCCACAGAAGTGATGCGCGAACTGGCCACCAAGGTGGAAATCAACGCCAGCCCGCTGGTGGACATCGTGGGTACCGGCGGTGACGGCGCCAACCTGTTCAACGTCTCCTCTGCCTCCGCCTTTGTAGTGGCCTCCGCCGGCGGTTATGTGGCCAAGCACGGTAACCGCGGCGTGTCCTCCAAGAGCGGCAGCGCCGACCTGATCGAAAAGGCCGGCATCAACCTGGACATGAAACCGGAAGAAGTGGCCCGCTGCGTGGAGCAGATCGGCGTCGGCTTCATGTTCGCCCCGTCCCACCACGGTGCCATGAAACACGCCATCGGCCCGCGCCGGGAGCTGGGCTGCCGGACCATCTTCAATATCCTTGGCCCGATGACCAATCCGGCCGGCGTCACTCGCCAGCTGATCGGCGTGTTCACCAGGGAACTGTGCCGCCCGATGGCGGAAGTGATGCAACGCCTGGGCGCCGAGCACATTATGGTGGTCTGCTCCAAAGACGGCCTGGATGAAATCAGCCTGGCGACCGTGACCCATGTTGCTGAACTGAAAGACGGCGAAATCACCGAATACGACCTGACCCCGGAAGACCTGGGCATCAAGAGCCAGTCGCTGGTGGGTCTGACGGTAGACGGTGCTGACGAATCGCTGGCATTAATCAAAGCCGCCTTCGGCCGCAGCCACGACGAAACTACCGAAAAAGCCCGCGACATGATCGCCCTGAACGCCGGCGCGGCTATCTATGTTGCCGGCCTGGCCAGGACCACCAAAGAAGGCGTCGATATGGCGCTGGACGCGATGGGCTCTGGCCTGGCGGCGGGCAAGATGTCGGAACTGGCTGACTTTTCGCAGTGCTTCTAACGGCTCTGAACTCCAGAAGGCCCTGACCAAGTTTGAAGAGCCGGTGATGGGGGCCTTTCCAAAACTGTCTGTAGCCATGGATGGCTACAGTCAAGCCCTACAGGGACGTACTTGTGGGCGTGTTTTGGAAAGGCCCCCATCATCGGCTCCAGCACCCAATTCAGCAGGCACGAGATGACTGAACGACATTTGGATAAGACTCCCACTATTCTTCGGAAGATCGTTAACCGGAAATGGGAAGAGATCGACGAACGGAAGCCGAAAGTTTCCGTTGCAGACCTCAGAGCCATGGCCGGCGATCAAGCCCCGGCTCGGGGATTTGCCGACGCTCTGCGCACACGAATCAAAGCGCAACAGCCAGCCGTCATCGCCGAGATCAAGAAAGCCTCTCCGAGCAAAGGCATCCTTCGCGATCCGTTTGAACCGGAACGCATTGCCGAGAGCTACGAGAAAGGCGGCGCAGCCTGCTTGTCAGTACTTACTGACAAAGATTTCTTCCAGGGCCACGAAGACTACCTGAAAGCTGCTCGCGCAGCCTGCAGCCTGCCGGTGATCCGCAAGGACTTCATGGTGGCGCCTTATCAGGTGTATGAGAGCCGGGCCATTGGCGCCGATTGTATTCTGCTGATTGCCGCTTGCCTGACCAAAGACCAGATGCAGGAGCTGGAAGGTATTGCCCATGAGATCGGGCTGGATGTTCTGGTGGAAGTGCACGACGGCGAGGAGCTTGACGATGCCCTGACCCTGAGCACGCCGCTGGTGGGCATCAATAACCGCAACCTGCACAACTTCGAGGTGTCGCTGGACACCACCTTCGACCTGCACCACCGGATTGCCAACGACCGGCTGACCATCACCGAGAGCGGCATCATGACCCGAGCAGACGTGGAGGCCATGACCAGCCGGGGCATCTACGGGTTCCTGGTGGGTGAATCCTTTATGCGGGCGCCGGAACCCGGGCAGAAATTGCAGGAGCTTTTCTTCCCGGAGGGCTAACCTCACAGTCAGAACAGGCTGGCGGGTACCTTCTGCCAGCCTGTGCATCCTGATCAGCTCTCCGGCTCAGCCAGCGCCTCCTGCAGCAATTCCAGCAGATGCGCGGGCATGCCTTCCGCCAGTTTAAGCGCGGCTTCGTGGGCCCGGGGGCTCATTTTGTCCCAGGTGCGGCGCACGATGCGCAGCCACTTTTCCTTGTCGAAATCCGGATTGTCTTCAAAGAACCCGGCAAAGTACCGTTCCAGAAACACCATGCAGGCCACATCTTCCAGCAGCTGGGTGTCTTCGTCTTCCCGAAGCTTGCGCTTGGTGATGATCGTCTCTACCCGCTCGCATTCTTCCTGCGGATAGCCGCTTTCCGCCATAATCTCCGCCGCCCGGCGGCCGTGCATCCGGCCACAGGCCAGGCGCCATTGATAGTAATTCTTGCGGCCTTCGCCATAGTCGCTGCGGGGCATGGTCCAGCGCTCCAGGTGCTGGGCCCGGCAGGCAATCTGCATACGTTCTGAGGGTTCCGGTTCCAGCGCGAACAGCCAGCGGGTCATGTGCAGGCTGTAGGCGTATTCCCTGGGCAGTTGCTGGCCGTCTACCTGCTCGGTATTCGGGTCTGCCTGATTGGCCCGGTCGATGGCTTCCAGTGTGTTCATCAAGGTTTGTTGCGTCATACCATGTCCTGTTGCTGATCCTGACCGGGTTGTGGCTTTGTTGGGCAATCCTGGCTGCTGGCATCAAGCCTGGGCCGAAGGCCGGGCCTTGATGCGGTCGTACCAGGCCTGCAGGTTAGTGTGCTCCGGCTTGATACGAATATTCACCACCCGGGCGAAGGCTACGGTGGTGAAGGCGTTGATGTCGGCCGCGGTAAAGCGGTCGCAGCAGATGTAATCCTTGCCTTCCAGGTGCTTGTTCAGGAAGTGCATGAACTTTTCCACGCCCTGCCCGCATTCTTCGCCCCATTCCTTGATCGGGTTCATCCGGTCCTTGAAGTAGCCGGTGGTGTGCTGGAAGCACATGCCGGTGGGCATGAAGAAATAGAACTCCAGCCAGCGCAGCCACTGCTCTACCAGGGCTTTCTCGGCGGCGGTCTCGCCCATCAGTTTCGGGGTATCCGGGTAGGCTTCTTCAAAATAGCGACAGATGGCCATGGTTTCGGCAATGCAGGTGCCGTCGTCCAGTTCCATCACCGGGACTTTCTTCATGGGGTTTCGGGCCACGAATTCCGGCGTCAGGTTCTCGCCTTTCTGGATATCTATCTCAACAAATTCCGCCTTGTCCAGCAGGCCTTTCTCGGCCATGAACATACGCACGCGGCGGGGGTTGGGTGCAGTCCGGGTTTCGAAAATTTTCATCTTGTTATTGGCTCCCTGGCAGAAAAACGGGCTTTGAATACAGCAGGTTGACCGGAAAAAACGGTTGCGTCAAGAAACTATCGGGTGCCGGGTATCCAGTCACCCATTTGCCGGATTACCCACACCGGCTCATCCAGCGGCAGGTCGTGGCCGGCATCCGGGTGCAGCTTCAGGGTCCAGCACCAGCGCCGTTCCAGTTCGGCACTGCAGTGCCAGCTGGCAATCCGGTCGCCCTTGCTGGCCAGTATCAGGGCATCGGCCATCGGGCGCTTTTCCAGGGGTTTGAAACGGGCAGCCGCCAGCAACTGGTTGCGGGCGTTGGTGAACGAGACCGGGCGCTGGCGCTGGATGCTGTACCAGGCCTTGCACAGGCTCAGGGGAATATCCCGGTTGGAGGTCAGGCGCAGGATGTCCCGTTCCCGATGGAACAGTTCACGGCGAACCAGTAAACGCAGGATCTTCGGCCAGGCCGCCGGCTGCATTCGCTGCCAGGGCCGGCTGAAACCGGAACTGGTGTTGATCAGCACCAGGTGCTGTAATTCCCCGGGCTCGGCATGCTGGGCCCAGTCCAGGGCCACCATGCCGCCCATAGACAACGCCAGGATGCTGAACGGCCGGGGAATATGGCTCACCTGCCGGCACACCTGCTCGCGAATAGCGCGCACTGTGGCCGGGCTGGCTTCCCGGTAATGGATGCCCGTGCCGGGCAGGTCCACCAGGTGGAAATGCTGGCCCGGAAAGGCCGCACGCAAGCGTTCGGGAAAGTCGCCCCAGTGTGCCCGTTCCCGGGTAAGACCCCGCAGGAGGATCCAGTGCATGTTATCGGTTATCCCTGTACCAGTGCATGATGGCGGCTTCCCTGAGCATGGACTCTTCATCGCCCTCCGGCAACCAGTTCCGGTAACTGGCGGCCGCATTCACCAGGAAGTCCATCCAGCTCAGATGGCTGCGCAATACCCGCTGATGGCGGTGAGGCACCAGAGGGTTGAATAACCCGTCCAGCCGCAGCAGCTGGCGCGGGCGCTTGCGCACCCATTTCCAGGAGCCCATTTCCAGGGTCAGGGGCAGGAACACCCCGTCACTGCTGCGGTTGACCTGCTTGTAGAAGTAATCCCACAGGTCACCGTGAGTCAGGTAATGCGCCGACTGGGGTTCGAAACGATAGTGGTGATTGGGGTAAGCCTGTTCCCAGATCAGCTTGAGGGCCATCACCGACCCGATGCGGCGCATGGGCCGGCGGCGGTAGGCATAGGGAAACCAGATCTGGTCCTGCCAGCCGAAACCGGAGTGGCAGTCCAGCGCCACGCTGAAGGGCCGGCCCGGCAGCAGGTCCTGAATCACCGATTCCAGTGCCAGGTTCTCCGGCTCCATGCCCTGCTCCGGATCGCCGGTGTACCAGGGCAGGCGGGGCGACAAGCGCTGGCCGCCCAGCAGGAAGGCGCTCTGGTCCTGGGCGGTAATCGGCGCGTTGCGCATCAGGTCGACACCGTTGGGATTGCCCCGCTGGTTCAGGTACATACCGCCGGGGTTCAGGATCGGCAGCAGGGTGATGCGGACTTTCTCCAGCAAGGCGTTCAGGTGGTCATCCCAACCGAGCCGGGCCAGGAAGGAATCGAGCCAGGCCATCACCACCTGGCTGCCAATACGCTCTAAGCCGTGAACTCCGCCGACAATCAGCACCGCCGGCACATCGTCCCGGGTGGAACCCAGGTCCACCCGGTAGATGGGCAAGTGCAGATCCCGCACGGCAACCTCGCCGGCGACGGTGGTGGTGACCTGTTCGGGGGCTTCGGCCAGCTGTCGCTCCAGCTGCACCAGTTCCGGCAGGAAGCTGCGCAACAGGCGCTTCTGGTTGCGGTCGCGGCCGGCCTGTTGTTCGGGAATGGCACTGTGGGGGGTGAGGGCCCGCAATTCGGTCATGGCTGGTCTCTCTGCAGCATCGACCTGTCAGGGTAGACGGCAAATGCTGCAGAAATTTGACCGGGCGGGCCGGGGAAGAGAGTTACAGGTTGTCGGTCGTCGCCGGGAACGCCTTGATCACCTCACCGTTGCCGGTTTCCAGCAGCAATTCACCCTGGCGACCGATGTGGCCATCCACCACCTGCCCCAGCAATTCCAGGTACTTGCGCTCCTGGTTCATCAGCGACGGCGCGCAGGCCATCATGGTGCTGCCCAGGGTACTGAACGACAATCCATCATCACTCAAACGGTAATTGCCCATAAACCGGTTGCAGGATGCACGCCCGGCTACCCGGCCATTGCCCAGGAACTGCAGGGTAACCATGGAGCGGTCGATCAGCCCGGCACCGGCCAGGTCTTCTACCACCCACTGCACACCCCGGAACAGCCGCTCCCGGTCGCCGCCACAGCCTTCAAAGCTGTTGCCGTCCAGGGTCAGCCGGATCTGGGACGGATACTGGCGCTTGTCCAGGCCCACTTCACACAGCTGGTGTGCCACCCGCACTTCCAGCGACTGCGCTTCGGTTTTCGCTTCAAACGTCCGGCCGTGTCGATTGGCCAGGGTTTCGGTCAGCCAGATCTCGTTCAGCGCTTGCTGCTGGTACGGCGGGGTCAGGGTCATCCGGTTGTTCTCGATCAGCGCCGACCAGTCCGGGTCGGCACCGATGGCCTCAAACCGGGATTCTATCGCGCCCGGTTCCAGGCATTCCGGCAGCAGATCACCCTTGAGTGTCAGCGTTGCCCGCTTGCCTTCGGCCAGGAAGCGGGTGGAGGTATCGCCCGGAGCCACGTAGAGGGCACCGGTGTCGGTGGGGGACGGTTTCAGCAATACGCGGCGGTCCAGATACTCAAGGCCCAGAAGCTGGCCGTCTTCAGCCGGGGCAACCCGGATATCCAGCTGGCCGCAGCGATAACTGCCATAGTCCGACAGGGCCAGGGTTTTGGATTGGGAAGCGCAGGCTGCCAGTACAAGGCTGCAGCCGCCAAGAATGGTCAGCGAAAAAATTCGTCCCTTAAACATCACAACGTCCTATTTTGGTCCAGACTCCGGGGCGCTAGTCTAAAGATTCCGGGCCAGTTTCACCATGCCCAGTCACACGGAACCGGCCTGTTGTGGTACCGGGGCCGCACAGGGTAACCTTGCGCCATCTATTTCAGGGGAATCATCACCATGGCCATGAAACTCTACCAATTCTGCATCTCCCACTATTCCGAAAAGGTTCGCTGGGCCCTGGATTACAAGGACATCAAGTACCAGCCGGTCAACCTGCTACCCGGGCAGCACAGCAGAACCATCAAGAAGCTTACCCGGGCCGGGTCCTCGGTGCCGGTGCTGGACCACGATGGCCAGATTATCCAGGGCTCTTCAGAGATCCTGGACTACCTGGATAAAACTTTCCCGGAACCCGCCCTGATGCCCGAAGACCCGGCCCTGCAGGAACAGGTTCGCAGCTGGGAGACAAAGCTGGACGAACTGGCTGGCGCGGCCATCCGCACCTGGGTCTACCACTACTTCCTGCAACGGCCGAAGGTTGTGGTGCCGCTGCTGGCTGCCGGCACACCGTTCTACAACCGCATCCTGCTCAGCCTGGCCTTCAGCCGGGTGGACGAGATCATGCGCAACTGGATGAAGATTAACCAGAAGACCGCCGATGCCGCGCAGGAAACCCTGGAGCAACTGATTACCGAGCTGGCAGAGGTGTACGAGCGGCAGCCGTACCTGGTGGGTGACCGGTTCACCCGGGCTGACCTGACCGCCGCAGCGCTGCTGGCCCCGTTGTTCCAGCCCGAGCAATACCCGGTGCCCTGGCCCAGGCCGGCAAAGATCCCGAAACCGGTGCAGGCCTGGCTGGCAGACTGGCGTCCGAAACTGGAGCCGGTGGTGCAGGTATACCAAAAGCACCGGTAACCGGGGCTGTTGGCCGAAAAGGCCACCTCCGCTGTCGCAACAGGACAGTGCATTTATTGTTGGTTATGCCAAGATAAAACCTGAATAAAAACAAAACAGGTTTCCCATGGCATTACTCGACATGATGCGGGCCGTACTGGAAGACAGCGGCCTGCTGGCACTCTGGCACACACTGGCTCCGTGGCTGGCCCTGGATGAGCGGCAGCTGATTTTCATGGTGGCCACCCCCATCTTTATCGGTATTACCTTCTGGGAGTACCGGAAAATCCGTCACGACCCGAAACTGATGGATACCGCCGAAGCCATCCGCAACTTTGCCCTCGGCGCCGGTTACCAGGTTACCGAGTTACTGTTTGCCGGCATCATTGCCTTCCCTGTCTACGCGCTTTGCTACCACTACCGCCTGTTCGAGCTGGAACTGAACTGGCTGACCGGATTCCTGACCTTCCTGGGCGTGGATTTCTGCTTCTACTGGATGCACCGGGCCAGCCATCGCATGCGCTGGTTCTGGGCGGCCCACGTGGTGCACCATTCCTCCGAACGCATGAACTTTTCCACTGCCATGCGCCAGAACGCCACCAACATTTTCAACTGCATGTGGGTGTTCTACCTGCCCATGGCCCTGATCGGCTTCAACCCGGTGTGGATCGGCGTGGCCTATGCCTTCTCGCTGGTGTACCAGTTCTTTGTGCACACCACGCTGGTGGGCCGGCTGCCCGGCTGGATCGAACGGGTGTTCAATACCCCCAGCCACCACCGGGTACACCATGGCCGCAACCCAGAATACATTGACCGCAACTACGGCGGCACCCTGATCATCTGGGACCGGCTGTTCGGCACCTTTGCCCCGGAAAACGATGCCAATCCACCGGAGTACGGCATCACCCGGCAAATCCATTCCACCAACCTGATTGTGCTCTGGACCCACGAATATGTGGACATGTTCCGCGACATGAGCCGCCCGGGCGGTCTACTCTCCCGTCTCGGACATTTGTGGCGACCACCGGAGTGGCAGCGCCCGACCATCAGCAACAGCGAACAACCGGGCACCCTGCATGAGCGAAACCACCCTGAACCTGACCGCCACTGACGGACACCGGATAACCGGCACCCTTTTTTGCCCGGACACCCCCTGCGCGGCTTTAGTGATCAGCCACGGCATGGCCGAGCACGGCAACCGCTATGCCGGCCTGGCCCGCTGGCTGGGCAATCAGGGCGTGGCGGTTGTCACCTATCACCACCGGGGCCATGGACCGGACTGCCGTCCGGAAGACCTGGGCCACTACGCAGACCATCAGGGCTGGCAGAAAGTGGTGGACGATCTCGGCCTGGTGGTGGATCACATCCGCCAGCAGTTTCCGGAGCTGCCGGTCACCCTGCTGGGCCACAGCATGGGGTCGTTCATCGCCCAGAGCTATGCTGCGCAGCACGGCGACAAGCTCGACACACTGGTGCTCAGTGCCACCAACCGCATTCACAAACCCCAGCTGCGGGCGTCCGCCGCACTGGCCTGGCTGATCCGTCTGCTGCGGGGCCGCCGGCACCACAGCAAACTCATAAGCGCCATGACCTTCGGCCAGTTCAACCGGCACTTCCGCCCTAACCGTACCGACTGCGACTGGCTCAGCCGGGACCCGCAACAAGTGGACCGCTACCGGGCAGATCCGCTGTGCGGGTTCGAGTGCAGCGCCGGCCTGTGGCATGATTTCATCACTGGTATGCTTGGCATCAATCCCGGACAATGGCCGCAGGATCTTCCGGTACACCTGTTTGCCGGCACCGATGACCCGGTGGGCGAGATGGGCAAGGGTATCCGCCAGCACTTCCGGGCGATCCGCGAAGCCGGCATCCAGAAGGTGACCTTCCGGCTGTTTGACGGAGGCCGCCACGAGATGCTGAATGAACTCAATGCCGAGGACGTATGGCAACACCTTCTGCAATGTATTCCGGTTCGGGAAAACACCTGCACCGAGCCCTTGCCGGCCTGATCGGCACTGCCCTGCTTGTTTTCCATTCTGCAGCCCTTGCGGAAACGGCCACCCTGGCGGTAGCCGCCAACTTCACCGGCACCATGAACCGGCTGGCGCCGTTGTTCGAACAACAGACCGGTCACCAGTTGCGCATCAGCTACGGCTCTACCGGCAAACTCTATGCCCAGATCCGCCATCGCGCGCCGTTTGATGCCTTTATGGCGGCAGACCGGGAACGACCGCAGTTACTGGAACAACAGGGGCTGGCGGTCGCCGGCACACGATTTGACTATGCCGAGGGCCGGCTGGCGCTTTGGAGCAGAACCCCCGATCTGTTTACCGATGGCACGGCCTGGCTGGCCCGACAACCCGAGCGGCTGGCCATCGGCAACCCGAAAACCGCCCCTTACGGCATCGCTGCCATGGAAGTGCTGCAGAATCTCGGGCTCGCACAAGCCCTCCGCCCCGCGCTGGTCAGCGGCGACTCCATTGCCCAGACCTTCCAGTTTGTCGCCACCGGCAATGCCGTCGCAGGGTTTGTAGCACTGGCCCAAACGCGGGCATGGAAGGAGGAAGGCTCCCTGTGGCTGGTACCGAATGATCTGCACACGCCCATCAGGCAACAGGCTGTTTTGCTGGGCCACGGCGAGGATAATCCGGCGGCCCGGGCGTGGATGTTGTTTCTCGCCAGCGAACCGGCACAGGCGATCATCCGTGAAGACGGCTACGATATTCCTGAACAGCCCAACCACTGAACTGGCGGAGACTTCATGAGCCCGGAATGGCAGGCCGTCTGGCTAACCCTGAAACTGGCAGGCATCACCACCGCACTGCTGCTGGTGATTGGTACGCCCATCGCCTGGTGGCTGGCCCGCACCGGGCACTGGCTGCGCCAGCCGGTTTCGGCCGTGGTTGCACTGCCACTGGTGCTGCCACCCACGGTGCTGGGTTTTTACCTGCTGATCGTTATGGGCCCGGATGGTGCCCTGGGTCGCCTGATGGAGAACCTCGGGCTGGGCCTCCTGCCCTTTACCTTCGAAGGCTTGGTGCTGGCGTCGGTTATCTATTCCCTGCCCTTTACCGTCCAGCCCCTGCAAACTGCTTTCCTGACCATCAACCAGAGCCTGCTGGAGACCGCCGCCACCTTGCGGGCTTCACCCCGGGATCGCTTTTTCTCGGTTGTGATTCCGCTGGCGCGACCGGGCTTTCTGACCGCCGCGGTACTGACCTTTGCCCACACTGTGGGTGAATTCGGGGTGGTACTGATGATTGGCGGCAACATTCCGGGAGAAACCAAGGTCTTGTCGGTGGCCATCTTCGACCATGTGGAAGCCCTTGAGTACACCCAGGCCCACTGGCTGTCTGCCGGCATGGTGGCGTTTTCCTTTGTGGTGCTGGTCAGCCTGTACGCCCTGAATGGCCGCTACCAGCCGGGAGTGGTGAAATGACCGGTACCGTCAACGCCTGCCTCCGGTGCCAGCTGGGGGACTTCACCCTGGATGTAGACCTGACCCTGCCCGGCTCCGGGATAACCGCGATCTTCGGCCACTCCGGGTGCGGCAAGACCACCCTGCTGCGCTGCATCGCCGGCCTGCAGCCTGCCGAGGGTCACCTGAGCGTGCTGGGCGAACCCTGGCAGGCCGGAAAGCTCAGCCGGCCCGTGCACCACCGGCCCCTGGCCTATGTGTTCCAGGAAACCAACCTGTTTCCCCACCTGTCGGTGCGTAAAAACCTGCTGTACGGATACCGGCGGGTGCCCAAAGCCCACCGGAAAATAGAACCTGAACAGGTGCACCAGTGGCTCGGCCTGTCGCCCCTGCTGGAGCGGATGCCGGCCGGGTTATCCGGCGGGGAGCGCCAGCGGGTGGCCATCGGCCGGGCCCTGCTCACCAGCCCCCGACTGCTGCTGATGGACGAGCCCCTGACGGCCCTGGACCAGCAGAGCAAACAGGACATCCTGCCGTACCTGGAACGGCTGCGGGACAGCCTGGAGCTGCCGGTGCTCTACGTATCCCACTCCACCGCCGAGGTGGCCCGGCTGGCAGATCATATCGTGATGATGGATCAGGGCCGGGTGGTTGCCCAGGGCCCGCTGCAGGAAACCCTGGCCCGCACCGATCACCCGTTCCGGCTGGAAGAAAATGCAGGGGTTATTCTGGAAGGCAAGATTATCGAGGTGGATACCCGCTGGCACCTGTGCCGGCTGGCATTCGATGGCGGCGAGCTCTGGCTGCGCCACCATGATCACCTGAGTGAGGGAATGACTGTGCGGGTACAGGTGCTGGCCCGGGATATCAGCCTTGCCCTGGAGGAAAATCCGGACCAGAGCATCCAGAACCTGTTACCGGCCTGTATCGACCAGATTGATACCGAGGTAACCCCCGGCACCAGCCTGGTACGCCTGGGAGCCGGGCCAACCGCTTTCCTGGCCCGCCTGACCACCCGCTCCCTGCACCAGCTGCAACTGGAGCAGGGCCAGCAGGTTTGGATGCAGATTAAATCCGTCGCCCTGATGGACTGACCTTACCGGGTGCCGAACACCACCATGGTCTTGCCTTTCACCCGCACCAGGCCCTGGTCTTCCAGGGTTTTCAGTACCCGGCCCACCATTTCCCGGGAACAGCCGACAATGCGGCCGATTTCCTGGCGGGTGATCTTGATCTGCATGCCGTCCGGATGGGTCATGGCATCCGGCTCCTTGCACAGGTCCAGCAGGGTACGGGCCACCCGACCGGTTACGTCCAGGAAGGCCAGGTCACCCACTTTGCGAGTGGTCTGGCGCAGGCGCGTTGCCATCTGCTCACCGATGAAATACAGCACCCGCGGATCCTGCTGGGCGATTTCCCGGAACTTGGTGTAGCTGATTTCCGCCACTTCACACTCGGTCTTGGCCTTGACCCAGGCACTGCGGGAATCCATGTTATCGAACAGACCCATTTCGCCGAAAAAGTCCCCGGCGTTCAGGTAGGCCATGATCATCTCCCGGCCATCGTCGTCTTCAATGATAACGGTCACCGAACCCTTGACGATGTAGAACAGGGAGTCACTTTTGTCGCCTGCATAAATGATGGTGCTTTTGGCGGGATAGCGCCGGCGATGGCATTGGGAAAGAAAATAATCGAGATGTTTGGTCTTCTGCTCAACCGGCTTGACGATAGTAGCCATAATGCGAGACGTGCCTCCTCAGAGTCTGGCAGTGCTTATCTTTTTATATCCCCGCTTTTCCCTGCAGGTTAGGGTTTTTACTGATGTGCCCGGCAACTTATAACAAGAAGGCCGGTTGCGGGCAACTGTGCTAGCATTCCCCGCCATACCCGAATAGCCGATGGAGACACCGATGAAAGCTACCGTTGACTGGACCGGCAATGCCAGCTTCAAAGCCACCAGTGGCACTGGCCACACCGTACAACTGGACGGACCGCCCGACCACGGCGGCCAGGACCTGGGCCCCCGCCCCATGGAAATGCTGCTGATGGGCGTGGGCGGCTGCTCGTCGTTTGATGTCATGAGCATCCTGAAAAAGAGCCGCCAGGACGTCACCGCCTGCCACGCCGAGCTCGAGGCCGAGCGGGCCGATGCCGTGCCTTCCGTGTTCACCAGGATTCACCTGCACTTTGTGGTAACCGGCCACAACCTGAAAGAAAAGCAGGTAGAACGGGCAGTTAGCCTGTCCGCAGAAAAGTACTGTTCGGCATCAATCATGCTGGGTAAGGCAGGCGTGGAAATCAGCCACAGTTACGAGATCCACGAGGCGGAATAACCGGCTGGAAAAAGTCATTGCAACGACTATCCAATGACACATACGGTATGCATAATACGCAACTTTCTTAAAGGTCTGCGCAAAAGGTGATCAACTATTATGGAAACCAAACTCCAGCTACACGGTTTCAACAACCTGACCAAGTCCCTGAGCTTCAATATCTACGATATCTGTTACGCGCAGACCGAAGAACAGCGTGAAGCCTATATTGATTACATCGACGAGATGTACAACGCCGAGCGTCTGACCCAGATCCTTTCAGACGTGGTCAAGATCATCGGCGCCAACATCCTCAACATTGCCCGCCAGGACTACGAGCCCCATGGCGCGTCTGTCACCATGCTGATTGCCGAGCATGAAGTGACCGACAGTGAAGCCAATAACGAGGAATCCCCGGGCCCGCTGCCAGACACCATTGTTGCGCACCTGGACAAGAGCCACGTAACCGTTCACACCTACCCGGAAAGCCATCCCCACGACGGCGTAAGCACCTTCCGGGCGGATATCGACGTATCCACCTGCGGCCTGATTTCACCGCTGAAGGTACTGAACTACCTGATCCACAGCTTCGATTCCGATGTCGTGACCGTGGACTACCGGGTGCGGGGTTTCACCCGCGATGTAGACGGCACCAAGCACTACATCGACCACGACATCAACTCGATCCAGAACTACCTGACCGAAGACACCCAGAACGCCTATCAGATGATCGACGTGAACGTGTACCAGGAAAACCTGTTCCACACCAAGATGATGCTGAAGGACTTCAACCTGGATAACTATGTATTTGGCGTGAATGCCAGCGAACTGGACCCGGCCGAAGCCCAGTCCATCGAAGACCGCCTGCGCCGCGAAATGCTGGAGATTTTCTACTCCCGAAACGTGGAATAGTCCGGCCCTGCCGGTGGCCCGGACGGGCCGCCGGCCGCTCCTTCAGTTTTTTTGATCCCTCCCGCCAGAATTCTGCGTTTTCATCCTGCCCGTCGCCCCGGTTTAATGGAACCATTGCTAACCGAGAGGACGACACCATGACGCATCGCGCCCTGAAACAGATTATCCCCGCACTGGAGACCTCCGATGGTGCCGGGGTAAAAATCAAACGCTCCCTGGGCCAGCGCCAGAGCATCCGCATGGATCCCTTCCTGATGCTCGACGAGTTCGGCTCTGACCAGCCCCAGGATTACATTGCCGGCTTTCCCGCCCACCCGCACCGGGGTTTCGAGACGGTCACCTACATGATCGAAGGCCACATGTTGCACGAAGACCACCTGGGTAACCGGGGCAACCTGCGCAACGGCGGCGTACAGTGGATGACCGCCGGCCGGGGCATTGTGCACTCGGAAGTGCCGCAGCAGGAATCCGGCCTGATGCGCGGTTTCCAGCTGTGGCTGAACCTGCCGGCGGCGGAAAAAATGAAACCGGCCGGCTACCGGGATATCCAGCCCGAAGACATTCCGGCCTTCAGTCAGGGCGGCGCCACCGTCAAGCTGATTGCCGGTGAGATGACCCTCAGTGGTGGCCAGGTGTCCGGTGCGGTCACCGGCGGCAGTACCGATGCCATCTACGCCGACATTCACCTGGAGCCCGGCAGCCAGCTGTCACTGCCGGTACCGGCCAGCCACAACGCCATGCTGTACCTGTACGAAGGCGACGCCGAGCTGATCACGGGGGGCAAGCGCACCCGGCTGCAGGCATCGGCAGCCAGTGTGCTGGATGACGGTGACGAGCTGATGCTGGAGGGCGGCACACAGCCGGCCCGTGTGCTGCTGATAGCCGGCAAACCGATCGGCGAGCCGATCGTGCAATACGGCCCGTTTGTGATGAACACCCGGGAAGAAATCGAACAGACCCTGAAGGATTACCAGAGCGGCCACCTGACCGCCTGAGCTTCAGGCGAAGGCCTTGCCGGCCATCAGCTTCTGCACCATGGGCCGGACGATCAGGTCCATGGCCAGGGGCATCTTGGTACCGGGAATCACCAGGGTATCGTGGCGGGACAGAGTGCTGTGGGGAATCACCTGCAACAGCCAGGCAAAGTCGACATCGGCGGCTTCCCGGAAGTGGATCACCACCATGCTTTCATCTTCGGTGGGCACATCCCTGGCAATAAACGGGTTGGAAGTATCCACCAGCGGGATGCGCTGGAAGTTGATGTGGGTATGGGAGAATTGCGGCACGATGTCGTGCACATAGTCGTCCATACGGTTGATGATGGTTTTGACCACCGCATCCGGGCTGTAACCCCGCTGGTTGGTATCCCGGTGAATCTTCTGGATCCATTCCAGATTGACGATGGGCACCACGCCGATCAACAGGTCCACATACTGGGCAATGTTGTAGTTTTCGCTGACCACCCCGCCATGCAAACCTTCGTAGAACAGTAAATCGGTATCCGCCGGCAATGACTGCCAGGGGGTGAAGGTTCCGGGCTTGAAACCGGCAGCAATCAGCTCCCGGTCTTCATCATGGACATAGTGGCGATAACGGCCGTTGCCGGTATGGCTGTAGTCGTACAGCAAGGCTTCCAGGCGGTCGATGTGGTTGGCCGCCAGGGCAAAGTGGTTGCGCTCGCCGAACTGCCCCTTGGCTGCCAGCCGGGCCATCTGCTCGCGGGTATATCGGTGAAAGCTGTCGCCGCTGACCATCGCCGCGCTGATGTCTTCACTGGCAAACAACCGGCTGAAGATCTGGCCGGTTGTACTGGTGCCCGCTCCGGAGGACCCGGTAACGGCTATGACAGGATGGCGTTTGGACATAAACGGCAAGGCTCCCGGATCAGGTCAGGCTGTCGAGCAGCCGCGGCTTCTCGATCACAAAGCCCTGAGCATAGTCCACACCCAGCTGTCGCAACAGGTCCAGCACGCCCCGGGACTCCACCTGCGAGGCAATCACCTCCCGCTCCATGTAGTGGGCCATGTCGACCATGGACTTCACCATGGTCTGGTCAGTCTCGCTGGCCACCAGCTGGCTGGTGAAGGCGCTGTCGATCTTGATCAGGTCCACCGGCAGCGAACGCATGAACTGGAACGAGCTGGGGCCACTACCGAAGTCACCCAGGCAGAACCGGCAACCCAGCTCCTTCATTTCCGCCATGAAGTCGGCCACTGCCTGCAGGTCATTGATGGCCGAAGCTTCTGTCAGTTCGAACCAGAGCCGTTCAATGGGCGCATCCTGCTTGCTGAGCTTTTCGTAGATAAACTCCAGCAGCGACTGGTCATTCAGGGAGTGACCGGACAGGTTGATACAGATTCCACCCACCGCGCCGGGGTCCGGCGCCTCTTCCCGCAACCAGTCCAGCATGTGGCCCACCACCCAGCGGTCCACCACCTGCATCCGGTCATAGCGCTCGGCCATGCGGATGAAGTCCCGGCCAGTAATCAGCTGCCCGCTGTCGTCGTACATGCTGATCAGCACTTCGTACTGGGACGGCATCCTGGCTTTGCCATGCAGCGGGATAATCTTCTGGCAGCGCAGCAACATGCGCTCGTCGCCCGGGTCCCGCAGGTTCGCCAGCCGGGCAGCAATCTGTTCCTGGCGGTCCTGGTCGGCCTTGTCCGGCGCATACTCGGCAATGGTGCCCTCGCCTTTCTTGCGGGCGGCGGTCAGCGCCTGCTCGGAGGCCCGCAACCAGCGCTCGCCATTGACCAGCACCGGCAGGTCCGGCACCAGCCCCACGTTCGCCGACAACGCATACTGGTTGCCGCCGAATTCGAACACATCGGTTTCGATGGCGCTGATCAGCGCCTTGGCAATGCTGTTGCCCTTGTCCGCCGGCACCAGCATGGCAAATTCGTTACCCGCCAGGCGCGCCACCGGCCGGCCACGCTCCGCCTGCCGGCACAGGATATCCGCCAGGCGTTTCAGCACTTCATCACCGGCCTGGTAGCCGGCCGTGTCGTTCAATAGCCGGAAACCCCGAAGATCCAGGTACAGCAAGGCCAGGTTTTCTTCCCGTCCCGCCAGTTGCTGGTCGAGCATACGCTCGAATTCCCGGCGGTTCAGCAGGCCGGTCAACTGGTCATGGCTGGATGCCCAGGACAGCTGGTCGTAAACATCCTTGACCATGCGGTCGATACTTTCATCCACCAGCGGCCGATCATACTCGGCATCCGGCACAATCACGCCACGGCGCATCTGGCGGGCCAGGTCTTCCAGGCCCAGCTCCACCACTCTCATGCCCTGATGGTTCACAAAGACAAAGCGGCCGAAGCCCCGGGCAACCCACACCAGCCTGATATGCTGGGGCTGTTCCGGCTGGCTCAGGTCCTTCAGCCATTGCCCGCCCTGCAACTGCTGGGCGCGGGTAATCCAGCGCTGGAGGTTGCGCCGCTCCAGTTCGCTCAGGCCATCCTGGTCCTGTGCTGCCGCATCCTGCTCCGGCTCGGCCTCGGGCACATCCACCATTTCAGGCGGCTGCTCCGGCGACCGCACCAGGAACCGTTTGAGTTCTTCCCGAATCCGGGACGAGGGCATATGGTTACCGGAAATAGACGCCAGGCCATCCTGGATCAGCCGCAGCAGTTCCGGCAGGTTGATCTCCATCTGCGGGTCTTCACCGAAGGCCTGCAGGGAGTCGATTACCGCCAGGTAATCAGCCCACGCCTGGCTGTCCGGGCCCTGGCGAATCCAGGTCAGCGACAGCAGGTCACGCCAGCCACCTTCCAGCAGGGTCATCAGTGCCCTGGGCACCCGGCAGCCGGCAATCTTGCGGTTGACCGCTTCAGTGACCGCCGCCCGGGACTCGGATACTTTCTGGGCCCCCTCTGCTGCCGCCGTCACCCGCTCAACGTTGCGGCGATAAATCTGGTTCTGGCGCTCGATCAGCCCGTCCAGCTCGGCAAGCGTTTGCTCGAACATCGCCGGGTCCTGCTCGAACTCGGTGGCAATACGGTGCACCAGCTCATCAACCCGGCGCTGCACCACCGGGTTGATCCGGCCGCCCCGGATACCCAGCTGGGCCAGCCGGTTCATCACTTCCCGAACCGGGCTGCCATGGTCCTCGAAAAACGCAGGATCACGCATCACCACCTTCAGTACCGGCACTTCCAGCCGGCGCATGATGGCCTGGGCGTGTTCACTGAGTTTCGGGCTGGACAACACACTCTGGAAAAAGCGGTCAACCACATCGAGGGTTTCCTGCTGTTCCTCGTTCAGGCCGGCGTCTTCGCCATTTTCCCGAACCTTGCCCAGCACCCGCTCTTTCAGGGATGCGGTATCGTCTTCGTCACCGACAACCTGTAGCTGCAGTTCCTGCAGATCACGGTACAGCTCACCCGGCGACAGCGGCCGGGCATCGGCGGGGAACATCCCGGTTGCCGGTTCTCCGGCGGCCGCCCGTCTGGCCTGGAGGGTACTCAACAGGTTGCGAACCGTGGCGAACGCCGTCCGGGCCGACTGGGAATAACCACGGAAGTCACCGGTTGGCCGGTTAGCGGGGTCGCTGTTCTGGTCCGCAGTACTTTGCTGATCGTCCACAGCCGGTTTCGGCTCCTCGGCCGGCTTCGGCTCCGGCGGCGTCTTGGTTGGCCGGGGATCGGGCTGTTCACTGAGGTAGCGGGACAGGTCGAGATCCGGCAACACACCATGGCGAATCAGTATGTTGTTCAGTTCCCGGTACATGGGCCCGAGTTCCTTCAATACCGTCAGCTCGAAAACCTTCAGGCAAATTTTTTCCACATCCCGGGACAGGTTGAGCTGCCCCAGGGCGTTATGGAACGCCTCGCTGACCAGGGCCGGCCCCAGCGGATTATGGTGGCCGGTGCGGTTGGCCACCTGCAGGTGATCCAGGCGCAGCTTCAGCTGCAGCAAGTCACCGCGATAGCGGGTGTCGGCCCGGGTCACCATCACCCGTACCGCCAGCCATTCCTCGAATTCGTTCTTGTCGACTACCGACAGCGCCGCGCCGGGGGCGCCCTTGGGTTCGGGCTTCAGGGGGGACTGCAGGCTGGCCGCCATCTGGTGCCAGATAACCCGCTGGCGGCTGTGGATCTGCCCGGCCGCTTCCAGGTATTCGTTGGCCTGCTGGTCATGGGAGGCCTTCTTGGCAGCGACCTGAAGTTCCTCGGCCATCTGAACGATGCAGGCATCCATCAGGGGTTCGATGTAGTGGGTAATTGCCCGAGCGGCCTGGTGCAGGACAAACTGGACCCGGTCAGAAGGCGCCTTGAGGGAGGAGCGATCCTGTTCCCGGCTGGCGCCGCACAGCTTGAGCATGGCGTTGACCGCCTCGGGGTCCGACCGGGTAAAACTGACGCCCATGGCCCCTTCCGTACGGCGGGTGGGTGTCACATGCAGCTCGTAACGGCGGTTACCTTCCAGCCCGCGAAAACGCACCACCAGCTCTTGCGGCGCATCACCCGAGAACGCCCGTTCGATCTTGCCGGAGGTTTCGGCAGAATAACGAATGTACATGCCCTCGGCACAGAAATCGGCAATCTGGCACGGCAACGGATTACCGGTCCCGATATCAAGCTGGGCTGCGAGTTTGATGGGCTGTCGGGTACTGCTGCGACGTTCTTTGGGTTCCATGGACATCCTGGCCGGTTACCGGTTCGACGGCGATGGCTGGCAATGCATTTGCTCAGTGACCGTGCGAGTGTTTCATCATAACATTCCATGTCATGAAACAGCTTATTCAGATCAATCTTCTTTTACTACTTCTGGCTGGTGTATCCGGGTGTTCGACTTTCGGCTACTACAGCCAGGCCATCGGCGGCCACCTGTCGCTGATGATGCGGGGCGAGCCGGTAGAGCGCCTGCAAAAGCAGCCGGATACACCACCGGAATTGCGGCAGAAACTCGAGCTTGCCGAAGCTGCCCGCCGCTTCGCCCGCAACCGGCTCGACCTGCCCGTGGGCGATGCGTTTACCGGGTTCGTGGAACTGGACAGGCCCTGGGTGGTGGTCAACCTGGTGGCGGTGCCCGAGTTCTCCCTGGAACCCCACCGCAGGTGCTATCCGGTGCTCGGCTGCCAGGCTTACCGAGGCTACTTCAAACTCGAACAGGCACGCAAGGAAGAGGCCCGGTTCCGCCAGCAGGGCTACGACACCTTTATTGGCGGGGTGACGGCCTACTCAACACTGGGCTGGTTTGATGACCCGCTGCACACCGGCTTTACTCGCCTGTCAGATGACCGAATGGTAGCGCTGATGTTCCACGAACTGGCCCACCAGGTGGTCTACATGGCCGAAGATACCGCCTTCAACGAGAGCTTTGCGACCGCCGTGGAACTGGAAGGGCTGCGCCTGTGGCTGGAGCAGCAGAACAGTGCGGAAGATTTTGACCTGGCCTTGCTGCGGCAGGAACACCGAAACCAAACCCTGGCCCTGGTTGAGGCCACTACGGCAGAGCTGGAGCAGCTGTACAACCGGCAGGACAGGCTGACACCGGAACAACTGCGTGAACACAAGGCAGGACACCTGGAGCAACTGGCGCAAGCCTACGCCCGGCTGGCCGATGACTACCCGGAGCCCGGCCCTTTCGGGGCGCCGCCGGTGCAGCTGAACAACGCCAACCTGGCGCTGTTCCGGCAGTACAATCAGCATGTGCCGGCGTTCCGGCAACTGTTGCGGGAGCTGGACTACAACTTCGGGGAATTCTACCGGCAGGTGGAACAGCTGTCCGGCCAGCCGGAACCGAAACGCAGGGCCCGGCTGGCGGAGTTGTCACATCGGTTTGACGAACACCTTTGAGTTGCGCTGGGTGTTGTAGGCCGCCAGCTTGGGCCCCGGCAGGTTCTGCACGGCCGTCGGCTCGAAGCCCCGCTCCCGGAACCAGTGTTCGGTCTGGGTGGTGAGCACAAACAGTTTGCGGATGCCCTGGCTGCGGGCCAATTTTTCCACCATGGCCAGGATGTCGTCACCCCGGCCTGCCCGTCGATAGGACGGGTCAACGGCGAAGCATGAAAGCTCGCCTGCGCCTTCATCCGGGTAGTTATACAAAGCGGCGCAACCCACAATGGTGCCGTCCCGTTCTGCCACCACAAACCGGTCGATTTCGGTTTCCAGCATTTCCCGGGAGCGGCGCACCAGTACGCCCTGCTCTTCCAGTGGCTGAATCAGTTCGAGGATCCCGCCGATGTCTTCCACCCGGGCCTGGCGAATCTGCTCGTAGTTGTCACCGCTCACCAGGGTGCCGGAGCCGTCCCGGGTGAACAGTTCTTCCAGCAAGGCGCCATCTTCGGCGTAGCTGATAATGTGGGCCCGGCGCACCCCTTTAACACAGGCATCACAGGCAGCTTTCAGCAGCGCGGCATCGTGGCCGGTCACGGTATTGTCGTTCAGCCGCTCGGAAGCCTGGCGCGCAGACAACTCACGGATCAGCGAGCCGTCTTCATCCAGCAGGCCTTCATCATCAATAAAGACAATCAGCTTTTCCGCCTGCAGCGCGGCCGACACCTGGCTGCCAACATCCTCGTAGGACAGGTTGAAGGCGTCGCCGGTGGGTGAATAGCCCATGGGTGGCAGCAACACTATGTGGCCCAGTTCCAGCAACTGCTCGATACCCCGGCTATCGACCCGGCGTACCCGCCCGGTGTAGCCGTAATCAATACCATCCAGCACCCCGACCGGCTTGGCAGTCAGATAATTGCCACTGCTGACACGGATCCGGGCGTTGTGCATGGGCGAGTTCACCAGCCCCATGGACAACTGGCTTTCAACGTAGGCGCGCAAGCCGCCAATTGCTTCCATCACCAGCGGCAGGTGGTCGTCGGGAGTGACCCGAAGCCCGCGGGAGAAGGTGGATTCCAGGCCGGCATCATCCAGCCGCGACTGGATCTGCGGGCGACCACCAAAGGCCACCACCAGTCGCACACCCAGGCTGCTGAGCAGGGCGATGTCGTGGATGATATTAATAAAATTGCGGTGCTCTATGGCATCGCCGGGCATGGTCAGCACCACCGTGCGCCCGCGATGGGCGTTGATGTACGGCGATGAATGCCGGAACCCGTGCAGCCATTCGTTTGATTTCAAACCGGTCTCCCTGTTCATCCGATACAGAACTGCCTGATCAGTCCCCGCAGAATATCCACCGTGGGCTGTAATTGCGACAATTCCAGGTACTCGTCTGGCTGGTGCGCCTGGTCAATGGAGCCAGGGCCCATCACCAGGGTTTCCAGGCCCAGCTTCTGCAGCCAGGGCGCTTCGGTGGCGAAGGCGACAGCATGGGCGGTGTGCCCGGTGAGCTTTTCGCAGGCTTGCACCAGTGCCGCATCCGCCGGCGTCTCGAACGGTGGCACACCATCGAACAACGGCTCGAAACTGAGGGCCAGCTGGAGCCGCTCCGCCAGCGGCTGGATGCGGTTCAGGATAGCCTGGCGCAGGTTATCCATGTCCATGCCCGGTAACGGCCGCAGATCAAAGTGCAGCTCGCAGCGGGCACAGATACGGTTCGGGTTGTCGCCACCGTGGATACAGCCAAGGTTTAGGGTGGGCACCTGCACCTTGAACGCCGGGTTCCGGTACTTCTCCTGCCACTGGCCACGCAGGGCCAGCAGTTCGGTCATGGCCTCGTGCATACCCTCCAGGGCATTGCGGCCTAAATCCGGGTTCGAGGAATGGCCGGACTGCCCTTCGAAGGTCAGCCGCTCCATCATGATGCCTTTGTGCATGCGCACCGGCCGCAGGCTGGTGGGTTCGCCAATCACGGCATAGCGGGCCCTGGGCTTGCCCGCCTCGGCCAGCGCCCGGGCCCCGTTCATGGAGCTTTCTTCGTCGGCGGTGGCAAGGATAATCAGGGGCTGCTTCAGGGGCTGGTCGATAAAGGCTTTCGCCGCCTCGATGGCGAGCGGGAAAAACCCTTTCATATCGCAGGTACCCAGGCCATACCAGCGATCGTCTTTTTCGGTCAGGGTGAAGGGGTCGCTGTGCCAGCGTTTGTCGTCAAAGGGCACGGTATCCGTGTGGCCGGACAGCACCAGGCCGCCGGGGCCGCTGCCCAGGGTAGCCACCAGGTTGTATTTTCCGGGCATGCCCGGCACATCCAGGATCTCGATGGCAAAGCCCAGCGCTTCGAGCCATTCCGCCAGGGTACGAACCACCGCCTCGTTGCTGTGGTCCCAGTCCGGCGACGCACTGCTGATCGATGGCTGGGAAATCAATCGGGCCAGCATCTCCCGGATGCCCGGCACGCTGGCTTTACTGTCTGTGTGCACCATCCTCGCCTCCCGGCTTGTTGGCGTCAGTCTGCCCGGCCGCGCCGCCAGACTTCGAATTGGCTGATGGCGCGAATCAGTATCGGATAGGATACTTCGCCGCTGCCCACCGAACGGGTGATGTCCATTTCCCTTTCCCCGACAATGTCGAGCCGGCCTTCCAACTGGTTACCGTTCGACAGAGTTATACGAACCTGCCGGCCGATCCAGTCGCTCGCGTTTTCGGAATCTTCTTCATACCACCCCTGCTTGCCCGGCTCTTCCTGGACAGCGACCGGCTCCATGGCTTCAGCCGGCAGAGGCGGCTCAACCACTTCAATGGTGGTCAGGTAAACATCCGGAACCGTGGCGCCATTGTAGGTCACCGGCCAGGCGGCCTCCGGGTTGTCTTCGGTTCGAACCGGGATATCCGGTGTGCCGGTGGTGGCCGCAACCGGGAATACCAGCTCGCCGCCTTCGGTCAGCCACTGTCGATACAGTGCAACGAGTTGGTCACTGGCCTGGTATCCCCGGGCCCGAAGCCCGGCATCCAGTGCAGTTGCCGCCTTGCCTGCCCATTCGTTCACCGTGAGCCCGGTTTCCCGGCCACAGTAGGCTGACAAACGGCGCATCAGGCCACCATCCCGCAAAGTAACGCTGGCATTGTCCTGTGCACCGGCCAGGGTCAGCTCCGAATCCAGCAGTTGCAAGCGGGCACCGGGCCAGTGCACTTCCAGGCTGCCGGTATCCACCGTATTCAGTTCCGCGTGCAGGCCTTCGCTGTCCTGAATCAGCAACAGGTCACCGCGGATGGCTTCAATACCCATGCGGGTCAAGTCGCCGCTGCCCAACTGCTGGCGCGGGTCCGGCGCACAGGACAGCACAACCAGAGGTGCCGGTGCATCCTCGGCTTCAGCGCCGGCGGTTACCCAGTTGCGGAACATCACCGGTTCCAGAACCATGCTGGCCTGCTCTACCTTCAGCTGCCAGTCGGATGGTAGCGGCTCCGGGTACATCAGTGCCGTCAGCAGGCTCACCGGCGAGCCGGTGTCCAGCTCCACCAGGCCCAGCTCCAGTGGCTGGGTCAGCCGGAAGTCCTGCCAGCCTGCTTGTTTCAGCAGTAACCGGCCATCCAGTGCCGAGCTGATGTTGCCTCGCTGCAATACACCGACCTCCGAGAGTGCCGTGCGCGCCTCCGCCAGGCGCTGATCTGCCAGCCACCAGGCACCGGCCTTGAAGCCGGCAAACACCACCAGGGCCAGGATGATCAGAAAGGACAGCAGGCGCTTCATGCCACGGTTACTCCCGGTTATCGGCTTCAGTTACGGGAAATCAGGGTACCGACACCTTCGTCGGTAAAGATTTCCAGCAGACAGGCATGGGCCACCCGGCCATCAATGATGTGGGAGGTACGCACGCCGTTTTCCACCGCACTCAGGGCGCAGCGGATTTTCGGCAGCATGCCGCCGTGGATGGTGCCGTCTTCGATCAGGTCGTTGACCTGCTGCGCGGTCAGGCCAGTCAGCACCTTGTCGTCCTTGCTCTTCAGGCCGGAGACGTTGGTCAGCAGGATCAGCTTCTCCGCCTTCATGGCCTCGGCCACCTTGCCGGCTACCAGGTCTGCGTTGATATTGTAGGAAGCACCGTCCGGGCCGACACCGATGGGCGCAATCACCGGAATCACGTTGCTGCGGGTGAGCATGTCGATCACATCCACATTCACGCTGGCCACTTCGCCGACATGGCCGATATCAATGATTTCCGGGCGTTCCAGCTCCGGAGAACGATCCACCACTTCCAGCTTGCGGGCACGGATCAGGTTGGCGTCTTTTCCGGTCAGCCCCACGGCGGTGCCGCCTTGGGCGTTGATCAGGGAAACGATTTCCTTGTTGACCTGGCCGCCGAGCACCATCTCTACCACGTCCATGGTCTCGGAGTCGGTCACCCGCATGCCGTTCACAAAGCGGGACTGGATGTTCAGCCGCTCCAGCAGTTCACCGATCTGGGGGCCACCACCGTGCACCACGATGGGATTGATACCAACCAGCTTCATCAACACCACGTCGCGGGCGAAGCTGCTCTTCAGGTCTTCGTTTTCCATGGCGTTGCCGCCGTATTTGATCACAACCGTTTTGCCGGTAAACCGTTGGATATAGGGCAGGCCCCGGCTCAGTACCGAGGCCACCTGCATTGCTGTTTCACGATCCAGCGCCATGGTGATGTGTTAATCCTTACTGTCAGAGAATGGTTTGAATCAGAATTCGGCCACCAGGTCCGGTGCCGCCTTCTGCAATTGTTCCCGGAACACGGACTTGATCCGCTCCAGGGCGTCTTCGTTTTCGGCCTCGAACCTCAGCACCAGCACCGGCGTGGTGTTGGATGCCCGGCACAGGCCCCAGCCATCGGTGTAGTCTACCCGCAGGCCGTCAATGGTACTGACGTTGCCGTCGCCGAAGTCAGCCTGCTGCTCCAGGCGTTCGATAATGGCAAACTTGTCGCTCTCGGTAACCTGTACATTCAGCTCAGGGGTGCTGATGTCTTCCGGGAAGTCCTCGAACACCTCATCGCTGTGGCGATCTTCAATCCCCAGGATTTCCAGCAAGCGGGCGGCGGTATACAGGCCGTCATCAAAGCCGTACCAGCGCTCGGCAAAGAAGATGTGCCCGCTCAGTTCGCCCGCCAGCAAGGCACCGGTTTCCTGCATCTTGGCTTTCATCAGGGAGTGGCCGCTCTTCCACATAATGGGCCGGCCACCGGCTTCGGAAATCACCCCAGCCAGGCGACGGCTGCATTTGACGTCATACAGCACATCGGCACCCGGATTGCGGGACACCACATCCCGGGCGAACAGCATCAGCAGGCGATCGGGCCAGATAATCTTGCCACTGTTGGTCACCACGCCAAGCCGGTCGCCATCGCCGTCAAAGGCCAGGCCGATATCCGCGCCGGTCTCCTGCACCTTCGCGATCAGGTCCTGCAGGTTCTCGGGCTTGCCCGGGTCCGGATGGTGGTTGGGGAAGTCACCGTCAACGTCACAATGCAGCGGTGTCACTTCGCAACCCAGTTCTTCCAGCAACATGGGGCCAAGCTCGCCGGCAATTCCGTTGCCGGCATCCACAACCACCTTGAGGGGTGCGGCCACGGCAATATCACCGATGATCCGGTCCAGGTAGGCCCGGCGCACGTCTTCCCGGGACAACTCACCCTGGCCGGCACTGAAGTCGGCATTCTGGATGCGGTCATACAGCTTCTGGATAGCATCGCCGGACAGGGTTTCGCCCCCCAGCATAATCTTCAGGCCGTTGTAGTTGGCCGGATTGTGGCTGCCGGTCACCATCACACCAGAGCCGGTTTCCAGGTGGTGGGCGGCAAAGTACAGCACCGGAGTGGGCACTGCGCCCACCTCGATCACGCTACAACCGGTGGAGAGCACACCCCGTGCCAACGCATCGGCCAGGCCCGGGCTGGAATGCCGGCCGTCGTAACCGATACACAAAGACGTAACGCCCCGGTCGGTCGCCTCAGAGCCGATGGCCCGGCCAATAACCTCGACAACATCCTCGGTCAGGTTATCGCCAACAATGCCGCGGATATCATAGGCCCGGAAAATTTCCGGCCGCACGTCCACCTGCGAGGCCTCAGCCAGAACCGGTTCATCCTCGTCAAACAGTTCGTCGTCGAACATCGGGGCATCGCCGAAGCCCAGGACGTCTTCATCGCCATCCATCATATCCACATCGGGAATGTCGTCCTGGAACATGGGAGCGGCGCTATCGGAGGCAAGGGCGCTGGCCCGGGCGGGCTTGCCGTTGCCATTTTCACCTGCCTTGTTTACCCGGCTGTCTACAGCCAGCGACAACCGGTGCAGCACTTCACCGGCTGAGGCCACCGTATCCCAATGCAGCGCCGGCAGGCGCAGCCGTTCACCGACAAAGGCCTTATGGGCCCACTGGATCAGCGCAGACATATCTTCACGGATACTGCGCTGGGCTGCCGCCAGCAGCATCCATACCAGTACCGCTGCCAGCAGGGCCGGAATACCGATCAGCAGTGCCAGTGCCATGGGACTGACCACCGGTTCCGGTGCCGAGGCTGCCTGGTACACAACGGACCAGTCCGGGTTGGTCAATGTGCGGGTTTCTGAGGGCCCGTTTCCGTTACCGGCGCTGGCAACGGTTCCGGAACTGCCGGAAATGGTCTGGACCAAGGCCAGCTGACCGCCCAGCCGGCCATTGGAGACCGTCAGCATCGGTTGCAGAATGTCAGCATCAAAGACAGCCAGTACGGTTCCGACGACCGCATTGCTCACCGGATTCCGGACCGGCGCAGCAAACTGGATATACCAGACACCATCCCGGGGGAAGGCGTCTGGCTGCCGCGGCAAACCTTTTTCGGCCCGGCGAGCCAGCTCAGCACCGGCAAACCCTAGCAAGGAGCCGTTATTACCAGCCCGCGGGATATCACCATAGGGGAAGACAAACACCGAACTGGCGCCGGGCAAGGCGGTTTGCAGCTGGCTGGCCAACGCCTCGGTACCGGTGTCTCCAGCCAGGCCCCGGAGCACATGGGGCTGGTTGGCGATGGCCTGAACCTGATCCTGCTGGGCAGTGAAATACCGGTTCAAGCGCTGCTGGGCGCTGTCGGCTTCCACCTGACGCGATGCTTCATGGCGCTTTTCCGCCGCCGGCATCACCGACAGGAAATACACGGCGAGCACAGCGACCACACCGGCCAGTAACACCGCCAGTGCTTGCTGCAACGCAACCGACCCCAGGCGACGCCCCCTTTTGGCCACCGGCTCCTGTGACTTGCTACTTTGCTCTACTGGGCTCTGTTCCGGCGTCTGGTCCTGGGCGGACTCTTTGCTCTTCTTTTTACCGAATTTCATAGTGCATCCCGCAGTTATTTTTGAGTCCCGGTGCTGCCTTGCTCTGCGAAGTATAGCTGGCAGCCGTGCTGACGGCTCTCAGCCTTTAGGGTGTGGTCAGTGGCTCCCGGTAGAGCCAAATCCGCCGGCACCCCGTTCGCTGGCATGGAACTCCGACACCACTTCAAACTCCGCCTGAACCACCGGAACCAGCACCAGCTGGGCAATGCGCTCGCCCACTTCAATGGTGAACGGGGTCTGACCCCGGTTCCAGCAGGACACCATCAGCTCGCCCTGATAGTCCGAATCGATCAGCCCCACCAGGTTACCCAGCACAATACCGTGTTTGTGGCCCAGGCCACTGCGAGGCAGGATCATGGCCGCCAGCGCCGGGTCTTCGATATAAATCGACAGGCCGGTGGGGATCAGGTGGGTTTCCCCGGGCGCCACCGTCAGCGGCTGCTGGACACAGGCCCTGAGGTCGAGGCCGGCAGAACCGTCGGTTGCGTATGAGGGAAACGGGATCCCGGTTCCGATACGGTCGTCCAGAATCCGGACCTGTAAATTCTTCTTGGTCATGCGTTTTCAATCCTGTCACTGTGGCTGGCAATGAGCGTAACCAGTCGCTCTGCGATGGCCTGTTTGCTGTCCGGGCCGATGGACTCCTGCCCTTCCGGCCAGAAAACCGTAACGGCGTTCTGGTCGCTGTTAAAGCCCAGCCCCGGCGCAGAGACATCATTGGCCACAATCATGTTCAGTTTCTTGCGCTGCATTTTGTCGGTAGCGTAGCGGGCGACGTCTGTGGTTTCCGCCGCAAAGCCCACGGTAAAGGGCGCATCAGGCCTGGCCGCGATAGTGGCCAGGGTATCCGGATTGCGCACCAGCGCCAGGCTCATGGCTTCGCTGGTTTTCTTGATCTTGTCGCCGGCGCAGTTTTCCGGCCGGTAGTCCGCCACGGCGGCGGTGGCGATAAAAACATCGCAACCTTCGGTGACCGCTTGCTCGGACGCCCGCAGCATATCCCCTGCCGTCACTACCGGGCGCACTTCCACGCCCTCCGGGGCCGGCAGGTTTACCGGGCCACTAACCAGCACCACCCGGGCACCGGCCGCCGCTGCGGCACGGGCAATGGCGTAGCCCATCTTGCCGGAGCTGTGATTGGAGATGTAGCGCACCGGGTCAATGGGCTCCCGGGTTGGCCCCGCAGTGATCACCAGCCGGCGACCGGCAAGCACTCCCGTAGCCGGGGGTTCGGGCGGCGCCATAACCAGCCGGGCCAGGGCTTCCGGCTCCAGCATCCGGCCCGGGCCGGTATCGCCACAGGCCTGCTCGCCCTGATCTGGCCCCCACAGGGTAATCTGTGGATCTTCTGAGAGCAGCTGCACGTTGCGTTGGGTGCGGAAATTTTTCCACATGGCCTGGTTCATGGCCGGCGCAACCGCGATCGGCGCCTCGGTAGCACAGCACACCGTGGTCAGCAAGTCGTCTGCCATACCCTGGGCCAGCCGGGCCAGGAAATCGGCAGACGCCGGCGCGACCACCACCTGGTCGGCCCACTTGGCCAGCTCGATATGCCCCATGCCGGCTTCCGCCTCCGGGTCCAGCAGGGACGTACGAACCGGCTCGCCGCTGAGCGCCTGGAAAGTCAGTGGTGTTATGAACGCTTCGGCACCACGGGTCATCACAACCCGCACTTCCAGCCCGGCTTTTTTCAACAACCGGACCAGTTCGGCACTCTTGTAGGCGGCAATGCCACCGGTGATTCCCAGCAGAATTCGCTTGGCAGCCATGGGGGCTCCGTAATCCCGTAAAATGAAAGGGTTATAAGATAGCACGCCACGGGCCGGCAGGCAGCCTGCGCGGCCACCCCGTTCGTTTACCAAATGTTACCTTTTCAGGTAACCTTTGTAATTCTGAGAACCCGATGCAGGACGCATCGCCCGTATCAAACCAAAGCAAGGAAGCCCGGATGACCGATTCCAGCTGGCCCACCGACGAGCGGCCCAGAGAACGCCTGCTCGCCCATGGCGCCCAATCCCTGTCTGACGCTGAATTACTGGCCATTTTTCTGCGCACCGGCACGACCGGCATGCCAGTGATGGCGCTGGCACGACACCTGATTGACGAATTCTCCGGCCTGCGGGGGCTGATGACCGCCTCCCGCCGGCAGTTTCTGCAAGTGAAAGGCCTGGGTACCGCCAAGTACGCCCAGGTGCAGGCCGCCATGGAAATGGCCCGGCGGGTCATGGACGAACCCCTGCGCCAGGGGGATCCGCTGCGCTCACCGGCAGACACCCGGCGCTTTCTCACCAGCCGGCTGGGCACCTATCCCCACGAAGTATTCGCCGGACTGTTCCTGGACAACCGCCACCGGGTCATCCAGTACCGGGAGCTGTTCCGGGGCACCATCGACGGCGCAGCCGTGTATCCGAGGGAAGTGGTGCGCCAGGCCCTGGAAGACAACGCCGCAGCCGTCATTTTCGCCCACAACCACCCCAGTGGCGTGGCCGAGCCCAGCCAGGCCGACATTTCCCTGACCCGCAGATTGAAGGAAGCGCTGGGATTGGTGGATATCAGGGTTCTTGACCATATGGTTATTGGCCACGGTGAGGTAATATCGCTGGCTGAACGAGGGTTGATGTAACCGCTGCGGGGTCGCCACCGGAAAACTGGACAATTTCCCAACAATTTTTTGCGTTGGCTGGCCAGTTCTGGTATAAAAGCGTCCCTTTCTGGCGGCGTCTGGCGAGCAGCGTTCAGTTTATAGGCGCGAACCGGTAGCAGTTATGGCTCCGGAGCAACCAGAGACGCATTAAATAACGAATTCGTATAGATAGACCATTGCTCAGGTCGGAGGCAAGTATGTCCAGAGTTTGTCAGGTTACCGGTAAGCGTCCGGTTACCGGTAACAATGTATCCCACGCGATGAACCACACTCGTCGTCGTTTTCTGCCGAATCTGCAGAACCACCGTTTCTGGGTTGAGTCCGAGAAGCGTTTCGTGAAGCTGCGCGTATCCACCAAGGGCATGCGCATCATCGACAAAAAAGGCATTGACGCTGTGCTGGCCGATCTTCGTGCCCGCGGCGAGAAAGTTTAAGGAGCCGCATCATGCGCGAGAAAATCAAGCTGGTTTCATCAGCAGGTACTGGTCACTTCTACACGACCAAAAAGAACAAGCGTAACACCCCGGAAAAAATCGAGATCAAAAAGTACGATCCGGTTGTCCGCAAGCACGTTGCGTATAAGGAAGCCAAGATCAAGTAATTGATCCTGCCTCCACGAAAAACCCGGCCATGGCCGGGTTTTTTTGTGCCTGAAGCTGGACCAGGATCAGAAGGTTTGCAGGTATCCCTTGGGCAGGGCGACGTCCATGGCGATGGGCAGGTGGTCCGACACCGGATAGCTCACCACTTCGGAACGGCGAATCTCCAGCGACGGGCTCACCAGGATATGATCCAGCGCCTTTTCCGGCCGCCAGCTGGGAAAGCTGTGGGCGGTATCCGGCAACGGAATCAGGTCGGTTTCTTTCAGGGGGGTCCTGGTCAGCAGCTGTTCTGCATGGGCATTCATATCCCCCATCAGCACCACATGCCGGTAGTCGGCAATCAGCTCCCGGATATACCCCAGCTGGCGCTGCTGAGCCGACTTACTCAGGGACAGGTGCATCAGCACCAGCACCAGGGGATCATCCTCTGCCCCGTAACGGGCAATAATGGCTCCCCGGCCCGGAATCACTCCCGGCAACTTGTGCTCGGTCACGTCCAGCGGCCGGAACCGGCTCAACAGGCCGTTACTGTGCTGGGCAATCTGCCCCAGATTACGGTTCAGCTGCTGATACCAGTACGGAATGCCTGCCGCCTCGGCCAGGTATTGCACCTGGTTTATATAACCGCTGCGAAGACTGCCACCATCGCACTCCTGCAAGGCCACCACATCGTACTGGCTGAGCAGGGTTGCGATTCGATCAAGGTTCTCGATGCGCCGGCGGTTAGGCAGGAAGTGTTGCCAACTGCGGGTGAGGTAGTGGTGATATGACGAGGTATTGATGCCCACCTGGATATTAAAGGTGAGCAAACGGATATGGCGGTGGGCCTCAAACTCGGGCACATGCTCGCTGCCCGAGCAGGCACCCCGGGGGTTTTCTTGCGATTTCAGAATCCCGTTCAGCTGATTGCGGATCCGTTTATACATGCGCGCAAATCCCCGGACTGCTCCAGAAAACGGCCAGCTTCAGCACTGGCACGCGGCCACCGTATTACTCGGCTCCTGCCCGCTCCTGCTCGGCCAGGTATTCGACTACCTGAAGAACATTCTCGTGGCTGCCAGCCATGGAGGCACTGACCACATACTTGCCATTTACCAGCATAGTCGGTGTTCCGGTGATGCGTGCACCCCGGATCTTGGACTGCGCCTGTTGCACCCGGGCACGTACGCCGAAGCTGTTGTAGGTGTCGACAAATTCCTGGGCGTCCACCCCGTAGTCAGCCACGAAATCCGCCAGCGCCTCTGCAGAATTCAGCGGGCGACGCTCTCCGGCCAGCGCATTGAACAGGGCGTCGTGCACCTTGTCGAGTTCACCCATGGCTTCAAGGGCGTAGAAAGCGTAGGCATGGGGCTCCCAGCTTTGTCCCAGGGCCGCCGGCAGGCGAACGTAGTTTACATACTCCGGCGCCTTCTCTTCCCAGGCTTCCGCAAGGGGCTTGAAGTTGTAACAGTGGGGACAGCCATACCAGAACACCTCCGCCACCTCGACACCACTGTCTGAGGCAGTGCGCACCGGGTTATCCAACGTGCGGTAATGTTTGCCATCCTGCCAGGACTGGGCATTTGCCACGCCTGAACCAAGCAGGGCAGCTGCAAGAAATACAACAGAGCCAAAGCTTCTGATCATCGAAAATCTCCGAGCCATGATTTTGAGTTATCGGGAATTATGACCCAGCATACGGAAAAAGTTCCATCGCAGGCCATGGGCAAATCGTTACAGAAAGGTAAATAGCAAAAACCCCGCCGAAGCGGGGTTTCTGACGCAGCGTTACCAGGAACGATCAGTTCAGGCCGGAAACGTAGTTGGCAACTGCCTCGATTTCCGCGTCGGTCAGCTTGGAGGCCACATCCATCATGATGGCTGCGTTGGCACCGCCAGCGCGCTCACCGGAACGGTAGGCATTCAGCTGCTTGGCAACGTACTCGGCAGTCTGGCCACTCAGTGCCGGATAGCCCGCAGGCTCGTTACCGGTACCACGAGGGTTGTGACAACCGGAACAGGCCGGAACACCGGAAGCCATGTTGCCGCCACGGAACAGGGCCTGGCCCTGTTCCACCAGCTCTGGATCAGCCTGGCCAACCACCATGTCCTGCTCGTTGAAATAGGCTGCCAGGTCCTGGAGATCCTGGTCAGACATGGCGTCCAGCAGGCCTGTCATTTCAGGAATCGGACGGTCGCCGTTCTTGATATCTACCAGCTGCAGGTATGTGTAACGCTCGCCGATACCGGACAGCTTCGGATACACAGCCATTACTGGCTTGGCTCCGCCCTGTCCGTGGCAGCCGGCACATACCGCTGCATTCTGTTCACCCGCTGCCGGATCTCCTGCCCCGTGAGCCATTGCTGTCAGGCCAACTCCGAGAACAACTCCTGCGATCAGTCTTTTCATGCTCGCTCCGCTTCTCTCATCTTTGCATCTTGAAAGTATTCTTCGTTGTGCAACCGGCAAGCACTGACAAAACAGGCTCATAACCGGGGCTAAAGCGGTAACGCGAGGCGTCCCGCCCTGAATTGGTGTAGCATTATACATTAATCGCCGATAACTGAAATCCAAAGGAACGCCAACCGTCGTGGACTCTGATCTGACTCAAAAAAGCCTCTCATTCAACAGCGCCCGATTTCTGATCAGTGCGTCACGGCTGGATGAATGCCCACCGGATTTCGGCGCTGAAGTGGCCTTTGCCGGCCGCTCAAATGCCGGCAAATCCAGCGCCCTGAACGCCATCACCGCCAACGGCAAGCTGGCCCGCACCAGTAAAACGCCGGGGCGCACCCGGCTGATCAACTTTTTCACCCTGAATCGCGAGAACATGCGCCTGGTGGATCTGCCCGGCTACGGCTACGCCAAGGTTTCCCGCGACATGAAAGACGACTGGCAGAAACACCTGGGCCACTACCTGAACGAGCGTCGCTGCCTGCGCGGCCTGGTTTTGGTGATGGATATCCGCCACCCGCTGACCGACTTCGACCAGATGATGGTGGACTGGTGCGAACACAATAACCTGCCCCTGATGATCCTGGCCACCAAGGCCGACAAGCTGAAATTCGGGCAAGCCAAGACTGCCATGCTGGGCATCGCCGGCAAACTCAAGCCTTTTGGCTGCGTACAGCACCTGATCATGTTCTCGGCCACCTCGAAGCGGGGCGTCGACGAATGCCGCGAGGCCCTGACCGACTGGCTGGAAGCGCCTGAAGCGGAAGAGACAGAAGAATAAGCAGAAGAAAAAGAAAAAACCGGCCTGCAAAGGCGCAGGCCGGCGAAACGTCAGGGTTTGCGACGTGCTAAACCTGAGAACTCACTCAGGAGACGCAGAAAAGTCCGATTTCCCACGTCACTACCTGTGACACCGCACTCTTCCAAAAGTTCAAAATCTGCTCAAAAAATAACCGCCAGCTACAATCAAGCGGGCACTGCCTCCGGTAAAACCGGGCGATACTTCTCTCGCAGCACCATCACCCGCTCACGGTATTCAGGCGTCAGGTACGGTATTTCCAGCGTCAGCACCTGGTAAATGCCCTGCTTCAGCTCGGTCAGAGTCAGGCTGGCCGACTCCTCGCTGGCGTGGGCCGTTTTCAGGAATGCCATCCAGTTAGTGATTACCAGCCAGACATTCAGTGACATGGCCGAACGCAGCTCTTCGGGCTGAGGCTCGATAATGCCCGCTTCCGCCAGCTTGCCGAAAATCCGGTTAATGGCGGCCAGGCAGCGGTTGGTAAATTCCCGGTAGTCCCGGCGCAGGCGCGGATCGCTATCGAGCAGGTATTCAAGGTCCCGGTGGAAGAACCGGTAACTCCAGAGTCCGTCAAAGACCGACTCCAGGTAAAAGGTCAGGTCTTCCAGCGTAATGGCCCGGTCTTCGGGGATATCCAGGTAGTAATCCACCAGATTTTCATATTCCTGGAAGATCTCGTAAATGATGTCGGACTTGTTCCGGAAGTGGTAATACAGGTTGCCCGGAGAAATGGCCAGGTGCGCGGCAATATGGTTGGTGGTGATATTGCGCTCACCCCGCTCGTTGAACAGCTCCAGACTGGAAAGCAGAATTTTGTCTCTGGTTTTCATTCGCCCGCCGGTGTTTGTTGTTATCTGTCTCGCAGATGGCCCGATGGGCTATCCACCGCTTCTTGACTGCCTAGAGTATATACTCTAATAATAGCCGCAAGTGCAAATCCACCGGATTGCAGCCACCGATAACAACAAGCTGTACAGGCAGGCCTGACGGCAAGGGGAGAGAAAATGGGAGCCACCGTTGTTCAGCTCACCGAGAGCAAGAAACAGATCCAGCACACCCACCGGGTTTTCGAAGAGCAGAAAAAAGCCTTCCGCGCCAACCCGATGCCATCCCTCACCGAGCGCAAGGAAAACCTGAAATGCCTGAAGCGCGCCCTGCTGAGCAACCAGGACCGGCTCACCGATGCCATCGACCGGGACTTCAGCTGCCGTTCGAAGGATGAATCCCTGATTGCCGAAGTCATGCCGTCCATTCAGGGCATCAACTACACCGTGAAGAACCTGGGCGACTGGATGAAGCCGTCCAAACGCCATGTCTCGGTACTGTTCCAGCCGGCCAGCAACAAGGTGCACTACCAGCCCAAGGGCGTGGTGGGCGTGATCGTGCCCTGGAACTACCCCCTGTACCTGGCGGTAGGCCCGCTGGTGGCCTCGCTGGCTGCGGGCAACCGCACCATGATCAAAATGTCCGAGTACACGCCGCATACCTCGGCCCTGTTCAAGGAAATCATCGAATCCATGTTCCCGGAGGAAATGGTCTCGGTGATCACCGGCGAAGCAGACGTCGCCGCAGACTTTTCCCAGCGCCCGTTTGATCACCTGCTGTTTACCGGCTCCACCTCGGTGGGCAAGCTGGTGATGCGGGCCGCCGCCGAAAACCTGACTCCGGTGACCCTGGAACTGGGCGGCAAATCGCCCGCCATTGTGTCACCGGATGTCCCCATGGAAGACGCCGCCCAGCGTATCGCCTTCGGCAAGGCCTTCAACGCCGGCCAGACCTGCGTGGCACCGGACTACGTGCTGTGCCCGGCCGACCGGGTGCAGGCCTTCGTGGATGAATTCCGCGCCCGATTCGCCGAAATGTACCCCAGCCTGCGGGACAACGACGACTACACCGCCATCATCAACGAGCGCCAGTACGACCGCTTGCAGGGTTACCTTGAAGATGCCCGGAGCAAGGGCGCCGAACTGGTTGAAATCAACCCCGCCAACGAAGACATGAAGGAAGGCACCCGCAAGATCCCGCTGACCCTGGTGCTGAAAACCACGCCGGACATGAAAGTGATGCAGGACGAGATCTTCGGCCCGATCCTGCCGGTGATCAGCTACAGCGGCCTGGACGAAGCCATCCACTACATCAACGAACGGCCGCGTCCGCTGGCCCTGTACTTCTTCGGCTACGACAAAACCCAGCAGCAGCACGTGGTGGACAACACCCACTCCGGTGGCATGTGCATCAACGATGCACTGATGCACGTAGCGCAGGACGACCTGCCCTTCGGTGGTATCGGCGACTCCGGCATGGGCCACTACCACGGCCGCGAAGGCTTCCTGACCTTCTCGCACCACCGGGCCATATTCACCAAGCAGAAGTTCAACAGCGGCAAATACGTGTATGCACCCCACGGCACCGCTGCCCATCGCATGGTCTACAAATTCTTTATCCGGTAAGCCCCATGAACCGACGCAGTTTCCTGAAAACCGGGGTAGGCGGCGCCGTCTTCCTCGGCACTGTCAGCCTTACCGCCGGCCTGTCCGGCTGCGCCACCGCGCCGGCCGGGCGGGTCAGTGCGGTCGACAGCCGCATGGACGCCAGCTACCGCTTCCGGTTTCTGAGCAAGGACGACATCGCGCTGTTCGAAGCCCTGTTACCGGCCATGTTCGCCGGCGCCCTGCCGGAAGAACCGAACCAGCGCCAGTTTGCCGTTGCGGCCACCATCGAGCGCATCGACCAGGGCATCGTCCAGTTCGGCGCCCCCAACCAGAAAGAACTGCGCAAGCTGTTCGACCTGCTGAACTTTGCCCCCACCCGGGTCACCCTGGCCCGGGTCTGGTCCGACTGGCCATCCGTGACCACCAGCGAAGCCGACGCCTTCCTGAACCGCTGGCGCAACAGCCGGATCGGCCTGCTCAATAACGGCTACATCGCCCTCAGCAAGATCTGCAACGTGGCCTTCTACGGCCACCAGAACCAGTGGCACCTGACCGGCTACCCCGGGCCACAGGAATGGATCGTGAACGTCTTACCCCAGTTCAAAAACACCTGAAAGACCCCGGATTACGGAGCGCAGTATGTCCATGAATGATCCCATTGCCCGGGGCCTGGCCGCCGGCTGGAAGGTTACCGACGCCAGCACCCTCACCAGCAACCAGACAGCAGAAGCCGATGTGGTCGTCATCGGCACCGGTGCCGGTGGCGGCACCACCGCAGAAATCCTTGCCCGGCAAGGCCTGGCCGTTATCCTGGTGGAAGAAGGCCGGCTGTATTACCAGAAAGACTTCAAGATGGACGAACTGACGTCCTACGCCAACCTCTACCAGGAAGGCATGAGCCGGACCACCGCCGACGGCGCCATCGCCATACTGCAGGGCCGTTGCGTAGGTGGCTCCACCACCGTCAACTGGACCAGCAGCTTCCGCACTCCAGACGAAACCCTCACCTACTGGAGCCGGCAATTCGGCCTCGACAGCCTGACCCCCGACGCCATGGCGCCCTGGTTCCAGGGCCGGGAAGAACGCCACACCATGGCGCCCTGGCAAACCGACCCCAACCTGAACAACGACATCCTGCGCCAGGGCTGCGAAAAACTCGGCTACACCTGGCAGGTGATTCCCAGAAACGTCAAAGGCTGCTGGAACTCCGGCTACTGCGGCGTGGGCTGCCCCACCAACGCCAAGCAAGGCGCCCTGATGACCACCATCCCCGGCGCCCTCGACAACAATGCCCGCATGTACCACGGCCTGCGCGCCGAAAAACTGGTCATGAACCAGGACCGCATCGACCACCTGCAGGCCAGCGCCATGGGGCCAGACGGCGTAACCCCCTCCGGCGTCACCGTCACCCTAAAGGCCCGGCACTTTGTCGTCGCCGCCAGCGCCATCGGCTCACCGGGCCTGCTACTGCGCTCGCAACTGCCCGACCCGCACCAGCGCGTGGGCAAACGCTCCTTCATCCACCCGGTTAACGCCACCGTGGCCCGCATGCCGGCCAACGTAGACCCCTTCTACGGCGCACCCCAGTCCATCTACTCGGACCAGTTCAACTTCAGCCAGGGCGTAGACGGCCCCGTGGGCTACAAACTCGAAGTACCCCCCCTGCACCCGGCCATGGCCGCCGGCGTCGTCCCCGGCCACGGCCCCGACCAATTCGCCGACCTCAGCCAGCTGGCCAGAATGCAGTCTGTCATCGCCCTGCTGCGCGACGGCTTCCACGAACAAAGCCCCGGCGGCACCGTCACCCTCCGCGACGACGGCAGCCCGGTACTCGACTACCCGGTAACCGACTACCTGTGGCAAGGCATCCGCCAGGCCTACCTGCACATGGCCGAAATCCAGTTCGCCGCCGGCGCCGACGCCGTCCGCGCCATGCACCTGGATTCCGCGTGGTACAAAACCTGGGCCGAAGCCCGCGCAGCGATCGCCGAACTCCCCATGAAACCCCACCGAGCCCGCCTGTTCACCGCCCACCAGATGGGCGGCTGCAGCATGGGCAGCAACCCGGAAGACTCCGTGGTCAACGGCTTCGGCGAACACCACCAGGTTCCCAACCTCAGCATCCACGACGCATCGATCTTTCCAACGAGTATCGGCGCGAACCCGCAGTTGTCGGTTTATGCATTGGCGGCGAGGAACAGCACCAGATTGGCGCAGAAACTGACAAGCTGACGAAGTTCCCGGGGAAGGCTGCACTTAGTTAGGGGCGCGGGCTGGGTGGCTCTGTCCGGGAATGTCGGAGGCCATGGATGGCCGGAGTCAAGCGCACAGGGATGTGCTTGTAGCGTTTCCCGGACAGAGCCACCCAGCCTGTGACCTGCACCGATTCATAAAACCGATCACCCAAAGCCCCGGACTACAGCACACCTATGGTTCCTGCTATGCTACCGCCCACAAACAAAAGGAGCTGCGCATGCCAAAAGTCATCTACCCGGGCACCTTCGACCCCATCACCAACGGCCACACCGACCTCATCGAACGGGCCGGCCGCATGTTTGACGAAATCGTCGTCGCCGTTGCCTACAACCCGAAAAAGCAGCCACTACTGAACCTCGAAGAACGCTGCGAACTGGTACGCAAAGCCACCGCCCACGTACCCAACGTAACCGTCACCGGCTTCAGCAACCTGCTGGCCGAATTTGTGCGGGAACAGAACGCCACCGTCATCCTGCGTGGCCTGCGCGCAGTCTCCGACTTCGAATATGAATTCCAGCTCGCCGACATGAACCGCCGGCTGGCCCCGGAAATCGAAAGCGTGTTCCTGACCCCGGCCAACCACCTGTCCTACATTTCCTCCACCCTGATCCGGGAAATCGCATCCCTGGGCGGAGACATCTCGGAATTTGTCGATCCGGCGGTGGCCGAGGCGCTGAAACAAAAATTCAGCCAGGCCTGAGCCCGGCTGGCGAGAAGAAAAGCAAAAGCGGAAAATTAGCGGAACCGCTGCCAGCACAGGCAGCGGTCTGAGCTCAGAGTAGCGGTGGCAGCGGAATCTGCAGCCCGTTGATGTCCAGCACCAGATCTTCCATGCGGCCATCCATCACCAGCCGGTCACCCTCCTGAACCAGCAAACCCTGCTTGATCAGCGGCGCTACCTGCATGCGCACCGCAGCATAGTCTTCGGCCAGCGCCATCGGCATGGAAAAATCCAGCTCGCCGGTCAGGCCCTGCATCACCATCAGCATGGCGTCCTTTTCAGCCCCGGCCAATTCCGGATGAGAGATATCCAGGCTGCCCTGCACCGGCCCTTCCGGCGTTTCCAGGCTCAACTCGCGGATCCCGGCCGAAAAACCCGCAGCGGCCAGGTCACGGATCGACTCATTAAACCGCCGCATCACCGCCATCTGCTGCTCGAAGCTGACACCACCGCCAGCCCCGGCCTTGACCGTCATCGCCTGCAGGTCTGTCATGGCCGAACTGAAGGCATTCCAGCCAGCCACATCCAGGTTATCCACCGAAACCGCCATCCGCTGGGGGCCGAATGCGTCACTGCCGACGCTCACCGACGCCACATCCAGCTCCAGGGTTGAATCCAGCCGACGATCCTGGTCCTTCGCCTCGCTGGCACTGGTCATGGCCAGGCCATTCAGGACCACGGGCTCCACACCCGGGCTTTGTACCGACAGGGACTCCACCGACAAGGTGCCGGTTCCGGTCCAGATATCACCACTTAACCAGGACAGGCTTTGCTCCAGGTGGGCATCTTCCACCGTCAGATCCAGCTCCGGCCCGGACAGCGACAGTGCCGGCCACACCAGCATCAGATCAGCCTGCTCACCCAGACTGCCCACACTGATGCTGGCCAGGCCACCGCTGCTGCGCAGGGACTCGCCCGATGCCGGGTTGTCGATCGCCATTGCCGGCGCTTCCAGCACCAGGGTGGCCGAGCCCCAAATCCGGGTTTCCAGGGTCAGGCGGGGCTTTTCACCACGAAACCAGTTGGCGCCCTCCGGCTGCCAGCCGGCGTCCGGGCGGAAATCCATCAGGCTGCCGGTCACCCCGTGGGACACCTTCACCCGGAAGCCTATCCGGTAACTGTCGCCCCGGGCCGGGTCGGTAATGGTCAGGGTGCCAGCGGCTTCGGAGGCCAGCACACCACGCTGATATTGCTGGGTTTCCAGGTGCACAAAAGGCTGGGCAGCGTTTACTTCCAGGGCAGCCCGGAACCACTGCTGCTCGGTCACATAGCCCACGCCCCAGGGCGCGAGGCCGGCTCCGGCCAGAATCACTCCGCCGGCAACCAACCACTTGTTGAATTTCAAAATCAGAGTCCTGTTATCTGGGTAGTTATTGTTGTATCCGGGCTCAGACCGGCTTGCTGGTCAGGCGCTCCAACAGCACCAGCTGGGACGCAAAGGGCTCTTCGCCCTCGGCCGGCTGGTTCTGGATATAGCTGCCATCGGGCTGCAACACCCAGGCCTGGCAGTTATCCGCCAGGTAGGTATCCAGGTCTTCCCGCAACCGGGCCACCAGTGCCGGCTCTTCCACCGGGAATGCGGTTTCTACCCGGTGCAGCAGGTTGCGTTCCATGCCGTCAGCACTGGAACAGTAAACTTCCGGACGGCCATTATTACCGAAGTAATACACCCGGGTATGCTCCAGGAACCGGCCAATCACCGAACGCACCCGGATGTTATCCGACAGCCCCGGCACTTCCGGCCGCAGGCAGCAGATGCCCCGGATAATCAGGTCAACCTTCGCGCCGGCCTGAGAGGCCCGGTACAGGGCCTTGATCATCTGCGGCTCGGTCAGGGCGTTGAACTTGAAGATAATCCGGCCCTTGTCGCCATAGCTGGCCTCGCGCTCGATCAGGCTGATCAGCCGGTTGTGCAGGGTAAACGGTGCATGGAACAGCTTCTTGATCTTGAGGGCCTTACCCATACCGGTCAGCTGCTGGAACAGCTTGTTGACATCATCGCCAATAGACTCGTCGCAGGTCATGAAGCTGTAATCGGTGTACAGCCTGGCGTTGCCGGCATGGTAGTTACCGGTACCCAGGTGCACATAGCGGCGCAGGCGCCCTTCTTCCCGGCGCACAATCAGGATCATCTTGGCGTGGGTTTTGTAGCCCACCACGCCATACACCACGATCACCCCGGCTTCCTGCAACCGGCTGGCCAGCTCCAGGTTTTCCGCCTCGCTGAAACGGGCCCGCAACTCGATCACCACGGTCACTTCCTTGCCGCGCCGGGCGGCATCGGCCAGCGCTTCGACAATTTCCGAATCGGCACCGGTCCGGTAAAGCGTCTGCCTGATGGCCAGCACATTCGGATCTTTTGCAGCCTGGCGCAGCAGGTCTACCACCGGGCTGAAATTCTCGTAGGGATGCAGCAACAGGATCGGCCGTTTGCGGATGGCATCGAACATGGATTCCTTGCTGCGGATCTGGCGCGGAATGGACGGCGAGAAGCTGGAGTAGGTCAGGTCGGGCCGGTCTACCAGGCCACCCACGGCCATCAGGCGGGTCAGGTTCACCGGGCCATGCACCTGGTACAGGTCACGCTCGGTCAGCCCGAACTCCCGCAACAGAAACTGCACCAGTTCTTCCGGGCAGTTATCGGCTACCTCCAGGCGCACACCGTCACCAAAGCGACGGCTGAGCAGCTCGCCGCGCAGGGCCGACGCCAGGTCTTCCAGGTCATCTTCCAGCTCAAGGTCGGCGTTCCGGGTCAAACGGAACTGGTAGCAGCCCTTGACTTCCATGCCAGGGAACAGCTCATCCGCGTGGGCGTGGATCATCGACGACAGGAACACCAGGTTCTCACCACCTTCGCAGACTTCATCCGGCAGGCGCACCAGACGGGGCAGCGACCGGGGCGCCGGCAGGATGGCCATGCCGGTTTCCCGGCCAAAGGCGTCTTTGCCATCCAGTTCCACGATAAAGTTCAGACTCTTGTTCACCAGGCGCGGGAACGGGTGTGACGGATCCAGCCCGATGGGGCTGACCACTGGCAGAATCTCTTCTTCAAAGTAAGTACGTACCCACTCTGCCTGGGCCGGGGTCCATTCCCGGCGCCGCACAAAGTGGATGTTTTCCTGCTCCAGCTCGGGAATCAGGACATTGTTCAGGATGTCGTACTGCTCATGGATGTACTCGTGGGCTACCCGGCTGATCTCCGCCAGCACCTGGTCCGGCTGCATGCCGTCCACACCCACGGTTTCCCGGCCGTACTTCATTTGCTGACGCAGGCCCGCCACCCGGATCTCGAAGAACTCGTCCATGTTGCTGCTGAAAATGCAGCAGAAAATCAGCCGGTTGATCAGCGGGTGCGTGGTGTCCAGCGCCTGCTTCAGTACCCGGTAGTTGAACTGGAGCTGGCTCAGTTCCCGGTTGAAGTAGTTCTCGCTGGCGTCCAGGTTCACTTCCTCGCCTACCGGCGGAAGCTCAACCGGCGCAGGCACGCTCAGTTCGGCATCGATTGTCTGCTTGGCAGTTTCAGTAGTCATCGCTATCCATATCCGTTGTCTGGGCAGGCGGTCGCCTGCGTCACGCCCGCGCGCGGTCTCTCATCAGTCTCGCAGCGCGCACGGCAAAATAAGTCAGAATGCCATCGGCACCGGCCCGGCGCATGGCCATCAGGCTTTCCATCATCACCGCATCGCCATCCAGCCAGCCGTTCTGGGCCGCCGCCATGTGCATGGCGTACTCACCGCTGACCTGGTAAACAAAGGTCGGCACCTGCAGTTCGGTTTTCACCCGGTGCACGATGTCCAGGTACGGCATACCCGGCTTGATCATCACCATATCGGCGCCTTCCGCCAGGTCCATGGCCACCTCGTGAATGGCTTCATCGCTATTGGCCGGGTCCATCTGGTAAGTGGACTTGTTGCTCTTGCCCAGGTTGGCGGCGGAACCGACCGCATCCCGGAACGGGCCGTAATAGCTGGAAGCATACTTGGCAGAGTAGGCCAGAATGCGGGTATTCACATAACCGGCACCTTCCAGGGCTTCACGGATGGCGGCTACCCGGCCATCCATCATGTCGGAGGGCGCCACCACATCGGCGCCGGCGTCGGCGTGGGACAGGGCCTGGTTCACCAGGGCTTCTACGGTCACGTCGTTGAGCACGTAACCGTCGTTATCAATAATGCCGTCCTGGCCATGGGTGGTGAACGGGTCCAGCGCCACATCGGTAATCACACCCAGTTCCGGCTGGGCTTTCTTGAGCGCCCGCACCGCACGCTGGGCCAGGCCATCGGAATCCCAGGCGCCAGAGCCGGACAGATTCTTTTTCTCCGCCGGCACCACCGGGAACAGCGCCACCGCAGGAATGCCCAGCTCAACCAGCTCCGCCGCCTGCTCGACCAGCAGGTCAATACTCAGTCGCTCCACACCCGGCATGGACGGCACCGCCTCACGCTGGTTCTCGCCTTCGAGCACAAACACCGGGAAGATCAGGTTGTCGGCCGACAACTGGTTTTCCCGCACCAGGCGCCGGGAAAAATCACTGGCACGGTTGCGGCGCAGACGGGTAGCCGGATAGGCTCGATTGGAAAGCGGCTGGCGTGGCTTGGGCATGAAATACCTCCTGAACATGGATGGCCTTGGAAAGTCATGACATCATACACCCGGTGAGCCGCCTGTTGCAGGGCCGAGGCAAGTCTGCAGTACTCAGATGACAATTCAATGACAAAAACCAGGACGGCGCCAAACCGGCCGCCCTGGTAAAGAAGGGAAATCGGGGAAGGAACTCAGATGGAACGGTTGTTAAAGCCCACTTCCACCTTGCGAGGGGTATCAGCCCGGAAGCTGGTATCCACTGCCTGGATCTTGCCGCCACCCTGCAAAAAGGCTTCGATATCTGACTGCAGCTGGGCCCTCACCCGGGCACGGCCGGCAACAGAATGGTTATCCTCACTGTCGCTGCCCCAGTTACCGGACTGCTCCAGATTGCTTTCGTCGAATTCACTCATGCTCTTTTCTCCATCAACGAAAACAGATTTTCAGGTGCCCTGTACGCCCTCCCGGGCAGCACCCCGTCTCGACTGCCGGCCGCCTGCGGCCCCGTCTTGGCGTCTTTATAATCCGGTTTCGTTGACGGCGCTATTTCCTGACAACCACTTTTTTGTAAATTTTTGTAACACGGCGCATGCCATTGATTTTGAAGGGCCAATCCCAGTACATGCCAGGCCCTTCAAATTGACACAAAGAATGAATAATGATTCACTGCTTGTAGGGAGCCGGCATGGCTTATCGTGAAACCGAAAAAATGCGCCAACGCAAAGCCCAGGCGCGCCAGAAGATCATCGAAAGCACCTGGGAATGCGTTGCAGACGGCGGCTTCCAGAGCGCCCGAGTTACCCGAATTGCCGGCCTCGCCGGCGTGGCAACCGGCACGATTTACCGGCATTTCGAATCCCGGGAAGACCTGTTTGCGGAGATTTTCCGGCTGGCGACCCAGCGCGAAGTCGACAAGGTAGCCGAAGCCCTGGCCATAACAGGCAATGCGGTACAGCGGCTGGACCACGCCCTGCGCCATTTCGCCCAACGGGCCCTGAAAGGCCCGATGAAAGCCTGGGCGCTGATCGCCGAGCCGGTGGACCCGAAAGTAGAAGAAGAACGACTGGCGTACCGCAGGGCCTACGCCAACCTGTTTGAACAAGCCATCCGGGACGGCATCGCCGAAGGCACCATCCCTGATCAGAACACCCGCCTGGCCGCTACATGCCTGGTGGGCGCGATATCCGAAGCCCTGGTAGGCCCGCTGTCACCAACCCAGACCAGCGAGCTACCGGACAACGACAACAATGACAATGAACTGGTCGACACCATCGTCTGTTTCTGCCTACGGGGGTTGACCGGCACCAGGAGCTGAACATGAACAACCCGCAGCGCAAAACCGAGTCCGCCACCGACAACCGTTACCTGTCGGCCACCCATGAGGTCATCAACCAGCCCCGGCCGCTGGAGAACTACAACCTCTACGAACAGGACACCGCGCTGCGGGAAGCCGTTCTGCGGGAAGGCGCAGGCTTCGCCAACGACGACCTCAGCCGCTTTGGCGCCTGGGCCGGCAAGGCCGACACCATCGAACTGGGCAACCAGGCCAACGCCAACAAACCCGGCTTCCGCACCCACGACCGCTACGGCCACCGGATTGACGAAGTCACCTTCCACCCGGCCTACCACGACCTCATGCGAGTGGCCCTGGAAAACGGCCTGCACAGCTCGCCCTGGACCAACCCCGGCAAAGGCGCCCACGTTGCCCGCGCCGCCAAGTACTACCTGCACTCACAGGTAGAAGCGGCCCACTGCTGCCCGGTGACCATGACCTTCGCAGCCATACCTTCGATCCAGAACCAGCCGGACCTGGCCAAACTCTGGGCCCCGAAAATCCTGGCCAACGAATACGACAGCCGAAATGTACCAGACAGCGAAAAAACCTCCGTCACCATCGGCATGGCCATGACCGAGAAACAGGGCGGCAGCGACGTGCGCGCCAACACCACCATGGCCTACCCGATGGGCCAGCAAGGCCCCGGCCAGCCCTACGAACTGGTCGGCCACAAATGGTTCGTCTCCGCCCCCATGTGCGACGCCTTCCTGGTCCTGGCCCAGACCAACAGCGGCCTGTCCTGCTTTTTGATGCCCCGCTGGCGCCCGGACGGCACCAAGAACCCCTGGCAGGTACAGCAACTGAAAAACAAAATGGGCAACGTCGCCAACGCCTCCAGCGAAGTGGAAATCCGCGGCGCACTGGCCTGGATGGTCGGTGAAGAAGGCCGCGGGGTAAGAACCATCATCGAAATGGTCGCCATGACCCGCTTCGACTGCATGATCGGCAGCGCCGCCGGCATGCGCCAGGCCGTCGCCCAGGCCACGCACCACTGCCACAACCGCAGCGCCTTCGGCGCAACCCTCAGCGACCAGCCACTGATGCAAAACGTCCTGGCCGACCTGATCATCGAAAACGAAGCCGCCCTCGCCTACACCATGCGCGTAGCCCGGGCCATGGACAACCAGGACAACGAACACGAACGCCTGCTCGCCCGCCTGGCCACACCCGTCGGCAAATACTGGATCTGCAAACGCACCCCCAACCACGCCTACGAAGCCATGGAATGCATCGGCGGCAGCGGCGTCATGGAAGACTGCATCATGCCCCGCCTGTTCCGGGAATCCCCCGTCAACGCCATCTGGGAAGGCAGCGGCAACGTCCAGTGCCTCGACACCCTCCGCGCCCTGCAGAAAGAACCCGAAACCCTCGACGCCTTCTTCAAAGAAGCCGCCGAAGCCAAAGGCGCCGACCGCCGCTTCGACCAATACCTGGCCCAACTGCAACACGACTTCGCCGACATCAGCGACTTCCAGTACCGCGCCCGCAATCTCGTCGACCGCATGGCCCTGACCATGCAGGGTTCGCTGCTGCTGCGCTTTGGCGACAAAGACGTCGCCGACGCCTTCTGCGCCTCCCGCCTGCAAAACAACGGCGGCATGAACTACGGCAACCTGCCCTCGGGCACCAACCCGGCAGCGATTATCAAACGGGGGACGCCTGTAGTAGGCTAGAGAAAACTCAGTCCGCCAGGCGCACCAGCAAGATGCCAGCAGACTGACGAGACTCCCCTTGCGAGGTTTGTGAACCGGCGGGGGATGGCTTTCCAAAAATTTGCGGAGCCAGGGATGGCGGAGCAGAAGCGCCACAAGGATGTGCCGAAGGAGCGGTTTTTGGAAAGCCATCCCCCGCCGGTTCCTGCACCAACACGCGGTATCAGACCATGTCAGAAGCCCTGAGAAAACTGCTGAAAGAAGGCAAAACCCCACAACAGCACCAGGACATCACCCCCCACGTAGGCGTCCTCACCCTGCACTTCCAGCTCTACGGCTGCGAAGACATAAAAGCCAAACGCAAAGCCTTCACCGCCATGAAAGCCATCTGGGGCAAAGAACCCGACCTGGCCGTCGCTGAAACCGCCGACCACGAAGCCCTCGACTGCGCCACCTGGACCATCGCCGCCCTCGGCGCCAGCGCCCAGCAAATCACCCAGCGCCTCGACCAGGTCGAAAAAGACATACAGGACCGCATAGACGCCCCCATCCTCGACATCCACCGGGAAATCCTCTGAGCCACAACTCGAAAGGCCCCGAAAACCCCGGGGCATAGCGTCAAACCCGCACAGGCCTTATACTACGGCCCCTCAAGGAGTCGATGACCTGCCTGCCGGCGGGCCACCAAATTCAATGTCGGGCCCAGCCCGGCCCCGTCCGCCGGGTTTCCGGAACCGACCCGCGGACAACCCCTGAGTGTGTGTGGTGCTATGACCGGAAAGAAAAAATCCGCCCAGGCCTCGGTCGAGGCAATGTATCGCGTGTTCACGGTGCCCGAAGCCCCGGAATCCACGCTCAGCCGTATCGACCAGAACATCTCCAGCAACCTGGCCGGGTTCCTGCAGGAACACATCGTTGCCGTTGAACGGGATCTCTCGGAAGTCGAAAAAGACTTCTCCGACTACGTGATCCCGGAAAAGCCCGTGTTCGTTTCCGAACAGGCCCAGTTCCTGCTCGACAAACTGGTCGCCAACTCTGTACACACCGCCTCACCCGCCTTCATCGGCCACATGACCTCGGCACTGCCCTACTTCATGCTGCCGCTGTCAAAGATCATGATCGCCCTGAACCAGAACCTGGTCAAAACCGAAACCTCCAAGGCGTTCACCCCCATGGAGCGCCAGGTACTGGGCATGATCCACCGGCTGGTGTACCAGCAGGACGGCTCCTTCTACCGGAAATGGATGCACGACCCCCGGCACGCCCTGGGTGCCATGTGCTCCGGCGGCACCATCGCCAACCTGACCGCCCTGTGGGTTGCCCGCAACCGCGCCTTCCCCGCCGAAGGCAGCTTCCGCGGCCTGCACGAAGAAGGCCTGTTCCGGGCCCTGAAATACTACGGCTACGAAGGCGCCGCCATCGTCGTCTCCAAACGCGGCCACTACTCCTTGCGCAAAGCCGCTGACGTGCTGGGCCTGGGCCGCGATGCCCTGGTGCCGGTTGAAACCGACGAATACAACCGCATCCTGCCCGACGCCCTGCGCGACAAGTGCCTGGAACTGCAGAAACAGAAAATCAAGGTCATGGCCATCTGCGGTGTAGCAGGCACCACCGAAACCGGCACAGTGGACCCGCTGGACAGCATGGCCGACATAGCCCGTGAATTCGGCGCCCACTTCCACGTAGACGCCGCCTGGGGTGGCCCCACCCTGTTCTCCCGCACCTACAAACACCTGCTGCGGGGCATAGAACAGGCCGACTCCGTCACCTTCGACGCCCACAAACAGCTGTACGTACCCATGGGTGCCGGCCTGGTCGTCTTCAAAGACCCCAGCCTGGCCAGCGCGGTAGAACACCACGCCCAGTACATCATCCGAAAAGGCTCAAGAGACCTCGGCAGCACCACCCTCGAAGGCTCCCGCCCGGGCATGGCCATGCTGATCCACTCCGGCCTGAAAATCCTGGCCCGGGAAGGCTACGAAATCCTGATCAACCAGGGCATCGAAAAAGCCAGGACCTTCGCCGGCATGATCGACGAACAACCGGACTTCGAACTCATCACCCGTCCGGAACTCAACATCCTGACCTACCGCTACTGCCCGGAACCGGTTCAACAGGCCCTGGCCATCGCAGACGAACTGCAGGCAGAGAAAATGAACACCTGCCTGAACCGCATCACCAAGTTCATCCAGAAAACCCAGCGGGAACGCGGCAAAGCATTCGTGTCCCGAACCCGACTGGAACCGGCCCGCTATTACCACTTCCCGTGCATCGTATTCCGGGTGGTGCTGGCTAACCCGTTAACAACGCCGGAGATCCTGGCAGACATCCTGAAAGAACAGCGGGAGTTGTCGAAGGAAGACGGCATTGCCGATGAGATCGCCATCCTGCACCAGATGGCAGAAGCGGTATTGAGCCCCCGGCCATCAAAGACAAAGAACAGGCTTAAGTCAGCCCAGGGATAACACCGGCCAGAAACAACGAGGCCAATCCCTTAAGGTGACATTGAAAACTGGCGGCATGACGTATGCCCGGGGCGGGGTGTGCGAGGAGCTGTTCAAAAATTTGCGGAGCCAGGGATGGCGGAGCAGAAGCGCCACAGGGATGTGCCGAAGGAGCGGTTTTTGAACAGCTCCTCGCACACCCTGCCCTGCACCTGGCTAAGGTTTAATACAGGGCCTCTTCGTCATCCAGCACCTCGTGCAGGATCTCCAGGAACATCTTGTCCGCCTCACTCCAGGTCTCCGGAATACGGATCGTAGTGTTGGCGCTGATCTCGCGGGCAATCAACTCGTCAGCATTGGGTTCGCCCTTGTACTTACGGGCAATCTCCATGGACTTTACGGCGATGGTCGGCTCGCTCATCACCTTCTTGATAAACACCCGTAACTCTTCAATCATTCTGGCCTGACGGCTCTCGGAAGATGAACTCATTCCTGACTCCCTGAAAAATAGCGTTGAAGCAAAACGGCCCGCACAGGGCCTGATGCTCATAGTATGGCCAAACCGCGGGGCGCTAACCAGCCCCGCCCGGCATTAAACCATCAAACCCCGCAGGGCGAAGAACAGGAACGCAGCCATCAGGGCGGACGCCGGCACGGTGATAATCCAGGCTGCGGCAATCTTCACCAGGTGGGAGCGCTTGACCATCTCTTCCTTGTAAATCTTCTTCAGGCGCTTGCGTTCAGACTTGGACAGCGGCACCTGTTCCTTTTTCTTCTTCGCCTGCTTGAGCAGCTTTTCCATTTCCTCCACAGAGGCGTTGCGGAAATCGTCAAGGAACGGCTTCAGGCGCTCCTGGTCCGCCGGGTCATGGTGCTCGATCATCTTGTGCAGCTGGCTGGCGTAGTTGGACTTCAGGTACTCCCGCAGGAAGCCCACACCGAACACGCCACCGATAGCAATATGGGTTGAACTGACCGGCAGCCCCAGCTGGGACGCCAGGATTACCGTCAGTGCCGCAGACAGGGCGATACAGAAGGCCCGGGTCTTGTCCAGCTCGGTAATCTCGCTGCCCACGGTCTTGATCAGGCGCGGGCCGAACAACATCAGGCCAACGGCCAGGCCAAGCGCACCCACCATCATGACCCACAGCGGAATGCTGGCAGAGGTCACCACGCCACCACCGGCGCGAATAGCATCGTTGATCGCAGCCAGCGGCCCGATGGCGTTGGCGACGTCGTTCGCACCGTGGGCAAAGCTGAGCAACGCGGCGGCAAAGATCAGCGGCCAGGTAAACAGCGTGTTCACGCCCTTGGAACTGTTCTCCATGGTCGCGGCACGACGGCTAACCAGCTTACGCATGATGAACCACACCACGGCAGCCACCACCAGTCCCAAGATCGACGCCGACAGGAAGTCCACCTTGACGATTTTCTTCACGCCCTTGAGCATCAGGTAAGTTGTGAACGCCCAGGCCATGATCGATACCAGAACGGGCACAAAGGTGCGGGCCGACGACACCAGGTTTTGCCGGTACAGCACGGTTTTCTTGATGGCAAACAGGAACAGCGCCGCCAGGGCACCACCCAATACCGGAGAGATCACCCAGCTGGCCGCAATCTTGCCCATCACACCCCAGTCGGCGATGGCCCAGCCACCGGCCGCGATACCGGCACCCAGCACACCGCCCACAATAGAGTGGGTCGTGGAAACCGGCGCGCCCATCCAGGTGGCCAGGTTCAGCCAAAGTGCGCCGGCCAGCAAAGCTGCCGTCATCAGCCAGACAAAGGCGCGGGGATCTTCCAGGGTGGTGGGATCAATAATGCCGCCCTTGATGGTAGAGACCACGTCGCCACCGGCAATCAGCGCGCCGGCTGCCTCGAACACCGCCGCCAGCAACACGGCGGCGCCCAGCGACAAGGCGCCGGAACCCACCGCGGGGCCCACGTTGTTGGCTACGTCATTGGCACCGATATTGATGGCCATATAACCACCGATGACCGCTGCGGCCATCAGCAACATGCTGTTGGGTAATCCCTGACTGAAAGAGCCGACAATCAACCAGACACAGAGCAGGAACAGAACACTGAAACCAACCCTGTACCGTTCCGTGGAGGGGCTGCTGAGAAGGTTATCCAGAAAGCTGCTGGAACGGGCCATAAACAATTGGGTCTCTTGAGAACGGAATGAGTTCAGGCAATTTTGCCGCGCGCAAACTATAAAATTTTTATCATAAAATTGAAACCGAACTGTCATGGGGGCTAAAGATCACAAACCGGACGGACATCACTCCAAAGCCGCGGTTTTTTGGCGCATACTTGGCAAAAACCTGTCAAAAAGAACAACACAAGATGACGGCCAGCTACCGACCCAACCAGATCATATCGTCCGAGCACGAAGAACAGCAGATTTCCCTCCTGCTGAACGGGTTATCGGCCATGGCCCTGCTGTTCCTCACCGGCATCGGCCTCAAGGCCTGGTTCGCCGACCATCACACCCATGCCATCGTGCTCTGGCTGTTCAATATACCGGTGCTGGCCAATATGCTCTGGTATTTCCGGACGGGTAACCGGCTGGCGCAGAAGGCGGGACTGCTGATTACCGTTGCCCTGCTGTTTGCCTACCTGATCGCCTCGGGTGGCGAAGGCAACACCGGCCCCCTGTGGTTCTACGTGTTCCCTCCGCTACTGTTTTTCCTCACCAGCCTGAAGGGCGGCACCGCCATCCTGCTTTTCTGCTATCTGCTGGCGATCATCGTATTCCAGTTTCCCAACCTGCCCGGGGTGGCAGCCGAATACTCCACTGACTTCAAAATACGCTTTTTTGCCACCCTCACCTTCGAATCCATTTTCTGCTTTGTACTGGAAGCCGGCCGCCTTCAGGCCCGCAATAAACTGCTGAAACTGGCCGAAAGCCATGAAAAAGCCGCTCGTACCGATGAACTTACCGGCCTGGCCAACCGGCGGGATATGCACAACCGCCTTGCCGCCGAGTTTTCCCGCTACCAGCGCTCCGGGCACCACTTTTCCGTGGTACTGATTGACCTGGACCTGTTCAAGCGGGTCAACGACGATTTCGGCCACGATGCCGGCGATGCCGCCCTCCGGCACTTTGCCAGCCTGGTGCGCAAGGTGATCCGGCAAACGGATATCGCGGCGCGCTGGGGAGGTGAGGAATTCCTAATCCTGCTGCCCGACACCACCCTGCTGCAGGCCCTGACACTGGCCGAGCGATTGCGTGCGGAAGTGGCGGCCACCGAGTTCCGCCACCAGGAGCAGATCCTGCCGGTGACCATCAGTGCCGGCGTCTGCTCGATCTCCAAGGCCGGGTCCGTCAACGAGCTGCTGAAACTGGCCGACACCAACCTTTACAGTGCCAAGGAAGATGGCCGCAACCGCATCGCCCCCAGGGTGCGCAGCCAGGACAGCCAGCCCGCTACGGAAAGCCCGGCTTGAGCGCGGCCCATTGCCGCATTACCATCTCTGCCGGCAATGCAGATACCTGAACAGACATAAGGCAGTAACATGGCAGCAATTCGAATACTCACCGGCAGTGTTTACGGCGGCGCCCTGCTGACCGCCCGCAAGATCAGGGAAGAACTTGAAGCCGAAGGGCACCAGGTGACCGTGCTGGAGACCCCGGCCCTGGAAGACATTACCGGCAATGACGACGCCCTGCTGGTCTGCACCTCTACTACCGGCCAGGGGGAAATCCCTGACAACCTGCTGCCGTTTTACCTGGCGCTGCGGGAACAACTGCCACAGCAGCCTGGTCGCCCTTTCGGCATTATCGTGCTGGGCGACAGCTCCTACGGTGACACCTTCTGCGGCGCCGGCGACCTGATGGAAGAAGCCCTGTACGAAACCGCGGCCCGCAAGGTAGGAGAAACCCTGCGCATAGACGCGCTGGAAACCATGGAGCCGGAAGCCGAAGCCCTGCCTTGGGTAAAAGAGTGGGTTAACGGAATCTGACCTTTATTTACACAAGTTGCCAAAACTCTGTCCGGCTGCCCTTGAGCCACCCGCAGCGACAGGCCATACTCGCCCCATAACGATAATAACGGTAACAACAGATCCTGATGAAACTGGCCCGGCTTCTGGCAGCGTTGACAGCTTTGCTGACTTTGTCGCTTCACCTCCATGCGGCACCGGCTTCCTATATTCCGGAAATGGAGTATCTGCGCCTGGCCCCGGATGCCAGCGTCACCGCCAGCGAAGTCATGGCCTCGGATCAATGGCAGAGGCTGCCGGACCAGACCCCCAATTTTGGCTATATCCGGGACCAGATCTGGCTCCGGTTCCCGGTGACCGACGCAAGCAACAGCAACCTGCTGGAAATCAGCTATCCTCAGCTCGACGCTATCGGCTTCTATCTGTTTAAAGACAACCGGTTACTGCGGGAAGTAATAACCGGCGACCGTATGCCCTTTTCCGAGCGGCCGGTACAACACCCCCATTTCCTGTTCCCCCTGCAACTGGCGCCTGGCGGCAATTACCAGGTGTTACTGCGGATACAGACAGAAGGTGCCATGCAGGCACCACTGCGGCTCTGGAACAACAGAAGCTATTTCGAAAAGGCCTCCGTTGAAAGCCAGCTCCACGCCGTTTATTACGGCATTCTGATTGCCGTTATCTGCTTCAACCTGTTTGTCTTTATCGCCCTGAAAGAAGCCGTTTACCTGTTCTATGTGCTCTCCACCCTCGGCTACCTGTTGCTGGTGGGCGGACTGAACGGTATTACCTACCAGCTACTGTGGCCGGAAAGTCCGACCATACAGAACCGGGCCATGGCGATGATTGTGCCCCTGGCCATGAGTTGCACCCTAATGTTCTCCAGGGCGTTTTTACGGCTTAAACAGGTCAGCCCGAAAATGGATCGCCTGGTACTGGCAGTGCTGGCCCTGAACCTGGCCATGGCGGCGGCCAACCTGTTCATCGATTACAACACCGGTATGCGCCTGAGCGTGGCCCTGGTGATTCCAAGCTCGCTGCTGCTGACCTTTATCGGCCCCCTGCAGTGGCTCAGGGGCAACCCCCAGGCCATGTACTACACCCTGGCCTGGGCGGCACTGACCCTCGGCAGCGCGATCACGGCCGCCAACAAATACGGCTGGATTCCCAACAGCTTTATTACCTCCTACGGCATGGAACTGGGCTCGGCCCTGGAAGCCATGCTGCTCAGCCTGGCCCTGGCAATCCGGATCTACCGGGAACGGCAGGACCGCCTGCACTCGCGGGAAGCGGAACTGCACGCACTGGAAGCCCGCCGTAACGCGGAACTGCAGTTGATGGACCAGGCCCTGCACAACCCGCTGACCGGGCTACCCAACCGCAGCAGTTTCGAGCTGCGGGTGAGCGAACTGATCCGCCGCAACCCGAAGCAACGGCTGGGCATTGCAGTCATTCACCTGAACAACCTGTATGCCGTGACCAAGACGCTCGGGCACCGCAATACCGACCGGATACTGGAACTGGCATCACGGCAGTTCAACGATGTCACCCGTAAGGTGCCCGGCATTGTCGCCATAGAACAGAGCAAGGGCCGGGACTTCTACCTGGCCAGCCTGGACCCGCAAACCTTCGCGCTGATCAGTTACGCTGACCGCACAGAATCCGTACCCCGCCACGTACTCAGGGATATCGAAGTTATCCGCCAGCCCATTGACTTCCTGGGCATGCAGATACCGCTCACCCCCCAGCTGGGGGTGGCCATCTACCCCGATCATGGCACGGACGTGAACACCCTGATCCGGCGAGCCGTCATTGCCGAAGGTTCGGAACGGGCCAGGGAACGGGGTGTGGCCTATTACAAGCCGTCGAAGGATTCCTACAGCGCCGAACGGCTGACCCTGGTGTCCGAGCTTCGGCAGGCACTGGAGCTGAACCAGCTGACCCTGTACCTGCAACCCAAGCAGTGCCTGAAAAGCGGAGACATTACCGGCTTCGAGGCCCTGATCCGCTGGCCGGACCGGGAGCGGCAAGTCCCGCCCCATGAAGTGATCGAACTGGCCGAGCAAACCGGCCTGATCAAACCGCTCACCCGCTGGGTGCTGCGGGAAGCCCTGGAAATACGGGAAAAGCTGGCGGCAAAGGGCGCTCCAACCCGTATCGCCGTCAACATTTCCCCCAACAACCTGCGGGAACCGGACTTCCCGGTGTTTGTGCAACGAATGATGCAGAGCTATCAGTGCTCCGCCGGAGAGCTGGCCTTCGAGGTGACGGAAACCTCCATGATGCAGGACCCGGCCAACTCCCTGAAAGCCCTGAAAGCCATCAATGCCGCGGGCATCCCCTTGTCCATTGATGACTTCGGCTCCGGCTATTCCTCGCTGTCTTATATCAAGCAGCTGCCCGCCAGCGAGATCAAGATCGACCGCTCACTGATCACCGAGCTGGCAGAGCGGGAGGAGGACCGGGTCATCGTGCGCACCACCATCGAGATGTGCCACAGCCTGGGCTACACCGTGGTGGCAGAGGGTGTGGAGAGTGAGAAAACACTGAAGCTGCTGGAGAGCATGGGCTGCGACCTGGTTCAGGGTTATATCCTGGCCCGGCCGCAACCTTTTGATCGCATTATCGACTGGCTGGCAGATCAGCCCTGCCGTTCCCGGATCAACGCTTCCTGAGTGGTCGAAGCCACCAGTACGCCATCCCGGGTGAAGAAATTACCCCGATTGAAACCACGACCGCCGGAGGCACTGGGGCTGTCCTTGTCGTACAGCAGCCATTCGTCCATCCGGAAGTCCCGGTGGAACCAGATGGCATGGTCCAGGCTGGCTACCTGCATGTTCCGGTTCATGAACGTGCGGCCGTGGGGTGCCATGGAGGTGCCCAGAAAGGAGAAATCCGACGCGTAGGTCAGCAGGCAGCGGTGCAAGACCGGATCATCCGGCAGTGGCCCCAGAGCCCGGAACCAGTTCTGGCGGTAAGGCGGCTGTTTCTCCGGTTTGAGCGGGTTGCCGGGGTTCACCGGGCGGATCTCGATGGGCCGGTCCCGGGTGAGCAGGTCCCGAAGCTTCTCCGGCACCTGGTCCACCAGCAACTGACCCAGTTCCTGTTCGGATTTCAGGGTTTCCGGTGCTGGCGCTTCCGGCATCGGGAACTGGTGGCTGAGCCCTTCCTCGGCCACCTGGAATGACATGGAACCGGTCAGGATTTCCTTGCCGTCCTGGCGGGCAATGACCCGGCGCACCGAAAATGTGCCGCCATCGCGAACCCGCTGAACCTCATAATCAATCGGCATGCTGTGGTTGCCGGGGCGCAGGAAGTAGGCGTGCAATGAATGGCACAACCGGCCTTCAACGGTACGGCTGGCCGCCATCAACGCCTGGCCAAGCACCTGGCCGCCAAACACATGGGGAAAGCCGAGATCCTCACTGTCACCCTGAAAATGGTCATCTCCGATGGGCGACAAATCCAGCAAATCAATCAGCTTCCGGGTTATTTCCAGCATGCATGCTCCTGTTGTTTTGGTCAGGAGCCAGCGGCCAGCTCCTTAGCTTACGAAAGAATTTCTACCTCAGGTGAAACAATTTCGCAACGCTCAGTCACTGTGGATGGGCGGCACTTCCCGCGACAACGCCTGTTTTTCCACGGCAAACCGACCGGTCACCGCAAAGCCGAGCACCTCGCCCGATGGCGACAGGAAACGGGCTTTCACGTCTGAACCCTCCTGCTCGATGTCCCATTCGCCTTCGCCACCGGCCGGTGGCGGGCACACTGCTGTGGGACAACAAGGAGTTTTGATCATCACCGGCATGGCACCGTAGCTCACCTCAGTGCGTTCACCCGTGAGGGTTTTCGCCAGGGCGCGGGCACAGGCCATCAACGGCAATACATACAGCAACACCTGGCCGTCTACCTCGGCGCAGTCACCCAGGGCATAGACATCCGGTGCCGACGTCTCCAGGGCCCGGTTAACCACAATGCCGCGGCCGACTTCAATACCCGCAGCCCGGGCCAGCTCGGTGCGTGGCCGCAGACCGACCGCCGAAACCACCAGGTCTGCCGCCAGGGTGTCGCCGTTGGCCAGCGCCAGCTTTACGCCCTGCCCGTCGCGATCCACCCGCTGTACCACCGTGCCCAGGTGAAAGTTCACGCCCAGGGCCTGCAACTCCTGCTGCACGGCGTTGGCGGCCGCCTCCGGCAGCAAACTGGGCATAACGGCGGCGTCAGGGGCTATCACATCCACCTCATAACCGCCGTTGCGCAGGTCGTTGGCAAATTCACAGCCGATCAGCCCCGCCCCAATGATGGCCACCCGCTTGCCACCTTCCAGGGCCTTGCGGAACGCCCGGTAATCCAGCAGGTCGTTGATGGAATAGACCCGGTCCAGGCCATCACCGTCCAGGCCCAGGCGGATCACATCCGCACCCCAGGCCAGCACCAGTTTGCTGTAGGCCAGCCGCTCGTCGCCCAGCACCAGCTCGCGGGCACCGGTATCAATACCGGTCACAGTGCTGTAGGTGCGAATGTCCACCGACAGCTGTTCGGCCATTGCCTCGGTGTCGCCCTGGGCCAGCCCTTCGGCATCCTTACCCTTGGTAAAGCCGGTGGACAGCATCGGCTTGGAGTAATTCACGCCGTCGTCTGCGGTTACCATCACCACCGGAGTGGTTTTATCCAGCTTGCGCAGTTCCCGCACCAGCGAGTATCCGGACAATCCGGTGCCTACTATTACAATCGGTGCCTGGTCGGTCATAGTCCTGCTCCGTTAATCAGCCGATTTCGATCATCTCGAAGTCTTCCTTGCCCACGCCACAGTCCGGGCATACCCAGTCATCCGGCACATCTTCCCACTTCGTGCCCGGCTCGATGCCGTCTTCCGGCCAGCCTTCAGCTTCGTCGTAAATCAGGCCACACACTACACACTGCCACTTCTTCATACTTGCTCTCCATTAAAATTCCGTGCGCCATAATACCCTCCACCCGGTCTGTGACCAATGCCACGCGAGACGCCGGTTGTCCGGGTTTTGTGCCAATAGGCATGATTACAGATAGTCCGTTCACCATCTGCCCCTCCCTTCAGGGCAACCGGTTCGGTATAATCGCCGGTTTTACGACAGGACCGACCGTTATGACCGATACCGTCGCCGAAATGAACCAGGTCATGGCTGAAGCCGACTGCCTGGTAGACGAACAACAGGTAAGTGCCGCCATCGACACCATGGCCTCGGCCATCACCGATCGCCTGAAAGACAGTAACCCGCTGTTGTTCTGCGTTATGAACGGTGGCCTGATCACAACCGGCCAGCTGTTGCCCCGCCTCAAATTCCCGGTGCAGGCGGAATACCTGCACGCCACCCGCTACCGCCAGGAAACCACCGGCGGCATCCTCGAGTGGAAACTCCAGCCGGAATCCGACATGAAAGACCGCACGGTGCTGATTGTCGACGACATCCTGGATGAAGGCACCACCCTGTGCGCCATCGCTGACTACTGCCTGGCCCACGGCGCCCGGGAAGTGCTGACCGCGGTACTGGTCGACAAGATTCACGAACGCAAGGCCCGTCCGGGCCTGAAAGCCGACTTCACAGGCCTCTACGTTGAAGACCGCTTCCTGTTCGGCTACGGCATGGACTACAAAGGTTACTGGCGTAACGCCCCCGGCATCTATGCTGTCAAAGGACTCTGACCGGGAAAACAGCCTGAAGATCCCGCCTACCCGCTGGTACCGGTTGCTGGCTGCGGCCGGGCTGCGCAACCCGGAGGTTCACGGCCCGGCCCGCTACTGGCTGCAGGTGGAAGGGTCTTTCACCCAGGCCCTGAAGCACCGGTGCCTCGAGAGCTTCCATGTGGAAGTCGCGCGCGAAGGCTACGCCACGCCGTTCCCGGAAGAGGTTCGCCGGCTCGGGCTGCAGCCCCGACAACAGGCCTGGATCCGCGAAGTCCGCCTGTGCGGCGATGGCCAGCCCTGGGTCCTGGCCCGCACGGTCATCCCCCACCAGTGTTTTGAAGGCAAGGGCAGGCAACTGCGCCACCTGGGCAACAAGCCCCTGGGTGCCTTTCTGTTCAGCAGCCCGGACTGGTCACGGGGGCCGCTGGAAACCGGCCTGTGCCTGCCCGATCATCCGCTTCAGCCCCGGCTGGCCCGGCGTTCCCTGTTCCACCACGGCAACAACGCCCTGATGGTGGGCGAATACCTGTTGCCGGTGCTGTACCGGTAAGCTTCGGTTTAACCCCCAAGCCCTGGCTGGCTATAATCCGGTGTTTGCCACGCACCTGACCCACGGAAGAGCGCACCATGTTGCAGAATGCCCTGCCAGACCCTGTCCAGGCACGCCTGGCCGACTACGCCCGCCTGCTTCGCATTGACCGGCCTATCGGCAGCCTGCTGCTGCTCTGGCCCACCTACTGGGCACTCTGGCTGGCCGGCGACGGCAGCCCGTCTATTGCCAACGTCATTATCTTCACCCTGGGCGTGTTCTTTATGCGGGCCGCCGGCTGCGCCATCAACGACTTTGCCGACCGGGACTGGGATCGCCACGTAAAACGCACCCAGGACCGCCCCCTGACCACCGGCCGCATCCAGTCCTGGGAAGCCGTTGTCCTGTTTCTGGGCCTGTGCCTGGTTTCCTTCCTGATGGTAGTGCTGTTCACCAACCGGCTGACCCTGTACCTGTCCTTCGGCGGCGCCCTGCTGGCGTTTATCTACCCGTTCATGAAGCGCTACACCCACCTGCCCCAGCTGTTTCTGGGGGCCGCGTTCTCCTGGGCCATCCCCATGGCCTGGGCCGCCCAGGCCAACGAGCTGAGCCAGCTTACCTGGCTGCTGTTCACCGCCAACGTGTTGTGGACCGTGGCCTACGATACGCTCTATGCCATGGTAGACCGGGATGACGACCTGAAAATCGGCATTAAATCCACCGCCATCCTGTTCGGCGAAGCCGACCGGGTGATCATCGGCATACTGCAGGCGCTGGTGGTGCTGATCCTGGTGATTGTAGGAGGCCAGGCAGAGCTGGGCGCGTTCTGGTACCTGGGCGTGGCGGTAATGGCGGGCCTGTTTGCCTATCACCAGTACCTGGCCCGCGACCGTGCCCGGGAAGGTTGCTTCAAGGCCTTCCTGAACAACAACTGGGCCGGGTTTGCGGTATTTTCCGGGCTGGTGATCGACCAGCTTCTCTGAGTTGCCTGCAGGCACGGAACCGCCGCTAGCTCAATCGTGTCATATACTTGTAACAAAGACGCGTTGTAATGAGCCAGCAACATTACTGGGGAGCGCAAATCCTGCTCCCGGGGTTCTGACACAGGTTGAAGCACATGAATGGAAAAACTGTCCTGATCGTCGATGACGAGCCAGCCATCCGCGAAATGATCGCCGTGGCCCTCGAAATGGCTGATTACGACTACCTCGAGGCAGAGGATGCCCGCCAGGCCCACGCCCTGGTTGTTGACCGGCAGCCAGACCTGATCCTGCTGGACTGGATGCTCCCGGGCACCAGTGGTGTCGAGCTGGCACGGCGGCTGAAAAAGGAAGAGGCAACCGCCGACATCCCGATTATCATGCTGACCGCCAAGGTTGAGGAAGACAACAAGATCCAGGGCCTGGAAGTTGGTGCCGATGATTACATCACCAAGCCCTTCAGCCCGCGGGAACTGGTTGCCCGGCTGAAAGCGGTACTGCGCCGGGCAACGCCGGCCGGTGTCGACAGCCCGATCGAAGTGGACGGGCTGACCCTGGACCCGGTCGGCCACCGGGTAACCACTCCGGAAGGTGCCCTGACCATGGGCCCCACCGAGTACCGGTTGCTGCAGTTTTTCATGACCCACCAGGAACGGGTCTATACCCGGTCGCAGTTGCTGGACCAGGTCTGGGGTGGCAATGTCTATGTTGAAGAGCGTACGGTAGACGTACATATCCGGCGCCTGCGCAAGGCCCTTGGCGACCGCTACGACCACCTGGTCCAGACCGTCCGGGGCACCGGCTACAGGTTCTCCACCAGGGTCGCATAACCGCTTCGGCCCCTGGCCTGATACCAGAACACAGAACAAGGCTGCGCCCGATGCAACACAAGTGGTCACGATATCTGCGCCTGATCCTGGCCATCCTGGCCAGCACCACGCTGGTTGGCCTGTATTTTGGTGAACCGGTATACGGCCTGCTGGTTGGCCTGGTGGGTTACCTCTGGTGGACCCTGATCCAGGCCCGCCGCCTGTACCAGTGGCTGGACAACCCGGACGCCAGCGAAGAAGCGCCCCAGAGTATCGGCATGTGGGGCAGCATCTTTGATGGCCTGAACAAGCTGCACCAGAGCCACCTGCGTACACAGGACCGCCTCCGGGCCCGCATCAACCGGGTTCAGGAATCCACCAATGCCATGCGCGACGGTGTGATCATGACCGACGCCCGGGGCACCATGGAATGGTGGAACGGCTCTGCCGAACACCTGCTGGGGTTCCGGCGCAGTACCGACCGGGGCCAGTACATCCACAACCTAATCCGAAACCCGGCCTTCAAGGCCTACTTCGACTCCCGGGACTACCGGGAACCGCTGGAACTGAACTCCCCGGCCAAGCCCCATCTCCACCTGCAAATCCAGATCAGCCTGTTCGGCGACGACGACCGCCTGATCGTGGCCAAGGACGTTACCCGGCTGTACCAGCTGGAACAGATGCGCCGGGACTTCGTGGGCAACGTTTCCCATGAAATGCGGACCCCGCTCACGGTAATCAGCGGCTACCTCGAAACCCTCGTTGACCATGCCGACGAACTGCCACCCAAGTGGCGCCGGGCCATCAACACCATGGCCGCCCAGTCATCCCGGATGGAAGCACTGATTACCGACCTGATCCTGCTGTCGCGTATTGAAACCGGTGAACACACGGTAGATGACACCCTTGCCGACATGGATGCCCTGCTGAACCAGATCTGTCACGACGCCCAGGCCCTGAGCGGCAGCAAACAGCACCGCATTACCGTCAATATTTCCGACCACCGGCTACTGCAGGGCGATGAAAGCCAGCTGCGCAGCGCCTTCTCCAACCTGGTGTTCAACGCAGTGAAGTACACGCCGGCGGAAGGCGAAGTGACCGTATCCTGGACGGCCAACCGCGACGGCGCCCATCTGTCCGTCAAAGACAGCGGTATCGGCATCGACCCGGTTCACATTCCCCGCCTGACCGAGCGCTTCTACCGCGCCGACCCGAGCCGGCATAAAGACACCGGTGGCACAGGCCTGGGACTGGCCATCGTCAAACACGTGCTGATAAACCACGATGGCAACCTGGAAATCCGCAGCAAACCCGGCGAAGGCAGCGAATTCATCTGCCACTTCCCCCGTGAGCGACTGGTAGAACGGGTACCGGAACTCCGGGATTAAAGAATTGTCACTCCCGGGCCGGTTCAGCGGTATTTCCGAACCGTAAAAACGCGCTAACATGGCATTCATACCCGCCCATTCATCTTGCGAGGTTTTACTGTGGCCAATCAGCCGATGCCGGGGCCAGTACGTCACGCCCTGACTGCCCTTTTCCTGCCAGCCCTGCTCTTTACCAGCCAGGCTTCGATGGCAGAACTACCCACCATGACCGACGCCGCCTTTGCAGAGTGCAAGGCAGGCCTGCAAGACAAAGCGGTCCAGGCCGGTGTCAGTGCCGACACTGCCAGCCGGGTGATGGCCGATGTCAGCTACCTGGAACGGGTAATCGAACTGGACCGCCGGCAACCGGAGTTCACCACCACCTTTGCCGACTACCTGAACCGCCGGGTTAACGAAAGCCGGATCAGCAAGGGCCGGGAAATGCTGGCCGAGCACAAGGACCTGCTGGCCCGGGTGACCCGGGAAACCGGTGTGCCTGCCCCCTACCTGGTGGCGTTCTGGGGCCTGGAAACCAACTACGGCAGCTACTTCGGCAAGATGCAGGTGCCCAGTGCCCTGACCACCCTGGCCTGTGACCCGCGCCGCACGACCTTCTTCACCGAACAGCTGATTGCCGCCCTGCGCATTATCGACGAGGGCGCCATTCCGGCGGAGCAGATGGAAGGCTCCTGGGCCGGCGCCATGGGCCACGTCCAGTTCATGCCCACGGTGTTCCTGAAACACGCCGTAGACGCCGATGGCGATGGCCGCCGGGACCTGTGGAACAGCCTGCCCGATGCCATGATGTCGGCCGGCAAGTTCCTGGAATCCATGGGCTGGGACGGCGACTACCGCTGGGGCCGGGAAGTGTTACTGCCCGAAAACTTTGACTTCAGCCAGGCCGATGGCCGCCGGCTGCCCCTGACAGAATGGCGGAAACTGGGCATTACCGATGCCTTCGGTAACGCCCTGGCCCGGGAGCCCATTGAAGCCGCACTGGTGGTGCCCAGCGGCCACCAGGGCCCGGCCTTCCTCGCTTACAGCAACTTCCGGGTCATCATGGGCTGGAACCGCTCGGAGTTCTACGCCATCGCCGTTGGCCACCTGGCCGACCGGGTGGCCGGTGCCGGCGGCCTGCAGAACCCGCCACCGGAAGACCAGCCTGCCTTATCCCGGGATCAGATCATGCAGCTGCAGGAAAGCCTGAACGCCAAGGGCTACAGCAGCGGCGAGCCTGACGGCATTCTGGGTTCCAACACCCGCAAGGCCATCCGCCAGTACCAGAAAGCCGAAGGCCTTATTGCCGACGGCTTTCCGTCCGGGCAACTGCTGCAGGCGCTGGATATCCAGGCCGGTAGCTGAACCATGGACTCCATTACCCAGGCCGCCCTTGGCGCCACCCTGGCCGGAGCCGTGGCCGGCAAAACCCTGGGGCGGTCGGCACTGCTGACCGGCGCCTTGCTGGGCACCCTGCCGGACCTGGACGTAGTCATCGACTATGGCACCGCGGTCGCCAACTTTACCCAGCACCGGGGCTTCAGCCATTCCCTGCTGATTCTCGCGCCCCTGTCGCTGCTGATCACCTGGGGCCTGTGGCGCTGGAAGCCAGTCATAAGCTACCGGCGATGGCTGGCGCTGGTAGCACTTATCCTGATCACCCACCCCCTGCTGGACGCGTTCACCACCTACGGCACCCAGCTGTTCTGGCCGTTCGGCACTCCGGTGGCTATCAACAGTATTTTCATTATTGACCCGCTCTACACCCTGCCGCTGCTGGCCGGCTGCCTGGCGTTTCTGGTGCGCCCGCCGGCCCGCACGGCGCTGAGCCTGGCACTGGGGCTATCCACCCTGTATCTGGGCTGGACGCTGGTTGCACAGCAGATCATCACCGACAGGGTTCAACCGGCACTGGCCCGGGCCGGGCTGGAACAGCCGGCACTGATGGTACAACCCATGCCGTTCAATACCCTGTTATGGCGGGCCACGGCCATCACCGACGACACCCGGGTGGAGATTGTTACCGGTTTTCTGGATCGCACGCCGGAACTGTCACTGGAGTACTTCCCCCGCAATCCGGTGCTCCGGGCCCGGGTAGCAGACCTGCCGGAAGCCCGGCGCCTTGAGTGGTTCACCCGCGGCTTCCTGCATTATGAGCAGGCCGACCAACAGATTACCGCCACCGACATCCGCCTGGGCATTCCCGGCGCGCACCCGTTTACCTTTACCCTGGCGAACCTCTCGGATCAGGGTTTAGCCCCGATCCCCAGCGGCAGACTGGGCCGGCCGGCCGTCAATCCGGACGCCCTGCCACTGCTTTGGGCCCGGCTGACCGGAGAGCTGCCGGTGCTGTGCCTGGCCACACTGGCCCCGCCGGCTCAGGGACATGCTTGCTGATGCGCCTGGACCAATACCTTGCCAACGGCACCGGGTTGTCCCGCAAAGACGCCAAGCGGGCAATCACCGGCAAGCGGGTTCAGGTGAACGGTCAGTTGTGCCACAGCACCAGCGCCAACATCAACACCGGAGACAGCGTGCTGCTCGACGGCGAGCCGGTGACCCTGCCCGGCGAGCTGTACCTGATGCTGCACAAGCCCGCCGGCGTGATCAGCGCCACCACCGACAGCAGCCAGCCCACCGCGCTGGACCTGCTGCCACCGGAACTGGCGCGGCAGGTGCACATTGCCGGACGGCTCGACAAAGACACCACCGGACTCCTGCTGCTCACCAGCGATGGCCAGTGGTCGCACCGGGTTACCTCGCCCCGGCGGGACTGCCCGAAAACCTATCGGGTACAACTGGCCGAGCCATTAACGGCGGAAGCCCGACAGGCCCTGGAACAAGGCATTCAGCTCAACGGAGAAGACACGGCCACGCGACCGGCGCAGGTGGTGGCCTGTTCTGAACAGGAGATAGAGCTGACCATCAGCGAAGGCCGTTACCACCAGGTCAAACGCATGCTGGCGGCGGTGGGAAACCATGTCACGACACTGCACAGACAACGCATCGGCGCGATTGAACTGGATACAGGGCTGGCACCGGGCCAGTTTCGGGAACTGACCCGGTCAGAAATCGATTCGGTTTAGCGAGCGCTACCGGGCTGCGTCATCGATACGTTCGAACTTCTGGGCCTCCAGGTTCTTGCGCACCGCTCCCGCCTCGAACACCTCGCCATTCATCGCAATGTAGACGCCCGGCGGCAGTAGCCGGGCCGCCGCCCAGGCAAAGCCGATATTGAAGATGGCATCGGTACGACGCATCCGGGCCGGTTGCATGGCCCCGGTCAGCACAATGGTGCGATCGGGCAGGGTTTTCAGGACCTGGGCCGTCTGGGCCATGGTGTCGGTGCCATGGGTGATAATAATGCGGGAATGTTCGGTCTGCTTTACCGCCTCGAGAATGCCGTCGCGGTCGTCATCGGTCAGTTCCAGGCTGTCTTTGCGCATCAGCTCCCGGATGGCATAGCTCTCATGGATATTCGACTCTGCCAGCAGTTCCGGCAACAGGCTGTCGCCGATCTCGAACTTGCTGTTGGCATCAAAGTACACCTTGTCGATGGTGCCGCCGGTGGTCAGTATCTGGATGGTCACGGGGTATCCTCTGTTGGAATGGAGCTATCGGGAACAGGTCTCATTTTAACCATCCCCATGAAACTCCAAATGTACAATATCTTTAAATGCATTAAAATTTGTTCAAATTCATAATGTTGCAAGATGTTATATCGAGTAACATTGTGTATCAAAGCCTTTGTACCAACCAGGATTGCTACGGAATGGGCGCAGCCTCCACAAACCAACACAGCCCAGAGCAAGCCCCGGGGCGGCGCGCCGGTGGCAACGGGCTGCAGCGCTGGTTTCCGTTTGTGGTGCTGCTGGTAGTGGCAATCTATGGTTTGCTGGCGGCATTTCTGGGCCAACAAGCTTCGTCGCTGGTTGGCGACACGGCCATCGCCGAGCCTGACCTCCCGGTCATGGCCTGGAAGTCCTTCGTCACCGGCATGCTGGTGTTTGCCCTGCTGCTCAACCTGAGCATTGTCATCAGGCTTCGCCGGCCCGGGCTGGCCTGGCTCAGTGTGCTGATGGTGGGTGTTATCTACAGCCAGCTGGTGATGGATGGCCTTGGGCTCTGGCTGATCTGGCCCGGCATACCGGAGCTCAACGCCCTGCTGTCCGTCAGCCTGCCACTATGCCTGATTGCCCTGTGTGAATTCACCCCCCACTTTATTGCCGTGGGCCGGCAAGGCGCCCGGCTACTCCGGGGCTTCAGCCTGGCCGCCGGCCTGCACCTGCTGGCGGCCCCCTTCCCCATCGGCCCGCTGGGGCAGGATGTGTTCCTGGTAGTTGCCGCCACCGGTGGCATGTTCATCTTCGGACTGGTGCTGGGGCAGATCCGCAAGCACGTCTACGCCCGTTATTTCGCCCTGTCGGTACTGGCCATTCTGGTCGGCGCACTCACCACGTCCCTGACAACCATCGGCTGGCTGCCGGTCAATCCGCTGACCGACTCCGCATTTTTTCTGGGGGCAGCCGCCGGCTCGCTGATCCTCACCAGCGGTGTCGGCCGGCTGTTGCTGGAAGAGCGCAAACGCCGGCTGAGCGCCGACATCCGCGCCCGGGAAGAACAGGCACTGCGCGCGCGCATCGAACAGGATTACGACCGGGTCCTGAAAACCCACCGGGTAACCGGCAAACCCAACCGCCCCATGCTGGAAGAGGCGCTGACCGCCATCGACAGCCGGCAAACCCCTTACACGCTGTGCATGGTGCGGCTGACCCGTTTCAATGAACTGGAGCAGGCGCTGGGTTACCGCTCTGCCGAAGAGCTGCTGAGGCAGTACCTGAGGAAGATGAACCGGTTCCTGAAACAGGCATTGGGCGAGCAGCTGATTCCCATCAACGGCTATGCCATTGCCACACTGGATACCGTCAACCATGCCTTTGCCCTGCGCCGCAGCCCGAACCAGCCAGAGCTCGAAACCCGCGCCCTGAGTGCCATTACCGACTGGTTATCGGGCAACTTCAGGGACGGCCGGTTCTCGTTCTCCTGGGCTGCGTCACTGGGCCTTGCCCACGCCCCGGAGCATGGCACCGACGCCGGCAGCCTGCTGTCGGCGGCGGGCTTTGCCTCCCTGAACAGCGACAATGCCCTGAGTGTTTATGACCCGTCTATTGCCGAGTGGCAGTACCGCCAGCAGATCCTGATGCTGGACGTTGAAGATACCCTGAACTCCGGCGACATGTGGCTGGAATACCAGCCGAAAGTGAGTATCCGCGACGGCCGGATCAGCTCGGTGGAAGCCCTGCTGCGCTGGGAACACAGCGAATTCGGACGAATCCCCCCGGACCAGTGGATTCCGCTGGCCGAGGAAGTGGGCATTATCCACCAGGTTACCCGCTGGGTGCTGGACCGGGCCTGCCGTGATGCCAGCGGCCTGCGGGCAAGGTACGGCGACCACATCGCCATCAGCGTCAATATTTCCGCCAAGGACCTGGCTCACCCGCTGTTCGCCGAACAGGCCCGGGCGATCCTGCGCCGGCACCATCTGCTGCCCCGGAATATCATCCTGGAGATCACCGAAACCGCCATGATGACCGACCCGGAGCTGGCCCGGCATACCATCGAAATCCTCAGCGACATGGGTTTCCGGATTGCCCTGGACGACTTCGGTTCCGGCCATTCCTCCCTGGGCACCCTGGCCCTGTTCCGGCTGGATGAACTGAAGATAGACCGCAGCTTCCTGCACAACGTGCTGGACTATCCGGCCCGCCAGAAAATCCTGAAAGCGGCACTGGAACTGGGCACCGCCCTGGACCTGGACGTTGTCGTGGAAGGTGTGGAAGAAGAAGCCATCGCCGTCTGGCTGCAACAGTTCCCCGGCCTGCAGGGGCAGGGTTATTACTGGGGTCAGCCCGCCCGGGCCAGCCTCGAATCAACAGGCGCACCCCTGCCCTCCCACGTAAGCAATGGGATGGACTCCTCCTCACCTCACCGGCATCTACGTGGCAAAATGGTGAGTGATTAGCCAACCATCATGAAGATGAGGAGAAGCCCAAGTGAACATTATCCGTGTCGGTGTTGATATTGCCAAATCAGTTTTCCACGTGCACGGCGTAGACCGTCACGGCCAAACTCGATGGCAAGGCAAGTATTCTCGCAGCAAGTGGCTTGATGCCCTCAGCCGAAAAGTACCGGCCGGCGCCGAGATTGGTATGGAAGCCTGCGCGTCATCACACCACTGGGCTCGGGAACTCCAGAAGCGGGGGTATCATGTTCGGTTGATTGCCGCCCAATTTGTCAAACCTTACGTCAAGAGCAACAAGAACGACCGAGTAGACGCGGAGGCAATCTGCGAAGCCATGAGTCGCCCGAACATGCGATTTGTCGCTCCAAAGACGGTCGCTCAGCAGGATATTCAGGCTGCACATCGGATCCGGGAAGAGCTTGTGGGGCAGCGCACGGCCAAGGCCAACCAGATCCGGGGTTTAGTGGGCGAGTACGGTATTGTAGCGCCAGTGGGCATCCAGCAGCTGCGCCGGGCCTTACCAGGCTGGCTTGAAGATGCTGAGAGCGAGCTTACCGATAGTTTCCGCATTCTGCTCAATGGGTTGGCCGAGGACCTCCGGCATCTTGATGATCGCATCACAGCCCTTGATGACCGGATCACTGAGAGTGTCAGGCAGGATCCTGTAGCAAAGCGCTTAATGACATTACGCGGCGTGGGGCCGCTCACAGCCAGTGCCTTGGCAGGTGCCCTGGGCGACGGGAAGGCCTTCCGCAAAGGACGAGACTTTGCCGCTTCTCTTGGATTGACACCTCGACAGCACAGCACCGGGGGACGGGATCGTCTGTTAGGGATCAGCAAGCGCGGCGACAGTTACCTGCGCAAGCTGCTCGTTCACGGAGCACGGGCCGTGTTGCGTCATGTTGAGAGCAAAGACGACGGACTGAGTCATTGGCTCAAAGCCCTTGCCGCCCGGAAGCATGTCAATGTGGCAACGGTGGCATTGGCCAACAAAACAGCCCGTATTGCCTGGGCGCTGGTACACAACGAGGAAGCCTATAACGAAGGGCTCTCAGCGGCAGGAGTTTGAGTGGGTAGCTGCAAGGCTGAGTGTGCCAGGGTAACAACCGGCAACTTTTCAGGAGACGTCCAACACCACGATTGCATGGCATTTTGATTGATGGCGAACAGGTCGAACCGGCGCTGGGAAACCCCTAATGAACGTGGAGCCTTGAGCTCGTGTAAGCGATTGGGAACCAGTGCGCGGATAGCCCATCAGGGTCCGATGCCTACAGGGACGGCATCATTAAAGAGACCGAATACACGTAGGCAGTCGTACCTTAGTCGCGATCAGACAAAGTGCTTGCAATAGAGGAGGAGTCCATACACGATCATTAGCCCGTCAATAGATGCAGGCTCCAATGACCTGCATCAAGGGCCCCTCCCGGCACTGCCATTAAACTGCTCTGACAATTATCAATGTCATGGAGGCCGACTATGTCTTCGCCCATTAAACAGGTTCCAACGCCGGATGCGACCGCGGCGAGCCCGGTGTTCCAGTGCTGGCAACAGGGCTATGGCATAATCCGGCACTCTGAGGCCACCGCTCGCCAGGTACAGGCGCTGGCACAGAAACTGGTGGCAGCAGGCCAACAGCCGGACGCCGACAGCGTATACCGCAAACTGATCGCCCTGGACCGGCTGACCAGCGCCGGCCTGTGGCTGGTGGTGCACATGACCTACTGCAACCGGGTGGATATTACCGGTGCCCCGTTGCAACCGAAGGATTTCAAAACCGCCCCGGAAGGCCACACCGGTGGCGCGCTCAACATGGTGCCGGCCTATGCCGCCTACCTGGCCCTGAACAACCTGACCGGACAAACCCGAAGCTGGCTGATGGGCCAGGGCCACTGCGTTGCTGCCATAGATGCCATCAACGTTCTGACCGGCAACCTGCACCCGGAACAGAAAGCCCGGTACCAGGCCGCAGACGGCCTGTCCCGCCTGGCCTCGGATTTTTACAGCTACCGGCAAAAGCCCGATGGCTCCATGGCATCGCCCCTGGGCAGCCACGTTAACCCGCACACCGCCGGCGGCATTATTGAAGGCGGCTATCTGGGGTTCGCTGAGCTGCAGTACGCCCACATGCCGCTACCCGGTGAGTCCCTGGTCACCTTCCTGTCTGACGGCGCCGCTGAAGAACAGCGCGGCAGTGATTGGGTACCGCGCTGGTGGCGGGCGGAAGACTGCGGGCAGGTGCTGCCGGTGATGATCGCCAATGGTCGCCGCATTGAACAGCGCACCGAACTGGGTACCCGTGAAGGCCTGGAGCGCTTCGAACAGCACCTGGAAGCCCGTGGCTTTGCGCCTTTCCGCTTTGACGGCAAAGACCCGGCTGCCTTTGTCTGCGCCCTGTACGAGATGGAAACCGCACTGGCCGCCAACGGCGAGGCAGCCAAAAAAGGCGAGACCGCGTATCCGGTGCAGATTCCCTACGGCATTGCTGAAACCGTCAAAGGCTTCGGCTTTTTCGGCGCCGGCCAGAACAGCGCCCATAACCTGCCACTGCCGGGCAACCCCCGGCTGGATACCCGGGCCAGGGATCTGTTCCAGGAGCACATTGCGCCCCTGTGGGTTGAACCGACCCACCTCCAGCAAGCCGTTGCCGAACTGAACGAACATGCCCTGCAACAGCGCCCGCTGGAGCGGGACCATGCCCTGACCACCCGTAATCCGCCAGAACCTTCCATACCGGCCCTGCCCTGGGGCCAGAACCAGAGTTCGCCCATGTCGGCCGTCGACGAGTTCTTCCGGGCGCTGGTGAAAGACAACCCCGGGTTACGCCCCCGGGTGGGCAATCCTGACGAACTGGCCAGCAACCGCCTGACCGGTATCCTGGCTGACCTGAAACACCGGGTTAATGACCCGGAAAGCCGCCAGGAATCGATCCACGGCAAGATCATCACCGCCCTGAACGAAGAGGCCGTGGTGTCTGCCTGCCTGGCCAACAAGGCCGGCCTGAACCTGGTCGCCAGCTACGAAGCCTTCTGCGTGAAAATGCTCGGCGCCATTCGCCAGGAGCTGATCTTTGCCCGGCACCAGAAAGAAGTGAGCCGGCCGGCCCGCTGGCTGGGCTTTCCGGTGATAGCCACCTCCCACACCTGGGAGAACGGCAAGAACGAACAGTCACACCAGGACACCACCTTCTGCGAAGCCATGCTGGGCGAGATGAGCGATGTTTCCCGGGTTCTGTTCCCGGCGGATTACAACAGCACCCTCGCAGTTCTGCCTTCGGTCTTCACTGAACGGGGCCGGATCAGCTGCATGGTGATCCCGAAGCGGGAGCGGCCCTGCGTGTTCAATGCCGGTGAGGCAGAAACCCTCGCCCGCCACGGCGCGCTGGTGGTCGACGAAGACACCTCCACCGGAGAAGAGCCGATTCTGCTGATTGCCAGCGGCGCCTACCAGCTGTCTGAAGCCATTCGGGCCTGCGAGCGCCTGCGGGAAACCGGCACCGCGTTCCGGCTGGTGTACCTGCAGGAGCCCGGGCGCTTCCGCCAGCCCAGGGACCCGCACGAAGCCGCCTTCTGCCTGAACGAATTCGAGCGGGAGCGGTTGTTCCCCCATCGCCTGCAGCGACGGGTTGCGCTTACCCATATGCGCCCGGAAGTATTCCGGGGCCACCTGCACAACCTGTTCCCCCAGCCGTCCCACACCCGGGTGCTGGGTTACGTCAACCGTGGCGGCACCCTGAACGAAAGCGGCATGCTGTTTGCCAATCACTGCTCCTGGGGCCACACCCTGGAAGCCTGCGCCGAGGTGCTGGACAAGCCCCCCGGAGCCTGGCTCTCCAGTGCCGAGCTGGCCGCCGTGGAAGGCCGGGGTGACCCATCCGTGATTACCCGCGGGCTGCCCTGAAGCGCCGGCGGATTGCCGTTTCCAGCTCCAGCAGCAAGACCACCGACGAAGCCTCCCGGGCCGCTTCCGAGCCTTTCACGCCCATGGCGATACCCACATCCGCCCGCTTCAGGGCCGGGGCATCGTTCACCCCGTCACCGGTCATCGCCACCACGCCATGCAGGGCCTGCAGGGCTGCCACCAGCCTCAGCTTATGTTCCGGGCTGGTGCGGGCGAAAACATCCACTTCACCGGCCGCCTGCTGCAGCTGTTGCTCGTCCATGGCGTCCAGGTCCTTGCCGGTGAGCACCTTGTCGGTATTCCGCAACCCCAGCTTGCGGGCGATGGCTCCGGCTGTCACGGGCCTCGGCGGCCGGCACAGGCCTTTGCCATTGGCACAGGTCAAACAAAAACGGGAGCCGAAGCTCCCGTAAACGATCCGAACACAGGTGACACCTGGTTATCCGCTGATAAAGACCGGGCCAGCCCCCAGGTTCCACAGGATCACCGAACCCACGCGGGTGGATACCAGGATCACCAGTGCGACCGTCAGCAAAGCGCCACCGTACATCACAGCACGCTCTTTCTCGATGCCCATCACAATGGGCAGACCGTCATACATTAACCAGGCGCCGTAGCACGCGGCTGCCAGGAACACCGCAGCGTTGAACCAGGGCACCGGATACAGCAGGGCAAAGCCCGCCAGGAACAGGGGCGTACAGGAATAAGCCGCCAGGGCGATACCATTGGAAGGCACGTGTTCTTCCTTGGCACCGTAGGTCTTGGCCATCCAGTTGATGGCATAGCCGAGGGCAAACACCCCCACCAGCATTGCCACGTAGGTCAGGACACTCAGTTGAACCGCACTGATTTCCGTAAGTTTGATCAGCCGCTCGCTACCCACAGACCAGCCGAAGTGTGCTGTTGAAATATAGGCGCAGATGGGAGCAATGGCCGCCAGAATGGCAATGTAAGCGATATAAAGCCTGGTTGGATTCTCGTGTTCCTTTCTGATGGATACCCACTCCTGGTCAGGGTGAGTAAAGAGACCGAACGCATGTGACAGGAGCATAGACCACCCCGCATTGTTGCTGTTGTTGGTTTGGGGATATACGGCGCCTGAACCAGTTCAGACTTACAACCGTTCCTGTACTTAACTATAGTCAAGAATGCCGGTGGTAAAAGACGGCTTTGATGCTATTTTGTTCAAAGCCCGCCGTTATCATACCCTTTAGTTCTTGATGAACAGGAGCAGGAACCGCCATGAAACCACGTTTGAACAAACACTCGCTCGCCGCCCTTACCCTGGCCATTGCCAGCCTCAACGCACATGCCGAGCTTCGCACCGAGACCGTGGAATACACGCTCGATGGCCAGGTCTTCAGCGGCTACCTGGCCTGGGATGATGAAGCCGAAGGTAAAAGACCCGGAATCCTGCTGGTACACGAATGGTGGGGCCACAACGACTTTGTCCGGGAACAGGCAGAACAGCTGGCGGCCGCCGGTTATACCGCCTTTGCCCTGGATATGTATGGCGAAGGCAAGCTGGCCGAGCACCCGGATACCGCCCAGGAGTTCATGAAACAAGCCACCCGGGATATGGAGCAGGTAAAAGCCCGCTTTATCAAAGCAAAGGAGCTGTTGCAGAACCACGAATCGGTGGATGCTGACAAGATTGCCGCCCAGGGCTACTGCTTTGGCGGTGCTGTGGTGCTCAATATGGCACGGATGGGCGTCGACCTTGATGGCGTGGTGAGCTATCACGGCGCCCTGGCCAGCCCTCTGCAGGCCGAAGCCGGCAAAGTGACCGCACGGGTACAGGTGTATACCGGCGGCGCCGACCCGATGGTGCCATCAGAACAGGTGGCCGGCCTGGTTCAGGAAATGCAGGATGCCGAGGTGGACCTGACGCTGGTGAGCTTCCCGGGGGTCAAGCACTCCTTCACCAATCCGGGCGCGGATGCCTTTGCCGAAAAGTTCGGTATGCCGGTTGGCTACGACGAGGATGCCGCCCGCCGTTCCTGGGATGGCACCCTGCTGTTCTATCAGGAGCTGTTTGGCAACTGACCAAACAACCGAACGGCCACAAAAAAAGGCAGCCTTGGCTGCCTTTTTTGATGTTCCTGAATCTTTACAGATTACAGCGGAACAACGTTCTCCGCCTGAGGACCTTTCTGGCCCTGAGTTACGGTGAACTCAACCTGCTGACCTTCGGCCAGGGTCTTGAATCCAGAGCCTTGGATGGCGCTGTAGTGAACAAATACGTCCGGGCCGCCTTCACGAGTGATAAAGCCAAAGCCTTTTGCTTCGTTGAAGAACTTAACAGTACCGGTAACAGTAGACATACGTAAACTTCCTGAAATCAATCATTTTATCTGCTGCCACACACCATTCTGGTGCTGGTCAGCGTGTTACGGAAAAACTGAACTCGCGGGATCAAAAACAGGACGGCACTACTAACTGCGGAGGTACGTCTTATTCATGAACTGCTTTGCTAATCTTTCCTTCAGGATTCACTCTACTCCTGAATTTCCGGCTTGCCAAGGGTAAATTCAATAATTTATGTAGGTAGTGATACCAAGGCCGGAGCGGTCATCCGCAACCGTCTTTATCCCCTGAACAGGGTGAAGGTCCAGAAGCCCAGGGCGGTCATCAGGATGGAACCAATCACGTGGGCCAGGATGCCGGTGAGGGCCACCGCCCACTTGCCTTCCTGCATGGCGGCAAACATTTCCAGGGAAAAGGCCGAGAAGGTCGTCAGCGCACCGCACAGGCCCGTTACGGCGAACAGCCGCCACTCCGGAGCCAGCGAACTGCTGTGGGTAAAGAAGCCCATCAGCAGTCCGATCAGCCAGCCACCACTGAGGTTGGCCACCAAGGTGCCCCAGGGAATGGCATGGTAACTGGCATTCAGCCACAGGCTAAGGGCCCAACGCAGGTTGGCGCCGATCACGGCGCCAACACTGACAGCAACTACCGACAGCCACATATCAGCGGCCTGCTTCAGGCCGGATTGTGGTCAATGAGGGTGTCCTTGTTGCGGGCGAACTCGTCGAACGGGAAATCGTCGACGGTCAGCATTTCCAGCACCAGCGCCTCATACTCGCGCATGAAATCGGCCTCTTCCTGGCTGAAAATACCCGCTTCCAGGGCCGCCTCGAACCGTTCTTCCGGATGCAGGGCTGTCATGGGCAACTCGCCCTTGGCGTAGGCCTTGGTAGCTTTGCGGTACAACTGCTCTGCCTTGCCATAGTCCTTGAGCAGGCTGTTGTACTGAGCCAGCGGATTGGCCACATCACCCTCACCTGCCGTTGTCCACGCACTTTCTGTCAGCTTGCTGCGCACCGGCGTATCCGTGCTGATGCTGTTGGCCAGTTTGCGGGTAAGCTCGTCGCCCGGCTCAGCCCAGCGACGGCCCAGCGGCAGGGTTACCGCCCGCAACGCCATGGCGGCCGGCCGGTTGGGCAGGTTCTTCAGGAATTCGTCCAGGGCTTTCTCAGTACGATGCAGCAGCAGGGTCATGCTGTATTGCATCAGTTCCTTCTCGCCATCCACCGGCTGGGTTTCATACCAGTTCTTGAGCACCATGGAGGCCAGGTACAGGTTGGCCAGCATGTCGCCGAGGCGCGCGGAAATCAGCTCACGCATTTTCAGCTCTCCGCCAAGGGTGGTCATGGCCGCGTCGGCACACAAGCCGAAGGCAGAACTGAAGCGGGCAAGGGCCTGGGCATAGGGCCGCGACGCGCTGTCAAACGGCACGTCCGCCTTGCCGATACCCAGGGCCTGGGTGAAAGCGCGGGCAGCGTTGCCGAAGATCAGGCCGGCGTGGCCGAAGAAGGCTTCATCGAAGGCCTTGATGTCATCGTTATCCTTGGCCGCCAGCTCCTTGAGTACATAGGGATGGCAGCGAATGGCGCCCTGACCGAAGATCATCAGGCTGCGGGTCATGATGTTCGCGCCTTCCACGGTGATCGACACCGCGGCACCACTGTAACCGATACCCAGATAGTTGCGGGGCCCCAGGGTAACCGTCTTGCCGCCGTGCACATCCATGGCATCGGTGAGGATGTCACGCTGGAACTCGGTCAGGTGGTACTTGAGAATGGCCGACGGCACCGCCGGTTTTTCGCCCTGGTCGATCATGTTGGCGGTATGGTTGACCGCAGACTGGGCAATGTAGGTCTTGGCAGCAATCCGCGCCAGCGGGGCCTGGACACCTTCCATCTCTGCCACCGGGGTATTGAACTGGCGACGGATACGGGTGAAGCCACCGGCCGTGCCCACGGCATAGGCAGCCGCACCGGCAGCACCGGACGGCAGAGTGATACAGCGGCCAACCGACAGGCACTCAACCAGCATACGCCAGCCCTGGCCGGCCATTTCCTGGCCACCGATGATGTAATCCAGCGGGATGAACACATCCTTGCCCTTGATCGGGCCGTTCATGAACGGCGAGCCGATGGGGCAATGGCGACGGCCGATGTCCATGCCGTCTGTATCCCGGGGAATCAGCGCACAGGTAATGCCGTGATCCCTGGTATCGCCCAGCAGGCCGTCCGGGTCGAACATCCGGAACGCCAGGCCCACCACCGTGGCCACCGGTGCCAGGGTAATCCAGCGCTTCTCGAAGTTCAGGCGGATGCCCAACACTTCTTTGCCGTCCACTTCCTGCTTGCACACGATACCGGTGTCCGGCAGGGAGGTGGCGTCGGAGCCCGCGCGCGGGCCGGTCAGGCCGAAACAGGGCACTTCCCGGCCATCCGCCAGGCGCGGCAGATAATAGTCTTTCTGCTCCTGGGTACCGTATTTGACCAGCAGCTCGCCCGGGCCGAGGGAGTTGGGCACGCCCACGGTCACCATCAGCATTTCATTGGCGGCCAGTTTCTGCAGTACCGCCGTCTGGGCCTTGGCCGAGAAACCCAGGCCACCGTATTCCTTCGGAATGATCATGCCGAAGAATTTTTCCTGCTTCAGGAAATCCCACAGTTCCTTGGGCAGGTCAGCCCGCTCTACCGCCAGGTCCCAGGCATTGCACATGGAAATCGCCTGGGTGCACTGGTTATCCACAAAGGCCTGTTCCTCATCGCTCAGGCCGGTATGACGGTTGATCAGCAGGTTGTGCCAGTCAGGGCGGCCGGTGAACAGCTCGCCGTCCCAGCCTACGGTGCCAGCCTCCAGGGCCACCTTTTCAGTGTCGGAAACCTTCGGCGCCACCTTCTTGAACATGGCGAACACCCGGGGGGTCAGCCAGTTCATGCGGAACTGGGGCAAACCGGCAGCGGCCGTGGCTGCCGCACCCAGGAACAGAAGCAGGGTCAGCCAGCCGGAAGCCATAAACAGGGACAGCACACCCACCACCAGCATCACGCCGATGGCCGGCTTGGCACCGGACTCCCGGCGCATCACAAACAGCAGGCCGGCCAGTGCTACCAGAAACAGAATCAAAGTCATCGCAAGTTCTCTCTGTCTTCCATGGATTAGAGCCTCCGGCACGCAGCCGGAGCCACTTCGCTAACACTTCGTTACGTTCAACTTACCCTAACAGATGCCTGTATTCCAGATAACACACCGGATTCAGACAGTTAGGGGCCTCAGGATGTGACAATCACCCGGATTCCCTCCAGCGCCAGGCTGGCATGGCCAACCGCCTCGCGGGCGGCTTCCAGCTGTTTGCGCAGGAAGTCGATTTCCTCATCGCGGATAGCCGGGTTTACTTTCTGCAGGGCTTCAAGGCGGCGGATTTCCGGTACAAAGCCGGCTTCCACCTGCGCCAGCGCCTTTTCCTGCAGTGGTTCGAGGTTCGGTTCGGCCAGCCGCTCGGCATGGTCCACCATGGTTTCCACTTCTGCCCGGATCTTGGGCACGATGGCCTGGGCGGTCCGGCGGCGGATGTTGGAACACAGCTCGTTCAGCCGGTCATGGGGCAGGGCCTTGGACAGATCCCGGCCGTTGACGTCTACCACCAGGCGCAGCGGCGAAACCGGCAGGTAGCGGGTCAGCTGCAGGGCTTCCGGCGCCGGACAATGCACGGCGAACACGGCTTCCAGCAGCAGGGTACCCGGCGGCAGGGCCTTGACCGACAGATTGGCCAGTGCCGCCTTGCCCAGGCCGGAACTGGTTACCGAATCCATCACCCCGGTCACGATCGGGTGCTCCCAGCTCATAAAGGCCATGTCTTCCCGCTGCAGGGCCTGCTCCCGCTCCCAGGTGACGGTCAGCCCGTCTTCCGGAAACTCCGCCACATGGCCGGCCTGGTATTGCTCTCCGGGCTTGAGGACATCGGCGTGTTCGCTGTGGTCTTCCACATCAACACCCAGGATGTCGAACGCCTGCACCAGGTAATCCCGGACCCGGGCAGAGCCCTCTTCTTTCTCGATCTCGGCGATCAGCGCATTGGCTTCTTCGCGGCGACAGGAGTTCAGCTCGATCAAGGCATCCCGGCCGTTATGCAGCAGGGTTTTCAGGCGCCGGGTCTCTGCGGCGCTATCCGCCAGCAGCGGCTCGATGACACTGTCATCACCGTCCAGGGCTTTCTGCCAGTTATCGGCCACGTGTTCGTGCACCGCGACACCCACGGCGCAGCTCTCGGCAAAGGCGTTCAGGCCTTCATGGAACCAGCGGTACTGTAGTTCCTGGCTGGTACCCTGCAGGTACGGGATATGAATCCGGATGGCTTCGGTCTGGCCGATACGGTCCAGCCGGCCAATGCGCTGCTCCAGCAGGTCCGGGTTCTCCGGCAGGTCAAACAGCACCAGGTGATGGGCGAACTGGAAGTTGCGGCCTTCGCTGCCAATCTCGGAACAGATCAGCGCCTGGGCACCCTGCTCGGTGTCGGCAAAGTAGGCGGCAGCCCGGTCCCGCTCCAGCAGGCTCAGGTGCTCATGGAAGGCAGCACTGCGGATACCGGCGCGCAGCTGCAGGTAATGCTCCAGCGCCATGGCGGTATCGGCCCGGGCACAGATAACCACCACCTTGGCCGGGCGCAGGCTGGCCAGTTTCTTTTCCAGCCATGCCACGCGGGGGTCATCGGCCAGCCATTGCTCTTCCGGGGCCGACTGCTCCGGCGCCAGGCCGGTTTTGCCGTGACGTACCTCTTCATAGAGTTCCGGGCACGGCAACGGCTCCGACAGCGGCTGGCGTTCGGGGAAGCCCTGAATGGCCGCGCGGGTATTGCGGAACAGTACCCGGCCGGTGCCGTGGCGATCCAGCAGGGCATCAATCACGGCATGATGGGCGTTGTCGCGGGCCAGCAACTCGTCCAGTTCACTGCCAAGCCAGTCAGACAAGGCGGCCTTGTCGTCCTCGGCGATGGCGTCCGGGTTTTCCTGAAGCCGGCGCACCACCTGGTTGATACGCTCATACTGCTGCTCTTCCTGCCGGAAAGTGTCCAGGTTATGGAACCGGGCCGGGTCCAGCAGGCGCAGCCGGGCAAAGTGACTGGCAATCCCGACCTGTTCCGGAGTAGCTGTCAGCAACAGCAAGCCCTTGCTGGCCTCAGACAGGCTTTCTACCACTTCATACTCGGGGCTGGCCTGCTCCGGCGACCAGGCCAGGTGGTGCGCTTCATCCACTACCATCAGGTCCCAGCCGGCGGCGAGGGCATGGTTCCTGGCCTTTTCGCTGCGCACCAGGAAGTCCAGGCTGCACAGCACCAGCTGGTCCGCCTCGAACGGGTTAACACCGTCATCGTCGTCACCGAAGATGTGGTTTACCAGGGCATCGACATCATCTTCCTGGGCCTTGAGGTCGTCGTAGCGGCCCTGGTCGACGATGGAGAAACGCAGGTTGAAGCGGCGCAGCATTTCCACCAGCCACTGGTGAATCAGCGAATCCGGCACCACAATCAGGGCCCGGCGGGCGCGGCCGGTGTGCAGCTGGTAATGCAGGATCAGGCCGGCTTCGATGGTTTTGCCCAGGCCCACCTCATCGGCCAGCAGTACCCGGGGCGCGTGGCGGCGGGCCACTTCGTGGGCAATATAAAGCTGGTGCGGCAAATGCTGGGTCCGGGCGCCAATCAGCCCCTGGGCCGGCGAGGCCCGCAGGCGATCCATGTGTTCCAGGGTCGACACCCGCAGCCGGAAGGCTCCGTTACGGTCGAACTGGCCGGCAAACAGGCGTTGGTGCGGGGCAGAAAAATTCACCGAACCGGCCAGCTTCACTTCCGAAACCTGGTGGATATTCTCGCCATCGTCGGCGTGGTACAGCAGAACGCCGTTCAGGTCCTCCACGGCGCGCACAATGTATTTCTCGCCTTCGAAAGTCTCTATTTCCTCACCCATCTGGTACACAATCCTCGACAGGGGAGCATTATCGATGGCGTAGGTGCGCTCCTCATCGGCCGCGGGAAAGCCCAATGTGACCCTGCGCCCGGAAATGTCGGTAACAATTCCCAGACCCAAAGCGGTATCGCTGTGGCTTACCCAACGCTGACCAATGACAAATTCCGATGTTTCCAAGAAACCTCCGCTGACTGAATTACTGTTGGTTTGAATCGTTTTCACGCACCCAGAACGCGGTCGCACCGCACACGGCCGCCGGCACCACCACCAGGTTGAGCACCGGCACCATGGCCGCAAGGGCCACCGGCAAGCCGAAGCCCAGGGCCGAAAGCCGGCTGGCTGCCAGGTCTTTTCTTAATTTCGGGAAGCTGACCCGGTGGTTATCGGCCGGGAAATCCACATATTGCAGGGCCATCATCCAGCTGTTGAACAGGAACCAGAGCACCGCTGCCGCCAGGTTAACGACCGGAATCAGGCCGATAATAAACAGGCCCAGCGCCCGGGGCAGGTAATAGGCAATTTTCTGGACTTCCCGCCACAGCGCCCGGGGAATGTCCTTGATGATGGCTGCCCAGCTGCCATCCGTGCTGACTTCCTGGCCGGTGAGGTGTTTTTCGGTCAACTCGGCCAGGTAACCATAAAAAGGAGAGCCGATCAGGTTGGCAACGATCACGAAGCCGTAGGCCAGCATCAGCAGGATAACCACGCCGTAGAGCAGCCAGAACAACCAATCGAGCGCTTGCAGCCATGCCCAGTCCGGCAGCCAGGCCATGGCACCGGCGATCATCAGGGAGAACATCTCGGCCAGGAAATAGAACATCAGCCCGAACAGGATGACGTTGATCACAACAGGAATGATCACGAACAGCCGCAGGCCGGGCTGGCGAATCAGCCTGAAGCCCTCCCCCAGATAGCCCAGTCCGCGAAAAAAGTTTCCTTTGAGCATTGCTGGTGGTCCTCCGCTGCCATGACAATAACGGGGCGCAAAGCATATCATGTCCGCCTCGTTCCCACAGCACGCAACCACCTTCGGATTACCCTATGACGCGACTCTGGCCCACCATCCGGCATATTCTGCACATGCGCCGCCTGTGGCAGGCCGTGTTGCTGGTGTCGGTTGTCGCCATTCTGTACCTGGCCACCACCAGCAGCAGCTACCCGATTCCGTCGTCCGATAATGACAAGGTCAATCACCTGATTGCCTTTATCGAGCTGACCATCGTTACCCGGCTGGCCTGGCCACGCCTGAGCGCCTTCTGGTATGCCCCGGCACTTCTGGGTTTCGGGCTGCTGCTGGAGGTGGTCCAGGCCAACCTGCCCTACCGGGATTTTTCCCTGGCCGATGTGCTGGCAGACAGCCTGGGGATTGCCATCGGCATGCTGCCCTGGCCCGGCACACGCAGGCCGCGCGAAATGGATTTGAGAGATTCGCCTGAATCCTTGTAAGAGATATCTCACAAGCCTGTAGGAACTTTCAGTGTCTTCACGTACGAAGACGCAGCCCGGCCCATAGCTACTTCCCGCAGAGCCATGAATTCAAAGAAAAAACTATTAACGTGATAGTTGAAGTCAGCAAATAGTGTGCGCCGGTCACACGTTTGTCAGATCGGCCTTGGTATAGTGGGAACCGTCAAGGATGACAGGGAAAAGGACGACGCACTGGATGCACCCCTGCAGGGACTGTGGGGAGAGGCAAGGACACAGGGATGCCTCGCTTAAGGGATAACGAATTGGATTGCTGGCTCGGACGCTGGCCATCAGGGAAAGACGCAAGGATTACGGCAACACGGCGGTTGCCCCGAGTGCACGGACGCACCACTTGTTCCGACTGTGAACTGCCCGGGATGGCGGTTCAAACCTGTTAAAGGGCAGCCCTTGAGCTGCCCTTTGTTTTTTTCTGCCACAGAAAATTCTCAGCCTGCACCTTCCGCCAGGTAGATACGCACCTTGTTGAACTCCTCGAATTCGTTCAGGTCTGGCCAGGTCCTGGCTTCAATCACCGTTTGCAGCTGATACGCCGGGTTACCGAGATCCCGAACCCGCGAATCTGCCAGCAAAACCCGGCTTGCTGCCGCCCGGAACGCCTCCAGCAACGGCCGGTTGTCAGGGTCATAAAGCACATCGGCCGCGGTGACCAGGTCCAGGGATTCCGGCCGCGCCGCCCAGTCGTCACAAAGCTCCACCTGCACACCGTTAAGCCGGGCATTGGCTGCGGCAGCATCCAGCGCTGCCGGATCGATATCGCAGGCAATGGCACGGGCCGCACCCGCCCGCGCCGCAGCCACGGCAACCACGCCGGAGCCGGAGCCGAAATCCAGTACCGCTTTGCCGGCCACCAGCTCCGGATGCTGCAAAATCCAGCTGGCCAGCACCTGGCCGCTGGCCCAGCAGAATGACCAGTACGCCGGCTCAGCTACCACGGCCTGGGCTTCATCATGGCTCAGGGGACCTTCCAGTACCGAGGGATCAAACAGGTACAAGGGGAGGTCCGGGCAACCTGCCGGTGCCGATGCGGCCACACGGCCACGGCTCAGGGTCTTGCGCAGGTGCTGGTTCAGGTGTTCCGGGGTCATTGCTGGCTCTCTCGGCAGTCAAAACTGCCATTGTACCCTAGTGTCCCGTCTGACTAATTCCTTAACCTACTGAGCATCTGCAAAGCCGAAGAGTTAGGCGTGCTGGTGAAAATTTGGTGGTTCCAAATCGAGACAGCAGAACGACACTATTCGGCTTTTCAGATGCTCCCGAAGGGCTTGCCTCTGAGGACTCTGAGCCTGTGTTGCCAGTCCTTGATGTGGAACCACCACACCTGCAGACTGTCGCCTTGGTCAGAGTCCTCAGAGGCAAGCAGTAGATTAAGGAATTAGTCAGACGGGACACTAGCCGGGATGCCCGGAAATCGGCACTCCGGTATACTGCCGCCCTACCCAGAACAACAGCGATCCGTTGACATGGCAAGCAGACCCGATACCAGCGATTACCTCAACCTGTTCCTGAACAACGTCCCCCTGATGGACGTTCGCGCCCCGGTGGAGTTCGGCAAAGGCAGTTTTCCCAACGCCGAGAACGCGCCCCTGATGAACGACGGGGAACGCCACCGGGTGGGCATCTGCTACAAGGAAAAGGGCCAGGACAAGGCCATCGAGCTTGGCCACCAACTGGTCGCCGGTGATGTAAAAGCCCAGCGTATCGAAGCCTGGAAGCGCTTCGTAGCCCGTCACCCGGACGGCTACCTGTTCTGTTTTCGGGGTGGGTTACGCTCCCGTCTGACCCAGCAATGGATCAAGGACGCCGGCATTGATTACCCGCTGGTGAAAGGTGGCTACAAGGCCTTGCGACGCTTTCTGATCGACAGCCTGGACCAGCTGATCGACAGCGAAGACTTCCGCATTCTCAGCGGCCGCACCGGCACCGGCAAAACCCGGGTACTGATGGACCTTCCCAACCCGGTCGACCTGGAGGGCCTGGCCAACCACCGGGGCTCCAGCTTCGGCCGGCAAGTCACCCCGCAGCCGTCCCAGATCGATTTCGAAAACCACCTGGCGGTTGCCATGCTCAAGGCACACCACCAGGTAGGCGGGCCGGTGTACCTGGAAGACGAAAGCCGGCTGATCGGCCGCTGCGCGCTACCGGAACACTTCCGGGCCCGCATGAGCGAATCGCCGCTGCTGATCCTGGAACAGCCCATGGCAGAGCGTGTCGATATTATCCGCACCGACTATGTGGAACACATGCTGGCCGACTACATCGCCCGGGATGGCGAAGAAGCCGGCTGGCTGAACTTCCGGGACTACCTGCTGAGCGCCATCGACCGTATCCGGAAACGCCTGGGCGGCGCGCGCCACCAGGAACTTCGCGCCTTGATGGAGCGGGCCCTGGAGCAACAGGAACGCACCGGCGACACCAGCGGCCACCATCTCTGGATCGAAGCCCTGCTCACCGATTACTACGACCCCATGTACGATTACCAGCTGAGCCAGAAACAGGGCCGGATCCTGGTGCGGGGCGGCCCCGATGAAATCACGGCATATGCCAGAGAGCATCACAATCCGTATAACTAACCGCTGCGTACCAACACTTTCTGACGCTGACATTTAATATGTCTGCTATATACTCTCTGTCAGATAAATATTGTGCTGGCAATCATTTGTCGGGTTTTCGCCACCTCAGAAAATACTAACGATCAAGGAGCTTCTCTGTGGAAGACATCATAAGTAACGGACAAGCGTCCGAATGGATTGACCAGGGCATCGCACTGGTTATGGCCTACGCCCCGAAAGTAGTACTGGCCATCATCACCCTCATTGTCGGCCTGTGGCTGATCAATCGTTTTGTCGGCGTGCTGGACAACAAACTGGGCAAGAAAGACCCCACCCTCAACAAGTTCCTGTGCGGCCTGATCGGCGCCATTCTGAAGATCCTGCTGCTGGTTTCCGTGGCTTCCATGGTCGGCATTGCCACCACCTCCTTCGTCGCCATTATCGGTGCCGCCGGCCTGGCCGTGGGCCTGGCCCTGCAAGGCAGCCTGGGCAACTTTGCCGGTGGCGTACTGATCCTGATCTTCAAGCCGTTCAAGGTGGGCGACGCCATCGAAGCTCAGGGTTTCCTGGGTTCGGTGCGTGAAATCAGCATCCTGTACACCATCATCGACACCTTCGATAACCGTCGCGTGGTGATCCCGAACGGCCAGCTGTCCAACGCCAGCCTGACCAACATGAGCGTGTACGAAACCCGTCGTTGCGATATGACCTTCGGCATCGGCTACAGCGACGACATCGACAAGGCCAAGGCGATCTGCAAGCGCCTGATCGAAGAAGACGAGCGCGCCCTGAAAGACCCGGCTCCGCTGATTGTGGTGGGTGGCCTGGGCGAAAGCTCTGTCGACCTGACCGTGCGGGCCTGGACCAAGGCCGGCGACCTGTGGCCGTTCTACTGGGACATGCAGGAACGTGTGAAGAAAGCGTTCGACGCCGAGGGTATCTCCATCCCTTTCCCGCAGCGCGACGTGCATATGTACAAGGCTGACTGACCGGAAGCCTGTCACACAGACACAACCGGTTATTCGCAAACTGCAGATCCTGCGCTAAGCTGTCGGTAAGACGGGAAGTCACCCCGTCTTACCGGAGCCTGGCCCGGGATTGGCAGACGGCTCTGCAACACTGTCCATGTTGTCAGGAGGTTGTGAACATGCCGGTACAGCAGTTAAAAGATTACCTGGACAAGGCCAATGTGGAATACATGTGCCTGTCCCACCCTCCCGCCTTTACTGCCCAACAACTCGCCCACCACGTGAAGATTGCCGGCGACCGTGTGGTTAAAACCGTGATCATCGAACTCGATGGCAAGATGGCCATGCTGGTGATGCCCGCCACCTGGCGCGTGCGCTGGGACAGGTTGTCCCGCATTCTCGACACCGACTTTGTGGAACTGGCAGACGAACAGGAATTCCAGGACAGTTTCCCGGATTGCGAAGTGGGCGCCATGCCACCGTTCGGCAACCTGTTCGGAATGACGGTTTATTGCGCCGAAGTACTCACCGAACAGCCCGAACTGGCATTTGCCGCCGGCAGCCACACCGAATCCATCCACATGAAAACCCGGGATTTCCTCAACCTGGTGCAACCCATGGTGATCAATCAAGGCTTCACCCGCCCGGGCACCCAGAAACCGGCCTGGCTACTGAAGAACCGCAAACGACCGGAACCCCGGGAGGAAACCCTGCTGGCCGGATACTGAAACCCGCCGGATTGACCCCGGTCGCTTGTCTGGCGCCCGGCATCGCGTAAACTGATGCCATCAGACAGGAACCGGATATGAACCAAGCATTTGACACCATTATCGTGGGCGCCGGCATGGTCGGCGCCGCACTTGCCACCGGCCTTGGTCAGCAAGGCATCCGTGTGGCCCTGATCGACAAAGCCGAACCCAGCGCCTTCGATGCCTCCAGTGCCCCGGACATCCGGGTGTCGGCCCTGAGTGCCGGCAGCGAACGCTACCTGGACAGCCTGGGAGCCTGGCATTCCATCCTGGCCATGCGCGCCACGCCCTATCGCCGCCTTGCGGTGTGGGACGAAACCCCCAACCCCCTGAGCCGACTGCTGCCACCCTCCCTGACCGAAGTGGAATTCAGTGCCGAACAGCTCGGTGCCCGCCACCTGGGCCACATTGTGGAAAACAGCATTACCCAGCAAGCACTCTGGCAGACCGCTGAGGCCGAGCCGGAAGTAACCCTGATAACCGGCCGCAGCGTTCAGGACCTGGCACAGGATCAACGGCTGGCCCGGGTCACCCTGGATGATGGCAGCCAGCTGGAAGCACAGTTGGTCATCGGTGCCGACGGCGCCATGTCACGGGTTCGTGACCTGGCCGGTATCGGCGTTACCCGCGATCAATACGACCAGCAGGCCATGGTGATTTCCGTGCGCTACCGGGGCGGCGTGGAAGACATCACCTGGCAGGGCTTCTACCCCAGCGGCCCGCGGGCCTTTTTACCCCTGCACAGCGCCGGCGATCAGTTCCCCGGTGAATGCTGGGGCTCGCTGGTATGGTACGACCACCCGGCCCGGCTGGCGGAACTCAAGGCCATGGATGAACCGGCATTGATGGCCGAGATCCAGAAGCGGTTCCCCGCACGCCTGCCGGAGCTGACCCATATCGATGCCCGGGCCAGCTTCCCCATTGCCCGCCAGCACGCCAGGCACTATCACCTGAACCGGGCAGTACTGGCCGGCGATGCCGCCCATACCATCAACCCGCTGGCCGGCCAGGGTGTAAACCTGGGTTTCCAGGATGCCCAGTGCCTGCAGGGTTTACTGAAGGAAGCCCGGCGCGGCGGTGACGACCTCGCCTGCGAACGCTGGCTGGCCCTGTACGAACAGCAACGCCGGCCCGCCAACCAGCGCATGATGCTGGCCATGGACCTTTTCTACCACCTGTTCAGCAACGCCATACCGCCGGTACACCTTGTCCGTAACCTGGGCCTGGGCGCCGCCCGCGCCCTGCCCTTTGCCCGCAACCGCGTCGCCCGCTACGCCATGGGGCTGGACGACGAACTGCCCGCACCGCTCCAACAAATGGTCAATCGTCTGCCGGGTCTCGGCGGTCTATAGTGGTCAACTTGCACGCTTAACAACGAACAGGGAGTTTTCATGTCGGAAACCATCTTCACCAAAATCATCAACCGGGAAATCCCGGCGGACATCGTCTATGAAGACGACCTCAGCCTCGCCTTCAGGGACATCAATCCCCAGGCACCGGTACACCTGCTGATCATCCCGAAAAAGGCGATCGCGACCATCAACGACATTGAGGAAGGCGACCGGGAAGTGGTGGGACACCTGTACTGGGTAGCCGGAAAACTGGCCAGAGACATGGGCTTTGCCGAAGACGGCTACCGGGTGGTGATGAACTGCGGAGAGAATGCCGGGCAGACCGTGTTCCACATCCATTTGCACCTGCTGGCCGGCAAGCCACTGGGCTGGCCGCCTTACACTGACAAGATGAAGCAGGCCTGACTTTTCCTGCTTCTGGTTTTGGAGTAAGCAAGCGGGCTGGTATGGCTGTTTGGGACACGCTCAAGGCATCCATGCTCGCTTAGCTTTGGCCATCCATGGCCAAAGATAGTCCCAAACAGCCATACCAGCCCGCGTGCCCGAAGCTTGGGAGGTAGGCTGACAGACTAAAACACGATTTTGGTGAAAACAGCTCTGAAGTCAGGTCGGCCGATGTGCGGTGCGGCCCGCCCCTACCGCCCCACTACCCGCTCTGCTTCTTCCATCGGCGAATGGCGAATATCCTCACCCTTGGCCATGAAAATCACGTGCTCGGCGATGTTGCAGGCGTGGTCACCAATGCGCTCGAGTGCGCGCAGTACCCACATCACCATCATGCAACGGGTGATGTTGCGGGTATCTTCCATCATGAAGGTCAGCAAGGCCCGGGCCGCAGCCTGGTACTCTTCATCGACCTGCTTGTCTTCTTTCATGATGCGCAGGGCCTGCTCGGAATCCAGCCGGGCAAAGGCATCCAGAGCATCGTGCAGCATGCTGAGCACGTGGGTGCCGATGTGGCGGATTTCCACGTAACCCCGGGGAGCCTGGCCTTCTTCGGTCAGCTTGATGGCCATCTTGGCAATTTTCTTGGCTTCGTCACCCACACGTTCCAGGTCCGCCACCATCTTGATCACGGAAATCACCAGGCGCAGGTCCCGGGCTGTCGGTTGCCGGCGGGCGATGACCAGGATGGCTTCTTCATCCAGGTCCATTTCCATCTTGTCGACCTGCTTGTCGCCAAGGCGGACTTTTTCCGCCAGCTGGCCGTCACTGTCAACCAGTGACTGGATAGCCTGCTCCACCTGGCTTTCCACCATGCCCCCCATGTTCAGGAACTGGGTTTTCAGCTCGTTCAGTTCATCGTTGAACTTGCCGGAGATATGATCTCCGTATACATCATCCTTTCTGTTCGGCATCTTCTTTGTCTCCAAGGTTCCCGGACCTGATTAACCAAAACGACCGGTGATGTAGGATTCGGTCAGTTCGTGGTCCGGCGAAGTAAATACTTTGTCGGTTTCGTTCACTTCCACCAGGTGGCCCAGGTGGAAGTACGCCGTGCGGTTGGATACCCGGGCGGCCTGCTGCATCGAGTGGGTTACGATCACAATAGTGTAGCTCTCGGACATTTCCGCGATCAGCTCTTCCACCTTGGCGGTAGCGATCGGGTCCAAGGCGGAACAGGGCTCGTCCATCAGGATCACTTCGGGGCTGACGGCAATGGCCCGGGCAATACACAGACGCTGCTGCTGACCGCCGGACATGCCGGTGGCAGTGGCATCCAGGCGGTCTTTTACCTCGTTCCACAGGCCAGCCTTGCGCAGGCTGTCTTCCACAATATCGTCCAGGTCGGACTTGCGATTGGCCAGGCCGTGAATACGCGGGCCGTAGGCCACGTTGTCGTAGATCGACTTGGGGAACGGGTTCGGCTTCTGGAATACCATGCCAACCCGGGCCCGCAGCTCAACCACATCACGCTTGGGGTCGTAGATGTTCTGGTCATCCAGCATCAACTCGCCTTTCACGCTACAGATATCGATGCTGTCGTTCATCCGGTTCAGGCAGCGCAGGAAGGTGGACTTGCCGCACCCGGACGGGCCGATAAAGGCAATCACTTCGTTGCGGGCAATATCCAGGCTGATTTTCTTAATGGCCCGGCTTTCGCCGTAAAACACCTCAACATCCCGCAGCTTGAACTTCGGGTCGTCGGCGTAGGGGCTGCCAACGGTAACCCCTTCCTGGATGATCGTCTCTGCCGGGCGCTCGTCCTGTACGGGAACAGCGGGCGCCTCGGTGGTTTCGTTGTTGCTGGTTACTGTCGAATTCATAGTGTTCATGGTTTAACTCCTTACCACCGGCGCTCAAGACGTTTACGGAGCCAGATGGCCAATGCGTTCATGGTGATCATAAAGCTCAGCAGGATCATGATTCCGGCAGAGGCAAGTTCAACAAAGCCCTGCTCGGCACTGCTGGCCCAGAGGTAAATCTGTACCGGGAGCACAGTGGCGGAACTGAAGAAACCGTCAGGAATCTCCACGATGAATGCCACCATACCGATCAGCAGCAGCGGTGCTGTCTCACCCAGCGCCTGGGCCATGCCGATGATCGAACCGGTCATCATGCCGGGCATGGCCAGGGGCACCACATGGTGCAGTACCACCTGCATTTTCGAGGCGCCGATGCCTTCCGCCGCTTCACGGATAGAGGGCGGCACACTCTTGATGGCCGCACGGCTGGAAATGATGATGGTGGGCAGGGTCATCAGCGCCAGCACCAGGCCACCCAATACCGGTACGGAGCGCGGCAAGCCGAACACCCCGATAAACACCGCCAGGCCCAACAGACCGAAGATGATCGACGGTACCGCCGCCAGGTTGTTGATGTTGACCTCGATAAAATCGGTGAACTTGTTCTGGGGCGCAAATTCCTCCAGGTACACCGCTGCCGCAACCCCCACCGGGAAGGCAATCACCAGGGTAACCACCATGGTCAGCAGTGAGCCGACAATGGCACCCAGAATACCGGCATTGGACGGCTCCCGGGAATCGCCCCGGCTGAAGAACACATCGTTGAAACCGGTATCTACCACGCCTTTCTCAACCAGCTCATCCACCCAGCGCTGCTGCTGTTCCGACAAACGGATGCTGTAGGCAGGATTGTCAGCATGTTTCACATAGACCGACACCGTGTCGTGCACCAGGAACTCCATGGTCTGGGTAGTACCCAACAATTCCGGCTGCCGGGCCAGCAGGTCCTTGATCTGGTTGCTGGCATAGCTACCCGCCAACCGGCTCAGTTCCCGAAGGTCCTTACGCTCCTCCACCTCGGGAAAATGCTTCTGCAGAGCCGTTATGATGGGCGCCTGGAAGTCCGCCATGGACATCTGGTCTTTGTTAGACGCGTCATCCAGGTACATCTGCTCGCCATCAAGCACCACCTCAAGGGTCATGGTGGTCTTGATAAAGCCGGTGTAGCCCTTGCCGATGATGTCGGTAAACAGCACCACCAGGGACAACAAGGCGATGGCGATGGCGGTCATGCCGTAGAGCCGGAACCGGCGCTCCTTGCGGTACCGCCGCTTGAGTGACTGGCGGACAATCTCCGCCTGTGAACGTTGATCAGTCATACTGTTCCCTATACTTGCGGACAATCTTCAGGGCAACCACGTTGAGGGCCAGGGTTACGATGAACAGCATCATGCCCAGGGCAAACGCGGCCAGGGTCTTGGCGCTGTCGAATTCCTGGTCACCGGTCAGCAGGGTGACAATCTGCACCGTAACCGTGGTGACGGAATCCAGCGGATTGGCCGTCAGGTTGGCTGCCAGGCCCGCTGCCATCACCACAATCATGGTTTCACCGATGGCCCGGGAAGCCGCCAGCAGGATGCCGCCCATAATGCCCGGCAGGGCCGCGGGGAAAATCACGTTCTTCATGGTTTCTGACTGGGTGGCACCCAGTGCCAGGGAACCGTCCCGCAGGGTCTGGGGTACGGCGTTGATCACGTCGTCAGACAACGATGAAACAAACGGAATAATCATGACACCCATCACCAGGCCCGCCGCCAGCGCGCTCTGGGATGAGGCTTCAAGGCCGATACTTTCAGCCAGGTCCCGAATGAACGGGGCAACCGTAAGGGCCGCAAAAAAGCCGTACACCACGGTAGGTACGCCTGCCAGCATTTCCAGCAGCGGCTTGATCACCGCCCGGGCCGGCCTGGTTGCGTACTCAGACAGGTACACCGCAGACAGCAACCCCACAGGTACCGCTACCAGCAGCGCAATGGCCGAAATCAGCAGGGTGCCGGTGAACAGCGGGATGATACCGAAAGCACCGTCTGAACCTACCTGGTCGGCACGCAGGGCAGTCTGGGGGCTCCAGGACGTGCCGAACAGAAACTCGGTAATGGGAACCTTGCCGAAGAACCGGAAGGTTTCAAAAATCACGGAAAAGACAATACCGACGGTGGTCAACACGGCAACCGCCGCACAGACAAAGAAAATCCACCGCAAGGTGCGCTCCACGTTTTCGCGGGCGTTGATGTGGGGTTGTACCCGGGTCCAGGCATAGGCAGCGCCCAGTACCGCAAGAAGAATCACCAGCGTGGCCTTGAAGCTGGCACTGCGCTGTTTGAGGGCGTCCAGAAGGTCCGCCGCACCCACCACTTCCGGGGGTACAAACTGCGGATCCAGCTTGCCGGCTGCCACGTTGTTGATCTGCGAAAGGATAAGGCTCGCCTGCCCGTCAGACTCAGGTGCAAGTTCTGCCGGCAACGAAGCCACCACATAGTTCTGGATAACCTTGCCTTCAAAACCCGCCCACAGCGCCAGGACAATCAGCGCAGGGATCGCGCACCACAAAGCGGCACGGGCCGCGTAGTAAAAGGGCAGCGCCTTCAGATTGCGAATACCGCCGATGGGCTCGGCTACCGCGCGCGAGCGCATGTAGGACAAACCATAGGCGATGACGGCAATCACCAGGATCAGAGGCAACAGATTGGCCGTTTGCATAACGTTCTCTGTGTCGTGTGAATGTTGAGTTAAAGCCAGCTCAACGTTTTTATTATTGTGCCAGTTTAGCGGCTGTTTTATTCATCTGGTTGTAACAAAAGAACGCGAACCTCCCCGGCCCGCGTTCTTTGTCGTCGTCCCTGACTACCCGGAGCTGCTTACAGCTCGTTGCCGGTCATCGGCTTCAGGTTGCGCACGTTCTTGGCCACTTCCATGCGAGTGTTGCGCGGGTTCGGAATCAGACCTACGTCGACCAGGTAGCCGTTGTCGCCCCAGGCGCCTTCAGTGGTGAATTCCTCGGCATATTCCTTGATACCCGGAACCACACCTACGTGGGCGTTCTTGATGTAGAAGAACAGGGAGCGGGCAACCGGGTAATCTTCATCAGCGATAGTTTCCGGAGTCGGCTCAACGCCACCGATGGTCGCGGCCTGGATCTGGCTGCTGTTTTCCATCAGGAAGCTGTAACCGAAGATACCCAGGGTGTCCTTGTCCTGCGCCAGACGCTGAACGATCAGGTTGTCGTTTTCACCAGCCTCAACGAACGGGCCATCTTCACGCATGCTGTGGCACACGCTCTTCATGTCTTTCTTTTCCATCGCTTTGATGAAATCGAAGGTCTTGCAGCCACCTTCCATAGCGATTTCAACGAAGGCATCACGGGTACCGGAAGTCGGAGGGGGACCCATCACGCTGATTTCCAGGTTCGGCAGGCTGGAGTCAATGTCACTCCACTTCTGGTAGGGGTTGGCCACCAGCTTATCGCCACCCTTGGGATCAGGCACTTCCTTGGCCAGGGCCAGGAACACCTGCTTAAGGCTCAGATCCAACTTCTCAGCGTCTTTGGAGTTGGCGATAACGATACCGTCAGCACCGATTTTCACTTCGGTGATTTCCTTCACGCCATTGCTCTGGCACAGCTCGAATTCGCTCTTCTTCATGCGACGGGAAGCGTTGGTGATGTCCGGGTGCTGGGTACCGATACCGGCACAGAACAGCTTCAGACCACCGCCGGAACCGGTAGATTCCAGTTTCGGAGTCGGGAAGTTGGTGTTACGGCCAAAACGCTCGGCAACCACGGTGGCGAACGGGTAAACAGTGGAAGAACCGACGACATTGACGGTATCACGGGCCATGGCCGGGGCGGACACGGCGGCAATGCTGCCCGCCAGGGCAACAGAAGCGATTGCAGTTTTCAATTTCATCACGTTATGTCTCCAGTATCGGTGGACGTTATGTTGGTATCTGCTTTACCGATGAGTGCATCCTAGGGAGACTCTGTGACAACTTTGTTACAGCTTTTGAAATATAGCCGTCATTAGCGAAATTTTCTTGCAGCGCGCGGCCAGCCCGTTACCATGCACGGAAAACAATTCATAAGCTTCCGTAAGGCAAATCATTCATGAAAGCATACGATGACGACAAACCCGCCCCCCGCGGGGAAATGATGCTGCAGGTGATTCCCCTGCCCTCAGACACCAATGCCAATGGCGATGTGTTCGCCGGCTGGCTAGTCAAACAGATGGATATTGCCGCCGCTGCCATGGCCGGGCGCATTTCCCGGGGCCGCAATGCCACCGTGGCCATGGATCGTATGGAGTTCCTGTCGCCGTTGCGGGTGGGTTCCCAGGTAGGTTGTTACTGTGACCTGGTGGACATTGGGCGCAGCTCCATGAAAATCCAGGTGGAAGTCTGGACCCTGGACCGCAGCTCAAAGACACCGCGCAAGGTAACGGAAGGCCTGTTTGTATACGTAGCCATAGACGAGCACGGCCGCATTCGGGAAGTGCCGGAACAGAATCACTGACCTTTCGACATCAGCTGCTCGATGAGAGCCTGATACCGGGGCGCCAGCCTTGAAGCCCGCCAAGGATTCGGTGGCTCCGCAACAGGTGGTTGTTCAAGCAGCCTGGCCAGCTGATCAGCTGCCGCCCCGGCTTCCGCCGCTTTGTCAGACTCAATGCTGGTGTACCGGCACTGCGGCGGCACATACTCCCGGTAGGCCAGACGGTCCGGTGCCAGTGGCAAACACCCGGCAGCCATGGCTTCCAGCATCGCCAGCCCCTGGAAATCGTGAAGCGCTGTCGTCAGCACAATATCGGCACGGCCCAGCAAGCGATCATAATCTGCGCGGCGCTCCAGAAAGCCCCAGTGTTCGATGTGCCCTGAAAATTGCCGGTGAATCCGGTCAAATGCTTCCGGGCGGCTGCGAAAGCCCTCGCCCACCACGCTGATACGGAAAGGCATTGCACGCTCTGTCAGCTGCTCCAGCAATGCCAACAATCGGTCCGGCCCCTTGTCGTATTCCCAGCGGTGATTCCACAGCAGGTGCGGACACGCCCGGTTCACAGGCCGGGGCTGGTCGATAAACAAGCGGTCTTCAATCGGCACCGGCAGCACCGAAGATCTTTCCCTGAGTTTTTCCATCACCCCGTCGGGCACCGCATCCGGCATCTTGTTCAGAAAGCCTTCCACGCCTTGCAGAAAGCTGTCCCGGTTCCAGGCACTGTTGAAAACCACCGCATCGGCCGCCAGCGCGCTGTAGAGATTGACCATTTGCGGCTCTCCCCGGCCCCGCTGCTGATCGCTGACCGGAAAGGCGAACTGGTTTTCATGCATATAAAGCAGGCACGGCGTGTTTGCCAGCGAGGGGTGCAACCCGCGCAATGTGGCCAGGTCGACCATGGAGGTGGCAATGACCAGGTCCCAGGATTCCTGCAGGCAGGGCTCGTCCAGCCAGCTCACCGGATTGCCTCGTATCCGCCACTGGAAGAATCTGGGCGGAAGCGCCAGCGTCTGCCAGTGATAACCGGGCAGCAGGGTGACCAATTGCTCTCGCCAGCGCCGATGGCTGGCGGCATCGTAGCCTGACAATAGAAGAATGCGTTGGGTCATGGCGATCCATAGCTGGGGGACGAAGGAGTCGGCAAGTGTATCAGGCCTCGGGCTTTCCTTGGTTCAGGGACCACAGGCCGAACACCGGCCCCGGCAACAGCAAAAGCGCCACCCAGACATCCCAGACGCTCCAGAACCCGCTGGTGAGCCATATTGCCGGCAGCGTCAGGCCAAAGCCGACCGCGTTCATGACCGCCAGCGACGAACCCACGGTTTCCTTCGGTGCGGTCGAGGCCGCCAGTGCAGAGAATTGCGGTGAATCGGCCACTACCGCCACGCCCCAAACCAGCAGCAAAGCCATTAATAACTCCGGCGGTAACCCGTTCATCCAGGGATAGAGCAGACACAAGGCCCCGGACACCATCAGCGCCCGCCGGGCCACCCACTCACTGCCCAGGGTCCGACTGAGCCGACCGCCACCGATACAGCCGGCAGCGCCGATGCCGATTACCGCAAATGACAGCCAGGGTATCAAAGCCTCACCCTGCCCCAGCCTTTGAAGTTCTCGCCCGATCAACAGCGGCACCAAGGTCCAGAAGGCATATAGCTCCCACATGTGGCCAAAATAACCGCCGGCCACGGCCCTGAAGCGGGGACTACGCAAAGCCGCCAGCCCCTGACTGAGCGGGAGACGACCACTGGCTTTGGGCAGGTGCGGCCCATCGCCCAACAGAAATACCAACAACCCGCCCAGAAGTGCCAGGCAGGAAGATGCGAGCAATGGCCACTCCCAGGGCATGCCCAGCGTTGCCCCACGCATAAGATGCGGCAGAGCTGTACCCAGGGTCAGCATGCCCACCAGCCAGGCCAGGGCCGCTCCGGCATATTTGGGCGTCCAGGCAATGACAAGTTTCATACCCAGAGGATAGATGCCGGCCAGGCACAGGCCGGTGGCGAACCGCAGCAGGCTGTCCAGCGGAAATACTCCGGCCACCGTCACGAAAGCCGCATTCGCAAGGGCACCCAGCAGGCTCGATACAAGGAAAATCCGACTGGCGCCGAAGCGGTCTGCCAGCCCGGTCACCGCCAGGGCAAGCGTACCCGCAATAAAGCCGGCCTGAACCGAGAGGGTCAACCGGCCCAGATCCGATTCCGCCAGCCCCAGCTCGGCGGACAGGGATAACCAGACTCCGTTGATACTGAACCAGAGAGATGTGCCAAAGAGTTGCGCCAGTACAATGACTGGCAGGGGGAAGCGCCGAAGTAACCCGATCATTTTATTGTCTTTGTTGCAGCCAGTTGGCTGAAGCCTGGCTTGTCCGCGCGCTCCGGCAACCATACTGACAACACGGCCGCTGTGGCTACCAGGGCTGCGGAAATCCACAGGCAGGCCTCCAGCCCGTAGGCCTGATACACCCAACCAGACAGGATGGTACCCAGTAATCTGCCCGCCGCATTGGACATATAGTAAAAACCCACATCCAGCGACACACCATCACCCCGGGCATAGCTGACAATCAAGTAGCTGTGCAGGGAGGAGTTGATGGCAAACAGCACCCCGAACAGCAGCAAACCGCCGATCACCACCGCCTGTGCCGACCAGCCGGCCATCAAGGCCCCGGCAATGGCCGCCGGAACCACCGCCAGCAAGGCCGCCCAAAGCACGGCACCTGATTTACCGTTGGAGTGTCCGGTGATTTTGGGTGCAATGGTCTGGATAAAGCCATAGCCGATAATCCAGCTGGCCATAAAACCGCCCACCTTCCAGTGGTCCCAGCCGAACACCGTGGCCATGTAGACCGGCAGGGCCACCACGAACCACACATCCCGGGCACCGAACAGGAACATCCGGGCGGCCGACAGCACGTTAATGGCCCGGCTCTTGGACAGGATCTCGCTGAACTTCGGCTTGGCCTTACTCTTGCCCAGATCCTGCCCCAGCAGGAACAGGCTGGCCAGCCACACCAGCCCCAGCGCCACTGCCATGAGGATCACCGCGCCGGTAAAGCCGGCTGCCATCAGCAGTACGCCGCCCAGAAAGAAGCCCACCCCTTTCAGGGTGTTTTTGGAGCCGGTGAGGATCGCCACCCACTTGTACAGGGTGCCCTGCTGCTCGTCCGGAACCAGCAACTTGATGCCGCTCTTGGCGGACATCTTGTTCAGGTCCTTGGCAATGCCGGACAACGCCTGCGCCGCCATCACCCAGGGCACCGTGAGCATGGCCGCCGGCACCGCCAGCATGGCCAGGGCCACAATCTGCAGAAACAGCCCGATATTCATGGTGCGATTCAGGCCCATGCGGGCCCCCAGATAGCCACCCACCAGGTTGGTCACCACCCCGAAAAACTCGTAGAAGATGAACAACAGGGCGATTTCCAGCGGCGAGTAGCCCAGCTGGTGGAAGTGCAGCACCACCAGCATCCGCAGGGCGCCATCCGTCAGGGTAAAGGCCCAGTAGTTGCCGGTGATCACCAGGTACTGGCGGATGGCAGCGCTCATATCAGGCCAGCCCTACCTTGCGGGCCAGTTCCACGGTGCGGTTGGCGTAGCCCCATTCGTTGTCGTACCAGGCATAGATTTTCACATGGGTTCCGTTTACCACCAGGGTGGACAGGGCATCGACAATGGAAGAACGGGGGTCGGTTTTGTAGTCGATGGATACGAGTGGGCGCTCTTCGTAGCCCAGGATGTCCTTCAGCTCGCCCTCGGCGGCCTCTTTCAACAGCTGGTTGACCGTATCCCGGTCCGTCGGTGTCTCCACTTCAAACACGCAGTCGGTCAGCGACGCGTTGATCAGCGGAATCCGCACCGCATGGCCATCCAGTCTGCCTTTCAGCTCTGGGAAGATTTCGATAATCGCGGTGGCGGAACCGGTGCTGGTGGGAATCAGCGAACTGCCACAGGCCCGGGCCCGGCGCAGGTCCTTGTGGGGCGCATCGATGATGGTCTGGGTGTTGGTCAGGCTGTGGATGGTGGTCAGGGAACCGTGTTTGATGCCCAGTTTCTCGTGGATGACCTTCACTACCGGCGCCAGGCAGTTGGTGGTGCAGGAGGCCGCCGTGATGATTCGGTCATTGGCCGGATCGAAGATGTGTTCGTTCACGCCCAGCACGATGTTCTTGGCTCCGGCTTCCTTCACCGGCGCGGTCACCACCACCCGCTTCACACCCTGATCCAGGTAGCCCTGCAGCACCGCCACCGTTTTGTTCACGCCGCTGGCTTCGATCACCAGGTCGCAGCCAGACCAGCCGGTATCGGCAATAGCCTTGTTGTGGGTCACGCGGATGCGCTGGCCGTCAATCACCATCTCATCGCCATCGGCGGTGGCTTCGTGGCTCCAGCGGCCATGCACGCTGTCAAAGTTCAGCAGGTGTGCCAGCGTGTTGGTGTCAGCCCCCGGGTCATTGACGGCCACAAATTCCAGCTCCGGCCAACCCCAGGCGGCCCGCAGAGCCAAACGGCCAATGCGACCAAATCCGTTAATACCTACCTTGATCTTGCTCATGGTGTTCTCCTTGCGAGTTTCGCAATCCTTGTAAATTCGTGATCAGGGGCACTGCACTGCCGGGCGGTCTGCCATGGCCTGCAACCTGGCCAGGGGCTGCCCGATCAGTGCCATATTGTTCCGGGCGGTTTCCTCCAGAACCCGCACCACCCAGTCTGGCAAGTGCAGATGAAGGTAATAATAGACCCATTGGCCCCGTCGTTCTGTTTCCAGCAGGCCGGCATCCCGAAGTGTGGCCAGATGGCGGCTGACTTTTGGCTGAGAGACTTCAAACGCCTCCGTCAGCTCGCACACGCACAGCTTGCCTTGATCCTTGATCAGCAGCAGGGCCGCCAGGCGCAGGTCGTCGGCCATGGCCTTGAACACAGTCACCGGGTTGTAGTCCGCCGGTTTCAGGCTAGTCTCTTTCTGATGAACCAGGGTGAACAGGCCGATACGCTCCCTGATCTCTTTCAGCGTCAAGGCAAAGGTGGCGTGCCGGTTCGCCTCGGCCGGGTCCGGAAAGTCCCAGGCAATCTGCTGGGCACCAGACGATACCCGCGCGCATTCCCGGGCGGCTTTTTCACACAGAGTGATTACGTAATCCCAGTACTGGCCCTGCAGTTCAGACAGCGACTTGCTATAAAGCCCATCCACCGGAATGCCGGCTTCCACCAGCACCTGTAGCGCCAGCGGGTGCGGTTCACCGGGCTCGGTGCCGGCACTGGCCACCTCGAACCGGTCTCCAGCCATGTGCCGGAGCAAGGCTTCTGCCATCAGGGAGCGGGCGCTGTTGGCGGTGCAGACAAACAGGACTCTTCTTTTCATGCGAGCTTCCGTATATTCGAATTGCCATATATTTAATTTTTGCGATAATAGCCCGCAACTGTGACAGAGTAAAGACAGCAACACCCGGCCAAACCACTCAGGCCAGATCTACACTAGCCAGCCAAAGGACACCGGAAAGGGCTATGACACAAAGACTGCTGGAGATCTATCGAAGCAATCAGCGGGAAGGCAACCTGCTGCTTTTCATGATCCTGGCCTTTCTGGCCATCTTCTTCATGCCCGCCGGAACCGAACGCTTTGATAACGCGGTGCTGGAAGCCTTCCGCCTGACCAACTGGTATGCCCGGGAACACGTGATCCTGTGCCTGCTGCCGGCGTTCCTGATTGCCGGGGCCATGGCGGTGTACATCAGCCAGGGCTCGGTGATGCGCTATCTGGGCCCGTCTGCCTCGAAGCCGGTAGCCTTCAGCGTCGCCTCGGTATCCGGCACTTTGCTGGCTGTGTGCTCGTGCACCGTACTACCGCTGTTCGGCGGTATTTATCGTCGTGGCGCCGGACTGGGGGCGGCGGTGGCCTTTCTCTATTCCGGCCCGGCCATAAACATCATGGCCATTGTGGTCACAGCCAAGGTGTTGGGGGCTGAAATCGGCCTGGCCCGGGCCATTGGCGCCATTGTCTTTGCCGTGGTTATCGGCGCCATCATGCACCTGATCTACCGCAAGGAAGAGGCCGAGCGCTCGGTGAGCAATGCCCGGGGCTTCGGCGGCGACGAGGCTGACAAACCGGTCGGTGTCATTGCCCTATTCTTTGCCCTGATGGTGGGCATCCTGGTATTCGCCAACTGGGCTGCGGCCGACAACCAGGCCTGGATGGCGGTCTATGACCTGAAATGGCCAATCACTGCGGCCCTGGCCGCTGTCCTGGGTGTGTTGCTGGTACGGCGCTGGCACTGGCCACCGGGCCAGTTGCTGATTCTGGCGGCCGTGGTTGCGGCCTTTGCCACCCTGGCACCCGGCATGCCGGAGCTGCCGTTTGTGATCGGTATCGGCGGCCTGATGCTGATTGCCACCCTGCGGGATGAAGACCGGGAATGGCCGGTACAAAGCTGGGACTTTGCCAAACAGATCCTGCCGCTGCTGCTGGCCGGAGTGTTTGTGGCCGGCTTCGCCCTGGGTCGCCCCGGCCATGAAGGTATGATCCCCTCGGAATGGGTCGCCGCAGCGGTGGGCGACAACTCCCTGCTTTCCACTATTCTGGCGTCGGTGCTCGGCGCCCTGATGTACTTCTCGACCCTCACCGAAGTGCCCATCGTCGAAGCCCTGATGGGCTCCGGCATGGGCAAGGGCCCGGCACTGGCGCTGTTGCTGGCTGGCCCGGCCCTGTCGTTACCCAACATGCTGGTGATCCGGACCATTCTGGGCACGCAGAAAACCCTGGTGTACTGCGCCCTGGTGGTGCTGATGGCCACCATTACCGGCTTTATTTACGGAAACTGGTGGGTATAACCCCACCCGCACAAACCCGAAGGAGATGACCATGAAATTCACCATCTATGGCAGTGGCTGTGCCAAGTGCAAGCAATTGACAGCGAATGCCGAGGAGGCCGCCAGGGCACTCGGGCTGGACTACGAAGTGGAAAAGGTGACGGATGTGAACGACATCATTGATGCCGGCATCATGCGCACACCCGCCCTGGCCGTAGGCGGCGAGATTGCCGTGGAAGGCAAGGTGGCCAGCGCCGACGACATCAAGAAACTGCTGGGCTGAGCATGACCTCTTCTGATTTACCCAACATCGACACCGGGCTGTTCCGGGCCCCGACCAACAACGACCTGTTCGCGGCGACGCCTTCTGACCACAAACCCAGAATTCTGCTGCTGTACGGCTCCCTGCGCGAGCGCTCGTTCAGCCGCCTGGCGGTGGAAGAAGCCGCCCGCCTGCTGGAAGCCATCGGTGCGGAAACCCGCCTCTTTAACCCCCGCGGGCTGCCCCTGGCCGATGCCGAAGATGCCTCCCACCCGAAGGTGCAGGAGCTACGGGAGCTGGTGCAGTGGAGTGAAGGCATGGTGTGGTGCTCCCCGGAACGCCACGGCGCCATGACCGGCATCATGAAAACCCAGATCGACTGGATTCCCCTGTCCATGGGGGCGGTGCGGCCGACCCAGGGCAAAACCCTGGCGGTGATGCAGGTGTGTGGCGGCTCCCAGTCGTTCAACGCGGTCAACCAGTTGCGGGTGCTGGGCCGCTGGATGCGCATGGTCACCATCCCGAACCAGTCCTCGGTGCCCAAGGCGTTCATGGAATTTGACGACAACGACCGTATGAAGCCTTCGGCCTACTACGACCGTATCGTGGATGTCATGGAGGAGCTGGTAAAGTTCACCCTGCTGGTGCGGGACCGCAGCGATTACCTGACCGACCGCTATTCCGAACGCAAGGAAAGCGCCGAAGAACTGTCGAAGCGTGTGAACCAACGTTCCATTTAAGGATGTGCAATGAGCAGTAACAGCGATGTGAACCCGGCTGAAGCGACCGAAGGCGGCATGGACCTGTTCGGGCGTTACCTGTCCGTTTGGGTGGCGCTGGCAATCGTTGCCGGCGTGGCACTGGGCCAACTGGCACCTTCGGTCCCCGAGACCCTGTCCCGCTTCGAGTACGCCCAGGTATCCATCCCCATCGCCATCCTGATCTGGGCGATGATTTTTCCTATGATGGCGCAGATTGATTTCAGCGCCGTGGTCGGGGTGCGTAAGGAGCCGAAAGGGCTCGCCATCACCACCATCGTGAACTGGCTGATCAAGCCCTTCACCATGTTCGCCATTGCCTGGTTCTTCCTGATGGTGGTGTTCGAGCCATGGATCGCTCCGCAACTGGCCAGCGAATACCTGGCCGGCGCCATTCTGCTGGGCGCCGCCCCCTGCACGGCGATGGTGTTTGTCTGGAGCTATCTGACCAAAGGCGATGCCGCCTATACCCTTGTGCAGGTATCCCTGAACGACATCATCATGCTGTTCGCCTTCGCCCCGATTGTGGTGTTCCTGCTGGGCATTTCCGACATCCAGGTGCCCTGGGATACGGTGATTCTGTCGGTGGTGCTGTACATCGTCATTCCACTCACGGCTGGCTACCTGACCCGCCGCACCCTGATCGCGCGCCACGGCGAGCAGTGGTACGACGACGTGTTCATGAAGCACCTCGGCCCGGTGACACCGGCGGCGTTGATCGTCACCCTCGTGTTGCTGTTTGCCTTTCAGGGTGAAGTCATTCTGCAAAATCCGTTGCATATACTGCTGATTGCGGTGCCTCTGATTATCCAGACGGTGTTCATCTTTCTGCTGGCTTACGGCTGGGCCAGGCTGTGGAAGGTGCGCCATTGCATCGCCGCACCCGGGGCCATGATCGGTGCCAGCAACTTCTTTGAACTGGCGGTGGCCGCCGCCATCGCCCTGTTCGGCCTGCAATCCGGTGCGGCGCTGGCCACGGTGGTGGGCGTGCTGGTGGAAGTACCGTTAATGCTGGCTCTGGTGCGCATAGCCAATAACACCCGGGACAAGTTCCCGGCCTGATCACCGGGACTTTCAGGAGCAACCATGCCCTCCGGTTCGACAACAGGACGAATTCGCGAAATCTTCCTGGCCTTCCTGGCCCTGGGCCTGACCTCCTTTGGCGGCCCAGCGGCCCATCTGGGTTATTTCCGTAATGAGTTTGTGGCCCAGCGCCGCTGGCTGTCAGAGCAGGACTACGCCGACCTGGTCGCCCTGTGCCAGTTCCTGCCCGGGCCCGCAAGCAGTCAAGTTGGCTTTGCCATTGGCCTGCAGCGTGGTGGCGGCTGGGGTGCTGCCGCCGCCTGGACCGCCTTTACCCTGCCCTCGGCCATCATCCTGGTGGCGTTCGCCCTGAGCGCCAGCCTGCTGGACGGCGCGGTCAGCCAGGGCATTATCCATGGTTTGAAAGTGGCCGCTGTCGCCGTGGTAGCCCACGCCGTGCTGGGCATGGCGCGCTCACTGTGCCCGGATCAGCAGCGGGCCGGTATCGCCCTGGCAGCGGTCCTGATGGTGGTGTTTGTGGGCGGTACTGCCGGGCAGGTTTCCGCGATTGTGGTCGGAGCCCTTGCGGGCCTGGTGCTGTGCCGCGCTGCCGACGACGGCGCGGCCGGACATTCCAGCATCTCGGTGTCAGCGGGCACCGGCCGGCTGACGGCTGTTTTGTATATATTCCTGCTGGCCGGCCTGCCCCTGCTGGCGTGGCTCGCGCCCTCCACCCTGCTGGATATGCTAGATGGCTTCTACCGCGCCGGGGCCCTGGTCTTCGGCGGCGGCCACGTGATGCTGCCGCTGCTGGAAGCGGAAGTGGTACAAACCGGCCGGGTAAGTGCCGATGAATTCCTCGCCGGCTACGGCGCCGCCCAGGCCATCCCCGGCCCGCTGTTTACCTTTGCCGCCTACCTGGGTGCCGTGATGGGGCCCTCTGCACCAATTATCTGGGCCGCGCTGGCCCTGCTGGCCATTTTCCTGCCCGGCATGCTGATCCTGATGGCGGTACTGCCGCACTGGAACAACTTCCGCCGCTGGCACCGCGCCCAGGCCCTGATGCGCGGCGCCAACGCGGCTGTGGTGGGCATTCTCGGTGCCGCGCTGTACCAGCCGGTATTCACCAGCGCCATCGTCGGACCCGGCGAGTTTGCCCTTGGCCTGACGGGGTTTATGCTGCTAAGCGTATGGAAACTCCCGGCCTGGGGCGTGGTGATCGTGATGGCCGCCGGCGGCGTGCTGCTGGGAGCGTAACCTGCTGCGCCTGTTCAGCCGGCAGCCACCCTGCTAATATCGCGCTCGTTTTCTGAGCGCGCCAAACCCGTTAATCAGCACCACCGACCGGAATCAAAAGAATGGATGTTTACCAGGCCCTTTTCCTTGGCCTCCTCCAGGGACTGACCGAATTCCTGCCCATCTCCAGCTCCGCCCACCTGATTCTGACACCGGCTTTCTTTGGCTGGGAAGACCAGGGCGTCGGCTTTGACCTGTCGGTGCATGTGGGCACGCTGCTGGCCGTGGTGCTTTACTTCCGCCGGGATGTCTTCGGCATCGCCCGGGACGGCCTGATTTCCATTGGCCAGCGCAGAATCGTCGGCCAGGGCGCCCTGGCCTGGTACCTGGTCATCGGCACCATTCCCGCAGGCCTCGCTGGCCTGGCCCTGCTCGACATGATCGACAACGAACTGCGCGGCGCCTCGGTGATCTTCTTCACCACCCTGGTGTTCGGCATTCTGCTTGGCATTGCCGACTGGCTGCCGAAACGCCAGCGCACCATGGATACCCTGAACTGGAAAGACGCCGTCGTCGTCGGCATCGCCCAGGCCATGGCCCTGGTCCCCGGCACCTCCCGCTCAGGCGTCACCATCACCGCCGGCCTGTTCCTGGGCATGACCCGGGAAACCGCCTCGCGGTTTTCGTTCCTGCTGGCGATTCCGATTATCGTGCTGGCGTCTGCGGTGAAGCTGCTGGAAGTGGCCTCATCCGATGTGATCGTAGACTGGAGTGGCTTCCTGATTGGCGGCGTAACCTCGTTCCTGATGGCCATTACCGCCATCCACTTCTTCCTGAAGTGGCTCAACAAAGTGGGCATGTGGCCGTACGTTCTCTACCGGGTTGTTCTGGCTGGGGTGATTTACGCGGTTCTGATGTAATCGCGGTTTGGGAGTTTCGTTCTTCGGGTGCCGGCCTCGACCTTGGGGGGGGGGTGGCTGTCATCAGGAAGGGCTTTCCAAAAAGCGCTCAAGCCGTCCATGGGCGCTTGTGTTCCGCCATCCATGGCTCCACAAATTTTTGGAAAGCCCTTCCTGATGACAGCCCGCAACTACCGAATTGCCTGCCAGAAATAACTTCTCATTCCGCCTGACGGTTCAAGACTGGCTCTCAAAAACTCGCCTTTTATCTATTGGATCTAAGACATCAAGCTTCCATATCTTTGCCTTTACTTGGACGGCACGGAGTACAGCGTTTCGGTTTGGGGGAGCCTTTCCAAAAATTTGCGGAGCCATGGATGGCGGAGCAGAAGCGCCACAAGGATGTGCCGAAGGAGCGGTTTTTGGAAAGGCTCCCCCAAACCGAAACTCCCCGCAACCAGCATGCGAACTGAACAGAGGCTAACGCCGAAGCCTAGCAGGCCTCCAACGGCGCATAGGCCAGAACCAGCCACTTGGCGCCCTCGTCGAAGTTTACCTGCACACGGGTGTGGTGCCCGGTGCCCTCGGAGTTCATTACGATACCCTCGCCGAACTTCGGATGACGCACCCGCTGCCCCAGACTGAAACCCGATTGCTGCGCCGAATCCTGGCTGAACATGCTCTCATTGGGGCGCGACACCATCGCCGGCCGGGTCACCGTATTGCGTAACCGCACTTCCTGCAGGCAGTCACCCGGAATCTCCCGAACGAAGCGGGACAGCGCGTGGAATTTTTCCTGCCCGTACAAGCGGCGGGATTCGGCGTAAGTGAGCACCAGCTTTTTCATGGCACGGGTAATGCCTACGTAGGCCAGACGGCGCTCTTCTTCCATACGCCCCGGCTCTTCCAGCGACATGCTGTGGGGGAACAAACCTTCTTCCACGCCCGCCAGGAACACCAGCGGGAATTCCAGGCCCTTGGCGGAGTGCAGGGTCATCAGCTGGACGCTGTCTTCATGGGCATCGGCCTGGGCTTCGCCGGCATCCAGTGCCGCCTGGGCGATGAATTCTGCCAGCGGGTCGACGCCGTCTTCCACCTCGAAATCGGACAGCGCATTTACCAGCTCTTCCAGGTTCTCTACCCTTGCCTGACCTTTCTCGCCTTTTTCGCTGGCGTGGTAGTCCTTCAGGCCACTGGCTTCGATGGCCTGCTTCATCAGCCCCTGCAATGAGGCTTCGCCCACCATTGCAGACAGGCCGTTGATGATTTCCATAAACGACTGCAGCCCGGTTTTCGCCCGGCCTTTCACCTGCCCTGCTGCCAGCAGGCGTTCGGCAGATTCCCATAGGGAAATGCCCTGCTCTGTGGCGTATTCACGTAGCTCCGCCAGGCTCTTGGCGCCGATGCCGCGGGTCGGGATGTTCACCACCCGTTCGAAGGCGGCATCATCACGGTGGTACTGCACCAGGCGCAGGTAGGCGAGGGCGTTGCGGATTTCCTGGCGGTCGTAGAACCGCAGGCCACCATACACCCGGTAGGGAATGCCCTGGCGCATCAGGGCTTCTTCCAGTACCCGGGACTGGGCGTTGGAACGGTACAGGATGGCGGATTCGCTGCGCAGGTTGCCATCGTTGACCCAGGCGGTGATGGAGTCGGCGATGTAGTTGGCTTCGTCCTGTTCGTTAAAGGCCGCGTACAGACTGATCGGTTCGCCTTCGGGGCCGTCGGTCCACAGCTCTTTACCGAGGCGACCCTGGTTGTTGGCGATCACCGCGTTGGCTGCTTTCAGGATCATCTGGGTGGAGCGGTAGTTTTGCTCCAGCCGCACCAGACGAGCGTTGGGGAAGTCCCGCTGGTACTGCTGGATGTTTTCGATCTTGGCGCCACGCCAGCCGTAGATAGACTGGTCGTCATCCCCGACCACGGTGAGCGGCACGCGGTTGCTGGCCAGCACCTGCAGCCAGGCGTATTGGATGGTGTTGGTGTCCTGGAACTCGTCCACCAGGATGTGCTGGAAGCGCTGCTGGTAGTGACTCAGTAGCTCCGGCCGGTGCAGCCAGAGTTCGTGGGAACGCAGCAGCAGTTCGCCGAAATCCACCAGGCCACCCTGCTGGCAAAGCTTCTCGTACTGGCGGTAGATTTTCAGCATGGTGTTGGTGAAGTGGTCGCCTGGGTTTTCCTGGATATGGTCCGCCCGCAGGCCTTCGTCTTTCTGGCTGTTGATAAACCACTGGGCCTGTTTGGGCGGCCACTGGCTTTCATCAATCTGGAACTCGCGCATCACCCGCTTGACCATGCGCAGCTGGTCGTCGCTGTCGAGCACCTGGAAGTTCTCCGGCAGGCCGGCGTCTCTCCAGTGCGAGCGCAGCAGGCGATGGGCGATGCCGTGGAAGGTGCCGAACCACAGTCCCCGGGAAGGGATGTTCATCATTTCTTCGATGCGGTAGCGCATTTCCTTGGCGGCTTTGTTGGTAAAGGTCACCGCCAGAATGCCGGTCGGCGGCACCCGGTCCACCGTCATCAGCCAGGCAATCCGGTGCACCAGCACCCGCGTTTTGCCACTGCCCGCGCCGGCCAGTACCAGCAGGTGATCGTTCTGGGCGGTAACGGCCTCGCGCTGGGCATCGTTCAGGGGATCAATAATGTGGGAAACGTCCATAGCACCTGGCTTTTTACTGGTTAAATAAACAGGCCTGAGAGTATAACAGGAGAAAAGCAGGTTTGTCGGGCAGGGATAACCGTCGATCTTTTGAGTTAACGCACAGGAACGGGGACTTCTTCCCAGGACACGCTGCGAGCACATCCCTGTGCGCTTGACTGTGGCCATCCATGGCCACAGACAGTCCTGGGAAGAAGTCCCCGTTCCTGCGCTGTCTGGCAACGAAGGGGCACCTCCCCCGTGCGACACCTCAAAAGATGAGGACTTATGTCTTAGAAGCCACGCGGTACGGTTTGGGCTTCCACGAACTCGAACAAGCCTTCCAAGCCACCTTCCCGGCCAATACCGGACGCTTTCATGCCACCAAACGGCGCTTCCGGAGTAGGCCCGGTGCCGGTGTTCCAGCCAACATGGCCGAAACGCAGGCCGGCGGCTACGCGCTGGGCGCGCTCGGCGTCGGCGGTGAAGACGTAGGAGGCCAGGCCGAATTCGGTGTCGTTGCCGGCTTCGATGACTTCTTCTTCGGTGCGGAACAGGGCCATGGGCACCAGCGGGCCGAAGGTTTCTTCCTGGTAGCAGGCCATGTTGCGGTCAACGCCCTGCACCACAGTAGGCGGGAAGAACAGGCCTTCGCCCAACTCATCCGGCTGCTTGCCGGCAACCAGTTTGCCGCCTTTGGCAAGGGCGTCTTCCAGGTGGCGCTTGACCTTGTCGAAGCCGGCTTTGTTGACCAGCGGGCCGATGTCGACGCCGTCGTTCATGCCGTCGCCGACGGTCATTTTGTTCACCCGCTCGGCGAGTTTTTCGCCGAAGGCGTCGGCCACTTTTTCATGCACGAAGATGCGGTTGGCGCAGACGCAGGTCTGGCCGCCACCACGGAATTTGTTGGCGATCAGGTTGTCGGCGGCGGCGTCCAGGTCGGCGTCGTCGAAGACGATATACGGGGCGTTGCCACCCAGTTCCAGGGACAGCTTTTTCACCTGCTCGGCGGTGTCGACGATCAGTTTTCGGCCCACTTCGGTGGAGCCGGTGAAGCTGAGCATGGGCACGTCTTTGTGTTCGCACAGCACCTTGCCGATGACACTGGCCTTGCCCATCACCAGGTTGACCATGCCATCGGGCAGGCCGAGTTTGTCCATGATGCTGAAGAAGGCAACCATGGTGAGCGGGGTTTCACTGGCCGGTTTGATCACCGAGGGACAGCCGGCCGCCAGGGCCGCCGAAAGTTTCTTGGCGATCATGCCAATGGGGAAGTTCCAGGGCACAATCAGGCCGGTGACACCGATGGGGCGGTAGTGAACCGTCCAGGTGCAGTCTTTCGGCTTTTCCGGAATGGTGTGGGCATCCAGCGCCTGGATGTGCTTGGCGCAGTAATCGAAGAAGCCGGCGGCGTAGTCCACTTCGCCCTGGCCTTCTTTCCAGGGCTTGCCGTGTTCCATGCACAGGATGCGGCCGATTTCCTCGCGGTTGTCCTTCAGGGCATCGCGGATGTCTTCCAGCCATTTGCGGCGGGTTTCAAGGGGATAGGGGTTGGTCAGCCGCAGGGCCTGCTTGCCGGCTTCGACCGCATCCAGTATGTCTTGCTCCGGCATCGAAGGCACTTTGGCAATCACCTCGCCCGTGGCCGGATTGTAGACATCAAAGGTGCTGCCACCGGCGCTGTCTGTCCAGCGCCCGCCAATGTAGCCGGTAAGATTCTGCAGCAGTGGTGATTCGATCATCTCGACTCCTTTTCTGTGCCTGATCACGCCCGGTTGCGGGCCGGGATCCGGGGTTCGGGTTCTGCCTTCATAGTGGTAGCTGGGGGCCAGCCTGTAAAGTCAGCGAGGATTTTTTGACCCATCCCGGTCTCTGCCTATACTCGGGGGAGTGAATCAAGGAGGCCGGACATGAAAGCATTTTTCCATCCGTCACAGGATCTGCACATCCCGAAGACGTATTTCACCCGGGGCCAGATGCGCCAGCCCCAGGAGGTGCCGGATCGTACCGGGCAGATGATTGAAGGCCTGAAGGCGTTGGGCATTCCGGTGTTACAGCCCGCCGACCAGGGCGCGGCGCCAATCTCGAAGGTGCATGACCTGGGTTATCTTCGGTTCCTGGAATCCGCCCACCGGCGCTGGATGGAAATGGAAGACTGGGGCGACGAGGTGATGTCCAACATCTTCGTGCGTTCCCCGAATGCCTTGCGGGGTATCCTGGCGGAAGCGGCCCGTTACCTGGCTGACGGCAGTTGCCCGATTGGCGAGAATACCTGGAAGGCTGCCTACTGGTCGGCCCAGACCGCACTCGGGGCGGCGGATGCGCTGATTGGCGGCGAACGCTATGCCTACGCAGTATGCCGCCCACCCGGCCACCACGCCCGCAAAGACGCCGCCGGGGGCTTCTGCTACCTGAACAATGCCGCCATCGCTGCCGAGCATATGAAAAGCCGGTTCCCGCGTACGGTGATCCTGGATACCGACATGCACCACGGACAGGGCATCCAGGAAATCTTCTACGATCGCAGTGATGTGCTGTACATCTCCATCCATGGCGACCCCACCAACTTCTACCCGGTGGTGAGCGGCTTCGAGGACGAGCGTGGTGAAGGCGAAGGCTACGGTTATAACATCAACCTGCCTATGCCCCACGGCTCCAGCGAGGAGGATTTCTTTGCCCGCGTGGAGGAAGCACTGGCGGCTGTGCGGTTGTACCAGCCCGATGTGCTGATCCTGCCGCTGGGCTTCGATATCTACAAAAACGACCCGCAGGCTAAGGTGTCGGTGTCGTCCGAGGGCTTCTGCCGGCTCAGCACCCACATCCGGCAGCTGGGGCTGCCGACGCTGATCGTACAGGAGGGAGGATATGACCTGGACGCCCTCAGCGAGAACGTCCAGCAGTTCTTCAGGGGGCTGGAAGGTTAGGCGCCCGGAGCGTAAACCTTCACGTTGTTAAGGCCTTCCGCCTTCAGGTGACCGGCGTGCATGCGGCTCATGGTGCCCCGGTCACAGTACAACAGGTACTGGCGGCCTGCCGGTAGCCCCGGCACCTGTTGGTTGAGCTCGTAGAACGGGATCTTCAGGATCTCGTTGTTGGTAAGCGTCAGCGGCGCCCGCTCTTCCTCGGAAGGGTGGCGCACGTCGATGATCACATCGTCTACCGCCGGGGTCTGTACCAGTTCCACCTCTTCCGGAGTCACCACGCTGTCCAGCAGTTCGCTCACCTTGGTGTGCTCGCTGTTGGCAATGGCGCTGGCCAGCACTTGCGGGTCCATGTGGGTTTCTTCTTCCTCCACCCGGTGCAGCTTGGCGCGGGTGACCGGCTTGCTGGAAATCACGCCGCAGTATTCCGGCATGTTGCGGGCAAAGGGCTCGGTACCGATGTCCCGGGCAATGCGGATGATTTCCTGCTTGTCCATGGCAATCAGCGGGCGCAGCACCACTTCATCGCTGGCGCGATCGACCACGTTCAGGTTGGTCAGGGTCTGGCTCGACACCTGGGCCACGGCATCGCCCATCACCAGGCCAGTGGCGGTGTAATCCCGGGCAATTTCCGCCGCGGCTTTCAGCATCATGCGCTTGAGCACCACGCCCCAGTGGCGATGGTTTACCGAACGCATAATCTCTGCCACCACGCCCTCGAAAGGCACCGAGATAAACTTCACATTGTGGGAGGCGCCGTAACGCTGCCACAGGTAGTGCACCACCTGGCGCACGCCCACCTCATGAGCAGTGCCGCCGAGGTTGAAGAACAGGAAATGGCTGCGTATACCGCGGCGCATCATCAGGTAAGCCGCTACCGACGAATCGTAGCCACCGGAGATCAATGTCATCACGGTTTCCACGGTACCCAGCGGATAGCCGCCCAAGCCCTCGTGACGGCGATGGGCAATGTGGAACTGGTCATCGTTCACTTCGATGCGCACTTCCACTTCCGGATTTTTCAGATCGACCCCACGGGCCTCGGAGGCTTGCATCAGCGCGCCGCCGACCAGTCGCTCCAGGTCAATCGAACGGAAATCGTGCTGGCCATGGCGCCGTGCACGTACTGCAAAGGTTTTGCCTTTCAGTCGACCGGCAAAGGCCTGTATGGCCTTGGCGCCCACGTCGTCCAGGTCCACAAACGGGTAAACCGCGATTTCCTGGATGGTGGAAATGCCGGAAATTCGGGTAAGTTCATCAATCACCGCGCCGGTCAGGCCCCGGCCTTCGGGCACCTCCACATCAACCCGGTCCCAGCTGCCATCCACCCGGATGTCGGCATCCAGCCGGGCCAGGAGTTTCCGGATATTCTGCCGCAACTGGCGCATTTGCTGCTGGCGAACGGGTTTGCTTTTGATGGCCACTTCAGCGGCGGGACGAATCAGTAATTTCATAAAAAAGGACTTTGATCGGAGGAACGTCGGGTAGCGTAAAAGGCGAAAAGCGCTTAGTGTACCCTTTCGCCTGAGTGGCTCAAAATCCGTCATTGCCGAAACAGCAGGAGTTCCAACACCGATGACCGAACCCACCATGAATGCCCTGGTCTCTCCGGAGGGCAGCCTCGAAATTCTCTCCACCCACGAGGTAAACCGGCTCAAGGACAAGAGTGAAGGTGGCTTGTACCGATTGTTCAGGCAATGCGCCCTGGCGGTGCTAAATACCGGCATGGAAACCGACGACTGCAAGGAACTGATGGAAGCCCACGGCGATTTCGATGTGCGGCTGGTTCCCCAGCCCCGGGGCCTGAAGCTGGAGCTGATCAATGCCCCGGCGCACGCCTTTGTTGACGGCGAAATGCTGCGGGCCATCCGGGAACACCTGTTCTCGGTGTTGCGGGATATTGTCTACAGCCACTCGCTGCCCGACACCGTCTCCGGCTTCCGCAAGGATAATCCGGAAGACATTACCAACCTGGTGTTCCATATCCTGCGCAATGCCCGGGCCCTGGAGCCCGGCCGCCAGCCCGACATGGTGGTGTGCTGGGGTGGCCACTCCATCAGCCATGACGAGTACCAGTACAGCAAGGAAGTGGGGCACCAGCTGGGGCTTCGGGGAATGAGCATCTGCACCGGCTGCGGCCCGGGCGCCATGAAAGGCCCCATGAAAGGCGCGACCATTGCCCACGCCAAGCAGCGGATCAAGAACGGTCGTTACATTGGCATTACCGAACCGGGCATCATCGGGGCGGAAGCGCCCAACCCGATTGTCAACGAACTGGTGATCATGCCGGATATCGAAAAGCGGCTGGAAGCCTTTGTGCGCTGCGGCCACGGGGTGATCGTTTTCCCCGGTGGCGTAGGTACGGCCGAAGAGATTCTGTATCTTCTGGGTATTCTGCTACATCCGGACAACGCCGACCTGCCGTTCCCGGTGGTGTTTACCGGCCGCCGGGAAAATGCGGAATACTTCGAGATGATCGACAAGTTCATCCGCAATGCCCTGGGCGACGAAGCCGCCAGCAAGTACGACATCATCATTGATGACCCGGTACGGGTAGCCCAGACCATGAAGCAGGGCATCAAGGATGTGGAGACCTTCCGCCGTGCCATGCAGGATGCCTACTACTTCAACTGGATGCTGAAGATCGACCCGGTGTTCCAGTTACCGTTCGAGCCCAACCACAGCAATATGCGGGCGCTGGAATTACACAGGGATCAACCGGCACACCTGATTGCGGCGAATCTGCGCAAGGCGTTCAGCGGTATCGTGGCGGGAAATGTGAAGGAAAGCGGAATTCGGCAGATTCAGGAGAAGGGACCGTTTGAAATTGCCGGAGACCCGACACTGATCAAACCCCTTGAGGCCATGCTGGAGCAGTTTATTGCCCAAGACCGGATGAAACTGCCGGGATCATCCGCCTATCGGCCCAGTTACCGGATTGTCAGTGGTGCGGCCTGAGCCGCACCACTGCCGGGCAATTACTTGCCGCCAGCCGGCAGGCTTGCGTAGTAAGCCGCCAGGTTAGCGATGTCTTCATCGCTCAGGGCAGTTGCCTGGCCCTGCATGACCGGAGCCTGGCCACCCTGACGCTGACCAGCCTTGTAGGCTTTCAGGGCAGCAACCAGGTACTGCTCTTTCTGGCCTGCCAGGTTCGGGTAGATGGGCACCTGGGAGATACCGTTCTGGCCGTGGCATGCGGCACAAACGCCAGCCTTGGCCTTACCGGCTTCGGCGTCGGCTGCCATGGAAGCGGCAGGCGCAGCAGCACCCAGTGCGAACAGACCAGCAACTGCGAAGTGTTTCAGGTTCATAGAGTTCATCCTCTCATCGTTTCTACGTTTACAATTCAGTTTTTTATAAACCGGACCGTAAGTCAGACTTTCTTTATAGCACAGCCATCCAAGGCCTCAAATGTGATAGGTCAAGGACATTCGTGCGACCATAGTGCTGTTTTACTCTTGTGCTGACTATAGGACAGTACGAACAAACCGCAAAAATACATTAATTAACAAAATCACTTGCCCACCGGAGATCACACCACATGTCTGTAGAGGTTCAGGAACTCGCCTGCCGCCAGGGCCACATCGGTCTGCTTACCCTGAATGCAGCCCAGACCCTCAACGCCCTGACCGAGGACATGGTCAACCAGGCCCAGGAAACCCTGGATCGCTGGGCCACAGACGACCGCATCTGCATGGTGGTGTTGCAAGGCAGCGGCGAACGGGCCTTCTGTGCCGGCGGTAACATCCGCAACCTGTACCAGGCCCTGAAAGGCGAAGGTGACACCTCTGCCCCGGAACGCTTCTTCACCCGGGAGTACCGGCTTGACTACAGCCTGCACCGTTTCCCGAAGCCGGTGGTGGGCCTGGCCCGGGGCATTGTAATGGGGGGCGGCCTGGGCCTGCTGTCGGCCTGCCGCTACCGGCTGGTCACACCCGATGTCACCCTGGCCATGCCGGAAATCAGCATCGGCCTGTTCCCGGATGTCGGTGCCAGCTGGTTCCTGAACCGCCTGCCGGGGCGCCTCGGGCTGTTTATGGGGCTGACCGGGGCCCGCCTGAACGTGGCCGACACCCTGCGGGTGGGGCTGGCAGACCTGGTGATTGATGCCGGCCAGATCGAAACCCTGCTGGCCCGCCTGCAAAATGAGCGCTGGACCGGCGAGGCCGCCGCCGATGACAACCGGCTGTTCCGCCTGCTGAACCAGGTGGAAGCGCTGGATTACCGGAGCCTGGCGCCGGGCCACCTGGAGCGGCACGAACAGACCATCGCCCGGCTGACCGCAGGCACCGAGCTGCCCGCCATCATCGAACAGATACTCGCCGCCGACATTGACGACCCCTGGTGGCAAAGCTGTGCGGAAAACCTGAAGAATGGCTGCCCGGTGACCGCCTGGCTGGTCTGGCACCAGCTGCGCAAGGGTCAGCAGATGTCACTGAAGGATATTTTCCGGATGGAACTGGCCATGGCACTGGAATGCACCCGCCGCCCCGACCTCACCGAAGGCATCCGGGCAGTGCTGGTAGATAAAGATAAAGCGCCGGTGTGGTCGTTCAAATCCACCAGGGACGTACCGGAAGAAGTGATTGAACGGCATTTCGAGCCGGTGTGGGACGACCTGAACGACCCGATGCAGCTGGACTGACACCGGGCCGGGAAATCAGCGGGCCGCGCCTGCTTGCACCAGCAGCATTTCCAGGTCCTGGTTATTGCGGGCCCGGGCAATGTCGAGGGCCGTGGTGCCATCGGTGCGCCGGTAGTGCACATCAGCACCAGCGGCCAGCAGCATCTCGGCGGTCAGCAGGTCGCCGGCTTCCACCACTTTCATCAGCAGGGATTCGCCGTCCTGGCTGACATTGACGTTGGCTCCCGCCGCCAGCAAGGCCCGAACCACCGACAAATGCCCGTTTTCCGCCGCATGGATCACCGGCGTGTAACCGCTGTTGTCTTCGCTGTTCACATCGGCACCGGCCGCCAGCAACAAGCGGACAATACGCCGGTTACCCTCCGCCGCTGCCAGCATCAGCGGGGTTTTGGAAGAACCTGCCCTTGGGTCTGGGTCCACGCCCTGCGACAGCATATCCAGCACCGCCCGGTCTTCATTGGCCGCAACCGCTGCCAGCAAATCCGCGCCGGTGGCCCCGGTATCGCCTACCTCGCCCGTGCTGCTGCAACCAGCCAGCAACGACAGCACCACCAAAACCACAAAATGAAAGCGACTGCCCGCACCCCTGCTCATCATTCGTACTCTCTTGTTTGATTTTTTCAGCTATTTTGCGGGCCGGGTGGTCATAATTAAATCGAAACGGTCACAACTCCGACACTTGCGCCAGCCAGCGGGCCACGATTTGTCTCAGCCGCATTTCACCCTCCCCCTTGCCGGTGACCAGCCCAAGCGCCTGCAACTGCGGCCAGGCCCAACCCTGAAGCACCGCACGGCACCAGAGCCCGGCATCCTCCTGCCCGGCCAGCCAGGCCATCCAGCCAGGCCAGCTGCAGACTTCACGCAGCAGCGGCAAAGTCACTTCAAACCCCCGGTAGCCCTCTGCAAAGCTCCGCAAATCCTGCCAGTCGTCCGGCCCGGGCTCTGCCGTGGCAGGCAGGTCTGCGGCAAGCTGCGCCAGCAATTCCTGGGGCATGTCGGCCCAGTGCCGGGGAATCAGCACCTGCCAGTGCCTGGCAAACCGGCGGCGCAGGCGCTGCTCCAGGTCGCAGCCCGCCGGGGATACACCCTTGAACAGTTGCACCGGAAACTCGCCAGTAGAACGCTCCCGGGTCAGCCCGATACGCGCCAGGCGTAATCCACAACCTTGCCAGAACGACTGCAAACCCGCTTCGCCACCAAAACTGGTACCCAGCGAATCCAGCTCCTGGCTCCGGCAAAACTCTTCCGCCGCCGCCACCAGCGCCCGGCCCACGCCCAGCTGCCGGGCCGGCTCTGCCACGGCAATGCGCACCACCCGAAAACACCGCTGCTGCGCCGCCTCCGCAAAGCCACCATGGCTGGCCAGGGACTGCGCCAGCAAATGCCCCCGCAAACGGCGCTGGCCCATGGCCACCTGGGCGGCCAGGTCCTGATCCAGGCCACCTTCCACACATCCCCAGAGCACACCCACGGTTTTGCCCTGCACCACCGCCCGCCAGCTGCTGGCAGCAGGATCGTCCAGCCACTGGCGCAAGTCCGCCGGCGTGGTGCGGTAATGGGCATCCACCAGCAAGCCGAAGGCCTCGGTCAATTCCGCCTCGCTGGCCTGTGCCAGATTCCAGGGTTCGACATGCACCGCACCGGGTTCCGGCTTGCTAGTGTCCGGCCCCCGGGCACCCAGCAGAAACATCCGGAACAACACCCGCTCCAGGGGATCACCCTGCGCCCAGCGCACCGGCTGCTTCAGCTCCACCGATTGCCAGTGCGGCGTCTCCCGGTCCAGCACCTGCCGAAACCGGATCGCAAAGCCCCGCCCGGTGCCCTCATAGCCATGCACCGTGCTGGCAAACGCCACCCGCGGCCAGCCCAGCAAAACCTCCCGCAGCCAGCTCGCCGGCAACCCGGCGGCCTCGTCCACCATCACCACCTCGGCCTCCGGCTTCAGCGCCTGCAACTCCGGCACCGGCAGGAAACGAATCGCCTGCCCGCCCGGCAGCACAAGCTCCGACTCCGACCGGCTCTCAACCCGGTCGCCCAGAACCTCCGCCGCATGCCGGAAAAAACTCTGCAGATTGTCCACCGAAGGCGACGTCACCAACACCTGCTGCCGCCCCGCCAGCAACAACTCCGCCGCCGCCATCCCCAACGCCGCCGACTTCCCCCGGCCCCGGTCTGCCGTCACCACCACCGGCCGCCGACGCCGCCCCAACCCGAAACGCACCAGTCGCGCCACCAGCTCCGACTGCTCCGCCGTCGCCCCCGGCCTGAACGCTGCATCATCACACCGGACATCCGGCAGCAGCGGGCGCTCATCAAGACCCTGCCGAACCCGGACCACCGCACCGTCAGACGCCACAACCTCCGCCAACCGCGCCAAAAACGGATGCTCCCCCGCCCCGTCCAGCCCCGTGCGCGAGTAATCCGGATCCTCAAACCCCGGCCAGTCCGCCAGCGGCGGCATCAACCAGAACAACAACCCACCGGCCCTCAACGTACCCGCCAACCCGGCAAACCCATCCGGCGGATTCCCCTGCCAGCCATCCCAAACCAACACCCCGGTCTCCCGCCCCAGCCACCGCTTGTACTGCGCTGCCGAGACGCCACGGACACCCGCACGCCCGGCATCCTCGTCACGACCAACCCACAGCGCCCCGGCGACATCAAAACCACCCAACCGCTCCTGCACCCAGCCCCGGGCCCACTCCTGTTCACCCTCCACCAGAACGAGGCGGCGTTGACCGGTATGGGCCAGTTGCTGCGAGAAAAGCGGCCAGCTTTGTTCAGAAGGCAATGACATAGGCGAACTCGAACTCCGAAGGAGTGTTCGGCCGGGTATGGCTTGCCAAAAGTCTGCGGAGCCAGGGATGGCGGAGCCGAAGCGCCACAGGGAAGTGCCGAAGGAGCGTCTTTTGGCAAGCCATACCCGGGTGAACACGGGCGGCATACGCTGTGTATGAACAAGAACCGAGATTATGGGACAACACTACTCCCGCTGCCAGCAGCCAAGTACAATACCCACCATGCCAAACCAGCCCCAGATGCCAGACACCAGCTACCTGCCAGACCACCTAACCGACGAACAGCGGGCCATCATCACCGCCGGCTACGAACACTCGGTAATCACCGCCGTGGCCGGCAGCGGCAAAACCTCCACCCTGGCCTGGCGCATACGCCACCTGCTGCAACAGGGCCACGACCCGGACCGCATGCTGGTACTCATGTTCAACCGCAGCGCCCGCATCGACTTCCAGCGCAAACTGCAGCAAGTGTGCCACCAGTCCGGCCTGGCCCTGCCGGAAATACGCACCTACCACTCCATGGGCCTGCGGCTGTACAAACGCTTCGTGCGGGAAGGCTACCTGCCGGGATTCTCTGAAAAAATCCTCACCGAACAGGAAATCGGCTACCAGGCCTGGCTGCTCACCCGCCGGCTGGCACCGGAAGACCTGGCTGACGAGATCCGCCGCAACAAGAAAGACTATGTGGAAACCGCCAGCGGCTTTATCGACCTGGTCAAAACCTGCCTGTCGCCGGCAGAAATCGTATTCGAAGAACTGGGCTACTCGGAAAAACACAAATACCTGATCGACCTGTTCCACAGCTTTGAGCAATGGCGCAAAAGCCAGAGCCGCATCAGCTACGCCGACATGCTGTACGAACCGGTCATGGCCATTCACCAGAACCCGCCATTGCAGCGCCTCGTCGGAAATAAAATGGACCTGATCCTGGTGGACGAATACCAGGACACCAACGAAATCCAGCACCTGCTGCTGCGCTACGTGGCCGGCGACCGCGCCCGGGTGACCGTGGTCGGCGACCCGGACCAGACCATCTACGAATTCCGCGGCGCCAAGCCTGAATTTATCCTGCGCCGGTTCAGCGACGAGTTCGAAAGCCCCCTGGAACAGACCCTGAGCTACACCTTCCGGTACGGGCACCAGGTCGCCTTGCTGGCCAACCACCTGATTTGCCACAACACCGGCCGCAAAGATGTGCTGTGCCACTCCCACTCATCCACTCCGGCCACCGATGTAAACCTGCACAGGGCAGACAACGACAGCGACCAGATCCTGAAAATTCTGCAGCAACAGAGCCCGGAGCAAACCAGCCAGAGCGCCATCCTGTTCCGGGTCTGGAGCCAGAGTGTGCCGATCGAGCTGAAATTGCTGGCCCGGCAGATCCCCTATCGCATCGACAGCGGCAAAGGGGCCTTGTTCAGCCGGGAAGTGCAGGCCATCATCGCACTGCTGATGGTGGTCAGCGGCCGCCTGCACCAGCTGCCCGACAGCGACCGGCTGGACCTGGCCCGGCAACTGCTGCGTTTTCCCCACGTCGGCCTGAAAGAGCCGGAGCTGGAAAACCTGGCGCAGTTCCTCTCCGGCTTCGACAGCGACTGGCACGAACGCCTGCTGGCCATGGACTTCAACGCCCTGGCCCCCATGGCCGCCCGCAAGCTGAAAAAACTGGGCGAAGTGTTGATGCAGCTGCGCAACTACAAGGGCCCCGTGGCCGGACTGATCAGCGTCTACGCCGACCATACCGATCTTTACGAAGGCATTCGCAGCCTCGCCCTGACCCACGACAGCGCCGAGGAGCGCATCGACACCATCCAGGGCTTCCGCGACTACCTGAAAAGCCTGGATGTTGACGCCGCCGGTGCGCTGGACCATCTCAAGGCCCTGAAACAGCAGGCCGGCGAGCAGCGTGAACAAGGTGTACTGTTATCCACCATCCACCGCACCAAGGGCCTGGAGTGGCCGGTGGTCATCATTCCCGGCCTGCAGGAAAAGTACCTGCCCTACAGCCCCCGCCCGCAGGACGATGCCCGAGCCCTGCTGGAGAGTGAACGGCGGCTGCTCTACGTGGGCATGACCCGTTGCCGGGAGCAGCTGCACCTGATTACCCGCCCCGAAAGCAGCCACCCGCACCTGGAGGGTGATCAGGGCCCCAGCCGCTTCGTGGCAGAATTCTGCTTCCCCCTGGCCCGGGAGCTGGGGCAGGTTCTCGATGCAGGTAACCCCGCCTCCGGCCAGCCCATAACGCTCCGGCATCCCCTCACCCCGGTCAGCCTGCGCTATGCCGAAAGGGCCAAAATCACCCTGGATGGCCAGGCGCCAGCCAGCACCCCGGACACCTCACAACCCGTATGGCACCAGCCCCGGCTCATTCACGCCATCTTTGGCGCCGGCCGCGTAACCGGGGAAGACGAAAGCTCATTTGAAGTACGCTTTGACAATGGCGACACCCTGAATTTCAGCAAGAAAAGCGCCCACCTGTACTTCACCCCGATAACAGTCTGATCCATAAGTGGAATCCCCTGCGTACAAATCCTGACCCCGGTACGGGTGTAATTTTTTGTATTTTTTGGCTTACTAACCTAGATTCCAGATTAGGCTTTGTATCTAGGGATTTGTCTGCGTTCCTGATGAGAGAACGGGAACATAAAAATGAAACAGGAGGTTCTGCATGAACATCGTGCGCCCGGTCGCTTTGGCCGTATTAGCTTCATCCCTGTCTGCGCCAGCCCTGGCCGCCGACAAGCAATCCATTTACCTGAACCCGTTCGCCGGTTACCAGCTGTTTGACGACAAGCGTGACCTGAGCGAAACCGACACCTACGGCGTTGGTATTGAATATCGGTTCAAACCCCACTGGGCGGTAGAAGCGGTTTACTCACGCGCTGATGCAGACCGCAAGTACGTGGACGGCGATTCCGAGTTCGAAGAACTGCGCCTGGACGGCCTGTATTACTTCCGTGGCCAGGATTCTGCCTGGAACCCGTACCTGGCCTTCGGTGCCGGCCATGCTGATTTCGGTGACGGCCCGGTATTTACCGCTGGCACCAACCATGACGAAACCCGTGTAAACGTGGGCGCCGGTGTGCGTTACAACATCAGCGACATGATTTCCCTGCGCGGTGACCTGCGCGAGTTCCACGGCATCGACGAAAGCACCTTCGACACCATGGTGTCTCTGGGCCTGAGTCTGGCCTTCCACCGCACCACCACCGAGCCCAAGCCGGCGGATGCGGACAACGACGGTGTGCCCGATTCCCGTGACCAGTGCGCCAACACCCCGGCCGGTGCCCAGGTAGACAGCCGCGGCTGTGAACTGGATGCCGACAACGATGGCGTTGCCGACAGCAAGGATCAGTGCCCGAACACCCCGGCTGGCGCTGAAGTAAACAGCCGTGGTTGTGAGCTGGACAGCGACAACGATGGCGTGGTGAACAGCAAGGACCAGTGCCCGAACACTGCCGCTGGTGCTGAAGTGGACGAAACCGGTTGCGAAGGTGTCACCGAGACCATCGAAACCATCGAACTGCGAGTTCAGTTCCCCACTAACAGCTCCGTGATTGACGCCACCTACGACAGCGAAATCCGCAAGGCTGCGGACTTCATGGAAGAGTACCCGGACACCACCGTTGAGATTGCCGGTCACTCCGACAGCATTGGTGATGCCGAATACAACCGCTTCCTGTCCCAGCGCCGTGCCGAAGCCGTGGCTGATCGCCTGACTTCCGTACTGGGCGTGGATCCGGACCGTGTGACTGCGGTTGGTTACGGTGAAGTCGAGCCGATTGCCAGCAACGACACTGCAGCTGGCCGTGCCCAGAACCGCCGTGTAGAAGCCCGCATCCAGGTTCGTCGCTAAGACCAACCGGACGGGTAGTGAATAAGTAAGGCGCCTTCGGGCGCCTTACTTGTTTCAGCCGCAGTCATTCCACCCGAACCGCATCCACCAGCAGGTTTCTGGGCGTCAGTTCCCGTGCACAGAAACGGCCCAGGCGCACCCTGTAGCCCTGCTCCTCCAGAAACACCGCGTAATCCAGCACCATCCAGAGCTCCAGTGGCCGGCGGAACAGATGCCGCAGTAACTCGTGGCGCTGAACCTGCAACGCCCGCTGTTCACCCCGCACCAGCCAGTGCTGCCAGTCCAGGTTATCCGCCAAGTCCAGCTGTTTCTTGCCCGCAGCCCAGCGGCAGAAGCCTTCGAAGTCACCGTTATTCAGGGACGGCGGATGGGAGGGCACCGGCAGATAGCTGTCTGCTGCCCGCAGATGGCGCTGAAGGGCATCAAAGTCCAGCCGCCATGCCGCCACCCGGGCCGTCTGCTCCCGCACCCTTGCGGGCGCTGTGACCGTTTCCTGCACGGCCAGGCGCAGGGTGTTACGGCCAGGCCTCAAGGCGGGTGCGTGGTTTCGGCTGCCTTGTGCCAGGGGTTGATACTGCTCCTGGGCCGTCAGGTGATAACAGCACGGCGAAAAACTCAGTCTCGGCGTGCCGGCCGCCGCCCCGCGCTTCAGCAGTTGCCGGTGCAGGTCGCCACAGGCATGCAGCGCCACGCCATGCACTCCCGAAGGCCAGTTCAGGGAATCCGCCATCACATCCTGGTGGTGCAACTGCACCGGATCGCCGTAATGCCGGGCCAGCCGGTTGCCGTCCTGAACCAGTTCATCATTCCACTCGAAGCCCTGCACGCGTGCCGCCCCCCGGGCCGCCAGCGTTCGTGCCAGGTGGCCTTTGCCACAGCACCAATCCAGCACAGGCTGTTGCAGCGGCAGCACCGCGGCGGCAAAGGCACCGGCCTGCAAACGCTTGCGACCGGGCATATCCACGGCCTGCAGCTCCGGCAGTGCCGACCGGGCCCCGCTGTCGGGAGGTGACAATTCCGGCAGCTCTACCAGGGCGTCATAGTCAGCAAGGCCCGGCACAAACCGGGCAGCTTCGACGGCAAACGCCGCCAGATTTTCTTCAAAGGCTTCGCAGGCGTCCAGCGTCAGCGTGTCCAGCCAGTGTGCAAGCTCCGGATAACGTTCGCACCAGGCCGGTTCCGGCTCCATAAACGGTGCCGGCTGCCACAACTCCTGGTGCCGGACCAGCCAGTCATTCACCTGCTGCCAGTGGCTGTAAAAAGATCTCGCTGGCTGGTGTAAACTCGCCGCCGGAGGTAACGTCATGAAACTGGCCTTTGTACTGGTTGAACCAAAAGTTCCGGAAAACGTGGGCGCAGCTGCCCGGGCCCTGTGCACTATGGGTTTTGCCGAGCTGTGGCTGGTCAATTCCGACCTGCACACCCGGCCTGAAGCCCACTGGCTGGCTCACGGCAGTGATCACATCCTGGATAACGCGCGCATTTTCCCTGATCTGGCAGCGGTTAGAAACTCCGCGGATTTGCTGATGGGCACCTCGGCCAAGCCCCGCCATAACCGGCAGGACTGGCACCCGCCGGCGCAGCTGAAATCGGTACTGGCCAACAAGGGCGCGGCAGTGGCTACCGCGGCCCTGGTGTTCGGGCGGGAAGACCGGGGCTTGTCGAACGACGAACTGGCCCTGTGTGACCTGCTGACCGGCTTCCCCATGGCGGTCAGTTATCCGTCACTGAACCTGGCCCAGTCGGTGATGCTCTACGCCTGGGAACTATCGGGGCTCGCCGGTGCCGGCACCGACAGCCCTGCCGAAGAAACGGAAGCCGCCGGTCTCGGTGCCCTGCGTACCCGGCTGGAAACCCTGTTGCCGAAACTGGATGCCCCAGCCGATGAAAAGCTGTCGCAATGGGTGTTCGAGCGCCTGCCCCTGCTGTCGGAGCGGGATATCGGCTTTGTGCATACCCTGTGCGGCAACATCGAGCGCAAGCTCTGAGCTATTCGGAGAACCGCCCGGGCCGGAAGGCGTCCAGTTGCACCGCCGGCTCCTCGCCATCAATCACCTGGGCAATCACCGCCGCGCTGCCAGCCGACAGGGTCCAGCCGAAGGTACCGTGCCCGGTATTCAGGAACAGGTTGTCCCTGGGGCCTCGCCCGATAATGGCGGGGCCGTCTGGCGTCATCGGCCGGAACCCGGTCCAGGTTTCGGCGTCATCCAGGTTGGCGCACCCCGGAAAGCGCGACTGCACGGATTTTTTAATGGTGGCAATGCGGGCCCCGGGGATGTCCCGGTTGAAGTCCGCCAGCTCCACAAACCCGGTGGCCCGCAGGCGGTTGCCCAGCCGGGTGGAAACCACCTTGAAGTTGTCATCGTGAATGGTGCTCACCGGCGCCCGGCCAGGCTCGCTGAGTGGCACGGTAATGCTGTAACCCTTGACCGGGTATATCGGCAGCTTCAGCCCCAACGGCCGCACCAGCTCCGGCGACCAGCAGCCTGCAGACACCACGAAGGCATCCCCCTCGACAATCTCGGTACGGCCATCAGCCCGCCGGATCTGCACGCCATTCACCCGCTGCTGGTCCGCCAGCAGGTGTTCCACTGACACTTCATAGCGGAATTCGGCCCCCAGCTCCTGGCAGACCCGGGCCAATTCCTGGCTGAACAGGTGGCAATCACCGGTGCCGTCGGTGTCGTAGCGAATGGCACCGTACAGGGGGCCGCCACCGGTCATGCCCGGCTCCACCTGCCGCACCTGCTCCGGGGTCAGCAGGCTTGAGGCAATGCCCATGCCGGCCAGCAATTCATGCAGCTTGCGGTAGTCTTCCATGGCGCCTGGCGTGCTGGCCAGGTGCAGCAGGCCTTGATGGGCACCGTCAAAGGCCAGCTTGTGTTCCTGTTCCAGTGCCAGGAAACGTTCCCGGCTGTAGATACCAAGGCGCAACATGGCCCGCTTGTTCAGCCCGAATAACCCCGGCGACCAGGCGTAGCGCAGGGTGGCAAACATGAACCGCAAGGCCTCCAGCGACGGCGGCAGGCCCAGTTTCAGCGGGCCGTCCTGTTGCAACAGCCATGGCAGGGACTTGAACACCATGGAGGGGTCCGCCCAGGGATACACCACCCCGTAGGAGCGCTGGGCCGCATTGCCCTTGCTGGTTTCGTTACCCGCCACCGGGTGCCGTTCCAGTACCGTTACCCTGTGGCCCCGCCGTATCAGCTCCCGGGCAGTGGTTACACCCACCACACCGCCGCCTATCACCACAATGTGCATGACTTGCCTCCGTTAACTCACGCCATTCTCGGCCAGCAACTGCCGATACTCCTCCAGCACCTCCGGATGTTCCGCCGGATACTCCGGTGCCAGCTGCTTCAACACATCCGCCACCAGCGCCGCCACGATCGCACGGGCAACCGGCTTGCTGTCTCCGGGCACAACAAACCAGGGTGCCTCGTCGGTATGGGTGGCCGCCAGCGCCTGTTCGGCATACTTCTGGTAAGTGGCCCGCTGCTTCCAGCCTTCGATATCGGAATGATCGAATTTCCAGCGTTTCCGGGGTTTGTCCAGGCGCTTCAGCAACCGCCGTTTGTGCTCATCTTCCGACAGGTTGAGCCAGACTTTCACAATACAGGTGCCTTCAGACACCAGGTGACGTTCGAAGTCACAGACCGCCTGGTACCGGGCCGGCCAGTTGTAGGTGTCCTCGGCCCGCACCGGCCACACCCGTTCGCCAATCACCGCTTCATGGTGGCTGCGGTTGAAGGCCACCATCTGGCCATAGGCCGGCAGGTAAGGCGTCACCCGCCACAGAAAATCATGGGCGGCCTCGGCCCCGGTCGGCCGGCTGAACGACCAGGCATGGAAGCCGGCAGGGTCTGCATAGGTAGCGAGTGTGCGGATCAGGCTGTCCTTGCCACTGGTATCCGGGCCATGGACCACCAGCAACAGCGCCTGTTTGCGGTTGGCCCAGAGCCTGCGCTGGTATTCCCCGATGTCTTCCAGGCTGGCCTCAAGCGATGGCACACCGGCGCTGTCATCCAGCCCGGTGGGGTAATGCCCCAGCCCCGGTTGTTTCGGGTTCAGAAACCAGGAACGGGCAAAGGCCGTGTACTTCATCAAGGAAACTCCCTAGGCCTGCCGGGCAGGTCAAGCTGTATGCAAACTGTTAAACTCAGGGTATCAACTTTCAGGATAGCAGGCAGCCCTGTGCTGCGATGGAGCCAGAACCCCGGATATGAGCAAAAAACGTCGCGAGATTCCCGTTTTCGATCACCCGATCATTGAGACCCACTGCCACCTGGACTATCTGAAAGACCAGCCCCTGGCGGATATTCTCGAGCACAGCCGGAACGTCAACATCGAAAAGGTCATCACCATCGCGGTGTCGCCGGACAACCTGGCGGCAGTGCGGGAACTGAGCCAGGCTGCCGACTGGGTGTACGGCACCCAGGGTATCCACCCCCATGAAGCCGAGAGCTACACCGATGCGGTGGAAGCCGAAATCCGCCAGCACGCGGGCGACAGCAAGGTCGTCGCCATTGGCGAGATCGGCCTGGATTATTACTACGACAACGCCGACCGCGAAGTGCAGCGGGAGGTGTTCCGCCGCCAGCTGCAAATTGCCTGCGACACGCACCTCCCGGTGGTGATCCACAGCCGGGATGCCGATGACGACACCATCGCCATCCTCAAAGAATTCGAAAACACCCTGGAACGGCGCGGCGTCATTCACAGCTTTACCTCCGGCCCCGGCCTGGCGCAATACGCCCTGGACCAGGGCTGGTGTCTGGGTTTTAACGGCATCACCACCTTCAACAAGGCAGAAAACGTGCGGGACATCGTGCGCATGACACCCATCGAGCAGATTCTGCTAGAAACCGATGCCCCGTTCCTGACGCCGGTGCCCTACCGCGGGCGGGAGAACGCGCCCTTCTACCTGCCGTTCGTGGCGGAAAAAATCGCCGAGGTTAAAGAACTACCGCTCGGGCAGGTTGTGAGCCAGACTTATCAAAACAGTCTCAGGGTGTTTTTCCCGCAACCATGATCTCATCCGTTTTTCAGGTACTCGGCGGGCTGGCGTTGTTCATGCTGGCCATGGAAATGATGACCAACGGCCTGAAAAACGCCGCCGGCCATTCCCTGCGCCACCTGCTCGGCCACTGGACCCGCACCCCGATGCGCGGGCTGATGGCCGGCTTTGTGATTACCGGTATTGTGCAGCACTCCGGTGCGGTCACCGTGGCCACCATCGGCTTTGTTAACGCCGGCTTGCTGTCCCTGAAACACTCCCTGGGCGTGATCTTCGGCTCCAACATCGGCACCACCATGACCGGTTGGCTGGTGAGCCTGGTGGGCTTCGGCTTCAAGATCGAAGCCATTGCCCTGCCCCTGCTGGCGGCCGGCGTGGGATTCCGCACCATCAGCCGCACGCCCCGAAACCAGTTTCTGGGAGAGGCCCTGGCCGGTTTTGCGCTGTTTTTCCTGGGCCTGTCGATTCTGAAAACCGCGCTGGAATCCGCCGCCGGCGGCCTTACCAGTGGCGACATCATCAGCCCGGACTACGGCCTGCCGGCGTTCTTCATGATTGGCCTGATCGCCACCGTTCTGACCCAATCCTCCAGTGCCTCGCTGGCCATTGTGCTGACTGCAGCTGCCGGTGGACTGATCCCGCTCGATAATGCCGCCGCAGCCGTGGTGGGTGCCAACCTGGGGTCTACCTCCACCGCTGCGCTGTCGGCCCTGAAAGCCACCGCCAACGCCCGGCGCCTGGCCATCGGCCATATTCTGTTCAACGTGGTGACCGGCATCATCGCCCTGCTGATCCTGCCGGTGATGCTCTGGATGGTCGCCACACTGACCGACCTGCTGGACCTGGAAGCCAACCCGGCAGTGTCGCTGGCCCTGTTCCACACCCTGTTCAACGTGTTGGGCGCCGCGGTAATGCTGCCGTTTATCACACCCTTTGCCCGTTTTCTGGGCCGGCTGTTCCGCAGCAAGGAAGAAGACAATGCCGAACCCCGGCACCTGGATGACACCCTGATCACCACCCCGGAACTGGCGATCGGTGCCGTGGACCAGGAGATGAAACGGCTGATCGGCCATACCCGGGGCCTGCTGAGGGTATGCCTGGACCGGGAAGGCCTGAATGTCGCCCAGATCCGCCCGAAAATGGAGGCCATCAAGTCCCTGAACAGCGCCATTACCGACTATATCGGGCGGTTGCGGGCGGAGAAAATGCAGGTCTCCATTGTCGATGCCCTGACGATCAGCGTTCGCACCTGTCGCTACCTGGCCGAAGCCACCGACCTGGCAGACCGGTTGCTGACCCTCAGGGAACTGGCAGACCGCACCGAATTTGCCGGTTCCAAACAGGCCTACAGCGACTATCTGGACACCCTGCGGGCACTGGTGGCGTCGGAAGAACCGGCTCCGGAATTGCTGGCGAAAACCGAACAGGTTTATCACAGCCTGAAGAACGACACCCTGCAGAAAATTGTCTGGCAGCGGCTGGCCACCACCCTCGGGGACCGGATGCTGGATACCCTCAGCTCGGTACGCCGGCTGAGCGACCAGTGGGCGAAGTCACTCTACTGGCGCGCCGGCACCGATATCCTGAACGGCTACCACCATCAGGAGCCGGTGCCAGAAAACCCGCAATAACCGTTACGGCCCGGGTTCTTGGCCTGGTACATGGCCTGGTCGGCCTGGCGCAGCAGCTGGTCGCCGTCCAGCTCCACAGGCTGGGGATACAGGGTGTAGCCGACACTGGCAGAGACTTCCACCATGTGGTCGGCTACCCAGACCGGCTCGGCAACCGCCGTCAGCAGCCTGTCCATCAGGTTTTCAATAGCATCCACATCGGCCACGTTCACTACGATGGCCGCAAACTCGTCGCCACCCAGCCGTGCCAGGGTATCTTCTTCCCGCAGCACCGTGCGCAGTCGCCGGGCCACTTCCACCAGTAACTGGTCACCGGCGTCATGGCCGAAGGCATCATTCACCGGTTTGAATTTATCCAGGTCGATATAAAGCACCGCCAACCGGTACTCCTGCCGCCGGGCCTGGGCCATGGCCTGCTGCAGGCGCTCGGCAAACAGCACCCGGTTGGGCAGGTTGGTGAGGGCGTCATAGTGCGCCATGGTGCGAAGCTTCTTCTCGGTTTCCTTGAGCCGGGTGATATCACTGAACACACCCACGAAATGGCTTTTCTCGCCCTGGTCATCCACCACGCTGCTCAGGGTCAGGCTCAGGATCAGCCGCCGGCCATCCCGGTTACGGCTGGCAAACTCGCCACTCCATACCCCGTGCTTGCGGGCGGCCACCAGTATCGAGCTGCCCTCATCCACCGGCAGCGGTGGCAGGCGGCCTATTGCGGTGTTGCGGTCCCAGCCGGTAATCAGGAAGTAGGCCTCGTTGGTGTCGATGACCACACCATGGGCATCGGTGATAAAGATCGCTTCCCGGGCATTTTCAAACACCTTCAGGGCCAGCCGCTGGCGTTCTTCGGCCTGTTTCCGCCGGGTGATGTTGTACCAGGAACACAGCACCGAAGGTGTGTCGTCATCATTTTCGTAGACCGGGGCCAGGGTCATGTCCACCCACACGTGGCTGCCATCCTCCCGGCAGAAGAGCCATTCGGATTGCGCCACATCTCCTACCTGAACCCGCTGCAGCAGTCCCGCCAGCTTTCGGGCGGAGTCCTGGCCATCCGGCTGGACCTCCGGGGAAAACCGCTCCAGGGGCTGGCCCAGCATGTCGGCGGCGGAGCGGCACTCAAGCAGCTCCACTGCGGCCCGGTTACAGTCACTCAGGGCCCGGCCACGGATCATCAGCATGGGCTGGGGCCAGCTTGCCACCAGCTCCTGAAGCCGGCGGCTTTCCCGGGACAGCTGGCGCTTCTTGCGGCCCAGCCAGATGCTGGTAGCCAGCAATAACAGCACCAACACGGTTACCACCGCTACCCATAGCCGGTACTGATGGAGTACATCCAGCCAGGTTACCTGGGGGACCTGGTCGTAAGGCGGCAGGCGCAGGCTGCGAGTCAGGTGTTCCACCGACTGGTAATCGGCCGGGGGCGCGAAGGAAGCCAGGCCTGCGGCCACGGCAGCCGGGTCGTCCGGTTCCAGGGCAAACAGGGCGGAGGCAATCTGGCGAATGGTGCGGGAATCCACATGGGGCAGCGACACCAGTGGCCATTCCGGATACAGGCGGGTTGAAAGCCGGAACGGATAGCCCCGGAGGTTCTGGGCGTTGATCGCCTTCAGCGCGGTTTCCAGCCCCGGGTCTTCCTGCAGAAGTTCTTCCAGAACACCGGTTCGGATAAAGCCGATGTCGGTGTCTCCCGCCAGCACAGCCCGAACCACCCGGTCATGGTTACCCAGATAGATGATCCGGTTATCCCGCCGGATATCCAGGCCTGCCGACTGCAGCTCCAGGGCCTGGGCCTGGTAGCCGCCCAGATAGTGAAGGCCCGGGGTAGCAATGCTTTTGCCGCGCAGGTCTTCCAGTGCTTGAATATCACTGCGCCCGGCTCGGGCAATGATCACACCGCCAATGCTGCCGGTAGTGATGCCGTTCCAGTCGCGCTGCAGGGTAGCCAGTACGCCGGTCAGGCTGCGCTCGCTGCGGATCATCAGGAAATGGGCCGGATTGGTCAGGAAAAAATCAATGCGGTTGGAGGCAACCGCACGGTCCATTTCTTCCTGGGCCAGCACACGGATGGTGATATCCCGGCCGGTCTCCCGGCTCAGATAATCCGCCAGCGGCTGATACTTTGCCATCACCAGGGGGTCGGGGCGGTATCCCAGCACCCCCAGCGTCACGCTATCCGCTTCTGCCGCCACCGGGAGCGGCGCCAGAACCAGCAGCACCAACAGCGCAATCGCCCGCCCCGGGTTACCTGCAAGAACCGAGAACCAACTCACTCTGCCCGCCTTGGCAGAAACTGCTGGCTGGCGATCCGTTCGTGTTCCGGGTGCTTGTCCATCAGTCCCTCCCGTTCCAGAAGCCCGGCCAGGCGTATGGCCGTTGTTTCAATTGTTCCGTTCTTGGCCAGGTAACGCTGGTTGGCGGCGAGATCTGGCAACATAACCGTCGCCAGTGCCTGGCGGATAAGCTCCGGCGCCATGCCCTGCCGCGTTGCTATCCGGTAAACCGCATCGTGCAGGTTGCGCACCAGGTACCGGTAACCGGCAAAATGGCCGGCCACCAGGTCCTTTATTGGCCCGGGCTGGCGGCCTTCGGCCCGGTGGGTCACCGCCAGCACATCAAAGATGGTATCCGGCAACTCCCGGCTGTCAAACAGGCTGACGGCCCCAGCCTGCTCCAGGCGGGCAGCGACCGGCTGGTAACAGACCGACGCATCAATCAATCCGTTATTCCAGGCTTCCAGGTGCTGGTCTACCGGTATATCGACAACCGAAATATCCCCTGTCGTCAGCCCTGCCCGTTCAAGCAGGTGCAGCAGCATAACCCCGGACACGCCATTGAGTTCCACCCCCACCGCTCGTCCCTTCAGCTGCTCGATTGCGGTGATGTCCGGTCGAACCAGCAGCATATCGGCGCCCACCGAAACGTTGGTGACCGCCACCAGCCGCAGGTCTACCCCCGCCGAACAGACCCGCAGCGCTTCATCCAGTGTCAGGGCGGCTGCGTCCAGTTGCCCTGACAACAAGCCGCTCATGGAATCCCTGGCCGCCGTGCCTTTTACCAGTTGCACGGTATCCGGTAACCAGCCGAATTCTTCCGCCAGGTACAAGGGCTCGTACCCGATCCAGGGGTGAATACCGACTCGCAGGGGGTTACCCCGGCCACAACCGGGCAGGCTGGCGGCCAGGCCGGCGGCAAGCGAGAGCTGTAGGAAGCGACGGCGGTGCATGAAAGGCTCCGAATAACACAATGTGTCGGATAGTAATACAGATGTTCTGCAGCCGCCTACCCGCAAGGGCCATCGGACCCAACCAGAACCCTGTTATTCAGCTTAGCCGAAAGACAGGAACACGCCCATCAACACCGGAGACAGAAACGACAGCAGAAAACCGGAGGCAATGGCCACCGGCACACAGGCCAGGCCGCCACTGCTGCGGATAACCGGCAAAGTGAAGTCCATCGCGGTGGCACCACCGTAACCGATGGCCATGGCCGGGCGAGCGGTGATCACCAGCGGAATCAACGCCAGGGCAATGATTTCCCGCAGCACGTCGTTCAGAAACGCCACGCCACCCCAGGCCGGGCCCAGGGCATCGCCAATGACAATGCCGGACAGGGAATACCAGCCGAAACCCGACGCCAGCGCCAGGGCCTGGTGCCAGGGCACCTGCAATACCGGAATCAACACCAGGCCCGCCACCAGGGAGCTTGCCACCAGCGCCAGGGCAATGCCCAGCCCCTGACGGTTCATCAGCAACTTGCGCAGGGAAAGGCCGGCATTACGTAATTGCAGGCCAATCAGAAACAGCAGAAACATCAAGGCACCGGTGGCCACATCGTCCACCAGCGGCAGCTCCGGAAACAGGAAATAACCCAGCAAAGCCCCCACAAGCACCGCCAACAGGGGTTTCAGCCCGGCCAGGAACAGGCGCCGGTAGCCCGGCCGGCCCTCGCCGGTTTGTTCCCCGACATCCAGTGGCGCCCAGCGATGAAACAGCCACAGCCCCAGCATGTTCGCTACCAGTAACACCACCACCAGCGCGCTGACCTGTCCCGCCATGGTGCCCAGCTGCCCCAGCAGCCCTTCCATCTGCCCGAGGCTCAAGCCCAGCAGTGCCAGAATGAAATACACCAGCCCTTCCACGGTGTAGTGGATCACCGTCATCAACCGGCGATTGGACAGGGCAAAGGCAAAGCCCAGAAATAACGGGGCAAGAATCAGCAAAGCGCCGGTGAGCATGGCAACCTCGGAAAAGAACGGCTAAGGGAAAGGATCAGTGCAGGCTGGCGCCCGAGCGATCCTGCACCAGTACCCAGGGCGCAATGACCACGGCCCAGAGTTCCGCGTTGCGGTCGTACCAGCCGCGCGCCAGGTCCGGTGCCACTTCACCCACCTGCCCGGAGGTCATCCACTGTTCGAACTGCGCCTTGTTGTCGGCGGTCAGTTCTGCGGCTACGTCCAGTAAGTCCAGCTCCGGCGCAACCCGCACAACTTGCCCGCGGGCGTAGTAGGTTTGCAGCTCGTGCCAGTGGATTCGGGAGGTTTCGAGGTTGAGTTTGGCTTTGATGTCGTCGCGTGGGGAGTCAGCCATGGCACCTTGTCTTCATTCAGGGATTAAGAAAAGGCCGCCAGCTTACCTGAAAATGCGGGGCAGGACACGGGGCCAGCCGGGCTGGCCCCGCAGGATGGCATCAGGCGGTGCGAAGCATCTCCCGCACCACATAGTGCAGGATACCGCCATGCTGGAAGTACACCGCCTCATTCGCGGTGTCGATCCGCGATTTGAGTTCACAGCTCTCGGTGGAGCCGTCCTTGTACTTCACGGTCATCTTCAGGGCCTGGCCCGGCTTGATCTCGCCGGACAGGCCTTCGATGCTGATGGTTTCCTCACCGGTGAGTTTCAGGCTCTTGCGATCCGTACCCTCCGGGAACTGCAGGGGCATCACGCCCATGCCGATCAGGTTGGAACGGTGAATACGCTCGTAGGATTCCGCCACCACGGCTTTCACGCCCAGCAGGCGGGTACCCTTGGCGGCCCAGTCCCGGCTGGAGCCGGTGCCGTATTCCTTGCCGGCAATCACCACAAGCGGGGTGCCGCTTTCCTGGTACTTCATGGCGGCATCGTAGATGGCCATCTGCTCGCCGGTGGGCACGAATTTGGTGAAGCCGCCTTCCACGCCGTCGAGCATCTCGTTACGGATGCGCACGTTGGCGAAGGTGCCGCGCATCATCACCTCGTGGTTGCCACGGCGGGAGCCGTAGGAGTTGAAGTCCTTCGGCTCTACACCGTGTTCCTGCAGGTATTTACCGGCAGGAGTGTCCGGTTTGAAGGAACCGGCCGGGGAGATGTGGTCTGTGGTCACCGAATCCCCCAGCAGGGCCAGGATGTTGGCATCCTTGATGTTCTCGATGGGCTCGGGCTGCTCGCCCATGCCTTCGAAGAAGGGTGGATGCTGGATGTAGGTGGATTTGTCGCTCCACTCGTACACCTTGCTCTCCGGCACCTTGATCGATTTCCAGATGTCGTCACCTTCGAACACCTCGCCGTATTCCTTGCGGAACATGTCGGTTTTGACCTTCTCGACCGCTTCGGCAATTTCCGCCTGGCTGGGCCAGAGATCGTTCAGGTACACCGGGTTGCCGTCTTTGTCGATACCCAGCGGGTCTTTGGTCAGATCCAGCCTTACGTTGCCCGCCAGGGCATAGGCCACCACCAGGGGCGGCGAAGCCAGCCAGTTGGTTTTCACCAGCGGATGCACCCGGCCTTCAAAGTTGCGGTTGCCGGACAGCACCGAGGCTACGGTAATGTCGCCATCGGTAATGGCCTTTTCCACGGCATCCGGCAACGGGCCGGAGTTACCGATGCAGGTGGTACAGCCGTATCCCACCAGGTTGAAACCGAGCTTGTCCAGGTCGTCCTGCAAGCCGGCCACTTTCAGGTAGTCGGTGACCACCTTGGAGCCCGGCGCCAGAGAAGTTTTCACCCAGGGCTTGGTGCCCAGGCCCTTCTCCACCGCCTTCTGGGCAATCAGGCCGGCGGCCATCATCACGCTCGGGTTGGAGGTATTGGTGCAGGAGGTAATGGCAGCGATCACCACGGCACCCGGGTCCAGCCGGCACTTTTCGCCGTTCATTTCCAGCGGCTGACTGGCCGGGTGTTCGTAGCTGTTATCCACCCCCACTGCGGTCTGGCCGCCTTCTGATTCCAGTTTGCCTTCCTGGGTTTTCGCCGGGCCTTCTGCGGTTTCCATCAGCAACTCGAAGGACGCCTTCATGTTTTTCAGGGCCACCCGGTCCTGGGGCCGCTTCGGTCCGGCCAGGCTGGCCTCGACATCGCCCATGTCCAGTTCCAGGGTGTCGGTGTACGCCGGCTCATGGCCCGGCTCGCGCCACAGGCCCTGGGCCCTGGCGTAGTTCTCGACCAGTTCCAGCAGTTCCTCATCGCGGCCGGTCAGGCGCATGTAGGTGATGGTCTGGTCATCCACCGGGAAGAAGCCGCAGGTAGCACCGTATTCCGGCGCCATGTTGGCGATGGTGGCCCGGTCGGCGACCGGCATGTCTTTCAGTCCGTCGCCATAGAATTCCACGAACTTGCCCACCACGCCTTTCTTGCGCAGCATTTCCACCACGGTCAGCACCAGGTCGGTGGCGGTGATGCCTTCACGAAGCTTGCCGGTGATCTTGAAGCCGATGACTTCGGGAATCAGCATGGACACCGGCTGTCCCAGCATGGCGGCTTCCGCTTCAATACCGCCCACACCCCAGCCCAGAATACCCAGTCCGTTGATCATGGTGGTGTGGGAATCCGTACCCACGAGGGTATCCGGATAGGCAATGGTCTTGCCGTCCACATCCTTCTGCCAGACGGTCTTGCCCAGATATTCCAGGTTCACCTGGTGACAGATACCGGTGCCCGGCGGCACCACCCGGAAGTTGTCGAAGGCCTGCTGGCCCCAGCGCAGAAACTCGTAACGTTCCTGGTTGCGCTCCATCTCGATGGCCACGTTGTCTTTGAAGGCCGACGGATTGCCGTACTTGTCCACCATCACCGAGTGGTCGATGACCAGGTCCACCGGCGACAGCGGGTTAATCAGGGCCGGGTCTTTACCCGCCTGCTTCACCGCCTCGCGCATGGCCGCCAGGTCCACCACCCCGGGCACCCCGGTGAAGTCCTGCATCAGCACCCGGGCCGGGCGGAACTGGATTTCCGTGTCGGAGCCCCGGTCTTTCAGCCACTGCACCATGGCATCAATGTGGGAGCGGTCGACCGTGGTGTCGTCTTCGTTGCGCAGCAGGTTCTCCATCAGTACTTTCAGGGAGAACGGCAGGCGGTTGAGATCGCCCAGGGTGTCTGCTGCCTTGGGCAGGCTGTAGTAGTGGTACGTCTTGCCGCCCGCGCTCAGGGTGGAGAGGGTATTCAGGCTGTCTTTGCTTGGTGATGTGTTCGACATACATTGCCTCCTCGTGGAGTTTGTCTGGTAACACTCTATCCACTAACTATTGCACCGATAAGTGAGACTTCAACCGGCGACGATGAATGTTCGACATTTCCTTGGTGAATAGTCACTTGCGTTGACACGGCCGGCAATCTGAACAATGCTGGCCTATGGTTTCAATCCAACGTCACCCGACACCACAGGCGGCAACTTGACCAAGGTACCTTCCATGAACCTGCCAGGTATCTCTGCTGATGACTCACTCATGTTGTTGCGCGCGGCAACCCTGTCGATCGGCGTAACCGAATCCCGGAACGAGGACACGCCCACCAGCATTCTGGACCGTGTAGACCAACTGCTGTACGACTCCAAGCGCGGCGGCAAGAACCGGGTAACGTCAGGCTGAGTCCGGCAGGGTTATCCGCAATAAACACAACGCCTTGAAATGAACTAATCTGTCAGAAAAACAGACACTTTCAGGACTCTTTCATCCTTGAACCCGACAAGCGACTACCTGACTCGACCACCCATTGTTGGTATCGGCGCCTCAGCAGGCGGCCTTGAGGCAACCACCCAGGTTCTCAGAAACCTCGGGCCGGAATTGCCCTTCGCCTATGTTGTTCTGCAACACGTCTCGCCCACCCACAAAAGCCTGCTGCCGGAAATCCTGGGGCGGGAAACCCGACTGACAGTCCGTACCATGGAACACGGCGGGGCACCCGAGGCCGGCGTGGTGTACGTCGTGCCGCCCAACAGCAACGCGGCCATCCATGAAGGTCGGTTTGTCCTGGTGCCAGCAAAGCCGGAGGTATTCCCGAAACCGTCAATCAACGATTTCTTCATTTCGCTGGCTGCGGAATTCGAGGAAGCCGCCATCGGCCTTATACTGTCCGGCACCGGATCAGACGGCACCGCCGGCCTGCGGGCCATTATGGCCGCCGGCGGTATGACACTGGTGCAGGACCCCGCCACGGCAAAATACGATGGCATGCCCCGGTCCGCCATTGAAGCCGGTGTTGCAGACCGGGTGCTGAAGCCGGAAGACGTGGGCAACGAGCTCGGCAAGCTGGCCACGGTCCAGAAACTGATTGCCTCGAGTGACGAAGAACACCGCATTCCCGACACCCTGCTGGAACTGCTGCAGGAGCGCAAAGGCGTGGATTTTTCCGGCTACAAATCCGGCACCCTTTCCAGGCGAATGCGCAGAAGAATGGTGGCAACCGGCAACACCACCCCCGATGAATACACTGCGCTTGTAACCGGGACGCCGGAAGAGCTGGATGTGCTGGCCCGGGACATCCTGATCTCCGTTACAGCATTTTTCCGTGACATCACCGCGTTCGACACCTTGCGCAGCCATGTGGAAGAGCTGTGCCGGAAGTCGGTAGATACCCGGTCAGAGATCCGGGTCTGGGTGGCCGGCTGTGCAACAGGAGAAGAAGCCTATTCCGTTGCCATGCTCTTTGAAGAGGCCTTGTCCGGCGAAGAAACGCCGCCATCGGTTCAGATCTTCGCAACCGATATCGATGAAGATGCCCTTGCCTTTGCCCGCCGGGGGCTCTACCCGGCGGCGGCCCTGGACGCCCTGGAACCGGAGCGACTCGAACGTTTTTTCCGCCCCTACAACAACTCCTTTGAAGTGGGCAAACGCCTGCGGGATATGGTGGTGTTTGCCCGCCATAACCTGGTCAGCGATCCCCCCTTCCTGCGCATGGACCTCATTACCTGCCGGAACGTGCTGATCTATTTTGACGGCGACCTGCAAAACCGGGTTCTGAAGCGCTTCCATTTTGCCCTGAAAAAACAGGGGCTGCTGTTCCTGGGCCGCAGCGAGAGCGTGACTCACTCCGAAAGCATTTTCCTGTCACTGGACCGTCGGGAGCGGCTGTTCCGCAAGAAAAACAGCAACCCGGCCACCCAGACAGCGACCAGCCCGCCGGTCGCCATGGTGCTTCAACACCGCAGGCAGCGGGACCAGGAAAACCAGCACCTTCTGGATGGCGTGGTTACCCACCTGAATGCCACCGTTGCCCTGTGTGATGCCAGCGGCAACATCATCCACACCGCAGGCGATGTGGAACGGTTTTTCCAGTTCCCCCGGGGCCGTACCCAGATCCACGTTGCCGAAGTAATTGCCGGGCCGTTCCGGGCCGAGTTGATGTCGATGCTGCACCAGCTCAACCGGCGCTCGCAGGTTTATCTCGGCCGCAGCCGGGAGTTCGATGAAGATGTCTGGAGATTATCCGTCCGCCCCATTCCCGGACGTGACGCCCATATTCTGGTGCTGCTGGAACCGGCCCCCAAGGCAAGGCATTCCGGTGCCAGCCAGCTGCAGGCTAACGAGGAAATCTCCGAAGACGAGCTGACCGCAACCCGGGAGCACCTGCAGTCACTGATCGAGGAGCTGGCCACTGCAAACGAGGAAATGCAGTCCCTGAACGAGGAAGCCCAGGCGTCCAACGAGGAACTACAGGCCACCAACGAAGAACTCGAAGCGGCCAACGAGGAGCTGCAGGCCACCAACGAAGAGCTGATGAGCCTGAACGAAGAGCTCAACGTGAAGTCCGCCGAGCTTCTTGCCCTGAACGAAGAGTACACCCACGTTTACGATGCCATCGAATTTCCCATCATGGTGTTCGATGACAACCTGCGCCTGCGCCGTTTCAACGCCGCCGCCAGCCGCTACTTCGGCTTGGGCCCTACCGCCTTGCAACAGCACGTCAGCCGGGTGCGCCTGCCCGAAGAACTACGGTCACTGGAAGACTGCCTGGAAGATGCAGCCAAACAGGCCGAGCCCCAGAAGCAGCTGATTGTTCACCATACCCGCCAGTTACAGCTGGTGGTTACGCCGGGGCTGGACTCAGGCCGCCATGCGGAGTTGCTGGTGGCCACGCTGGTGGATGTGACCGAGATTCGCGAAACCGAGTCGGAGCTGAGGCAATACAGGGTACAGCTGGATACCCTGATGGAAAACACCATCGTACACCTGGCCACCAAGGATCTTTCCGGCAAATACCAGTACGCCAACCCTGCATTTATCCAGGCCTATGGCCTTGGGGATACGGCAATAGAGGGCAAGAACGACTTCGAGCTGTTTCCGGAATCCTTTGCCGGTGCCTGCTGGACCAATGACCTTGAAGCCATGCGCACCGGAAAGGTCATCGTGGCAGAACATACCTTGCCGGGCTCGCCGGACAAGGTTTTCAAGACCGTACATCAGGTACTCCGGGACGAAAACGGCCGTCCGAACCTGATCATCAACGAGTCGGAAGACATCACCGAATGGAAAGCCGCCGAGCAGCAACTCCAGATATCCGCCATGGTCTTCGAGCACGCGGGCGAAGCTATTGTGGTTACCGACAGGAATACGGTTATCACAACCATTAACCAGGCGTTTACCCGCATCACCGGGTACACCGAGCAGGAAGCCATCGGCCAGAAAATCGGCGACCTGGTGAAGTCCGGCAAAACCCCGAAATCCCTGTACGCAAAAATGTGGCATGCGCTGGAGCAGGACAGCTTCTGGCAGGGGGAGATCACCAATCGCCGCAAGAACGGCGAGATCTTCCCGCAATGGCTAACCATCAACCGGGTTGACCAGGGCCGCGACAGCGACCACTTTGTTGCCGTGTTCTCGGACATCACCGAGCTGAAACAAAGCCAGGAAAAGGCGGAATACCTGGCCACCCACGATGCCCTGACCGGCCTGCCCAACCGAGCTTTGTTCCAGGACCGGCTGGACCTGGCCATTGCACAGACACAACGCCATGGTTCCATGGCTGCACTGATGTTCATGGACCTGGACAACTTCAAGACCATCAACGACACCCTGGGCCACGATGTCGGTGATGAACTGTTGATTGAAGTGTCCACAAGGCTCAGCCACCTGGTCCGGGACATAGATACGGTTGCTCGCCTGGGCGGTGATGAGTTTACCGTGATTCTGCCCGATACCGACTTTAACGGCGCCGAGCGGGCTGCCGACCGGATCATCCAGGCGATGCGGGAACCGGTCATCACCCGGGGCAAATCCCTGTTTGTCTCAGCCAGTATTGGCGTGGCTTTCTACCCGGAAGACGGGGAAAGCGCCCAGACCCTGATCAAGGCAGCCGATACCGCCATGTACCGCGCCAAGGAAAACGGCCGCGACCGGTTCGAACTGTTCAAGGCAGAGCTGCAAGCACAGATGCAGAAACAGGCAGACCTGGAGGATGCGCTTCGCAAGGCCCTGGGCAGCAACCAGCTGCGCCTGGTGTTCCAGCCCAAGTTCACGGCTGGAGCTGAGCGTCGCATGGTCGGGGCCGAGGCTCTGTTACGCTGGCAGCATCCTGAACTGGGCAACATTCCGCCGGCCGAATTCATTCCGGTAGCGGAAACTACCGGCCTGATTCGTGACATCGACCGAAAAGTCATGCAATTGGCCATACAAGCCGTCTCCGGGTGGCGCGCAGAAGGCCTGGACCCGGTGCCGGTTGCCATCAACGTAACCGGCCGGAGCTTTCAGGACGAGCAGTTCCCCCATACGCTGATCCAGCGCCTTGAGCGTTATCGCGTACCGCCCTCCATGATTCAACTGGAAATAACCGAAAGGACACTGGTTGGTCAGAGCGTGACAGCATTGGGTAACATAGAAAACCTGCGCCGGGCGGGTATCCGGTTATCCGTTGACGACTTCGGTACCGGCTATTCATCCCTCAGTTATCTCAAGCGCTTGCCGTTGGCGGAACTGAAAATCGACAAGAGTTTTATTGACGGTGTCGGCGGGCTCGACAAAAACGATGAGGCGATTGCCCGCGCCATCCTGGCCATGGCATCGGCGCTGAACCTGCACACGGTTGCCGAGGGCGTGGAAACCGAACAACAGCAGCAATGGCTGGCCGCAAACGGCTGCGACTATATCCAGGGTTACCTGTGTGCACGGCCCATGGAACACGACGACTACAGCAATTTGCTAAGGACTGGTAAACACCCATGACGGTAACTGGCGGTTTTATTGAACAGTGTGAGCAGGAACAACTGCACCTGTCCGGCACCATCCAGAGCCACGGTGCCCTGCTGGTGGCCAGCGAGGCCAACATCATCAGCCATGCCTCCGCCAACATCGCGGACTGGCTTCCGGACGATCAGGACATCAGCGTTGGCCAGCCACTTCCGGATGGCTTGTCAGCACTGGCACAGCGGCTGAAACCGGAACCGGGCAGCCGGCTGCGTTTCGTGAATGCCCCGGTAGACGGGTGCCATTGCTCGATGATCCTTACCCGCAGCAAAGACCAATCCGTTGTGTTCGAGTTATTGCCGGTTGAAGGCAGCGACCCGGAACAGGCCCCTGCCGGCCGACTCCACCATTTCCGGGAGTTCGCCAGTAACGAGGAGATTCAGCGGGCACGGGAGCAGTTAACTGAAAAGGTACTCCAGGCCAGCGGTTTCGATCGCGTTCTGTATTACCGTTTCCGGCAGGATGGAACCGGCGAGGTACTGGCCGAATCTGTCGGGCCTGCCGCACAGGGGCAATATCTGGGCCAGAGATTCCCCGCCAGCGATATTCCGAAAATTGCCCGGGACCTGTACAGGCAGTCGCCTTGGCGCACCATCCCCGACGCCACTGCCGGCAACATCGGGATCTTTGGGCGTGAGGACACCCCGCCCGACCTGAGCTATGTTGATCTGCGCAGCGTGTCGCCGGTACACCGGGCCTATATGCACAACATGGGGGTTGTCGGCTCTGCTTCGTTTCCGGTGATGGTTGCCGGAGAACTGGTGGCCCTGATTTCCTGCCATGCCAGCCGCCCCCTGCGCCTTAGCCTGCCCACACTGAACATGCTGAACGACCAGGTAACCTCCTATGCCCTGGCGTTGAAGGAATTCCGGACACGGGAGCGCATGAACCTGTTGAGTGCCGCCAGGTCCCGGACCGACTACTTGAAACACCGGATAACAGCAGAAGCTGGCGGCCTGGTGCAAAACTGGGACGGTATCAGCAAGCGCCTGCTGGAAGAGTTCGAGGCCGATGGCGTTGTCCTTGAAACCGGGCAGGAGCTGCTCCAGGCAGGATTGCAGGCGGAGCCGGAAACCCTGGAAGCCCTGGTTGCGTGGCTTTGCAGCGAGACGAATGAAAGAACCCTCAAACTGTCCGACCACCTGCAGGCTGATTGCCCTGACATGCCCCTGTCAGAAGTAGCCGGTGCCATGGCCTTGCGCTTCCGACGGGCTGACGGCCTGGATGGCTACTGCATGTTCCTGCGCAAGGAAGAAACACAGGAAATTGCCTGGGGCGGCCGCCCCGACAAACCACCGGAAGACAGTCAGGGGTCGCTTGGCATTACGCCCAGGCGTTCCTTTGAACGCTGGCTGGAGACCAGGATGGGGCATTCCGGGCCCTGGCCGGAACTGGCCCAGCTCAAACTCTACAAATTCCGGGAGCTGCTCGTTGAACTGCTGCACTGATAACACCTGCCAATGACCACACTCCGTCAATTTTTGCAGCAGGGCACGGCCCGGGTTCACCAACAGCTGGATTCGCGCCCGGAACTCAAGCGCCTGCTCAGGCCGGGGCTTGGCATGGACGCCTATCTCGAGAGCCTTCAGGCGCTGGGGCACGCATTCGGGCAAACTGAAGAGGTGCTGGCAGAACAACCACCGATGCCGGAACTACCACCCTACCAGCCGCGGGCCGCAGCCATTAACCGCGACTTGCAGGTACTGGACGGGCAAATCCCGGGGGCAGGGGCCCGGACCGGGCTATTGCCGCCAACCCGAACCACCGGAACCGGACTGGGTATCCGCTATGTACTGGATGGCTCATCCCAGGGCTCCGGGTTTATTTACCCGAAACTGTGCCGCCACCTTCCCGAGCTGGGCGCCCCGGAATGCAGCCATTACTGGCAGGTTCAGCAGACAGCCGGGCGATACTGGCCCGAGCTTTGTGCCCTGCTCAACCAACCCCACCCGGACAACCTCTGCGAGCAGGCACTCGAAGGAGCCCTGTGGACGTTCACCGTGTTTGAACGCGCCTTCCGGTGACCATGCCGGAACGTGAACACAATGGCTGCGACCCCCTGCCAGTTCTGTCATCATTAGCGCCTGTTTTCTGACGGACCAGGATCCTCTCCGTGAAGCACGATTGTCATTACCACCCGGGCGAGCCTGCCAAGTGGCATTGCGGTGAATGCCAAATGCATTATTGCACCCGCTGTATGCCCGATGCCGACACCCGGCAGCGCCGGGCCCTTTGCCCCCGCTGCAGCAAGGCCATGCGTTATCTGGGTGCCGCCACCGAAGTGGTGCCGTTCTGGCAACGGGTAGGCGCGTTTTTCCGCTACCCGTTCCATACCGACCCGCTGATCGTCATCGCCATCTGCACCCTGGTGCCGCTGATTGCACCACCCAACCTGATCGGCCTGCTGATCTGGATTGTGCTGGCCCTGGCGCTGTTCAAGTACACCTACGCGGTGATCAACCACACCGCCGAAGGCCACCTCAAACCGCCACCCGTGGCCGTCGCCTTTACCGGCAGCGGGTTCAACATCGTGATTCTGCAGCTGCTGGTGTTTGTGCTGATGGGCGGGCTGGTGGGCGCCGCTGCCATGATCGGCGGGCCGATCCTGATGATGCTGGCACTGGCCTTTGCCGTACTGGCCCTGCCCGCCAGCATCATGGTGCTGGCCATGGAGCGGTCGGTGGGTGCCGCAGTAAACCCCATGAACCTGGCGGTACTGATCTCCCGAATCGGCACCCCCTACTTCCTGCTGTATGGCTACCTGATTCTGCTGACCCTGGCCTCCGGCGCAGCCCAGGACTTTGCCGTTAACCACTTCCCCATGTGGGTAGCGCAACCGCTGGCCGGCTTTCTGAACAGTACCTTCACCCTGATCCTGTTCCACATGCTCGGTTACCTGCTGTTCCAGTACCAGGAGGAACTGGGCTTTGCGTCAGACCTGCAGGATGGGGAAGGTATAACCGAAAACCACCAGCGGGATCGCAGCAGCCGGTTTGATGCCGACCTGGACATGAACCTGAAAGACGGCAACTACGACCGGGTACACAGCATGCTGCTGGACACCCTGAAGAATGACCGGGATAACCCGGTGCGCATTGGCCAGCTATACCAGCTGCTGACCGCCCGGAACGATACCCGGGAGCTGTACCGGTTCCACCCCAGAATCATGGCCTGGCTGGCCGCGCGACAGGATGGTGACGGGCTGAACCGGCTGGTAGAAACCCTGCAAACGCTGGAGCCCGGCTTCAAGCTCGAAGACCCGGAACTGGCAGTAACCTGTGCCACCAACCTGTATCACCGGGGCCACCCGAAAACGGCTATCCGCCTGCTGCAGGACTTCCACAAACGCTTCCCGAACAGTGACCAGCTGGCACCCGCCTACCTGATTGTGGCCCAGGCCCTGGCCAATGGCCTTCAGCAATGGGAGAAGGCCAGCGCCTTCCTGGCGTTTATCCAGAAGCGATGCGCCGGCCATCCGGTGCACCAGGATATTGAGGTGTGGCTGGAACAGGCCCGCAACCGGCAGCCTTTGAAAGGGCCGAAAGCGAGCTTTCAGGTGCCGGACTAGCCCCTTAACAACTGCCGGTAATGCCGGGCCTTGGGTTCCATCTGCAGCTTTTCGAACTCGGCCAGCAGTAACCGGCAGGCTTCCTGCACCATATCCGGCTCAGCCTTCAGGCGCATGCGTTCGAAGGCCTTTTCAGCGGCTTTCAGGTCGTGGTTTTTCAGGCTGGTGAACAGCACCCGGTTATGGTCTTCCACCGCCAGCGGGTGGTGGGCTTCGCCCTTGCTGAGGTACTCGTTCCAGACTTCCAGCATCTGTTCTGGCTGCCGTCGGTTCATGGCATCGGCCATCAGGGTTCGGGCCAGGTCCCGGTATTCCGGCAGGTCCGGGCGCAACTTGGCCAACTGGTACAGGTGCTCCAGCAATACCGTTCTGTCCGGATAGTTTTCCCTTAAAGCCTCGAACTGGCGCCGGGCCAGGTCGAATTCCATGCGGCCAACACTGGCCATGGCCTGGGCATACCCTCGGGTAAACTGCTCGTCTTGCTGCTCCGGTTCCGGCTCGAAGAACTCTTCTTTTACCTGCAACCAGCTCTTGCCCAACAGCCAGACCAGCGCAGCCCCCGCCAGCAGGCCGCCGGCGTGGGCCATGTAGGCAATACCGGTGGCCCCGGCAAACCAGTAATCGTAGATCTCCTTGCCCAGCCACACCGGCAGCATGGCAATGGCCGGCGCCCGGAAGTAGTTGAAGTACACACCCAGAAAGTAGAAAAACCGGATTTTCTGCAGGCCATAGATGGCCACGTACATACCCATCAGCCCGGATATGGAACCGGATGCGCCCACCAGCGGGACCTGGCTGCCCATGGAAAACCCGGTAAATACCAACCCGGACAGGGCCCCGCACACCAGGTAGGCCACCAGGAATTTGCCCGGGCCCAGCGCCCGCTCCACGGTAAAACCGAGCAGGAACAAGAACAGCAGGTTGCCGATGATGTGGCCCCAGCCCCCGTGCAGGAACTGGTAGGTGATCAGGGTATACAGCGACAAGTCAGACGGCACCAGCCCCAGCTGGAAGGCGCTCATGCGGCTGATCCACTGCTCCTCGATGGCCCCGCGCTGCTCCGACCACTGGTTGCGCTCGGCCACCGACCAGATCAGGTCACGATTGTCTTGCAGGTACTGGTAATAATCCCGGTCAAACAGCAGGGTAACCGCCTGCCAGCCTTGTTCATCCTGCTCCCTCAGTGCCTGGAATTCCTGAAGCTCCAGCACACTCTGCTGGTCGCCTTCGAAGCGGATTTCCCGCTGCAGGTAGTCTTCGTAGGCGGGCGCTTCCAGTGCCAGCAGGTTGCCATCGAGGTACTGCTCGATCGCTGCGTCCAGCTTGCGGTCGTCTGCTCCCTGATAGAACAGGAACACCATGACACAGGCCATCATCAGGCCCAGGGTTACCCAGGGTGGGCGTTTCCAGTTGATGGCGTTCTCGGCGGGGATAATCAGCATGGGCGGTCACAATTCATCATAATCTGTCCCTGAAAAGCTGTTTTTTACCACAGCGGGGCCTTCTTTTCGCGGTGTAATGTCATCACCAGGTCACACAAATGCCATTCAATCGGTGACCAACAACCCCGTCAGGGGCTATCGACCATTAGCCAATTGTTGTTATTGCTCTATAACTGAATAGTGAAACGGCAATAACAAGAAGAACCTGACACTGGACTCAAGGATACTGCACATGACCGTACTCGTTCTGGACAACCCCGAAATGCTCGCCCGGGCCGCCCTGCTCTCCGGTGTAATGGCAGATTCGCTGGGGACAGAAGCCGGCCGCCCTCACCGCACCCGGTTCCATTATGGCTTTAACAAACATGTGCCTGACGCCGGCGATGCTGCCATTATGCGCCAGCATGCCGCCTACCTGAAAAACCACCCCGGTGTACGGGTCAGAATCCACGGCCATACCGACAACTTTGGTTCACCCGAGTACAACCGCTTCCTGGCCAGGCTGCGTGCCAACGCTGTAGCCCGGTTGCTGATTCAGGAGGGCGTGCCGCAAAGTGCTATCCTGATGACCACCTGGGGCGCCGAACGCCCCCTGACCCGGCCGGAAGACCACGCAGCCAACCGGCGGGTGGAACTGGAGTATCTTACCGTGGATATGGCCCAGGCCCTCTGAACCGTCTGGCACCGTAAACAGAAACGGGGCCTCGAGGGCCCCGTTTCTTAGACAGCTATCCGCCTCAGCCGTATACCTGCCAGACATTCCACAGCAGCAACAACGCCGCCACCAGGATCGCCAGCCAGGTCAGCAAAATACCGATCATACGGGCCTTGTGGGGGCCACCCTTGCCGTTGATCATGCCCCAGGCATGCAGGATTCGCCCGACCACTAATGCCATGCCGGTCCAGTAGATCAGGCCGCTGGCGACACCGTTCAACTCGGCAATGGCCAGCATGATCAGGCCAACCGGCGCGTATTCCACCAGGTTGGCGTGGGCGCGCACCGCCGCTTCAAACTCCGGGTCGTCATTTACCCCCAGACCCATGCGGTACTTGAGCCGGTATTTCACCACCTGGCCCGAGAGCACCAGCAACAACAGGCCGATAACGGCCGCGAATACTGCGGTTACGGGTACGATCATGTCAGCCCTGCTTGATCTTGTTGACCACGGCCAGCAGCAACACAGCACCCACCGTGGCTGTCACCAGCTCACCGACCATGCTCTTTACCGCCAGGCCCAGCATGCTGAACAGCACACCGCCAATCACCGAGCCGACAATACCGATACCGATATTGGCCAGTACGCCGAAGCCTTTGCCCTTCATGATCAGACCCGCCAGCCAGCCGGCCAGGCCACCGATAATCAGAAACCAGAGAAAGCTCATTTATCCACTCCCCTTATGTGGTGTTCAATCCTGCCAGAAGACTGCCCTGTTTTGGGCAGGCATTCAAGCTGTTCCGGGGCGGTGGCCGAGGGCTGTGATGGCGTCTGCCATTTGCTGGTGACACCGGGCCATCAGCTCCGGCACATCGTCACGGGTCAGGCCGGTGGTTTCTACCGGCGGCAGGATATGTACCGGCACCGGTTTCCGGCGGCCGGCCCAGCCACGGGTTTGGCCGTGATACTCGCCGGCACACACCATGGTGATGGGGGCTCCGGCGGCAATAGCCGTGTGGAAAGCGCCTTTTTTGAAGCTGCCCAGCCCCCGGCCACGGCTACGGGTGCCTTCAGGAAACACCCAGATGCTTTTGCGGTCATTGCGGATAGCATCACTGGTAGCCTGCATGGCTGCCACGGCTTTATGGGATCGGCCGCGATTGAGGATGATGTTGCCGCCGAGCCAGAACACCTGGCCGAAGAACGGCAACCACACCAGTGAGGACTTGCCCACCGCCACAGTGCGCGGCGGTAGCAGGTCGCCCACCACGAACAGGTCATCGTTCTGCTGGTGGTTGGCGATGATTACCGTGGGCCGGTCTTGCGGCATGTTTTCGGCGCCATACAAAGGGCGCTTCATACCCAGCAGACAGCGCCCCACACGGGCCAGTGTCCATGCCAGCAAACGGTTGTTATCCGGGTTGAAAGGCCGTGCGATGTAGCCAATCAAGGCCAGCATGCAAATCAGCGGAACACTCAGCCAGGCCAGGATTTTTCTTGCGACTGCCATACAGCTTTACCGTTACTCGAAATTTTGGCGCACAAGTGTACGCCAAAATCAGAGGGCGGCAACAGTATCCTTTTGTACCGGTCTGTTAACCGGTTTTGCCTCCACCACGAAACGCAGCGGGCCGTTGGCATCAAGCGCATCAAACGGGTAACAGGTTACCAGCAGCAGGGTATCCGGGCCGAAGGTGCTGGTATCGATGGACTCTGTTCTGCTGTCCACCACCCGGGTTCCGGTTACCTGGTACCGCTGCCACTGCTGGTCCTGGCCCTGCAGCTGCACCCGGTGGCCCGGCTCAATGTACTCCAGGGGCCGGAAATGGGTATCCCGGTGGCCAGCCAGAATCACCGGCCCCCGCTCCCCGGCGACCATCCGCCCCGGACCAAACGCCAGGCTTTCTCCGTGCAGGCCTTCCAGCACAATCATTGACACCCCCAGCTCCGGCAGCTCCAGTTTTGCCACCGGCCAGGTATCGGCCCAGGGCCAGGGCCGGGCTTCCACTTGCCGCGCCTGGGTTTCGGCCCAGGCCAGTGCCAGCAGCTCCTGGGCTACCAGCGCCTTGAACGGAATCCACAGGCCGAACATCAACACGGTGGCGGAGGCACCAAACAACAGCAATAGCAGGCGGTTCATCATGCCGGCCTCCGGTTCAGCAGCAACATGGCCAGTGCCAGCATCAATCCGGACAGGCCCAGTGCCGCCAGCAACGGCCAGGCGGTTGCGGTTTGCGGGTAACGCAACATGCCATCCCGGCTACCCGCTGGCAGCAAGGTGGGAACCGCCTCGGTGTCCAGCTTCTCGTCCGCCGGCCGGGCCGGTTGCTCCTCGACCGCCACAAAACTGGTGAACGGCGACATCACCCCGTGCCGCACCGACAACGCCACGATTGCCGGCTCATCCGGCGCCTCACCCTGCAGGCGGGCGGCATCCATCAGCTCGTCTATCCGGCCCCGGGCCCACTGGCGGTTCAGGCCGCTGGCCGGGGCGGCATTGCCCAGATCAAGCCGGGTGTTCCAGGGCCGGCCGCCGGGCAAGCGGCCAGAGACCTCCAGCTCACCACCGGCGGGCACACCGCGTACCACCTGCACCAGCGGGCTACCCTGAAACAGGTCTCCGGGCCTGGCCGGCACCGTTTCCACCGGATTGCCACCGGTGGGCCAGCGCACGGTCAGATCACTCATCACCGGGGCTTCCATGGCCGCAAACAGCCCGTTCAGGGCGCGATTCACCTCACCGGTATTGTGTATCGCGGTGAACTCGCCACGGCCCCAGCGGGCTGCTTCCCGCAGAAAGTGCATATTGGGGGCCGAGCCGATGCCCACGGTGAACAACCTTCGTTCATCAAGGCCCGTACGAATCCGCTCGAACAACGCCGATTCATTGCCTACGGCACCGTCCGTGATAAACACCATCTGCTGCACCAGTCCTTCTGCCGGTCCTTGTTCCATAGCCATCGCCAGTGACAGCGCCCCGGCCATTTCCGTGCCGCCGTTGGCATTCAGGCCTTCCACATACTGCCTCGCGCGGGCCAGGTAATGGCCCTCGGCCGGCACCGGGCGGGCAAACAGGCTGTGGGCCTGGGAATTGAACTGAATAACGTTGAAATAGTCCCCCGGGCGCAGGCTATCCAGTCCTTTCAGCAACGCTGAACGGGCCTGGACAATGGACTCCCCTGCCATGGACCCGGAGGTATCAATCACAAACAACAGCTCCCGACGCAACACCGGGCCGGTAGCGTCCGGGGGTAATATCATCGCCATCAGAAAGTCCTCACCCTGCCACTGCTGGTGAAACACCGCCGCAGTCGGTTCCCGGCCGGTTAACGGCCGCCAGCGCACAATCAGGTCACGATCCATCAGCACTTCCCGGCCTTCCGGACGCACCACCACCCGGCCGCCGTCGGCCTCGGTCACCAGGCTGTGACTGGGGCTGGTTACCCCGGCCAGCGGGAATCCACTGTCGATGGCCAGCTCAATCCGGGCCCGGTGGCTGCGCTCATCTACATCAGCCGCCCGCACCGTGAACGGGCTGATCTCCGCAGCATCCGGCACTTGCGTGGTGGCCGTGGCCCAGCCTGACTGCCACTGCGTTGCCGCCTCGACAACCGGTTCACCCGGCATGTAACGGGGCGTGAGCGTGGTGGGCAGGCGCAACTCGAACTCGCCGTGGCGATAGCTCACCGGTTGCTGGTAGCGAACCTCCACCCGCACGGTTTCCCCGGGCGGGATATTGGCCACCCGGCTGGTAAACAGGTTCGGGCGCTGCTGCTCCAGCGTGGCGGCATGCTGGCCGGCGGATTTCGCTTTCTCGTAGGTTTCCCGGGCCTCGGCCCGGGGCTCGATGCGCCCGACTATCCGGCGCTCACCCACGGTCATGGTCAACCCGAACACGGCCGCCTGCTCCGGTAACGGAAACACGAAAATGCCTTCGTGCCATGAATCACTGGTATTGCGGAATTCCCGGGTAAGCGTGGTCTCCGCCAGCAGGCCGGACACCCGCACCTGAAATTCACTGTCCAGAACCAGTGCCGGCTGCTGCCGGTTGCCCTGGCTGTCGACCAGGTAAAGCTGGCCGGCTTCCTCAGCTTGCCCTGCTTGCCGGTCACTGGCCTCGGCATACAGCGGATGGACAAACAGCATCAGCAGAACCGCCAGCCACAGGCTGACACCCTCGGCGCAGCGCAGCCACCGGCGTTTGCTGATCAGGGGGCGAGCGGTGCGAGTCGTTTGCGGATCAAGGTCGGCCCGCACAGCCGGGTTGGCAAGCAGCGATAGCAGCATCATCACGTCATCCTTTTTAGTGGAAGTTGGTGATGCCATTGCAACAGCCGGAACGGGCGCCGCCGTGGCAGAAACGGGCAGGCCGGCGACAAAAAATGATGAATTATGGCAATCGGGCCGGCACAACTTGTACCAGCCCTTGAGCGTGGTTTAATGGCTACACATTCCGGTGAAACACACAGCCATGAAAAAACACATTGTTCTGATAGAGGACGAAGCCGGTATCCGCGACAACTACCGGGCCGCATTTGAACGCCGGGGCTACCGGGTATCCGCCTATGGTGACCGGCCCTCCGCCTGGCAGGTGCTGCGCCAGAGCCTGCCGGACCTGGCTATTATCGATGTGGGCCTGGGCGACGAACCCGAAGGCGGCTTTACCCTGTGCCAGGATTTGCGGGCCCTGTCGGCCACCCTGCCGATTATTTTCCTGACCGCCCGGGACAGCGACATCGACTCGGTACACGGCCTCCGCCTTGGCGCCGACGACTACGTGACCAAGGACATGAGCCTGGATCACCTGCTGGCCCGCATCACCGCCCTGCTGCGCCGGGCCGAGGCCTGGGCCGAAGCCCTGCAAAAGCCGGACGAAGTGATTCACCGGGGCCGGATGACCATGAATGTAGACCGCATGACCGTCGCCTGGAACGACCAGCCGGTGGACCTGACCGTCACCGAATTCTGGATGCTACACGCACTGGTCCAGCACCCCGGCCATGTCCGCACCCGGGACCAGCTGATGGAAGCCGCCAGCACCGTGCTGGACGACAACACAGTGACATCCCACATCAAACGCATCCGGCGCAAATTCATTCAGCTGGACGAGACCTTTGATGGCATCCAGACCGCCTACGGCATGGGCTACCGCTGGAATGCCCGTGAGGTGTAACCCTTGAGCCTGAAGCGCCAGCTGTTCCTGGCCAGCCTGCTGATGCTGCTGATCCCCTGGGCCGGCCTCAGTTTTGTGCTGGAGCTGGACGCGGCCCTGCGCCAGCAGACCCTGCAGCAGCTGCAAACCCAGAGCACCCGGCTGACCGAACTGGCCGACGACCTGCTGCTGGGGCAACCGGCCATTGGCGCCGACCCGGTGGTGTATGCCCGCCCCGTGCAGACGCCAGGCGACACCTTTGTCTGGCCCAGCTATGAAGACCAGGACCACCGGCAACCCTGGCAAAGCGCCGCAACCAGCGACAACGAGCCACAACTGCGCTGGCAGGCAGCGGCCGACGATCGTTACCTGTACCTGTTAACGGATGTTCAGCAACACTCACTGACACCCTTCAACCCGGCCCGGCCGGAGCAGCCCTATGATCGCTTCGAGCTCTGGCTGCAGGCCCCCGCCAGCGACCTGGAACAACCCGCCGGCCCACGCACCTGGCATATAAAACCGGATGAAGCGCGGGCCACCACTGCCCGTGAGCCGGAGCGCCGGGATTACCGGGTGCATGCCACCTGGCGTATCCGCACCAACAGCTGGCAGCTGGAAGTGCGAATGCCCCTGCCCGCCCAGGGCAGCCGCCTGGGCTTTCGGGTGGCCCGCAGCGACACCGGGGCAAGCTTGGCCGGCACCGGGACCGAGCCCCTGCCGGCACTGGTTTATCCACACCGGGTTCTGGAACGAGCCCTTGGCCGGCAACTGGGGCCGGGACAGCAGGTCACCATCACTGAGCCTGCCGGCTGGATAACCGCCAGTGCCAGCCGGGAGGGCCGGGATAGCACCGACTTCGAGAACCTGTCGCCCGGGCAGATTCTGGACACCCTGACCCTCAACGGTCTGCGCGCCCTGGTGCGCTGGTATCAACCGGAGCCAGCAGTCCTGGCCGGCACCGACTTTCAGCTGAACACCCGCCAGGTGCCCGACAACGGGCTGGTGAAACACCCGGACGACTCCCTGTGGCTGGCCACCGCCCACCCGTTGTTCGACGGCCGCTCCATGCTGCTGGAGCAATCCCTGGACCAATTGCTGAGCGTATCCGGCTCGGCTCTGGGCAGTGTGCTGGCCCGCTCCCTGTTGATCATTCTGGCGCTGACACTGGTGTTGCTGGGCTATGCCAGCTGGTTGTCGTGGCGCATAACCCGCCTCCAGCGGCTGGTTAGTGCCAGTGTGGATGACGACGGCCGCATCCTCGGCCCGGTGCCTGTTCCAAGATCCGGCGATGAGCTGGGCCAGCTGCAGCAGCACTTCGGCCAGATGGTCGACCGCCTGCAAAGCTATAACCGATACCTGGAAAGTTTTTCCCGCCGGCTGTCCCACGAGCTGAAAACCCCGGTGGCGGTGGTGCGCTCCTCGCTGGAGAACCTCGCCCACAGCCAGCCGGAAACCGAGCGCCGGGAATACCTGGAGCGGGCTTCCGCCGCCACCGAGCGCCTGCGCCGCATCCTCACCAGCATGAGCGAAGCAGCCCGGCTGGAACAGAGCTTTGACCAGGCCGACAAAGAACCCTTTGACCTGGCCGAGGTCGCCAGCCAGGCCTGTGCTGCCTACCAACAGCTGGATGACCGGCACCGGATTCACTATCAGGGACCACCCAATGGCTGCCCCCTGCTGGGCAACCCGGAAATGCTGGTGCAAATGCTCGACAAGCTGGTGGATAACGCCCGGGATTTCACCCCGGAACAGGGCAACATCGAGGTACGCCTGCAACACCGAACGGACCACTACCAGCTGGATGTCTTCAACGAAGGCTCACAGCTGCCGGAAACCGCCGGTGTGGATATCTTCGGTGCCTTTGTCACCCGAAGGGAAGGCAAGGCTGAAGGCCACCTGGGCCAGGGTCTGCTGATTGTCCGACTGATTGCCGACTACCATGGTGGTAAGGTGGAAGCCTTCAACCAGCACCATAACGGAATTGACGGCGTGTGCTTCCGCGTTATCATCCCTGTACAACCAGCATAACCAAGGACAGCTCCGTGACCTCCCAGCCACGCTCCCTGGATTTCCACCCGCTCCGGGCCGATCTGTACCAGGAACTCCATTCCCGGCCGTTCCAGGTGCTGCCTTCACGTGCCCGGGTTACCCAGATCGCCCTGCTGACCACCCCGGCCCAGCGGCAAAGCCAGTTCCGCCACCTGCAGAACCTGCACCGGCTACTGGGTGAACACTGGCCGGAACAGGAAGTAAGTTGCTACGAACAGGATTTCGGCCCGCTGCGCATCCGCCGGGAAGTGCACATGGAGTTCACCACCTACACCTTCACCAACCTGCGGGACTCCGATGCCGATCCGTTTGCCGAAACCGGCATCAGCCTGCTGCCGGACGGCTGGCTGAACGAACTCGAAGGCACGGTGGTAGGGGCCTTCCATGTGGAAGTACGGCCATCGTCTGAAAGCGCCCGCAACGAGCTGGCGTTCATGCGTAAACACTTTGAAGGCATGCGCCTGGTGGGCAGCAGTCCGCAGGAAGGGGCGGCGCGGATTCTGGGCACCTTCCAGTTGCACAGCGACCAGTTCGGGCGGTTTATGGTGCTTAACCACAGCATGTCAGACAGCCAGCTGGGCCGTTTGGTGCAGCGCCTGATGGAAATCGAAACCTACCGGCTGATGTCGCTGCTGGCCCTGCCCCTGGCCCGGGAAATCACCCCGGCCCTGAACGACATGGACCAGCAACTGGTGAACATCACCCAGTCACTGGCCGACAACGAAACCCTCGACGAACAAAGCATCCTGGCGGAGCTGACCAACATTGCCTCGCGCATTGAAGCTTTCCGGGCCCATTCCACCTTCCGCTTTTCCGCCACCCGGGCCTACCACCGGCTGGTACTGACCCGGCTGGAAGAACTGCGGGAAGACGAAGTGTCCGGACACCTCACCCTCACCGAGTTCATGACCCGGCGCCTGACCCCGGCGGTGAAAACCTGTGAGGCCGTGGGTGAACGGCTGGAAGACCTGTCGCGCCGGGTAGACCGGGCCTCGGATATGATGCGCACCCGGGTGGAACTGGCCATCCAGAGCCAGAACCAGCAACTGCTCAGCTCCATGGACCGGCGCTCGCGCATCCAGCTGATGATGCAGCACACCGTGGAAGGCTTCTCGGTGGTGGCCATTTCCTACTACCTGATCGGCCTGCTGAAGCTGGCACTGGATACCCTGCGCGAGGCCGGCGCAGCCTTTAATCACTCGCTGGTGCTGGGCGTTGCCATTCCGGTGGTGATGGTGCTGGTGTTCATCGGCATCCGCATGATTCACCACCGTTTTATCAAGATGGCCCGCCGGCAGTAGCCGGCCTCAGGTGAACCGGGGGTCGCCGGCAAACTGGCGGAAAAACTGCTGGGCGGTGCGGCCGTTGCGTACGCCCTTGCCGGTGGCAAAGCGCACCGCTTCGATATGCAGTTGCTCCCGGTCTGCCACTTGCGGGAACAGGGCATCCACCGCCTGCAGGTAGATATCCTGGGAGAAGGGATAGAACGACAGCTGCAGGCCAAAGCGGTCGGCCAGCGACACCTGCTCCTCGATAGCCTCCGCCGGATGCAACTCGCCATCCCGCACTTCGCTTTTCACATTGTCGCTCATGAACTCCGGCATCAGGTGCCGGCGGTTGGAGGTGGCATACACCCGCACATTCTCCGGCGGTAACTCCAGCGAGCCTTCCAGCACGCTCTTCAGCGCCTTGTAACCAGACTCCCCCACATCGAACGACAGGTCATCGCAGAAGATCACAAACCGGTACGGCAGGTCACAGATGTCATCGACAATTTCCGGCAGGTTCACCAGGTCGTCCTTGTCCACCTCGATCATCCGTAACCCCTGATCCCGGTAACGGTTCAGCAAGGCCTTGATCAGCGACGACTTACCGGTACCCCGGGAACCCCACAACAGTGCGTTATTGGACGGCTCGCCCGCCAGGAAGCGCTCGGTGTTGCGGGCCAGTGCCTGTTTTTGTCGCGCGATGCCGGTGAGATCGTCCCAGCTGATCGGATCCAGCCGGCGAATGGCCCGCAGGCCCGAACGGTGGCGGCGCCAGACCGCAGCCGGACTCTGTGCCCAGTCGAAGGGGGTTTCGTTCATAACCTTACTCCGTTTGGTTCTGAATATGCCCGCTCACAGTCTGGCCTTGGCCAGACCTGTAGGGGTAGGATCTGCAGATCTTATCAGACACCAGGAGCAAACCATGGCACGCATCTATAACGACAATTCCCTTTCCATCGGCAACACCCCCTTGGTAAGACTGAACCGGGTGAACGACGGCGCCACGATCTGGGCCAAGATTGAAGGCCGCAACCCGGCCTATTCCGTCAAGTGCCGCATTGGCGCCGCCATGATCTGGGATGCGGAAAAACGCGGCGTTCTGAAGCCCGGCATGACTATCGTTGAGCCCACCAGCGGCAACACCGGTATTGCCCTGGCCTACGTGGCAGCCGCCCGGGGTTACAAGCTGGTACTGACCATGCCTGCCTCCATGAGCCTGGAACGCCGCAAGGTGCTGAAAGCCCTGGGCGCCGACCTGGTACTGACCGAACCCGCCAAGGGCATGGCCGGCGCCATTGCCAGGGCGGAAGAACTGGTGGCGGCAGACCCGGACAACCACTTCCTGCCCCAGCAGTTCGAGAACCCGGCCAACCCGCGCATCCATGAAGACACCACCGGCCCGGAAATCTGGAACGACACCGACGGCGAAGTGGACATCTTTGTTTCCGGCGTGGGCACCGGTGGCACCCTGACCGGTGTTTCCCGCTACCTCAAACAGACCAAGGGCAAGGCTGTGACCACCGTAGCCGTGGAACCCACCGATTCGCCGATCATCACCCAGGTACGCAGCGGCCAGGACCCGAAGCCGGCCCCCCATAAAATCCAGGGCATTGGCGCAGGCTTTATTCCGGGCAACCTGGATATGGACCTGGTGGACCAGGTTGAAGCCATCAGCAACGAAGACGCCATGGCCATGGCACACCGGATGATGAAAGAAGAAGGGATTCTGTGCGGCATCTCCTGCGGAGCTGCAGTAGCCGCCGCCGTGCGGGTGAGCAAACAACCGGAGCACCAGGGCAAGAACATTGTGGTGATCCTGCCGGATTCCGCCGAGCGCTACCTGTCTACGGCGCTGTTTGCCGACACCTTTGGTGAGCTGGAAAACCAGCAGTAATCCAGGTTCCTTAAACGCAAAAAGCGCAGCCTCGCCGGGCTGCGCTTTTTGGTTTCAGGCGGCTCAAAACTGGAACTTCAGGCCCACCCGGCCAGTATCGAAGTCCGGGCCGTCATTGGTCACCTGGCCGTTGAAGTCGTCTTCATCGATATCCACGTTGTAGCGGTTGTATTCGGCGAACGCTGTCAGCTGCTCGGTCACCCGGAAATCCACACCGGCACCGACATACGGGTTAACTTCATCGTAGGTTTCACTTTCATCGAAAGCGTCTACATCAAACGCTGAGGCAAAGGCACCTGCCTTGGCATAGACACCGAAACTGTTGGTCAGCGGCAGGCGGCCAATGGCACTCAGGCCGGCACCTTTAAGCTTGCCCTCTACCTCGTCATCACCGAAGTTGCCGAAATCGATGTACTCGGCCTCCAGGGCGAAGAATTCGTTGAACTGGTAACCCAGTGCAGCTCCCAGCAGGTCGTTCTCGTCTTCGAACTCGCCACCGTGGGCCTTGTAGCCCCCGTAACTACCGCTGATGTAGGGGCCGGATTGATCACGGCTGACGCTGTCCTGCGCCCAGACGGCCGGGGCGGTGAATACAGCAGCACTCAGAACGGTGGCACACGCAAAACTGGCTTTGTAGCTCATAACGCGTTTTCCTCTGTGGTCAGGTTTCCATTCGTCGAAACGAACAACCGGGACGACTCGTTCCCGATTGCGTGAACCTACCCTACCGGGGAAATTTCGCGTTTTGGGTTAAAACCGTACTAAGAATTATTCATATTCAGGTCATGTTTCCGGACATGACCCGCAGCGGCCCTGGCGGCCAGTCCGGCGGCTGCCCGCCCGGCCAGCGACAAGCCGGTATAGCTCAGGCGGGATATTTCGTGGTGGCAGACACGCACGATGCGACTGCTGTGCCGGGTTGCGGGAATGGCTTCCAGCACCCGAAAGCTCTCATCCGCCACCGAAAGGTGAATCCGTTGCAGCTTGACCGCTCCGTGTTGCACGCCATGGGCCAGCAGGTCTGCCACGCCGAGCCACCAATGGGCATTGCTATGGGTTGGTTTCATACCAGCCACTCCTCAAGTTGCCGTGCTACGGCTGAATGATGGGCCAGGCGGATGTGATCCACCCCCGGAAAATTCGCTGTGCCGGTCAGCTGCCAGCCCGGCTGCCTGGCACCCCGGGCGCTGGCCTCATGCACCAGCGCATCGCCAAACAAGGCATTCACCGGGTGCTCTTCACCCCTGGCCAGCAGGCCGCTGATCACATAATGCCGGGCGCCGGCTAACAGCGGCTGGTGCGCCGTGCCCGGTTCAAACACCTCGCCCCGTGACAGGTTGCGAATGCCTTCACTGCGCAGGTCGATCACCTCGCCCACCACCTTCAGGTAATCCCGGGGCCCCCGGTTGAGCCAGCCGGCGGCCTTGTGGGCACCGACTGCCAGCCAGGAACCGTCGTGGGGCGAGCCGATGTACACGCAGTCCGGGTTCAGCCGGACCCAGCTATCATCATTTTCCGCCCCGTAATGACAGGCACTGCGAATCAGCAGGCCGCCCATACTGTGGCCAAGCAGGACAAGGCGTGTTACCGGTACCGGCCAGTTGCTGACCAGCCGCTCCAGCAGCGCGGCCAGGTCCTGGCCATTGCGATAGATGGGACGGCCGGAATTGAAACGGAGCTTGAGTGCCGAGGCATTCCCCAACCGTTCAGCCAGCCGGGTGCCATAGTGCTCGCCTGGCTGGCCCGGAAAATCCCATACCGATTCCAGCTCCATCAAGCCGTGGATGGACAGACACAGCACACTGCCCGGCGCAGCGGGCCGGGGGTTCAGCAGATCCAGCGGCTCGCCGTCGGCAAACACCGTCATCGGCACCGCCAGTGCGTTGCCCCGGTGCTCCAGCCAGTCACCCAGAAAGCCGCTGGCAATGGCTGAAATGTGTTGCTGGACTCGCCCAGCGGAAGGAACAGACACCATGGTTATCTCCCGTGTATCCTTCCAGTGTACGCCCTTGGCGGTGCTTTGCACTGGCCATTTTCAGGCCAGAATGCGGCCCCGGGGCAAACCGGAGCGCCGTGGCTCAACGTTTGGTAATCTGCCCGAAAGGGCGACAGACACCTGATCCTGCTAGTCTTTGTGCCCGTATCACCCAAACCGGCCGTGCGCGCCTGTTGTCCACTGAGCAGCCAGAGGAAGTAGCCTATGCGATTTGCCATTATCGCCCTGACCAGCCTGTTGTTCTCAGCCAGCCCGGCCCTTGCTGAGCCCCAACCAGAAAGCTCTGCCGAACCGGAGGTGCTCGGTTTCATTGAATGGGTGGTGATGGGCGAAACCGGCATCCGGCTGAAGGCGCGCCTGGACACCGGCGCCAAGACCTCGTCCCTGCATGCGGTGAACGTGGAATCTTTCGAGAAAGACAACGAGGAATGGGTGCGCTTCCAGCTCCCGCTGGGCGATCACGAAGACCAGCCCAGTGAGGGTGAACTGGAACACGACGAAGTGATCCTGGAATTCGAGCGACCGGTTTACCGCACGGTGCTGATCAAGCGTAAAGGTGCACCCTCCCAGCGCCGGCATGTGGTGAAAATGGAATTCTGCATCGCCGGCAAGATGCACGAAACCCAGTTTTCCCTCACCGACCGGGGCAAGTTCTCCTACCCGGTACTGCTGGGCCGCCGGTTTATGCGGGATGACAACATCCTGACCGATTCCGCCAGAAGCTTTGTTGCCGAACAGGAATGTGAATACAGCACACTGGAAGAACTCGCCGAGAGCAGCAAGGCGGTAGAGCCCTAATCGGGGCTCACCTCCGGCCCATCATTTCGCACTCGCAGAAAGCTGGCAAACCTGGGCAAGCCGGTGGCCGTGAAGCCCCGGTAGCGAAAGGTGATAACCGTACCAACGGCCGGCGGATTGCGCCGCTCGACATCGCTGAAGCCGGTGCCAATACGAAAGCGGCGGCCATTGGCCAGCTCCACTTCCAGCGATCCCATCAGCCCCTCGTACTTGCCCTTACCTTGCAGGTGACCAACCACCGTAGCTTCGGCATCGTCGTGGGTTTTCACTTTCAGCAGATCATCTGAACGGCCGGCCTGGTACCGGCTGTTTCTGCGCTTGAGCATCAGACCTTCCGCACCGGCAGCCACTACCTGTTCAAGTTCTGCCATCAGTTCAGGATGGCTGGCAACCGGCCGCTGCACCACCAGGGCCAGGTACGGTGAACCAGACGCTTCGACCAGCTGCTTCAACTGGCGATGACGCTGCTCGAACACCTTTTCAGGAACAGACAGGTCAAACACGTGAAACCTCACCTGACGCCATTCCCCGTCCACCGGCTGAGCCTTGCGCACCACACCGGAAAGCTCGGCAAAGCGCCCGCGACCACTCCAGAGCTCACCATCCAGGGGGTGCCGTGGAAACTGTGCCGTAAACCAATGTGGCGCCGCATACACATGCCCGCCCCGGGACCAGAGCTTCTCGCCATCCCAATAGGCCCGGACACCGTCCAGTTTTTCACTGACCCAGTAATCCTCGAGGTTTACGCTTGGGTGATAGACATTCGCCAGGGGAATGGCCGGAGGCCCCGCATTAGCCTGAGGCGGATAAGTGGCAAGTAACGAAAGAAAAAGCAGGCTGAGTGCCAGCGCTGCTGCCCTGGCACTGCCGGTTGTGAAGAGTGGCATGTTCCTTTGCCCTTTTTACATCCTGTTGATGGTATTCCGAAAAACTCTTTGCTCAGGCAGTTACATACTTCAGCAGCTCAACCACCTGCTCCGGGGTTTTCGCCCAGGCCATGGCGGCCGCGTCCACTTCCTTGAGCGGGTGCACGATATCTTCATCATGCAGCGTGATGTATGGCGTGCCCATGGCGGCACAGTAGCCGGCGTCGAAGGCCGCGTTCCACTGCTTGTACTTGTCGCCAAAACGGATAACCGCCAGGTCGCACTGTTCAATCAGGGTTTTGGTGCGGATGGCGTTCACCTTGGAAGACTGGTGATCACGCCAGAAGTTGCTCTCCGGCTTGCCCAGGAAATCGCCCGCAGCATCGCTGGATTCGTGGTCGGTATTGGCAGAGGTGAACTCAACCGGCAGGCCGGCCGCCTCGGCACCCGCAGCAATCTGCTCACGCCAGTCGGTGTGGATTTCGCCGGAAAGGTATACGGTCCAGATCATTTTGGGCTCCTTAAGCTGAATTAAAGCCGGCCAGTCTAACCTACCGGCCGGCTATAATGTAGGTATCAGCCCGCGACGGAAGCCTCATGCTCACGAATCATGGTGTAAAGCTGATCCTTCAGGTGCAGGCGTTTTTTCTTCTGCTCTTCCAGATACTCGTCTGATGTGTTCTCAACACCGGTTTCGATGCGGTGAACCTCGTGGTCGAGATCATGGTACTCGTCAAACAGCTTGGCAAAGTGGCTGTTGCTGGTTTTCAGTTGGTGAATGGCTTCCTTGGACTCGGGAAGCTCGTGCAACAGATCATGCTTTTCGATGGTCATTCCTGGTGTTCTCCTGGGTTTTGTTGGTGCCTGAGTTCACTGTATGCCTGTGGCCTGAGAGCGCTCTTGATCAACGTCAACCCGAGGGCCATCGGCCGTAAGATGCGATTAGCCACCGCATTTTTCGCGCACACTGGCCCGGAACCGGTCTCGTATCTGCAGGTTCTGTTCTTCGGAGACAAACACCCGCTCCCCTTTATCATTGAGGTTGTAGAAGGTGGAGATACTTTCCATATGCTTCAGGCGGGCGTGAAGCTTACGGCAGGCCTCTGATTGTCGCTCGGCCTGCATCCGGGCCTTCGCTTCTGCCGCTTGTCTCGCCTCCCGCTCCTGCTGTTGCTGGTTCACGAACTCCGTCATTTTCTGATGCCGCTCACGGGCGGCAGTATCGGCCTGTGCAGGGGCAGCATTCACGCGTACTTCACTGGAACTCGCCTGCGCCGGTGGGCGATCGCCGAAATGGGTTTGGCCATTGGCGTCTGTCCATTGGTAGACGGCAGCGTTAGAAAACGGACCAAGGGATACCAGAAATAAAGAGATGAGAAGCCTGCGAGCCATAACTGAATTCCTTTTCGAATAATGCTTTTAACGACTTTCGAAGGGGTAAAACCCATTGATCAATAAGACGCTCAGGCTCGGAAACGCCCTCTCCCTCGCTTTTGTTGCTGCTTCTCCTCACGCCCCGCTTGCCAACCAGACACTGGCCCCATCTGGGTAAACTTCAGGCCACGCTCGTAAGCACGGGTGAGTTGCTGATTCAGACCCTGTAGTGCCTCGGATGGCTTGGCCCATTGCTCTTTAGGCAAAGGCGCGGACCAGGCTTTCAATTCTTCTGGCAAGCTCTTCAGGGCCAAGGTCTTGATGCGGCGTTCAGTGATGATGTGGGCTAAGTAACGCTGAAAGAACCAGTCACCCAATTTCTTGACCAGCCAGGGTAACAAGGACATTTCTTTACGGGCCTGGTGGCATTTGGCTTTGTAGTGAGCCAGAGTCTCGTCCTCCTTCGGATCCGGGCAGGCCTCGGGGCCATTTTCCATAAACTGGCGAATACACTCCCATTGGGCCAGGCCGGCTGTTTCATGGCCGACGTTGATGCTTGCAGCAGCCAGGGCCGATTCCGGGTC
>Ga0208015_1000014_pt1 | contig 181688 bp, 164 predicted proteins | sample 26BtaG_FD_184101 | JGI IMG/M metagenome (GOLD analysis project Ga0208015, IMG submission 184101) | Marine viral communities from Cariaco Basin, Caribbean Sea - 26B_WHOI_OMZ_CsCl (SPAdes) (version 2) | ecosystem: Environmental > Aquatic > Marine > Oceanic | place: Caribbean Sea: Cariaco Basin... | reverse complement strand
CTTTCAAAATCTGCAACAATCTTTTTCTTAAATTCAATTGAGTATTTACGCTGCTTGCGGATACTCCGTACATTTGCTTTCATAGATTTCCACGCTTTAAGTGGTCAACCTATATCAGGGACGTACATTCCTCTAACCTCTAACCTCTAACCTCTAACCTCCAGTCTACAATTCTGGGAAACATTAGTTCAAGCTATTCGTAAAACCCCAAAGGTTTTTAAAACCTTTGGGGTTTTGGAGTTGTCGTTTAGTTAGAAATCGGTCTCTGATTATTTTTGAAACGTTTCTTTTTCCTTTTTTTCTTTAATTTGTTAAGCCAGATTATTACACCAGTTATTGGTAAACTTGTGGCGATTAAACAAGAGATAAAATATAAGGTTTTAGAAAATCCGCCGAATATACTTCCAACGTGTATTGCTCTTATTGAATTTGCAATTTGATAATTTAAAGGTTTTTCAGAAAATATTTCTTTGTCAATTATACTTCCATCTCTGTCAATTTTTAGTTGGTCGGTAGCGGAAGCATAAAAATCTTGATCATGTATTTTGCGTACACTGAAAATATCATTTTTATCTTTTGGAATCTGAATCACCGTTGTTCCTTGAAATGGAAGTTCACTTTCTGTTATCTTTAAAACTTCAGAAAAACCAATTGACATAGCGTCATCACCTATTTGAGAATCGATTTTGGGTCCTCCACCTCGATTCCCGAAAACTTCTGAGTTGAGAACAAAACTTCCTGCGTCTTTATACCATTCAAAAGACCAAAATAGACCAGTAAGAGACATTACCAATAGAAAAATGGCAGTGTAGAATCCTAGGGTTACGTGCAAGTCGTGATTTATTCGCTTCCATTTTCCCTTAAAATCTATTTTTAAACCTGGTTTTATACTTTTCCATTTTAATTTCTTTAATTTTTTATTCGGAAACCATAGTATTATTCCTGATAACGATAGGATTACAAATATGATTGTTGAAATGCCAACTATCGGTCTTCCGATGGGTATTTCCAGCATTAACCATCTATGCATTTTGAACATGCTCATAAAAAATCCATCCAAGATATTTGGTGGAGTTTTAGAGTATTCACCAGAATATTGGTTCATTAAAAAAGTGGTTCCTCTTCTATCTTGATCGTTGGTTTTTATTGAAAATTTATAAGGCAAATAGATATCTGTATCAATAGTCACACGAAGCACTTCGCCTTCAGGAGAGATAGAATTTACCATTTCTTCGATAGACAATACATTAGATGTGGGAGCAACGGTTATTTCTTCAGAAAACAAAGCTTTTACTTCATCTTCAAAAACAAGTATAGTTCCACTAAAACATATCAGAAACAGAGTAATTCCGCTCCCTACTCCCAACCATAAGTGGATGTCGTTTATAAATTTTCTAATTGTGTATTTCTTATTTTTCATAAAGCTTACTGAAATAGCGAGAAATTTTTGTTTCATAAGTAAAAAGGCACAACTATTGTCGTGCCCCTCACCTTAACAACTCAATTAATTAAAAGTTATATCGAACCACTCCAGCAAAGCTTCGTGGATCTGTTTGGTTTATAAATCTCGTTCTGTAAGCGTTATACCCAACAGTATCAAATACGTTGTTTACTAACAATTGTAAGCTCCAGTTCTGATCAAATCTATATTGTGCTTGAAAATTTACCATAGTATATGAGTCAACATCAAAGGGTTTTTGGTTTGGAACAATTCCTTCGTGGGTAACAGGTCCCGATGACCAATCGTTAATAGGACGTTCGCCTGTAAAGTATACTCCTGCACCCAAGGAAAGCCCTGGCAAAAGACTTTTAAATGTATAATTGGCATAGGCATTAAACGTGTGTTTCGGAGTGTTCAGTGGCGCAGATCCATATACAAATGAAGTGTGGTCCTTATATTGAGCATCTATATAAGCATATCCTCCAATAAGCTCTAGATTTTCCAATGGTCTACCCGTTAATTCCACCTCAATTCCTTGTCGTTGGTCATTTCCACCTTTTTCATAATAGAGAATGTTGGTCCAAGTATCATCATATACCGGCAGGTTGATGTTTTTATTATTGATTTTATATAAAGTCAAGTTGAAACGCAATCTATCGTTTAGCCAAGTGGTTTTTAGCCCAGTTTCAAATTGGTCGTATCTTTCATTGCCGAGTTCTTCTCCATTTTGACCTAATCTTGAAGCGGTTCTTGGGTAAGAACTGTTAGTATAGGAAGCAAAAACATTTATGTTTTTAATTGGCGATACAATAATTCCTCCTAGCGGATTGAAAGCGTCGCTTCTTGAATTTTCTACTTCTGAAATAGTTTCTGTAGAGCTAAATCTTGCGCCCAAGAAAGTTTTCAACCAAGTGTTCCAAGAAATTACATCTTGTGCAACAAAGCCAAGAGAATGCGTTTTCCCACTGCTTAAGCTTGCGGCTCCTAAATTGACGTTTGGCAACTTATGATTGATATTCTGAAATACGTTAATAGTATCTACCACACCTGTAGATTGGCTACTCGTGCTAAAATTATTTGAACGGTAATCAAAACCAACTTGGAAGGTGTGTTTAATGGAACCTGTATAAACATTGTCGCCAATCAAATCAAATTGTAGAACGCTGTTATCGTCACTTCGGGTTGAAGTGGAATATTGACGTTGTCTAATATTGTATTGTGGGATGTCATTTTCCTTGATTGTTCCACCCAATGCAGCTCCTTTATCGTCCAGTTTTAAAGAGGAACTGTAGAAAGCTCCTTTTAAAGTTAGTTTATCGTTTAGCTCATGGTCCATTCTAATGGCATACGTAGTGTTTTGGGTAATCGATCGGTCATTTTCAAAACCTAAAAACTGTGAATGTGGAAGATCATAAATTGCGTTTACGTCATTTTCGCCCAAATTTATTGTGCCTAAATCTGGAGTTCGGGAATCGTAAAAATGATCTAATTCAAGGATTACCTTTGTTTTTTCATTGATTTTCCATGCAAAGGAAGGGTTGAAGTAAAAACTTTCTTTTCCAACCAAAGCTCTGTAGCTGTCTGCGCGTTCCAATGCACCATTCAAACGAAAGGCGATTGTCTTCTCCTTGTTGAGTGGTCCGAAGACGTCAAAAGTAGGACGTATATCGCCATAACTTCCACCACGAAGACTAACACTTCCACCAGTATTGAATTTTGGTGTTTTGGTTACTATATTTATAATTCCTCCAGGACTCCCAAGATCTGTTGCTACGCCCTGAGTAATCGAAGCTGTTCCTTTTAGAACTTGGATGTTGTCCACCCCTTGCATATCTGTCAAAATGCCAACACCTCTAAAATCTGAATGCAATCGCACGCCATTTTTGAGAATAGGAATCCCTCTAAATCCACGTGAAGACATGCTTTCGCGTTTATTGCCATAGGTGGCAAAAGTATAAACTCCAGGTACGTTTTTGGTTGCATCCGAAATAGTTAGCGCCCCTTGATCCTCAATTAATTTACTCGAAAGGACCGAGATACTTTGAATTTGCTCGTAAGGTTTTAATGGCAATCGGGTGATGGATTCAATTTTATCTGGATGGTCGTGTCTATTTCCAAAAACTTCCACTTGTTGCAGTTCATTGTCGAAACTGAGTTTAAAATTGATGCCTTCCAAAACAGGATTCTCTGTGTTGATAACAATCGTGGCAGACTTATATCCCACTGCGCTGGCTTGAAGCAACCATTCGCCATAAGGAATATTAGGTAATGAAAAATTTCCAGCCTCGTCTGCGGCGGTGCCTTGTTTCAAATCTTGGATATATATACTTACAAAGGGAATGGGTTGATTGTCTTGGTCCACAATCTTACCTTTTACTACGGATGTTTCCTGAGCAGTCAGAATACTGAAACTAAACGTCAGGATGAGGGATAGAATTAAGCGCATTTGTCGTTATCTTTATTTAGATTGAATTTAAATTGAGGCAAATTTATTACAAAACATTATACTTCCAAACCTATTTTATCTCAATTATTAATAGCTAATAGTAAGAAGTTGATTTATAACCTCCTGCCATCCATATTTTTTTATTCGTCCTTCTTCAATTGCATTATTTAATGTCTAAAAAGTGGGTTTTCCATTGACTTCTCTCTATTTTTGGCTTCAGAATAGACTTGTAAATACCAGATATTGTTTTGATGACAGAAATTCTTTCCAAATACATTCCAGACCTGGCAGTAGCCCCAGTTATTCATTTAATAAAAACCCATAAGGTCCATCTAAAAATTCTTAACGAACGTGTTACCCGACACGGAGATTACAGAAAAATGCAAGACGGGCGTCATCAAATTACTGTCAACGCTTCTTTGAACGAGTATCGGTTTTTAATTACACTTATCCATGAGATAGCTCATTTGGAAGCATTTATGAAATATGGCAGATTCATTAAACCTCATGGGGTAGAGTGGAAAAGAACCTTTCAGCTATTAATGCTTCCATTCTTACGGCCCGAGATATTTCCAAATCAACTTTTACCCTTATTGGCACGTCACTTTAAAAATCCAAAAGCCTCAAGTGATACTGATGCAAAGTTGTCCTTGGCGTTAAAGCAATTTGACCCTGAGAACGATAAAAATTATATCTTTGAAATTCCTCATGGCGGACATTTTCGTCTATACAATGGAAAAATATTCAAACGTGGAAATCAGCGTGTTAAACGTTATGAATGCCTAGAAGTGGCTACAGGAAGAACGTATCTGTTTAACCCGAATGCGGAAGTTGAGTTTTTGAAATAAAGAAGATATTACAAAAGTAGATTGACCATACTAAGTGCTTTACGGTTATAAATTATCAGAAATCTGGAAGAAAAATACTTTTAAATGAGCGAGTCATACAATAATGAAGATATAAAGGTAAAGACCAACGAAGATGAAATGGAGGAGATGAAACTCAGTATTTGGGAGGGCATCAAAAAATTTCTTTTCGAATTATTTGATATCCGAACAGATTCAGATCGCGATGCCACTATTGAATCGGTAAAAAAGGATATTTCTTTTAAGGGGCATACAGCGTGGATTCTTATTTTTTCCATATTCGTGGCTTCTATTGGGCTAAACGTAAGTAGTACCGCAGTGGTGATAGGAGCAATGCTTATTTCTCCGTTGATGGGACCCATTGTGGGCATTGGCTTGGCAGTAGCCATTAACGATGTGGAAACCTTGCGCCGATCCTTGATCAATCTTGGCGTCATGGTCTTTCTGAGTGTGTTGACTGCATTTCTATATTTCAAACTTTCCCCTTTAACAGAGGAAACCCCGGAGTTGATTGCGAGAACATACCCAACTATTTTGGATGTTTTGATCGCGATATTTGGAGGTCTCGGCCTGATAGTCGCAAAAACGAAAAGTGGAACCATTGCCAGTGTAATCTTCGGAGTTGCTATTGCCACCGCTTTGATGCCGCCATTGTGTACCGTAGGATATGGTTTGGCAATAGGAAATGCTTCCTACGCGGGCGGTGCATTATATCTTTTTTCTATCAACGCAGTATTTATAGCCCTTTCCACATTTATTGTTTCAAAAATTTTGCGCTTTCCATTGGTGCGCTACGCCAATAGCAAACGCCGAAGAAGAACAGCTCAAATTGCATCGGTAATTGCAATTGCGGTAATGGTTCCCAGTATTTGGCTATTCGTGAAATTGCTGGATCAACAGGTATTTGAAAATAAAACAAGGGAGTTTGTTAAAAATGTTGTCAAATATGATGGGACAGAAGTTTTAAAACATACACAGAACTATAAATCTAGAAGTATGGACATTTATCTTATTGGCCAGCCTGTTCCTAAATACAAAATAGAAGAATGGATTGCGGAGCTTGCAGAGACTGATAAATTGGAAAATGTTAAAATGAAGGTTTATCAAGGAGCAGATCAAAGTGGGGAGATGGCTGCCAGACTCTCTGGTGAAGTTAGAGCAGGAATTTTAGAAGATCTGTATGTGAAAAATGAAAAACTAATTCAAGATAAGGACGAAAAAATTCGTTTTCTTGAAGATGAAATTGCATTTATGAAGGTTAAGAATGTTCCTTTTAAGCAGCTCAGTCAGGAAATGAAAATCAATTATGAAGGCTTGGAGAGTTTTGGATATTCCAATAAGATTATGACCAACTTCGATAAAATTGACACCTTGCCGGTGGTAACTTTGGGTTGGAAAAAGAATGTTTCCCGGGCGCAAAGAAATAAAGAAACCAAGAAGATAGAAAAGTGGTTAACGCTTAAAATGAAATTGGATACCCTTGTAGTTGAAAGTCAGTAATAGACATTTCATTTTTGGAAGATTGACAACGTTTAGCATTATCCCAACGGATAGGAAGATAGGAGCTTTTACTAGGCTTCCTTATTTTGAACTTCACGAATTTTCTTAAATAGATCTGATGAATATACAAAGCTGGTTACATCCTCGTTTTCTGTTTTGAAAATCTCTTGATTTGTACCTTGCCACACAAGTTTTCCATTTTTTAAGAGAACAACTTTTTCGCCAATTTCCATCACCGAATTCATATCGTGTGTAACAACGATTGTGGTAATATCATATTCGTGTGTAATTTCCTGAATCAGGGTATCAATCAAAGTTGCAGTCTTCGGATCGAGACCGGAGTTGGGCTCATCACAGAAAAGATATTTCGGCTTGTTAACAATAGCGCGAGCTATTGAAACTCTCTTTTGCATTCCTCCTGAAATTTCCGAAGGGAATTTTTTATTGCTATTTTCTAGGTTTACTCGTTTGAGAACTTCATTGACCCTATCAACCATATCGGTCTTTTTCTGTTTTGTAAACATCCGAAGGGGAAACATAACATTCTCCTCTATGGTCATGGAGTCAAAAAGCGCACCTCCTTGGAATAACATACCAATTTCTTCACGTAACGCGCGCTGTTGCTCATCGTTCATATCTTGGATTGCATTGTCTCCATAAAAGATTTTTCCTTTCTCAGGTCTAAAAAGGCCGATAAGGCATTTTAGCAAAACTGTTTTACCGCTACCACTTTGCCCGATAATAAGGTTTGTTTTTCCTTTATCGAATTCAGTGGAAATACCTTTAAGGATTTCTTCCTTCCCAAAACTTTTATGTACGTTTTCTACTTTTATCATTAGCTTAAAAGGAGTTGGGTTATTACATAGTTAGCCGCAATTATAAGCACACTTGTCCATACGAAGGAGTTGGTACTGGCTTTACCAACTTCAAGCGAGCCTCCCTTCATATAGAACCCTTGCCACGATGGAACCGTCGCGAGGATGAATGCAAATACAAAGGTTTTAAAGAAGGCATAGAATATTTGATAAGGAATAAAATCCTGCTGCACGCCCGCCAAGAAATCACTCGAGTTGGAAAACCCGCCATATACAGCTGCCACATACCCTCCAATTACTCCCAAAAACATTGATATTACGATTACGAATGGATAAAACATCAAAGCAACGATCTTTGGAAAAACCAAATAATTGAGGGAATTGATACCCATTACCTCGAGGGCATCAATTTGTTCCGTAACGCGCATAGAACCAATACTGGAAGTAATGAAAGAACCAACTTTTCCTGCCATGATAATCGATATAAACGTAGGGGCAAATTCAAGAATAACGGATTGCCGTGTGGCGAATCCTATCAAACTTTTTGGAACTATGGGATTGTCCATGTTCAAAGCTGTTTGAATTGCAACTACCCCTCCCACAAAAAATGACACAAATGCAACGATCCCCAAAGAGCCGATAATTAAATCGTCAATTTCCTTAAAAATGAGGTGGCGTAAGACCGATCGTTTGGTGAAACTGCTGAACACCTGTTTGATCATCAAAAAATAGGAGCCAATATCGTGTAAGTACTTCATAAAATGGTTGCTTCGGCTAAAGTAACAAAATTAGCTGACTGTTGTTAAAAAAGAAGGTTAACAGAATAAAGAAAATCTGACGAAAAGTTCATTCTTCAAAACTTTCTATTTTTCTCACCTCTCAACGGCTTAATTATTCATCAATTCCATCATTTTAAAATAGATTTCTGTACTGTTGTAAATGCCATTAAATAAATAGGATCCGGGACCTTCGGCAAAAACAGGGACCATAGTTCCGGAATGCCCAGTGGTTGAAAATGTAGGTTTGATTTTGTTATAATTGTTTCCGTCAGAAGAAAGAGTGAAGCCACCCGTTTCATGATCAGCGGTTACTATAACAAGGGTTTCACCATTCTTTTTTGCGAAATCTAGAGCAACGCCTATGGCTTTATCAAAATCCAAAAGCTCTTCAATAAGATAGTCAGCTTCATTATTATGACCGCCCCAATCTATTTGACTTCCTTCTACCATCAAGAAAAACCCTTTGGTATTTTTAGAAAGTTTATCAAGGGCAAGTTGGGTGGCATCAGGCAAAAAATCGCCTCTTCCTTCACTCATTTTAGGCATTCCATCATCTGCCAATAAAATCAATTCCTTGCCGTCAATGTTTTTTGTAGGAAGCTTATCCGTGATAACTGTATAGCCGGCTTCCTCCATATTTTTTAACAGATTTCGATTGTCTTTTCGCTTGGTGAAGAATTGAAGTCCGCCGCCCGCAAAAAAGTCCACGCCAGAGTGGGGCGCAAATTCTGTGATTTCTTCATACATACTTCTATGTTTCACATGGGCATAAAACGCCGCTGGAGTAGCATGTTGGATAGAGGAGGTAGCCACAATTCCGGTGCTGTAGCCATCCTTGGATAGTGTTTCCACAATTGTTGAAACCGCAATAGTGTCTATGCTAACACCAATTGCGCCATTATACGTTCTAACGCCCGCGGAAAATACCGTAGCTCCTGCCGCAGAATCCGTTACAAGATCACTGCCTGAGGAAGTTTTGCTAAGTCCTATAGTGTTGAAACGTTCAAAATTGGGTACGCCATCTTTATAGTAAATGGCTGTGGAAACTTGGCTCAATCCCATTCCGTCACCAATTAAAAGAATGATGTTTTTTGGTTTTTTTTCTTTGGAAAGAGTCTCAGTTTGTGAAACGGTATTGTCACTTACTTGAACCGAAACACAAGAAGTCGCAAAAATTGATGCCGACAACAATATAACCAGAAAGGGAAAATTTATTTTCATTTTTATGCTTTTAGACAAAAATAGTGAATATAAAAGGTTTGGCGAGGACGAGAAGTTTAATAGTTGTTTGTTAGATTCCTTATACACTTATTCTGTTTATGTTTTATCAAAAAATCCTGATATTTCGCAGAGGTTTATTTAATAGAAATGAACGTTACAATCCTATTTTACCCTTAATACCTTCCCAGCGCAAGTTTTTTATAAAACGTCCTTCTTCTTCGGAAACAATGAATTCTAGATTATCATTTTTCGCTTTTTGATATCCCTTTATACAATCAAGGAAAAATTTAAAATCCTTCTTTTTGGAAGCTAATTTAGCAGAAGCAATAACTGTAAGCCAAAATCCATATCGCATTTTATAAAAGGCTTCTCCTTGTTTATATCTTGATGCTTTGGTGTAAACCTTTCCTGTGGGTTTAAGATGTTTTACTTGCAGGGAAGTATCTGTCTTAATTTTCCATCCGTTTTTTTCGGCTAAAAGTCCATCAACAGTGTCCCATCCAATAGATTTTTTTAAGCCTCCAATATCTTCAAAACATTGTTTTCGGTAGAGTTTTATGGGACCTCGGACTTTATTTTTTTCAGAAATATTTTCATAAACCCAATCTCCATTTCCTTCGATATAGAGATTGCCGCCTGCAATTCCAATTTTTTCATCGGAAGCGAAAAGTGCCACTATTTTTTCGAGGTAGTTCGGCGGAAGAATTATGTCGGCATCAAATTTCCCGATTAAATCATAGGGAGTTTGCAAGGTTTCGTATCCCTTATAAAACGCGTTTATAACTTTTGATCCAGGTTCATGATAGTTTGAAGACTTGGAATTAATACTTTCTATAAATGAATGTCTTTTAGAAAAGGAATCAATGATTTTCTGGGTGTTATCGGTAGATCCATCGTTTACGACGATTAATTTGTTGGGAAGGAGTGTCTGCTGTACAAAAGATTGAAGTGTGCTCTCAAGATAAGCTTCTTCATTGTGCGCAGGAATTATGATACAGAAATCCATTATATTCTTTCAGCATAAACAAGATAGTAGCGAGGTGTGAATTTCCTTAGCATGGGACGAATTCCAATTTTATTGACAGGATTGGTAAACTTTTCCCTTTTCAATATTTTCCATCCAGCTTTCTCAAGCAACCAGTCAAATTGCCAATCCTCAAACTCGTGATAATGGCGGTCCCATTTATCCGTCTTGCTCCTGTAGGCGGGAGCGAACCACAATCTTAGGGGAATGGATGCTACCAATTTCTTTGCTTTAATATCCCTCAAAACGTTGAAGGGCGAAACTAGATGCTCAAATATTTCGAAGGCTGTAACGACGTCAAAGTCGTCCGTTTGTACAATTGAGGTTTTTAGGTCGAGATCTTCACCTTTCGTATTTGTAACCCAATAACCTTGTTTTGAGAGAATTTCAGAAAATGGATTAGGAACACCTAAATCTAGAATTTTGTCATCTTTTGAAATTACTTCATTTAGAAAATCCAAGGTGTGTTTATATCTTTTGTGGGGGAACTTTCCTTCATACATGAATAATTGTTGTTTTAGACAATGACTTCAATTTGATTTGTTTTAGTATTTAAATGTAGACATTTATTAAAAATAAGTAAATTTTACACTTTATAAACAATCGCATTGATGTTCATCCCGGCGCCAACACTTGCAAAAATGATTACATCTCCTTTTTGTACAGATTGTCCTTCTAATTCACCTTTAAGAACCAAATCGTACAGTGTAGGAATTGTTGCAACGCTACTATTTCCAAGTTTGTCAATGGTCATGGGCATGATAAGGTGAGGTGGCGTCCGGTCGTAAAGTTTATAGAACCGATTCAGGATTGCCTCATCCATCTTTTCATTGGCCTGATGGATAAATATTTTTTTCACGTCTTCAATTCCCATCCCGCTGTCGTCCAGACATTTCTTCATTGCATCTGGAACATGCTTCAGAGCGAATTCGTAGATTTTTCTTCCGTGCATTTTAATATACCGGCGATCCTCACTTCTTTCCAAATTATTACTTTCTCCAAAGAAAATAAAATTGGCTTCGTCCAAAGCATAGGTGGCACTGAAATGAGAAAGAATTCCCCCATCATCACGGGTGAGTTCCATGATGGAAGCTCCCGCGCCATCGCTATAAATCATTGAATCACGATCGTGTGGATCTACAACTCGTGATAAAGCTTCTGCACCTATTACCAGACATTTTTTCGCTATTCCGGCCTTTATAAACGCGTAGGCTTGGATGGTGCTTTCTATCCATCCAGGACACCCGAAAAGCATGTCATAGCCCACACAGCTTGGCTTTTGTATTTTTAAATTATGTTTTACCCGGGTTGCAATGCTTGGAACCGTGTCACTTTGGGCTGAGCCATGTTTTACATCGCCGTAGTTATGCGCAACAATGATATAGTCTAAATCTTCTTTATCTATTCCCGCATTTTTAATGGCCTTTTCTGCAGCAAAGGTTGCCATATCTGAAGTAGATATATCCTTATGGGCATATCGTCGTTCAGCTATTCCAGTGATCGCCTTAAATTTTTCAATTATAATCTTGTTGTCTTGACCAAAAGGTGAGCCATCGCTGTTGTAAAAACTATGGTCCCCAAACTCTGCGTTCTTAGCGATCTCAGTAGGTATATAACTTCCTATTCCGGTTATTTTTACATTCATATTATCAAAAAATTTTAATAAAAATACAGAAAATTAGATGATTACATGTCAAAAAAATATGACGAGTATCTTATTGTGAAATTTTCTGGTTAAAATTAAAGAGGTGCAGGATTTTCTTCCTACACCCCTCATCTTTTTTAGACATTAGGCGTCCATATAACTTTCAATGGGGTCGCAGGTGCAAATGAGGTTTCTGTCTCCATATGCATCGTCCACTCTTCTCACTGAAGGCCAGAATTTATTCTCAACAATATACTCCATTGGGAAGGCTGCTTCTTGTCTTGTATATGGGTAATCCCATTCATCAACCGTAAGCATTTGGAGGGTATGTGGTGAATTTCTTAAAACATTGTTCGGTTCATCTTTATCCGCAGACTCTATTTCTCTTCGGATTGAGATCATGGCATCACAGAATTGGTCCAAAGCAGTTTTACTTTCACTTTCTGTAGGCTCAATCATCAAGGTTCCCGCGATAGGGAAGGAAACGGTGGGAGCATGGAAACCATAGTCCATTAAACGTTTTGCAATGTCGGTAACCTCAATTCCTTTTTCTTTAAACGGACGGCAATCCACAATCATTTCGTGGGCAGCGCGACCTCTTTCCCCTGCGTATAATACTTCATAATGACCATTCAGTCTTTCTTTGATGTAATTGGCATTTAAAATAGCGTGCTGGGTTGCTTTTTTCAGACCATTAACGCCAAGCATACAGATATATGCGTAGCTGATCAAGCATACCAAAGAACTACCATAAGGCGCTGATGAAATTGCACTAATCGCTTTTTCGCCCCCTGTTTGGATAATTGGGTTGGAAGGTAGGAAAGGCACAAGCTGCTCTGCTACACAAATAGGGCCAACACCAGGTCCACCCCCTCCGTGAGGAATTGCAAAAGTTTTATGAAGGTTTAAGTGACATACATCGGCACCGATTGCGCCTGGATTGGTTAATCCAACCTGAGCGTTCATGTTGGCACCGTCCATATAAACCTGACCGCCATTTTCATGGATAATGCTTGTAATTTCACGAATTGCCGATTCATAAACCCCGTGAGTGGAAGGATATGTAACCATCAAGCTGGATAGATTATCCTTATGCTTTATAGCTTTTTCACGAAGATCTTCAACGTCGATATTTCCTTTATCAGTAGATTTTACAACTACCACTTTCATTCCGGCCATAACGGCGCTCGCAGGATTAGTTCCGTGAGCTGAGGCAGGAATCAAACAGATATTTCTATGGCCCTCTCCTCTAGATTCATGATAGGCGCGAATAACCATCAAGCCTGCGAATTCTCCTTGAGCTCCACTATTGGGTTGTAATGATGTTGCTGCAAATCCTGTAATCTCAGTTAGCTGCTTTTCCAATTTCTTTAGAACAATCTGATATCCTTCGGCTTGTTCCACAGGAACAAATGGATGCACATTGCCCCACATTGGGTCGCTTATTGGAAGCATCTCGGCAGCTGCGTTCAGTTTCATCGTACAAGATCCCAATGAGATCATGGAATGATTAAGTGAAAGATCCTTGCGCTCCAATTTTTTAATGTAACGCATCATGTCTGTCTCGCTATGGTATGAATTGAAAACATCTTGCTGAAGGAAATCTGATTTTCTGGCAACAGCATCGGAGATTTTATTGTCTTTTTCCAAATCAGAAATTTTCTTGAAGTCTTTTTTAATTGCTTCCGAGAAAATTAATAAGATTTTATTTAGGTCCTTGATTGTAGTGGCCTCATTGATCGAAATTGAAACCGTTTCATCATTTGGATAGTAAAAATTTACCTCTTTAGCCTCTGCCAAAAATTTAATTTTTGTGGCATCGGTTTTAATGGTGATGGTGTCAAAGAAAGAATCATTTTGCTGTTCGAAGCCGAGTTTTTTCAAGGCATTGGCTAGAGTAACTGTGCTGTTGTGTACTTTTTGGGCAATATATTTCAATCCTTCAGGACCGTGATAAACAGCATACATTCCTGCCATTACAGCAAGTAAAACTTGTGCAGTACAGATATTGGAAGTAGCTCTGTCGCGCTTAATGTGCTGCTCCCTAGTTTGCAAGGCCATACGCAGAGCGCGGTTGCCATCTACATCTTTGGTAACTCCAATGATACGTCCTGGAAGGTTTCGTTTATATTCATCTTTTGTAGCGAAATAGGCCGCGTGGGGTCCACCATATCCCAATGGAATGCCAAAGCGCTGAGTGGTACCAACAACTACATCGGCCCCCATACTTCCTGGAGATTCCAACATTACTAAGCTCAGAATGTCTGCCGCTACGGCTACTTTTATCTGGGAGTCTACTGCTTTTTGGATAAAATCTTTATAATCGTAAACTTTTCCGGATTTTCCTGGATATTGAAGAATTGCACCAAAGAAATCTTCAGAGAAATCAAATTCTTCGTGGTTTCCAATGACCAGCTCGATGCCGATAGGTTCAGAACGGGTTTGCAAAAGGGCAATGGTCTGTGGAAGCATTTCTTCAGATACAAAGAACTTTGATGCGTTCCCTTGTTTTTTTTCTTTTTCACGAACTGAAAATAGCAAGGCCATAGCTTCTGCAGCTGCCGTAGATTCATCGAGAAGAGAAGCATTGGCAAGCTCCATTCCTGTAAGCTCTGTGATTACGGTTTGGAAATTGAGCAAAGCCTCTAGTCTTCCTTGCGCAATCTCTGCTTGGTATGGAGTATAGGCAGTGTACCATCCTGGGTTTTCCAAGATGTTTCTTTGAATAACAGGAGGAGTGTTAGACTGGTGATATCCCAATCCAATATAGGTTTTGAAAATTTTATTTTTTGAGGACAACTCTGTTATGTGCTCTAAATATTCCTGCTCACTCATCGCCGTATCTAAATTCAAGGCTTTTTTCAGCAGAATATCATCTGGAACAGTTTCGTAAATTAGTTGATCCATAGATGGAACACCAATCGTATCTAACATTTGGGGAAGGTCTTTTTCCCTTGGGCCAATGTGCCGTAAAGCAAAAGAATCTGTATTCATTATATGGGATTGAAATTTAGGTGGCAAAAGTACAATTTTTAACCCGGATTTGTATGGGATTTATAAAGGGAAAAACATTAATTATCAACTATTAAAAAGGAACAATTCCCTTTTAATTATTTTTGGAGAAATGAGATTCATCCACCAAATTTTTGCCTTTTACATTAACAGTAGTATCCACGTTGCATTATCGGTGGTGGCGTTGACCTGCGTTACAATCTTAGAATATAATCTACCCGTGCGCTGGCAGATTTTAGTCTATTTATTTCTTGGTGCTTTAACTGGATATAATTTTGTGAAATATGCCAAAATTGCTCGCCTTCATCATCGTGATCTTACTCAATCTTTAAGGAGTATTCAGATTTTTTCGGCCCTTTGCTTTCTCCTATTAATATATTTTGCCTTTCAACTTTCCTTAAATGTATTATGGTTGACACTATGTTTTGGATTGCCTACATTATTTTATGCCGTACCTATATTTCGGCATAAAAATCTTCGAAGTTTAGCCGGGCTAAAAATTTTTGTGGTGGCATTGGTTTGGGCAGGTGTCACGGTAATAGTTCCCGTTGTGGATTCAGGGTATCTAGTTTCAGCAGATGTGCTATTGACCTTTTTTCAAAGAATGTTGATTGTAGTTGTGCTAATGTTTCCTTTTGAAATTCGCGATGTGCCTTACGATTCACTAAACCTTAAAACACTGCCCCAACAGATTGGTATAAAAAACACCAAAATTTTAGGGGAAGTGATTTTGGTCTTCTGTTTGGTTTTGGAGCATTTTAAGCAATCTGGACAAAGTGCATATTTGATTAGTATCACTTGTTTCGCAATAACTTTGGGTATAATGCTGTTTGTTTCAAAACCGCATCAAAAGAGATATTTTTCATCTTTTTGGGTGGAGAGCTTGCCAATAATGTGGCTATGCATTTATTTGTTGTTTTTATGAGGCTAAAGGTTGGAAGTTCTTTTCATTTCTTTGGATAATCTATTTTTTAGCACTTCTTTTTGTTCGGGAAGAAGGGTTTTTATTTGTGCAGTCTCCAATGTTTTTGTCAATTTTCCATTGCGTTTAGAGTAATCACGACAGCCTTTACAAATCAAAATGTGAATTGTCATTGTAATATTTTCGATAAAACCAATTTCCTTATACTGATTTCGGTCGCAGATATGGGTAGTTTTTTTGCATTTTGAGGTGGACTTCATATATAATACTTAATTAAACCAATTCTTATCCAAACAATCCATCATGATTTTTCGGGCTCTGTGAATTATTACCCAAAGATTAGACGGCGTGATATTGTATTCTTTACAAATAGTTTCAGTATCGAACCCGTCAATTGTTTTCAATTTGAAAATTTCCGCCTGTTTTTTAGTGAGTTGGCCCATACATTCCAAAATGGCCAATCGCAACTCTTCGTTCTCCAAAACATCTTCCGCTGTGCGGTCAAAAGGGTCTGAGGCGTTTTCTTCCAGCCAATCTCCTTCTAACTCGGGGTCGCGGTATGAAATGGAAACTTCCGCCTGTCCTTTCTTAGAATTTATGTGTCTATAATGATCGATTATCTTGCGTTTTAGAATAGAAATTAGCCAAGTTCGTTCTGACGCTTCACCTTTAAAGTTTTTTTGGGCCCGTAGTGCTGCCAAAAAAGTTTCGGAAACAATCTCTTGGGCTACAATATGGTCGTTTACCCTTACAACTGTGTAATTGTAAAGATAGTCCGCATAATTGTCTACCCACTTATCAGGATTTAGTTTTTCCAAAATCAAAAATCATTTTGATCCCATCAAAATTAGTGAAGTTTCTTATAACAAAATATATTTAAATTGAGTGATTTGTATAAAATGTTCAATTGCTTAGTAATAAAAATGATTATTTTTCCTAATAATAGAAACTTAAAACTTTATTTTTACAGAACTAACTTTATAAAACTCCGAATGAAGAATTTTACTACGGGAATTTTGATGTTCCTTTTTATTTCCATTAACGCTTTTGCGCAAGACAATAATTCCATTTATGCAACAATGGATATTAATAACGCCGAGGAATTTAAAGTGCTTTATCCAGACGAAATTCAAATCTTGGAGAGCAATGACAAAATATCTGCCGTGAAGTTGACGCATTCCCTCTCCACCAGAGTTCGGGATAATGTGCAGACCCATGGTTCGGGATATATATTTAAAGACTCTCAAGAGAGTGCTTTATCAGCATTAAATGCTCCTGCACGTAGACCCAATTCTTTGGAATATACTATTACCGAAAATGATTTCGTAATTGAATGCTTGGACCTTGTAAATCCATTAAATATTGAAATGGACATTTTGGATCTTCAGGCGTACGGAACTCGTTACCACACCACCACACAGGCTCAGGATGTGGTTTATGACCAAAAAGCCAAATGGGATGCAATGATTGCTGCTTCAGGAAGAACAGACGTTCATACCCGTATTTTTGAACATGTAAATACTCCAATGCCATCTGTAATTCTAACTTTTGATGGTGCAAATAATCCCAGTGAATTTGTGATAATTGGTGGTCATATAGACTCTACCTCGTATATTCAAGGTGATGCCCCAGGTGCGGATGATAATGCTTCGGGAATTTCTTCCTTAAATGAAATGGTTCGTGTTTTGTTGGCAAAAGGTTTTATTCCAAATCGAACTATAGAAGTAATGGCATTTGCTGCTGAAGAAATAGGATTGGTTGGTTCTGGAGAGATTGCCGCAAACTATAATGCCAATGGAATTAACGTTGTTGGATATGTTCAGTTCGACATGACGGGGTATGAAGGATCCAATAAAGATATTTATATTTTAACAGATTGGTATACGAGCGATTCCCTAAATAATTATTTGGCCGATTTGATGGAACATTACAACAGTTCTGGACCACATTTTTTTAATTATGGGTATAGCGAATGTGGGTACGGATGTTCTGACCATGCAAGTTGGGCAGATAAAGGGTACGATGCCTCAATGCCTTTTGAAGCAAAAATGGGCGAGGACAATCCTAAGATTCACAGCCCTTTTGACACCTATTCTTTTCTTGATACGCCTGACCACGCCGCAAAATTTACAAAGCTTGGTTTGGAATTTCTCATCGAAGCAGCGAAACCTCAGACGTTGGCGGTAGATGATTTTTCGGAAGCTTCTATGTACATTTTCGTTAACGATAAAATGCTTAACTATCGAATGAACAATTCCCAGTCCCGTGTTAAGGAACTTTCTGTTTTTAACATTGCCGGGCAAGTTGTGGTGTCCGAAACTAAAGATGTTGATTCCGGACATGTGTCTCTAAAACGTTTCTCAGAAGGATTTTATATAGCCAAATTCACATTGGAGAATGGTCATACTTTGAGTAAAAAGTTCATCCTAAAATAACAATTTAATTCTTGCTTAGATATTCAAAAAATCCGTGCTATCGCTATAGATGGCACGGATTTCATTTTATAATATTGAAACATCTTCTTTATTATTCATAACAGGAATTTCGATATCTAATATTTTTGTTAAAATTTTTATATATTTACGAAGGAAATTATGTTATTTATAACTTATTCCTGAAATATTTTAATTTAAACAACCAATCCAAATTAACCATGAAACACAGAAACAAAATTTTAAACAGCTCATTAAGGATCTTACTAGTGATGGTATTCCTTGGTGGAATCTTCGCATCTTGTAGTAAAGATGACAAGGAAACTGAAGTAGAAGGAGTAAATCGGGCAGATTTTGCTAGAGAATATTTTAATATTCAAGATGGAGATTTTAATGGACGGGCATTGCCAAATTCGAACTCTTCACTATTACAGATATTAGGAATTAATGGAAACTCAACTGTTCTAGCAGGAGGAAGTAACATTATCCATGTAACTGCATCCGACAATTCCTCCCAGGTAATTGTAGGGGTGAGAGGAGCAAGTGGCTATTTTACCATGCCTTTGGAGAGAGATAGTTCTACCGGAGTTACTTCTATGGAAATTGATTTACAATTATTGATCGGTCAGCAGGCTCAAGGAGATTTCAGCATTGCCTTCTCTGCTACGGATGGCCAAGGAAATTATGGGCCTTTTGAGTATCTGGATGTTGCCTTGATGGAAGCTGGAACCGGAGTATTGCAGGTTAGCCTTTCGTGGGATCAAGAAAATGATGTGGATTTACATGTAATTGAGCCAAACGGATATCATATTTATTTTGGAGATCGAAATTCTTTGAACGGTGGTCAGCTAGACGTGGATAGCAATGCAGCTTGTAGTATAGACAATATAAATAATGAAAAAATATTTATTATGAGGAGGATGATAATGTAACTATCGAGTATGGAGAGTATGAAGTATTGGTAGATCTTTGGTCTGTCTGCGAAATTGCCGACGATACCAATTATACTATCATAGTGTATTATGGAGGTGAAGTAATTGCTACAACGGAAGGCACTAATCCACACAGTGGGATATTGACCCCAGAGGACGAAAGTCATAACTCAAATTTAATTTCGGTAATGAAGTTTACTATTGATAGCGCCCCGGCCCCTAGAACAATTAACGATCGTAAGGTTCAAGCAATGCCTAAGGCATTCAACCTTAACTATGATAAAAACAATAAGGTCTTTGAAAATTTTGGTTCTAAAAAACAGTAATTTTTATTTGTATTTATATATGGTTGAGCCGTCTCGAAAGAGGCGGCTTTTTTATTTCCTTTTGTCAAAATATTGAAAAAGTGTAGGAAATCATTGATGTTTTGGAAGGTTTGAATTTTTTTGGGGAAACCTCTAATTCTAAATTCTAAGTCAAACCTACCATATACATCTCAAATCGCCCCAAATTCTGAATGGCTATTGTGGTGGGGTTGACTCTAGCGTACATTTGAATCCGAACAGTTTTAATAACCTAAAAAACCCGTTCTATTAACCAAATTAAAATTCATAAGAATGAAAACTAAAAGCAAAAAATTTATTACTATGGGGAAAATGATCATCCTCTTTTTATTTGTTGGAGGCGTTTTGTCTTCTTGCAGTAAAGACAAAGAAGAGGACGTCGTTAATCGCGATGATTTTGGTAGAAGTTACTTCAATATCCAAAATCATGATTTTAATGGTCGTTCATTGCCTAATTCAAATTCGTCATCCTTGGAAATATTTAATATTTCCGGAAACTCAACAGTATTGGCAGGTGGAAGTAATCAAATCCATGTATCTGCTGGAGACAATGCAACAGAAGTTATCGTAGGGGTGAAAGGAAGAGAAGGATTTTTCACCGTTCCTTTAGCACAAAATAGAAGCGGAGAAGCTCGTGGCGCAATGGATGGATCTATGGAGGCGAGTATGCAATTGTTGATTGGTCTACAGGCAAGTGAGAATTTTGATATTGCTTTTGCTGTTGGCGATGGCCAGGGTAATTTTAGTAGTTACCAATATCTTCCGGTAAATATTATGGATGCTGGAATTGGTCTATTGAAAGTAAGTCTTTCTTGGGATCAGGAAAATGATGTCGATTTGCATGTTATCGAACCAAATGGGGAACATATCTACTACGGAAATAGAATGTCTTCAAACGGTGGCCAATTGGATTTGGATAGTAACGCAGGTTGCGGTATTGATAATATCAATAATGAGAACATCTATTATGAAGACGATCCTAACGTAATTATTCAACACGGTGAATATGAGGTGTTAGTGGATCTTTGGTCTAGCTGTTCTGTGTCTGCCGATACCAATTACACAATCATAGTCTATTATGGAAGTGAAGTGATAGCGACTACACAGGGAACTAACCCATCCAGCGGTGTTTTATTGCCAGAAGATGAAAGCCATAATTCGAATTTGAGATCTGTTATGAAATTTAATATCAATGGGGCACCAGCCGATAGAAACATGAATAACCGCGATCTTCAGTCCTCGCCGAAAGTGTTCCAATTCAATTACGATAAGAACAACAAGGTGTTTAAGAACTTCAGCCCAGAAAAGGAGTAATCTAACTAACCGCTCTTTTTTGCAAAAACCGCCTTTCGAGGCGGTTTTTTTATATTATATATGTTTCAAAACAAAATGAAACGCTGAAAATTAAATTCAATTAAGACTCTATTTTTCCAATAGACCAGCTCTTTTCAAAAGTGCTTCTGGGTCTGGTTCTTGCCCACGGAACTTGATATAAAGTTCCATTGGATCCTGCGTTCCGCCCTGGGAAAGCACAAAGTTTTTGAACTTGTCTGCTACCGTTTTGTTGAAAATTCCTTCCTTTTGAAAATATGCAAACGCATCAGCATCCAAAACTTCGGCCCATTTATAGCTGTAATAACCTGCCGAATATCCGCCTTGAAAAATATGGGAAAAAGAAGTGCTCATACAATTTTCCTTAACATCTGGATATAATTGGGTGTTTCCAAAAGCCGCAACCTCAAAAGCTTTCACGTCATTTATTCCCGATGGATCTTGGCCGTGCCAAGCCATATCCAATAGACCAAAGCTCAATTGCCGCAAAGTTGCCATGCCTTCATGGAAAGTTGCCGATTCCTTGATTTTTTCAATGTATTCCATCGGAATCAGTTCACCAGTTTTGTAATGGGTGGCAAAAAGCTCCAAGGTTTCTTTTTCGTAGCACCAATTCTCTAAAATCTGACTTGGCAATTCCACAAAATCCCAATACACACTAGTTCCTGAAAGGCTAGGGTAGTGGGTGTTTGCCAGCATTCCGTGAAGGGCATGGCCAAATTCGTGGAACAAGGTTGTTACCTCATTGAAAGTAAGTAATGAAGGTTTGCTTGCAGTAGGTTTTGTGAAATTACAAACGTTAGAAATATGTGGCCTACTATTTTTCCCATCCTTTATTTGCTGAGGTTTGTAGGAAGTCATCCAAGCACCATTTCGTTTTCCAGCACGTGGATGGAAGTCGGCATAGAAGATGGCAACCAATTCGCCTTTGTTGTCTTTTACTTCGTATGTTTTTACGTCAGGATGATATTTATCGATGTTATGCACTTCTTCAAAATGAAGATCATAAAGTTTTTCAGAAACTGTGAAAACACCATTGATGACATTCTTTAATTCGAAATAGGGTTTAAGCATTTCATCATCCAAATTGAAGCGTTTTTGCTTTAGCTTTTCTGAATAATAAGCGCCGTCCCATTTTTCTAAATGGTCTATACCATCGAGTTCTATTGCGAAAGCCGTTAATTCTTCAAATTCTTTTTTGGCGGCAGGTTTTGCTTTTTCGAACAATTCATTTAAAAAGGATTTTACTTTGTCGGGAGTTTCGGCCATTCGCTCTTCCAAAACAAAATGTGCGTGGCTTTTATAACCCAATAAATTAGCTCGTTTATGACGAAGCGTTACAATCTGAAGGACGTTTTGTTGGTTGTCCAATTCGTCGTTATGAAAGCCTTTGGCGCCAAAAGCAATTGCCATCTTTTTCCGAAGCTCACGATTATTAGAATATGTTAGGAAAGGCACATAACTGGGATGATCCAAAGTGAACACCCAACCTTCTTTTCCTTTTTCCTGCGCTGTTTGGGAAGCAGCTTCAATCACGCCTTCAGGCAATCCGGAAAGATCTTTTTCATCGGTTAAATGAAGTTCGAACTTATTGGTTTCCGCCAATACATTTTCTCCGAAAGTAAGTTTCAGCTTGGCAAGTTCAGCGTCAATTATCCGCAATTCTTTCTTTTTTTCTTCGGAAAGATTTGCGCCATTTCTGGAAAATGCTTTATACTTTTTATCGAGGAGCATCTGTTGTTCCTCAGAAAGATCTAATGATTCTTTTTGGTTGAAAACCGATTTTATCCTTTCGAACAACGATTCGTTCAACAACATATCATTGCTGAATTCCGTGAGCATTGGAGAGATTTCCTGTGCTAATTTCTGGATTTCATCATTGGTTTCTGCACTGTTGAGGTTAAAGAAAATGCTGGTTGCTCTGTCTAGTTTTTCGCCTGTATTTTCCAAAGCTTCAACTGTGTTTTCAAAGGTAGGTGCCTCTGTGTTGGAAGTAATGGCGTCTATTTCTGCTTTTGTTTCATCAATAAGTTGACTGATGGCTGGCAGGAAATGTTTGTTTTCTATTTTGGAAAACGGGGCAGTGTTATAGGATTGTAATAGCGGATTAATTCCTGCGGAGGCAGGAATCTCTTTGGAGTTATTCATTTTGTGTATTTAGTTTTCAAAATCTTTTATTGCCTGATTTGGTGAAATGATATTGTATTTAGCCCAAACTTCTGGGTTGTATTTACTGATTGTTTCTATGATCGATTTTTCCACCTGCTGAAAGGCAGAGAATTCACTTTCTGAAATATTCTGTGTGTCGATTATTAGAATTTCATCTTCTTTTGAAACGATGGCTTCCGAAAGAATATTGAGTTTCAGTTTCATTCTTTCTTTCCTCGGCGCGTTTTCTATAAAGGTAAGGGAGCGGTCAAAAAAGGTATATTCACGGGTGCTTGTTTTCACATATTTTGGAACATAAATATTATCTGTGTTTTTATTGAATATTACCATTACCTCTTTTCCGAGTTCTTCATATTTTATGCCCAAAAGTAATTTGAGGTTCACTTTCCTTCCTCTTTTCCCTTCGGCTAGTTTATATTGTACTTTCAGAACTGCATAGCTGTCTGCAGAAACATATATTTCTCCGCTATAGTCTGCAGCGCTTTTTGCCGGTTCAAATTGAAGTACATAAACCAATTCGTTGTTATAGCTAAGGGCGTTTGCAATAGTATAGTTGTATTTTTTGTAATCTGTTATAAAACTTAAATCCGAATCTTTTCCAAAACCATAGCGAGTTAGAATTTTCGTTATATCCTCGCTTTTGCCTTTGAGGTCCAATGAGTCATTCTTTCCAGAGAACATCGTTTTAAGACTGATGGAATCGCCTATTGGTATAATTCCACTTCTAACTTTAAAGGAATTTGAGCTGTTCAATTTATCAGCGATAGTAGTCATTGCTCTGCTCTGTATGTTTTCCATCGAAGTGTTCCGTTCTCTATTAAGAAGTTTAGTGCCTTTTATAATTGAAAGCTTTACGTTGTTTTCTGGGTTTTTATAGAGATCATAATAGGTGTCGACATATATATTTGAAATGTCGTTTTTTGATTGCTTCGAGCCCATTTCCAAATCGAGATTCAGTTCCTTTAATGTCTTTTTATCAATGAAATCGGCTTTAGATATTTTGAATTCTAAATCTTTGACATCGTTACTGGTTTTTGAACGCTGAAAAACAGTCCATTTTTGAAATTGTTCTTTGTGGTTTTTGGATAGGTTATTATTGACTCTTTCCAGTATTGTTGCCGGATCTAGATTTTTATCTATTAAATAGACTTCATCCAGGCTATCTGCCAAAGGTTCCAGATAAATGTTTTGTTGGGTGAAATCCTTAATTGCCACCGACTTTCGGGCATATCCCAAAAATGAAAATACCAATGAATCATTAGGTGTAAAACGATCCACAGCAATATTAAACTGCCCTTCATCATTGGTTATAACGCCATAAGAATCCCCAATCAAGACGTTAGCAAATGCGATGGTTTCTTGGGTTTCATGGTCGATAACGGTGCCTGATAGTGTTTGAGAAAAACCAGCAGTAGAAATGGAAAGTAAAAAAACAATTAAATGGAAATGTTGAGAGACTAGGCTTGTTTTCATAATAAGATAGACATCTGTCTCACGATATTGTTGCTCGATGAAAAGACAAAAATTAAATTATAATATTAAGTAAAGTATTTTTATTTTCGACTACCGACTACCGACTACCGACTACCGACTACCGACTACCGACTACCGACTACCGACCACTGCGTACTTTTTCAGCACCCTCTTCCACTTTGGTCTTAAGCCCTTCTTTATAAGCTATGATTTTGTCCAAAATATTTTTGTCTGATGCCCCAAGAATTTGTGCGGCCAAGATGCCGGCGTTTTTTGCGCCATTCAGGGCAACCGTTGCTACAGGCACCCCACCCGGCATTTGGAGAATGGATAGAACGCTGTCCCACCCATCAATGGAGTTGCTTGACTTTACTGGAACGCCAATTACTGGTAAAGGTGATAAGGATGCGATCATTCCAGGTAAATGCGCTGCGCCACCTGCGCCGGCAATGATTACCGAAATCCCGCGTTTATGGGCATTTTTCCCATAATCAAAAAGTTTGTCAGGGGTTCGGTGGGCAGAGACGATATCAACTTCCACTTCAATATTGAATTCCTTTAAAATGTCTACCGCATCCTGCATTACTGGCAGGTCACTGGTGCTACCCATTATTATTGCTATTTTGCTCATTTGTGTTTAGTTCTGTGTCTGGTCGAGCGCAGTCGAGACCTATTTCTTTCTTCTTTATAATAATTGTTTTTAATAAGAACCTCTCGACTGCGCTCGAGGGGACATAGGAAACTTCAACTTAGTCTTTCAACTTCAAGCTGAGCAACTTTTGTCGAGACTTCTTCGGCTGTAGGCCTGTATTTTGAATGCGTCATATTTCTGCATTCCGACACTATTTGAAGCATATTGAAATCGTCATTTGCGAGGGCTCTCTTTTTTTGAGCACTCCATTTCTTTATTTTTTTCTCGAAATAGATTGCTTGTTCTACGTCATTGAATTCTTGATGAAATGTCATTTGTAAATCCAGTATAAAGCAAATCATCTGAACATTCTAAAATGTAAATATAATATGATTTCATCTTGGAATAAGTTTTCTTAGCCTTCACTTGTCTGGTCGAGCGCAGTCGAGACCTACTTTCTAAGGTGAACTTCTTTAAAAGAATGACCTCTCGTCTGCGCTCGAGGGGACATGTTTAAATTAATCTTAATTTGGATAAATATACGAAATATGCGTCGGGTTAAGAGGACACAACCTCAATCGTCTTCTTCACCTCTTCCGCAATTCTCCTCGCTTTGTCGAGATCTTTGTTCACAATGGTTACATGACCCATTTTTCTAAATGGTCGAGTCTCTTTTTTGCCATAGATGTGGGGCGTTACACCTTCCATAGCCAATATTTTTTCTATGTTTTTATAGACCACTTGTCCAGTGTGACCTTCTGCACCCACTAAATTTACCATTATCCCACCTACTTTGCTGTCTGTATTTCCCAATGGCAAATCTAAGATAGCTCTTATTTGCTGCTCAAACTGGTTGGTATAGCTCGCTTCAATGCTGTAATGTCCGCTATTGTGGGGCCTGGGGGCAACTTCATTCACTAAAACTTCATCGTCTTCCGTTTGAAACATTTCCACAGCCAAAAGTCCCACATGCTTAAAAGCTTCGGAAACTTTGGTGGCCAAAGCGCGTGCTTTTTCCGCGACGGCTTCGTCAATTCTTGCAGGACATATCACGTATTCCACCTGATTGGCCTCGGGGTGGAATTCCATTTCTACAACTGGATAGGTCTTTACTTCCCCTGAAGGGTTTCTCGCTACAATTACTGCCAATTCATTTTTAAAAGCAATCAGTTTTTCAGCAATACACGAACCTTCAGATAATGGAATAACATCTTCCGCATCCCGAATTATGCTCACGCCTTTGCCATCATATCCGCCAGTACAGCTTTTCCACATAAAGGGGAAATGCAGTTCCTTGCGCACGATAGCTTCAGTTAATTCGTTTTTGTCTTTGTAAACTTTAAAAGGCGAGGTTGGGATTTTGTGCTCTTTATAAAACTGCTTCTGCACCCCTTTATCCTGAATGTTTCGCAAGGTCGCAGCACTTGGATAAACTTTTATGCCTTCACTTTCCAATTTTTCAAGAGCTTCAACATTTACGCCTTCAATCTCAAAAGTAAGTACGTCTACCTTTTTTCCGAAGTTATATACCGTGTCAAAATCCATCAAGTCACCTTGCTCGAAATGATCAGTGGCAATACGACATGGCGCTTCTGCGCTCGGATCTAGCACGTGCGTGCGAATGTCCCATTTTCTTGTTTCATAAAGCATCATTTTGCCCAATTGTCCGCCGCCGAGAATTCCCAGGGTAAAGTTGGTGGAGAAGTAGTTCATAGCTGTTATCTGTTATCAGTTTTGAGTTGTCAGTTTGTTTCGCCTTCATTTGGAAAAGTTCCGGCGAAAAAGCGATGTTGATAGTGTTTGCAAAGATAGGAGATTGAAACCGAAATGGAATTGTTACTTGCCCTTGAAAAGAACGTTGAAAATTTCCCTTTTGTTTATCTTTGAAAAAGAATCTGCAATCCAAAAATGAATTAAAGAATCTTTGAACTTGCGAATTTGTAGTTTTTTAGAGAACTGAAACGAATAATATGATCCAAGATAACATCGAATTTGTAAAATATACTTTTGAAGAAAGTATTCCCATGCACAAATTCTTAGGGTTGAAAATAGTACTCCTCGAAAAGAATTTTGTTCGGGTTACTGTGCCGTTTAGGAAAGAATTGGTGGGCGATTTTAGAAATAATAGATGGCATGGCGGTGTTATCGCAACGGTTATGGATTCCTTAGGAGGTGTAATTGGCGCAATGCATTTCACTTCACTTGAAGATAAAATTTCGACAATTGATTTAAGGGTGGATTACCTTAGAGGCGCAGAACCTGAAGAGATCATGGTTGAAGGTAAAATTATCAGATTTGGAAACAGAATTCTTGTGGCAAGAATGAAAGCGTTTCAAAAAGACGAATTGATTGCCGAAGGAAAGGGTGTCTATAACTTTATTAGAGTGAACAATTCTAGTGAAGCGATTGAAAATTTTTAAATCGTTAGTTAATGAAAATGAAAGCTTAAAATTTTCAGACAATGAATGTTGATACTTTAAAAAATTTGATTGAATCAGAATCTGCTGTGGCACTTTACTTTTCTGCACCAAATTGTGGTGTCTGTCATGCCTTAAGACCGAAAGTTGAAGCTTTATTCTCAGCTGATTTTTCCTTGATAGAATTCATACATGTTGAAATAGATAAGTCTCCGGGCATATCTGGAGAATTTAGCGTTTTTTCCGCTCCAACCTTACTGGTTTTCTTCGAAGGAAAGGAATTTTTAAGAAAAGTACGCCTTATGGGAATCCAAGAACTTCAGAAAATAATCGAACGTCCCTATAATATGCTCTTGGGATAATTCTGAATCTATTTATAAGAGAATACTGTTATCTAAGGCGATTATTTCATCTACGAAATTTTTATCGTCTTTCTGCGCAATTCAACTTCTCTTAAATTGAAATAAAACCCTTCTTTTAAGTTTATCTTTGCTGGGTTCGGCAGTATTAAATTCTGAACCGGTATGTCACAATTTAATTCCTCTATTCTAGCTTTATTATTTTCATGGTATCTTCTTCTGCTACCACAGACTGCCATTGGCCAAAATGATAAACAGTTTGAAAAGGAATTACTCGAAGCCAATCAAAGTATCTATCAAGATGCGGAACGAGCGGTAGATTTGAGCAAGTATATTTTCAGAAACGCAGATAATGCTGATACAAAAATTGAAGCCTTGGTTACTTTGGTAAACGGTTATACAGCCTTAAATAAAAATGGCGAAGCTTTAAGATATGCCACCAAGTTGTTGGGATTGGCAGACAGTACGGGGAATATCCAACATCGAATATGGTCCTTAGGGCTTTTGGGAGAACAATATCAACTTTCCCACCTGAATGGAATTTCTAGAGAATACTTAGACAGAGCAGACGCCCAAGCTTCGGGCCTTTCAGATGAATCTATGGCAGTATCTAGAGGAAATATTTATGCTATTCGCGGAAATGGCTATAAGGATGAAATTGACTGCGATTATGCTATTAAGAATTATAATTTAGCCATCGATTCCTACAAAGCGATTCCAGAATATTCTGCAGCGCGCAATAATTTGGCGCTGGTATTTATTGAAAAGGGAAATTGTCTGTTGGAGCTAAATAATCTCTTGGAGGCGGAAGAAAATTTTAATTTGGCCATGGAAATTGCTAAACCCAATCAGTTGGAAGAATATATTCAAAAAGCTACCTTAGGATTGGCTCTAGTAGATTCGCGAAAAGGCAATTTTGAGAAGTCCACAAAAAGTGCAGAAGAATTAGTGCAGGTCCTAGATCCTACACTTCATCCAAAAATTAAAAATGAATTATATTTTCTGCTCAGTAAAAACTATCTGGCGTTAGGGATTATAGATAAATATACATTATACTATCAGAAATACGAGAGTTCCACGTTGGATATCGAGGAAATTGAGAGAGCTCAATTTGATCAAGTTCTACAATTTGTCGAGAATAAAACCGATAAGATTAAAGATCATATAAGCCTTGAAAAAATCCTCTTTTTCTTTCTTCTAGGCGTGATCTTGATATTGGTTTTTTATGAAATTATAGTTTGGAGAAACCAAAGAGTATAACTAATTGTTGCCTAATTACTATCTTCTTAGACCTCAAAATATAAATTTGGGTCCGTACCTCACCTAAAATTCCTTTTTGCTTAATTTCTAACTAAATTATTTGTAATCAACTAGTTATATAGATTTTGGGTTGATGAATTTGTGTAATTTTCATCCTATTCGGTAATAGTTCATTTTTAATTTGTCGGGTTATGGGTTTATTTTGTGGTAATAAATAATCTCAGAAATAAACATTTATATGAAATTAAAATTATCCCTGCTATTCGTCCTAGGTGGATTTTTGGCTTCTTTTGCACAAACTGCAGACATTGAGCAATCCAACACACATGTAATCAAAACAGAAAAACCAAGTCGTGCTTTTAAGGAGTATGAGAAGTACGACATGACGAAATTTAATAGACCAAAATCTGCCGAATCATTTTTTGAAAGAAATGGAATTTCTGCCGCAACGGGAAATTCCCAAGCACGTCCAACCGATCTAGAAGTTGAGCCATTTGCACAAATTGATATCAATCGATGGGGCATAATAGAAAATTTTGACACCCAAGGTGAGGTTCTTTTTTCCACGGTGCGATTGGGAAATACCTTTAATGTAAAAACTTATAATGACGACATAGAGATCGTGGAAAGTTTTTCAATTGAAGTTCCAGCCTCTGCAAATCAGGTAGAAGTTATGAATCACTATTCTACGGGATTTTTCAGTAATGACGGTGCTGCCGAATTTATGATTTTTGTTCATTATTTTGACGAAGATATTCCCGGTCCAGAAGGTCAAATTTGGGAAGTTTGGGTAGTGAATGAAGATGGTGAAATCCTTAATGAACTTTCGGCATTTTCAGCAAAAGCACATATGGATTCGGCTGGAAACCATAAGTTGATCACCTATTTTGATGACGAAGAAAATGTAACCATAAAATCTTATGATGCCGTTTCTGGGGAATTGCTTGATTCCTATTCGTTCGGATCTGAGCTTACCCTCTTTTTGAACGGATCACCATTCGATTTTATAACGGTTGATGAAGAAGAGTATATTGTTCTGGCGCATTATAGAACACTTTTTATGGACAATATGACTTTGGAAGTTTTTCCAGACAACAATTTAATGGTAAAATTGTTAAATTTCGACTTAGAAGAAGTTAAGTCTATGAGCCTAGATATTGAAACACGATATCCAGATGCTGGGGAATTTGTTATCCCGATGGCTCAATACGGAATATTCTATAGAGATCAGACCTATGATATTTCTTCAGATATTTTTAATCCAGACAGCAAGCTAGAGGTTGTTTACGGTATCTCTTATTATGATATGATTGGCGATAATGAATGGAGTACCTATTTAGTGGCCAATGAGGATGGAGAAGTTCTTCATGAACTGAATGAATATATTATAGATACTTTTCCTGAAATGAACAGTATTGAAGGACAAGATAACCAACTTGGATTTTTGATGGGCGAAGGAGGTATACCCACCACTATAGCTTTCTTTAATATAGAGAGCTGGACTATTGATCATTCCTTTGAAGCCATAACCAATGGCGACCAAATTTCAAGTGACTTCAACCGTATTCCAAGTGGAGATTCTTTTCATTACCTAATTGGTATTGGCGAGCCAGATGAAGAGAACGGAAATGTATATGGAGTAGTTGGAGAATATGATAGAGATGGTTCAACCGTGCACAGGCATAGATTTTTATTGCCCGAGGATGTAGTTTTATTTCAACCCATCCTTACTCAATATGCTTTAATTCCTAATTTGTTTATGCCAAACGAAGAATTTTACTTCATGTATGTGTACAAACAAATGCAAGCGAGTGGTTCTATCTTCAATAATTTGGCTATATCTAAAAGTGGTGAATCGCCTCTTGTAGAATTCAGAGGAGATACTTCCATGGGGAATATTATCGGGTCTACTTTCTTGACAGATGGCAATGGCACTTTTAATAAAATAACGATTCAATATGAAACTGCAGATGATCAAATGATCACAGATTTCTACAGACTTCCATTTGATGGTGAATTAGGAGTGGAGAGTTCTGAGAATATTCAGTTTGTATTGTATCCAAACCCAACCAACGGCGTGTTGAACATTCAGTCAAAAACAGTTACACGAGCTATCCAGGTATATGGAATAACAGGAAATCTGTTGCTAAATCAGCCTTTAGGAGCTACTAATCAGAGTGTAGATCTATCATTTTTGGCAAATGGAATTTACATTGCCAAGATCACATTGGATAACGGAACTTCGCAGCAAATAAAATTTATAAAAAAGTAATATCCCCACAATTAGTTTGTAATGTTGCTTTTCCTTTAAACCCTCAATTTCTTTAATTGGGGGTTTTTTATGATTTCGCAAATCCCGTCCTTTTTAAAAAGGCGTAGTTTTGCAAAAATTATTATGGGGGAGCATACTGCATTTAGTTGGTTTTTACTGCTATTCTTTCTTGTTTTGGGAAGTAGTAATTCCTCCTATTCCCAGAATTCTGATGAGATAAGGTTGTTTCGCGAAGCCGAGGGAATTCAATATTCAGATCCAAACAAGTCTTTAAAGCTTTATGATTTTTTGCTCAAGAACAGTAGAGGCAAGGAAACTATTGCAATTGAAATAAAAAGATTGGCAATAAACCGTTTTCTGGGAAACTATACGGAAGCTGTCGAAATTTCGAAACACATTGAAGAAGGATTAAAGGATCTTTCGGATCCTAGCTTGAAATTTGAATTTTACAATCAACTTTCCGCTTTATATTTTGATCTGGATCTAATTCCAGAAGGAAGAAATGTTTTAAAAAAAGCGATAAATCTATATTCCCAATTATCCGCTGAGGTTCAAAATGAATACGCGATAGATCTGGAGTTGACCAAAATGAAATCTCGTGGAAACGAAAATTCTGAACTTCGTATCAAAGAATTAATAGATGTTCTAAATCTCCTCAAAAACGATGACGAACGAAAACCATGGCTCGAATTTCAATTAGGTGAGCTATTTTATTTGCAACATTCGGATTCCGCAGAACTATATTTTAATAGAGTTTTGGAAGTAGATAGTTCTTCCACAATTTATAAGTCTGCAAAAATATATCATCACTTGATTTCTGAAAATTCTTTAGACAGCTTACCATATTCTAATCCTACTTTGAACTTTTTAAATAAGAACCTACAGGAAACTCTATTCCGGAATCAATTAGAAATATGGGAAGAAAAAAGGAATCCTGATAGTTTGATTAAATATCAAGATTTATTGAATACGTTAAAACATGAAGAAAAGTTTGAAGTTCGTCGTGCAAAAGTATTGTTGCTTCAAGATATTTACAGCCGAAAGAAAAGTGATGCGCAAGCCAAAATCGATTCTGACAAAAGAAAAACTTGGATTGGGGTTGGTATATTATGTCTGCTTTTATTGATCTATCTCGTTTTCAAACTTTACAATAAGAATAAGAAAGCTGCAGCTTTGGATGAGGAAACATCTAAAAGTATTATTATATCAGATCGTACAGAATTCGAAATCTTGGAAAAACTAAAACGCTTTGAAAATTCTGAGTTATTTCTGGATACACAGCTTCGCCTAGCGGATTTGGCTAAAAAATTGGATACCAATACACGCTATCTTTCCACCATAATCAATTCGTCCAAGGACAAAAGCTTTAATTCCTATATCAATACCCTTAGAATTCAATACATCTTACATAAACTCGATACGGACCCTAAATATCTTACTTATAAAATAAGTTATTTGGCCGATGAAAGCGGATTTGCTTCGCAGAGTAGTTTTTCAACAGCATTTAAGGAAGTAGCTGGAATGCCGCCTTCAATGTACATCAAGAAAAAGACTTCAAATAATTCATAAAAAAATCTCTACTATTAATTTCAGGTGGCGGTAAATACCTAACTTAGGATGGTTTAAAGCTTTATATCGTGAAATTAGTCAAATTCCGTTTCTCAATAGTCGCACTTTTTAGCTTGATTGTATTATCAGGATGTCAAGCATACTTAGCGCCTAATTATGATCAGGCAATCTTTAAAGGCGCAACAGAGAATGGAGAAGTGGCAATGCGTTTTTTTGCTGCTCTTGAATACGGAACTGAAAGCGAAAACTTTTATAGTCGGGAACCTATTTACAACCAACTTATAGGCGCCTTTGAAACCTTGAAGCTTCAGGCGAAGGCGAGACCGATTCCAAATAATAATGCTTTAAAAAAGATAAATGAACACCTTCAAGCCAGAGGGAATGATGCTATTACAGAAGAATATCCTAGTGCTTTTGCCTTTGGAGAAATTGCCGAAACATTTCGAAAGATGAAAAAGGTGGATAGTGAGAACGGAATAAAACCTGTCGTAATCCAGGCTTTTAAAGGACAAGTGGAAATCTATTTAGATCAAGCTATAACTTATGAATCTTTTTTAAAACGATGATGTTATGACTGAAAATGTCGCCAATATGATCAATGAAATTAAGGCTATCTCTTCGGAAGTCTTAAATAAAGATGTTTCAACAGTTCGTGGGTTTAGTGAACGCCAGGTTGAGGCAATTGCAAAGCAGACCTCTATAATTCAATTGGGGATTGCCACCGGAGATATTGATGAGAATCTTCGCGAGTTTTTTTTGGATGGCTTGGAGGCAATGACGCGCAACTATATCAATACCCTAAAAGGAATCCTGTTGGTCACTTTGGAAAAGCTTTGGAATGCCTTAGTGGATTATCTGTACAGGGCTGTAGGAATCGTAATTTAATACTCGATTTTAATTGCTTTTAATTCCTTTCCCGTCCACCATAAATTGGTTTGCCTTCAGCCAATAACTTTCTAAATTACAGCTAAGCCCGCCGAATTACTGCCGTTTTATTAAGATTTGAACATTTAAAAGACCTAAAAGTTCGAAATTTCTATCCAAGCCCCAATCTCGAATTTTATTTTTGTAAATTTGCCACTTCATTTTTTTCAATCATTAAACAACGCTCATGACCAATATTATTTTGTTTGGCCCTCCCGGTGCAGGGAAAGGAACTCAAGCTAACTTTCTAAAAGAAAAATACAACCTAGTACATATCTCTACAGGTGACGTTTTTAGATATAATATCAAAAATGAAACGGAACTAGGAAATTTGGCTAAATCCTTTATGGCAAAGGGCAAATTGGTGCCAGATGAAATTACCATAGATATGCTAAGTAATGAAGTGGACAAGAATCCAGATGCTCACGGATTTATTTTTGATGGTTTCCCTCGCACAGAAGCCCAGGCAGAAGCTTTAGGCTATTTGATGGATGATAAAGACAGCCAGATAAATGCAATGGTAGCTTTGGAAGTGGATGATGAGGTTTTGGTACAGCGTTTATTGAAAAGAGGTGAAACTAGCGGAAGAGCTGATGATGCTGACGAAAAAATCATTAGAAACCGTATCAAGGTTTATTATAATGAAACCGCCATTCTTAAGGAATATTACCAGAAGAAAGATATGTATTACGGCGTTAATGGAGAGGGAAGTATCGAGGATATTACCAAGCGCCTTAGCGACGTAATTGATAATTTGTAGATAGGGGTTCATACTCTATTCATGTGCATTCTAACTATTTTCTCTTATAACAAACAAACAACAAACAACAAACATAAAAAGTGACTGAAGGCAATTTTGTAGATTACGTAAAAGTTCATGTTTCATCTGGAAAAGGTGGAGCCGGCAGCAGACACCTGCGGAGGGAAAAGTATGTTCCCAAAGGAGGACCCGATGGTGGTGATGGCGGACGTGGAGGGCACGTGATTATCAAAGCAGATAAAAACCTTTGGACGCTTTTCCATCTCAAATTCAAAAGACATTTTAGAGCGGAGCAGGGCCAATCTGGAGGTAAATCTACGAGTACGGGTGCCGATGGCGCAGATGTTTACGTGGACGTGCCGCTAGGTACTGTGGTTAGGGATAAGGAAACCAACGAAATCCTTTTTGAACTAACCGAAGATGGAGAGGAAAGAATTATCGCAAAAGGAGGGCGTGGAGGTCAAGGAAATGCCCACTTTAAATCGGCCACAATGCAAACCCCGCGTTTTGCACAACCCGGTGAAGATCCTGAAGAAAGAGATATTATTCTCGAACTTAAAATATTGGCCGATGTAGGATTGGTAGGGTTCCCGAATGCAGGAAAATCTACTTTGCTTTCGGTTATTACCGCTGCCAAACCTAAAATAGGCAATTACGAATTTACTACTCTAAAGCCCAATTTGGGAATTGTGGAATATCGCGATCATCAAACTTTTGTGATGGCAGATATTCCTGGAATCATCGAGGGTGCCGCAGAAGGAAAAGGTATTGGCCATCGTTTCTTGCGTCATATTGAAAGAAACTCTACTTTGCTTTTCCTAATTCCAGCAGATGCGCCAGATATTAAGGAGCAATACGAAATCCTTGTGGATGAGCTTCGTCGATACAATCCAGAACTTTTGGATAAAGAACGTCTTGTAGCCATAAGTAAAAGCGATATGCTCGATTCCGAGCTTAAAGCAGAAATGAAAGCCATTCTCGACAAAGAGTTTAAGGAAATTCCTTATATGTTTATCTCCTCTGTGGCACAACAAGGCTTAACGGAATTAAAAGACAAACTTTGGGAGATGTTAAATTAGACCATAATTTAATATAACGGAGTATTTGATTTCAAGATACTGAAAAAGGCGAATAATTAATTCGCCTTTTTCTTTCCACAAATACTTTGGAAACATTCTTTAAAACTCCATTGAAAAAGTAAAAGATCAATATTTCTTAATAGATTTCTTGGATTAAACTTCTTAAATTTAACCTTTTCTGCCTTCCAAGTTAGAGCGTTTTACTTAATTTTAATTAAAATAGAATTATACTAGTTTTGTCGAAGTTCGCTGTTGTACACGCTCTTTCGTTTTAGGCCAATTAAATATTTCACATATTTTAAAATTATGGAAAACTACTTTATGCTTTCAATACCTAAGAAAATCATTTCAATATTTATTCTTAGCGTATTCCTAATCTCTTGCGGAGCCACTGTTGCTGTGGATTATGATACAGAAGCTGACTTTTCAGTATATAAATCCTATAATTTCTATCCTACTTTAGATTCCGGACTGAGTAAGCTCGACGATGACAGAATTATTCATATCACAGACAGTCTGATGCAAGATCGCGGCTTCATTAAGAGTGAAACACCGCAGCTGTATATCAATTTTTACGCGCATGAATCAGTATCTCCGTCCAAGAGTACATTAGGGATTGGAGTAGGTGGAGGTGGAGGAAATGTTGGCGTAGGCGTGAGTGGAGGAATTCCTATTGGAGGTAGAGTTATCAATCAGGAATTAATAATGGATTTTATTGATGTAAAAAATGATAATCTTGTTTGGCAAGCTGTGGCAGATGGCGAAATCAAGGATCGATCTACTCCAGAGAAGAAAGAGGACTATTATGTTGGCGTAATTCAAAAAATGTTAAAGAAATATCCGCCGAAGGGCTAAAAGTTAGTGTCAATGCTTTGATAAGAGGATAATCTTAAATTTCTCAATGAACAAAAAATCTACCGTCTTATTCTCTTCTGTGGATTATTTCAAAAGGATAGGTCATCTTAGACTATCATTTTTCCTCTGTTTACTACCTATATTTATGAATGCTCAAACTCCCTTTCAGCATGGAGAAGAGTTTTTTGAACAGGAAAAATTTAACCAAGCAAAACTCCTCTTTGAAGCTCACTTAAAGCAAAATCCCAAACACAAACAGACCTTAGAATATCTAGGAGATATAGCAGTACACAATCAACGATGGGATGATGCCCTTATCTTTTATGAAGCATTGGTCAACCAAGAAAAAAGCAGTGCCAATTATCATTATAAATATGGAGCCGCGCTTGGGATGAAAGCAATGTCTGTAAATAAATTGCGTGCATCCACTTATCTGGGCGATATAAAAAGAGAATTGGAATGGGCAGCGAACCTTGATCCAAAACATATCGAAACCCGGTGGGCATTGGTAGAATATTATTTGCAACTTCCCGGAATGTTAGGAGGTAGTGAAAAGAAGTCAATGGAGTATGCCAAGGAATTACTGGCAATTTCGCCAGTAGATGGTTATCTCGCCAGGGGTCATATTGCAGAGCATTCAAAAAGATATAAAGATGCCGAACAGTTTTACATAAAAGCTACTGAAGTAGGCGGATCTCCGCTTACTTATGAAAAGTTGATCAATGTGTATGAAAAGGATAATCAACTTCAAAAGGCTTTAAAAACTGCCACCGAAGCTTTGAAAAAGCACCAGAGAAATAGCTTTAATTATCAAATCGGAAAAATCTCCGCAGAATCCAAACTCCAATCTGAATTTGGCATTGAACGTTTGGGCCATTATGTGAATAATTATTCGAAAAAAGATCCATGGCCAAAAGCTTGGGCGTATTATCGTTTGGCGCAGGTATATAGAAATATTGGAGAAAAGCAAACTGCTCTTGGGTGGATAGACAAAGCGCTAAAGGATCTTCCTGATTTTAAAGAGGCCCAAAAGGAAAAAACACTTATTCTCGCGCTTTAATCCAGTGAGTGATTGCTCTTTCAAATAGAGAAAAAGTATCTTTGTGTGAAACTTGAAACTTGAAACCCGAAACTAATTCATGAAAATCCACTTCATAGCCATAGGCGGAAGCGCCATGCACAATCTCGCTCTTGCTCTTCATCAAAAAGGAGATACGGTAACTGGAAGCGATGACGACATCTTTGAACCTTCCCGAACTAGATTAGACAAAAATGGCCTTTTGCCTGCGGAAGAAGGATGGTTTCCTGAAAAGATAACTTCAGATCTCGATGCTGTTATCTTGGGCATGCACGCCAAAGCCGACAATCTCGAGCTTTTAAAGGCTAAGGAACTCGATCTGAAAATCTACAGCTATCCCGAATTCCTTTACGAACAATCGAAAAACAAAACCCGTGTAGTTATTGGAGGTTCCCATGGAAAAACAACTATAACCTCAATGATTCTCCATGTAATGAATTACCACGAAAAGGACGTGGATTATATGGTTGGTGCCCAACTCGAAGGCTTTGATACCATGGTAAAAATTACAGAAGACAATGATTTTATGGTCATTGAAGGTGATGAATATCTTTCTTCGCCAATAGACAGACGACCAAAATTTCATCTATACAAACCGAACATTGCTTTATTGAGTGGCATTGCTTGGGATCATGTAAATGTATTTCCTACGTATGAAAATTATGTGGAACAGTTTGAAATTTTCTTAAATGAAATTACTAACGGAGGTGCCATTGTTTACAATGAAGAAGACAGTGAAGTAAAGCGAATTGTTGAAGCTTCCACCAGTCCCATAAAAAAATACCCTTACCAAACGCCAGCCTATTCAGTTGAAGATGGAATCACACTTTTAGATACCCCCGAAGGCCCAATGCCAATCGAAGTTTTTGGAGATCACAACCTAAACAACCTTGAAGGTGCGCGATGGATTTGTCAATTAATGGGAATAGACGCCGATGATTTTTATGAAGCTATTTCAACCTTTAAAGGTGCTAGCAAGCGTCTCGAAAAAATTATTGAAACAGAAACTTCCGTTGCCTATAAGGATTATGCCCATTCGCCAAGTAAAGTAAAAGCTACTACTCAAGCCGTTAAAAATCAATATCCAAATAGAAAATTGATCGCGTGTTTGGAATTGCACACTTATAGCAGTCTATCACCTGAATTTTTAAAGGAGTATCGTGGAACTTTAGATCCAGCGGATACTGCCGTTGTATTTTACTCCCCCCATGCGGTAATGATAAAGCAGTTGGAGGAAATTAAAATGGAGCAAATTGAAGAAGCTTTTGACCGAAAAGATCTTATAGTTTTCACCAATCCTGCAGACTTTAAAACATATCTCTACTCTCAAGATTATAAAGAAACTTGTCTACTGTTAATGAGCAGTGGAAATTATGGCGGATTGGATCTGGAAGTTGTAAAAGAGTATGTGGAAAAAACTTAAGACCGCTCTGCTATAAGACTTAGGACGTAGGACTTTTTGGTGGTGGGATATTGGGTTAAAACCCTAGGAGCTATCCTTCAATAACCCCGAGCTGAAGCACGGGGTTATTGGCTTTTTTGAATGGATTTGGGCTCTGATTTAGTAATGTTTCTTCGTCGCCGAGGGAAATAGGGGCCAAGCCCTGATTTTTATTGGTCATCTTTCCCCGAGCTAAAGCTCGGGGTTATTGGAGTCTGTTTTGAATAGCCCCGAACTTTAGTTCGGGGGATAAAATGAATGTCGTTATCGGCTTTAGCCGAATTTAGTGTTTGTTTTCAGGAATCCGAAGCCCAGTTGAGTGTTTGGAATTTTAAAAGCTTTTGTTTTAGCCAAAGTAAAAGTCTTAATTCCTACGTCCTTTAGTCCTACGTCCTTTAGTGCAACCTCCTTCTGTCCAACGTCTATCCCCTAAACCTTCGATAATAGCGATTTAAAAACCACAAACCCAAAACCCAAGAACAACATCAAGTGAAAGGGGAAAAGTCCAAAATCTCCACCTTGATCTCCTACTACAAATGCGCTATACATTCCGAATGCGAAATACAGCATAAGTACTCCTTCAAGAATGATGTTTGGAGAAATGTTTTTAGTGAGATATTTGTTCTCTTTCCAATTTGTATTCAGGTCTCCCAAATTAAATTTTGGAGTGCGTATAAACTCACTTTTCTTGCCAAAATGTCCTTCCAAAACTGCAATTGAATTGTGAAGTGAAAAGCCCATCGCTACAGAAAAAAACGTGAAAAACATAGCGAAATATTTCAGAAAGCTTTTAAATCCGCCGCCATATATAGATTTATATGTAAACCAATAGCAGATAAAAAAGATTAGTGTGCTGACAACAAAAAAGCTCATCACAAAGAAATAAACCTTTAAATGTTCATATTCATTTTTGATGTAAAGCATGGGAATACTGAGTATGGCAACTATCAAGATGTTTAAAAACATAGTGCTATTGAGCAAATGCAAAAAACTATGGATCTTAGTTTTAAAGGAAATATCTTCACTCCTAAAAACTCTTTTTGCCATTTTCTGAAAGTTTTCAGCGCCCCCTTTGTTCCATCTGAATTGTTGCGAACGAGCAGCGCTAATAACCACGGGAAGTTCTGCTGGAGTTTCCACTTCTTCCAAATATTTAAATTTCCAATTTTTAAGTTGCGCTCGGTAGCTGAGGTCTAAGTCTTCGGTTAAAGTATCGCCTTCCCAATTGCCAGCGTCCATGATGCATTCTTTCCTCCAAACTCCAGCGGTACCATTGAAATTTATAAAATGTCCTTTGCTATTTCTGCCTACTTGTTCCAAAGTAAAATGTGCGTCCAATGCAAATGCTTGCACACGGGTGAGGATGGAATAATCTCGGTTTAAATGCCCCCATCGCGTTTGGACCACGCCAATGTCAGCATCTTTAAAATAAGGTATGGTCTTTTTTAACCAATCTTCTTTAGGTAAAAAGTCTGCGTCAAAAATTGCAATATATTCTCCCTTAGCAGTTTTTAATCCTTCTTTTAATGCGCCCGCCTTAAACCCATCACGATTAACGCGAGTGACGTGTTTTATGTCCAAGCCAGACATTTGAAGTTGTTTTATGTGTTTTGCTGTTTCCTCAAAAGATTCGTCAGTACTGTCATCCAAAACTTGAATTTCCAATTTTTCTTTTGGGTAATCTATTTTTGCAATGTTTTCCAAAAGACGGTCCATAACGTACAATTCATTATAAACTGGTAATTGTATAGATACATGTGGAATTTCGTTTTCTTTGGAAAAGTCAAATTTAGGAGCAATATGATGCTGTTTTCGGGCTTTGAGATAATTGGAAAGAAGATTTAATTGCGCCAGTGCGTAAAGAAAAATCAGAAGTAGGGCAACTGAATAAATAAGGATGATAATGGTTTCAAGAATCATTTTTTGAAGCTATATTTAAAAATCCAGCCCAGAATTTTCACTCCGGCAAAGATAGCACCTTTTACCGTTCCTGAAACTTTTGAAACGCCAATTCGGTTTCGGTATGGCACTGGGATTTCTTTATAGGTATAATTCTTTTTCAATGCTTTTAGCTGCATTTCAACGGTCCAGCCGTATGTTTTATCCTCCATTTCAAGCGCCAATAATTTATCGTATTTGATAGCTCGGAAGGGTCCTAAGTCCGTAAATGTAGAATTAAAAAAAAGCTTCATCAAAGAAGTAGCCAACCAGTTGCCGAAAATTTGTGGCTTGGTCATAGAACCATTTTCTCTTAATTCATTTACTCTCGCTCCAAGTACGAAGTCAATATTTTCCTCTATTATAGGAGCTACGATTTTAGTAAGTTCTCCTGGGTAATCGCTATAATCTCCATCGAGAAAAACTATAATGTCAGGCTTATTTATTGCTTCGGAAATATATTCCATTCCGTTTAAACAGGCATATCCATAACCTTTTCGTTTTTCAAAAAGAACGGTTGCACCAGCTCTTTTAGCAACTTCTGAAGTAATATCGGTGGAGTTATTATCGATGACAATTATTTCTGAAACGATAGTGGGAATATCGGCTATAACTTTTCCAATGGATTGTTCTTCGTTAAAAGCGGGGATGATTACTTTGATGGTTTGTTTCATTGCGAAGCACGAAGCAATCTCCGCCTCGAATCATTTAATTTTTAAAACTGGTTTCCAGACCCCAAAGGTTTCAAAAACCTTTGGGGTCTTATTTTGTATTTTGCACTTATTAATTTACAAATTTCATTAAATCTACATCATTCCCTAACAAAATCTCTGTTGGATTAATCCGATTTTCTAAAGGTCCGTTTTCAAGTTTCAAAACGCCACGGGGGCAAACGGCAGAGCAAATTCCGCAACCCACACAACTAGCACGGACAATATTTTCACCTTTCTGTGCATACGCGCGAACGTCGATTCCCATTTCGCAATGTGTGGAGCAATTCCCGCAACTGATACATTGTCCGCCGTTGGTTGTTATTCTAAATTTTGAAAATAGTCTTTGCTGAATTCCTAAAATAGCAGCCATAGGGCATCCAAACCTGCACCACACTCGATTCCCAAAAATGGGATAAAAACCCACTCCAATCACGCCACTAAACACAGCGCCAATTAAAAAACCATACGACGCACGTAGGGTTTCGGCATCAAACAAGAAAAGTGTATTCCCTGTACTAAAGTGAAGGATGATAAGTGCGATTATTATAACGAAATACCCAATAGCTCCTGCTTTGGCATCTTTCTGCAATTCCTCTCTTTTGAAAATCCAAATCAATAGAAAAACAATGGTTAGAAGTACAGCTACACTTATTAAAAAAGTTGTTTTGGTAAGCCAATATTTTGAACTGTCGTCGCCTAAATAACTATAGACCACAGCTGTTGTCATGAGGACGACAAAAACAAGCACACTATGTACGACCCATCGTTCAATCTTCCAGGCTACTACGCGTTTATCACTTAAATGTCTAAACGGATCGCCAGCAGTTTCAGCGAGTCCACCACAACCACACACCCAGCTACAATACCATCGTTTTCCGTATTTATAAGTAAGGATTGGCGTTATAATTAGGATTGAAGCTACTCCGAAGATCAATAATCCTACTCCAACATCGCCTGCCGAAATAAGCTCGTCTACTCTATACTGTTCAAAATTGTAATAGTTGAGCGGCCAGATATTTTTAAGGTCGTAATAAGGAAGAGAAAAAGTTTCGCTGTTTAAACGAAGCATGAGTTCTGGAATCAAAAAGGCAAATCCTAATTGGAAGAACATTACTGAAAACGTTCGTAATTTTTCATATCTGTTGTGGCGATATTTCAAAATAAATTTTACCCCAAACGCCAGAATCGCCAAGGTATATAGGGTTCCATATACAAACCATTGATTAGCGGAATTTCCACTAATAAATCTACTTAGCGGGTCAAAAAGCGCAACAAGACCTGTGTTATTCCCATCTTCGGCCAATCCTAAATATTTCGGAAACCAATAAAGTAGTACATAAAAAAGTGTAAGACCAATACCTAAAATCCATGCCCAGAATCCATGAGATGTAAGCGATTTAAAATAAACCCCATCATTTTTTATTCCAGGGATTTTATCTGCGTAGGCAGCTATAGAAAACCAAATAGTTCCTGCTGCAATTGAAGTAAGAGATGCCGTTAGCCACAAACTTTTATTCGGAAAGTCTACATTGAAAATAGCCAGTACCAATATTGTTAACCCCAGCAACCCAATAGCAGACGCAATTTTCTGCTGTGTATTAATCGCCTCTGGCGGTTCTGCCGCGAGGGACATGTTTCTTTGGATTGTGCTCATTTTATTTTGTTTTGTTCAGAATTCAAACCCCAAAGGTTTTTTAAACCTTTGGGGTTTTGACCCTATTCTAAATAATAATCTTCGTTGTCGATGTCATATTTACTCGCATCCAAGTTGTATTTGAAGTTCTCAATATCTTCAAATAAATCGATCACAAATTCCCGTTCCAAAGAAGTAGGTTTATCTGAAATCAAAGCATTGTATGAAGAATGTTTATAGTCTTTATACGCTTCACAGAATCCGTGAATTACTGGATTTAGATTAATATAAACAGCTAGTTTCCTCAAATAATCCTCGGTATCAACTGTTTTTCTTTTAAATTTTCGTTCGGAGAGGCTGCCCTTTCTTCCATATTTCTTATTTATAGCTTTGGCGTAAGCATTAAAAAAATTTGAGAAAGCTTGGGAAATCTTTTTGTCCTCTACGTTTTTAGTGTTGATTAATAAATGAAAATGATTCTTTAATAAACAATAGCTTAATATATGGCTAACAGGAATAATATGCTTCTATAAGAGTTCTAGGAAATATGAATAATTTTGTTCTTCAATAAATATGTTTTCTCCGTTATTTCCACAGTTGTAAATGTGATAGTACTGTTCGGATATGATTGGTTCATATTTCATATTCTTTCTGGTTAAAAATTCCTATCGGTGTCTAAACCCCAAAGGTCTTTGAGTCCTTTGGGGTTTTTATAACACCTGTTCAGTTTTAGCTAAATATTCTTTCAAAACCTCCCCCTCATACCTCCTAAAAAACTCAGGATCAAAGTTCGCCTTTTCCAAGTTCTCGATCACGTAATCTACACTGCGCTTATCATTTAACCATCTATCAAAAACTTCTTGTTTCATTCTAATTCCGAAGGTGTTTATTCCCAGGAATTCTCCTGTTTCTTGATGGTATGAAATGGTAATTGCCCTTAAATCACTAGCGCATTTCCAATGAAATTGCGCTTCGTATTCTTTTCTCCTTTCATTTGAAAATACCCATCCATAAGTTTGATATTCGATATCAAAAAACTTGGCGCTATTAAACCAATTGCCAGGATTGTATTCAAACGGATTCCCACAGATGGTTTGAGCTAAAGCTTCGCCCATCATCCTGCCTGTGTACCAAACTGCTTCAATAGGAGGTCGGTTGCCAATAGGCTCGCGTTGTTGCGCGCAGTCGCCGATGGCATAAACGTTTGGAATATTGGTTTCTAGTTTTCGATTTACCAAAATTCCTCTACCAGTTTCAATTTTTGAGTCTTTTAAAAAGGAGATATTAGGTTTTACACCGGTTGCAATTCCCACAACCCGACAGGGGATTTCTTCTCCTGAAGTTGTCAAAACAGCTCGAACATTACCGTTTTCATCTCCAAGAATTTTATCAAGTTCAGATTCATGTCTTAGGTCCACTCCGTGAGATTTTATGTGGCGCGACAGCATTTCTGCATTCGAAAGCGGAAGCGCATTTTCCCAAAACGCTGGTTCGCGTACCAACATTGTTACTTTAATATTTCTTGTTCTCAGCATTTCTGCCATTTCAATCCCAATCAACCCGCCACCTACTATCACTGCACTTGGACATATTTTATTGTTAGGCGCATTTTTCTCAAGCATTTCCAAATCTTGTTTGGAAACTAAACCCTGAACACCATTCAGGTCAAGTCCTTCCCAGCCAAAAGTGGTAGTAGTGGAGCCAGTTGCGAGGATCAATTTATCATAAACAAGAGAGCCACCTTCTTTAAAATAAAGGGTTTTAGTATCGGTATCAACATTTTCAACATATGCTTTTTTCAATTCCAACCGATTTTTTTCCCAAAACCAATCTTCATATGGCTTAATATCTTGCCAGCGCATATGGCCCATATATACATACATCAAGGCTGTACGAGAGAAAAAATATTCAGTCTCGGCGGAAATGATTGTTATCCGTTTACCTGCCCGTCCGGCAGGCGGGTCAGAAAGTTTCCGAATATGCCGGGCAGCGGTAATTCCTGAAATTCCATTTCCGATGATGACGATGTGTTCCATTTGAGTAAAATGCCTGAGGTTTGAAGAATCTTTAAAATTAATCATTTTCTTTTGGGCTGTGGGGATACTAGCGTTAACTTCTTTTAAAATTTAAAGTTATAATAATGCACAGAAAATATTTAAGTTATTGATATAACGAAATATAGAAATACAAGTGTTTTGGATTTTAAAGAGAAGGATGAAAATTTATGACCATTAAAAAAGAATGGATATCTTTAGATTTGATAGCAAGTAATTCTTCCAGAATAAACATTATTTAAGGAATAGACTTTACTTTTTATAAATTTGACTTATGATAAAATCTCTGCCAATAGTTCGCAAGATATCTCTCTTCATTTTTATTGTTGTTTCTTCATTAATTATATTTTCCTGTTCAAAAGATGATAGTAAAGAAACTGAGGCACCAGAAATTACAATATCCGTTGAAGACTTTACCAAAACCGTCAATGAACATCCTGAGGATAATTATATTCTGGGGAAAGTTATAGCGGAGACAAACCGGGGAAATCTAACATTTGTAATTGAGGAACAAAATCCAAATGATGCATTTTTTATTGATCAATCTACAGGAGAACTGAGCGTTAAGGATGGATCACTTTTCGATTTTCAGACCAATCCTGAATTGACAGCTTTAGTAAAAGTATCCAATGAATCCGTATTTGAAAATGCTAGCGTAACCATTATTATTAATGAACCTGAAGCGCCAGATTATCATAGGATGATTGATAAAGATAATATTTGGGTTGATGAATCTACTATTCAGGATGGTATGAGTGATACTTTTATACAGCGCAAGATATATTTAGATGGAGAGGAAATTATAAATGGTAAAAATTACTTTAGTTTATTTGGAAAAATTATAGACTATAAATTTGGTACCCTAGGTTGGAGCAGACACGATAATTCAGTTGGCGAAGAAAGATTTTTGTATAAAATTAGAGAAAATGAAGAAACCAAAAAGGTTTATGCCCTTGATGAGAATAATAACGAAGTATTGCTTTATGATTTTTCATTGCAAGAGAATGATGTAGTCGATTTATGGGATCCAACTACAAAAAATTATATTACACAGACTGTTACAGAGATAGAAGATATTACATTGTTAAATGGAGAACTCCGCAAAAAAATCACCTTTGCAAGTAGAACTTCAATAATTGAAGGTGTTGGATATAATCAGGTTTATGTCAGTCGTGCAGCTTCTTTGATCGGTTTTTTTAATGAGAATACCCTTTTACTAAAATCACAATACTCTGATTTTGAAGAAGATTTTTGGGATCATGGAAACTTGCCTGACATAAGTTTAGAAGATTTTTGTATAGTTAATAATGAGATTATATCTCGCTCAAATTTAATAGGGGATGGCGGTAATTACGTTGAAAACAATATTTTAGAAAAGGGTATTTGTTGGAGCACTTCTACGAATCCGACAGTCGAAGACAACTTTACAAGCGAATACACTAATGAATATTCGTATAGCAGTGAAGTTTCTGATCTTAAGAAATTTTTCACTTCAGTTTTTAATACCACACTTCAGCCGAATACTGGGTATTATTTTAAATCATATTCAAAGAGTCTAAACGGAGTCAGTTACTCGGATAACACTCATTCAATAAATTCAGGTTTTTTATCAAGTTCTTTATTTACTTCACTGCTTAGTAAGGAATATTTTGAAGGCACATACACCGTTCGGTTAAAAGGCGGAATTACAGCTAATAACTTTCCGAATGGAGTTAATGTAGTTGAAAAAGGATTTGCCAGAGTTATATGGGATGACAATAATAAACCTATTCACGGTCCCTTTGGAAGTGTGTTTTATGCGGTTGAAGAAGGTTCTTTAGAAAACTTCGAGTTGACCACTAATTTTAGTAAAGCGCAGGATTATGGTAATCGGACTGTACACTTTTGGTCCTATATAAAGTTTGACAACGGAGTTGTAGTCTACGGAAAACAACTGTTAGTTTCTGGTAATTAAAGATCAAATCGATATTCTTTATTAAGGTTTACATATTTTCTTTTTTGGTAGATTAGACACTAGTTTTACTGAGACTCAATTTTTGGTGATTTTATTAAAATTTTTCACTTCGGAAAATATACTTCATGGAAATCAACTCTTGATTCTGATGAGAGTTGTCGAAGCTAGATTCCAATCACGGCACAAAAATTGAATGTTAGCCAAAAATCAAATTATTATTCTTCTATGAAAACGTATTCTTCCTTTGTCATTTTTCTGCTTTTAGTGTCCACACAATTAACCTCTGCACAATCAGTTCTGGAAACAAACGCCTCCTTATTGGATGCCACAATTTATAGTCGTGGTGCCAGCTTGCACCACACGTCTAAACAGTTGAGTATTCCAAGTGGAAATTCTGAATTAGTCATCAATCAAATTGCACAGAATGTAGATCCCCAGAGTATTCGCGTAACTAGTGAAAGCAATCAGATAACCATATTGTCCGTTTCTTTTGAACGGGATTATTTGGTAAAAGGTGAAAATCAAAGCTCGCAATATATCGCACTTAAAAAGGAATATGATGACGCCAAAGGTGTTTTGGATGATATGTCGAACGCCAGAAAAGGAGAGGAAAGTACTTTAGCGCTACTAGAAGAAAATAGAAAATTTGGTGGACAAAATGGAGTGTCACCAACCAGCATGGCGGCGATGATACAATATTACAGAGATGAATATAAAGTTTTATCTGCCAATATTATTAGGTTGAAGGACAAAGAATCGGAACAACAAAAAACGGTCGATAAGCTTAAGAAGCAAATGCAGGAAGCTGGTGGAAATGGCCAAAATGCGGGCCAATTAGTTGTTCGGATGAATTCGAATCAGGCGGTTAAAACAAATTTTGATATCAACTATTTTACAGATAATGTTTCTTGGACTCCTTTTTATGAAATAAGAGTTGACAATTTAAACGAACCTGTTCAATTGGTTTATAAAGCCAATGTTTCCCAGAATACTGGAATTGATTGGAAGCAGATAACAATGGCGTTTTCAAGTGGAAATCCTAGACGCAATAATAACGCACCGCAATTAAATCCTTGGTGGATTGGCTTTCAGCAGAACATTGCATATAGCCAAAAATTGCAAGGTAAGGTTGCTGGGGTGCAAATGGAATCAATGGAGGAAAGGGTGTCCAATAGCGATATGGCAGTAGTTGAACAAAATCAATTGACAACGAACTTTGTTGTGAATACACCTTATGATGTTTATTCCAATCAAAAACCACAGGCTGTACAATTAAAACAGTATCAATTGCCTGCAAAATATTCTTATTTCACCGCTCCTAGATTAGATGATGCCGCTTTCTTGGTTGCCAAGGTTTCGGAATGGCAGAAATACAATCTATTAACTGGAAATGCCAACTTAATAATCGACAACAATTTCGCAGGTAATTCCTATATAAATCCCAATTCCACAGAAGATATTTTGACGCTTAGTTTAGGAAGAGACGAACGCATTATCACAAAACGAGAAAGAATCAACGAAGAAGGAAGTACTTCATTTTTTGGAAGTTCTCAAAAAAGAATATATACCTATGAAATTTCCGTTAGAAATTCCCGAAAGGAGGCTATAGATATTGACGTGAAAGAACAGTTTCCATTGTCAACAGAAAAAGATATTGAAATCAAACTTTTGGAAACATCCAATGCAAAAGTGAATGATGAAAAAGGTGAATTGAGTTGGAATCTAAATCTAAAACCAGGAGAAACTAAAAAGTTAATAGTTTCTTATTCGGTAAAACTTCCGAAGGATAAAGTGGTTTCTGGGATGTGAAATTCCCAGACCTCATAGGTTTCAAAAATCTGTTAGGTCTTTTCTGAACAAATTTTAATACTCTCAAACCCCAAAGGTTTTTAAAACCTTTGGGGTTTTTTGTGAAGACTGTTGAGGCTTTTATTACTAATATGTCTTGAGTAATAAGCATACAATTCTTCAGCATCCGCTCCCAATCGTCTCTTTAAATGAATCATCCAAAAGTGGTATTGGAGCCGCCAAACTCCGTGTTCTCTATAACGCCGTGCGGAAGTGGTTAGTGATTGTTGAATTACAACGAATTTCTCCCCTTTATAAAGTTCGCTTATCAAAATATTATCTTCATAAATAATATAGCGTTCATCAAACCCACCTATTTCCTCAAAAAGTGATTTCGTGATAAACTGGCTTTGATCGCCACCTCTAAAAGATTTCAGATTAAATTTTGTAAACCATCCAGCAAGATATAGCCACCAATGATTGCTGTCAAATTTCATTCTAAAGCAACCTGCGGGATTGCCTTGTTCTACTTCATTTAAAATATGTTTGTCGAAGTTTTTCGGAGGAAAAGAATCTGCATGTAGAAAGTATAGGATTTCTCCTTTCGCATTTTTTGAACCTAAATTCATTTGCTTGGAACGACCTTTTTCCGAATTCAGAAATCGAACTTGCAGAGCGGACGAAAAACCGGACAAAGGGTATTTTAAATCTTTAATAAATCCACGGATAAGCTTTTCTGTGCCATCATTGTTGCCTTCATCCACGAGAATAATTTCTACTGTAGTATCTTTTGAAATAGAATTAGTGAGATGTTCCAATAAGCTTAGAATACTATCGGCTTCATTTAAAACAGGAATAATGATACTTAGCATTATAATTTTTGTGGAGGTTAATTTACACGCAATGAAACTTAACACCTAAAGAACTTGAATTTTTTCAAGAGTAAATTCACACCTAAAAATCAATCAAGAGATGACACAGTTTATTTCTTTTGTGACACAGGTATTCCTAAGCTGTTATTTCAGTCTTAATCTCTAAATTTGAAAGTAAATAATTAGAAAATTCAATTTAAGAATTATGTTGGCTTAAGAGTGAAAAACTTCCCTAAAACAAGGAAGCTAGTTGAGTTTTTAAATTAATTAATTTCTAAAATAATTTTAGATAATATAAAAAGTACAAAAATCAAATCATTATGAAGGTTACGATAAATAGAATAAACGACAATTATCTTTTTGAGGCCAAAGGATCTGCGGGAGTGCCAGTTCTTATTGAGAATAGCAGTGAACAGGAAGTAAAAGGAGCAAGCCCTATGGAACTTTTGTTAATGGGAGTAGGAGGTTGCAGTGCCATAGATGTAGTTTCCATCCTTAAAAAGCAGCGGCAAAAAATAGTTTCCTATAAAATGGAAGTTGAAGGAAAGCGAAAGGAATTTAAGGAAGCAAAACCTTTTGAAGCTATCCACGTTACCCTTTACCTTGAAGGCGAAATTGACGAGGCCAAAGCTCTTCGCGCCGCAGATTTGAGCTTTGAAAAATATTGCTCAGTATCCATAACGATGGAAGCTTCCGTAAAAATAACCTATAGTGTTGTAGTAAATGGAAAGAAAGTTTAAGAGTGTTACTTAGCGATTGTATTGTGATTGGTGATAAGCTAAAAGCTTGTGGTTCAAAAGTTAATTGAAGGTATGCATTTTATATATAATTTTTACGACAAGCTTTTTCTATATTATTATAATCTAAAAAAAAACGATGACGATTCACCTGAATATTTTCCAATAATCATAGTTTCAACGGGACAGGCTGTTAATATATTTTTCTTTGTAATCCTCCTTTTTTATTTTTTAGAAATCCAATTTTCTTTTTTGCCCAAAATCTATCTAGCCCTTCACCTCGGAATGGTGGTTTTTAATTACTATCTGTATGAGATTAAGGGTAGAATAGAAGTTTTGCTAAAAAAGAACATAAATTTATCCATGTCGTTTAAAGTTTTCTCTTATATATACTTTGCTATATCTATTAGCTCACCTTTTATTTTGATTTATTTTATTCAAGAATATTTGATGTAGATAAAGTTTATAAATCCCGCTCTCTGCTTTCGTAAAGATTCGTTTATCTTTACGCCCGTTGAAAAATATGAAGTCACTATATTCCCTATTCGCGGTCTTTATTGTTAGCTATTCCCTTTTTTCCCAAGAGAAAAATCTGAATCCTATCTCGTTTGATGCCGAATTTTTCTATGGAAGCATTTTAGAGCATAATCCAGATATACAGCATCTGGTTACCGGACATCCCACCGGTTTTCTTCTCGCTTATAATCGAAAATCTTATGGTCTAAAAGAATGGGAAAGACGTTATAATTATCCGTCATGGGGGTTTTCTATGGTCTACCAAAATTTGCACAATGAATATTTGGGCGATGCCTGGGGAATTTACAGCCACATGAATTGGTATTTTTTAAACAGGCATCTTATGTTCAGTGTGGGTCAAGGAATTGCCTACGCCACGAGTCCTTTTGACGCGGATACCAATTATTATAACAATGCATATGGTTCACATTTAATGAGTAGCACCTACCTTAAAGGAAATTTTCTATGGGAGAATATTTGGAAAGGTCTGGGAGCACAAGCAGGAATAACGCTGATCCATTATAGCAATGGTAATTTTAAGTCGCCCAATAATAGCACCAATACCTTTGCGCTTAATGTGGGGATGAATTATCAATTAGATTATGAGGAATTTCCCGAATATATCCAAAAACAGGATTCACTTAGCTCGAGCCACGCCGAACCAGTCACATTTAATTTTGTTTTCCGAGGCGGGGTGAATGAAAGCGATGTTATAGGAATGGGTCAAAAGCCATTTTACGTTCTTTCTGCCTATGCAGATAAACGAATCAATTTTAAAAGCACATTTCAGGCGGGAGTAGATATATTTTTCTCCACCTTTTTAAAGGAGGAGATTAATTTTAGATCGATTGCTTATCCCGAAGACGGACTTTCTGGAGATGAAGATTATAAACGTATCGGAGTTTTTGTTGGCCACGAATGGCGTTTTAATCGAGTGGCCTTTGTCGCACAATTAGGTTATTATGTGTATTGGCCTTATGAATTCGAAAATCGCGTTTACAATCGACTTGAAGTAAAACGCTATATTTTTAATAACAATCTCTTTGCAACCGTATCGGTCCACGCACACTGGGCAAAGGCGGAAGCTGTTGAGTTCGGAATTGGATATAGATTATGATTTTGCAAAATCTTTCATGAATACAATTATGAAAAAAATAATTTACTTTCTAACGATTTTACTGCTATATGGATGCGATTCAGACAAAGGTTGGGATTGCATCCAAACAGCGGGAGAAATTGTGCAGCAGGAAGTTACTGTTCCATCGTTTGATAAAGTAACCGCATGGAGCCGTGTTAAATTATTTATCGAAGACGGTCCCGTCCAAAAAGTTATAGTAGAATCTGGTTCAAACTTAATGCCCGATATTAAAGTGGCCGTAAGCGATGGAAGATTGCAAATCCATAATAACAATTCGTGCAACTTAGTACGCGATTATGCTCTTACAAAGGTTTACATCACTTCACCAAATCTTACAGAAATCCGCAGCAGTACCGGGATGGGGATAGAGAGCATTGGAATATTATCATACCCATCCTTAAGTCTCCTATCCGAAGATCAAGTTGCCAGCGAAACCCATCATACAGATGGTGATTTCAGGATGGATCTGGAAGTTGAAAACCTTAATGTTGTAGCGAATGGCCTATCGAAATTTTATTTAAAAGGAAGTGCTCGAAATGCCAACTTCGGACTTTATTCGGGGAACTGTCGCATTTATTCCGAAGATTTAATTGTTCAAGATCTAACCGTTTACCATCGCAGTTCGGGCCCTATGGTTGTAAATCCTCAAGCATCTATAAGAGGAAAAATTGTTAGTTTAGGAGATATTATTTCCAAGCATAGACCGGTCATTGTTGAAGTGGAAGAACTTTACCGAGGTAGATTGATTTTTGAATGAAATATTATATCTCCAGATTTAGATGTACCCTATTCCCGCGGATGGGCAGGGTTCATGCAAATTAATTGGAAGATTGAAAGTATTTTTATTTTAAGGATTATACCGTCTTCGAAGTCAATTCCGAAAACAATTTTTCCAAAGTCATATTCTTTTGGTGAAGCTGGAGAATCTTCAGTCCATTATCATGCGCAAAATCGAAAACTCTTGCGCGCATGTCTTCATCTGTGCTGAAATAGAGATTATACACAAACCCAACTGGATTATCTACTTTTTCAATCTTTGGAAGTTGTTGTAAGGCCACTTCTTCTACACGATAATCAAATTCAACTTCAATAATCTGTTGTTGGTCTTTCTTTAGGTCAGAAAGATTTTTGTCAAGGACAATTTTACCCTTATTAATAATTATAACTCGATCGCAAATGGCTTCCACTTCCTGCATGATGTGCGTAGAGAGTAAAACCGTTTTCCCCGCTTTTCCATTGGCATCTTCCTTCCCAACATTCTTTATCAATTGTCTGATTTCAATCAATTGATTGGGGTCTAAACCTGTAGTAGGTTCATCTAGGATAAGCACTTCTGGATTGTGTAGTAAAGCGGCAGCCAAGCCAACGCGTTGCTTATAGCCTTTAGAAAGTTGTCCGATTTTCTTGTGTGCTTCTGGTGTAAGACCTGTTGCTTCAATAACCTTTTCAACTTCAGATTTTGAGATTTTATAAATCCCAGCGTTAAAGAGTAAATATTCCTTTACGAACATATCCAAATACAAAGGATTTTGCTCGGACAAATAGCCCACGCTTTTTTGGACCTGAAAAGCATCTTTTTCAACATTAAAGCCGTTAACAAAAGCGTCTCCTTCCGAAGCGGGAAGATAGGTGGTCAAGATTTTCATCATTGTGGATTTTCCTGCGCCATTGGGGCCGAGAAAACCAACGATTTCCCCTTTTTCAATAGAAAAGGATATGTTGTCCAGCGCTTTTTGTTCGCCGTAAAATTTGGTAATATTTTTTACTTCTATCGACATATATTTCGGATGGCAAAACTACACAATTTTCGTTCGTAGAGAGGCTTGTGATAAACATTAAATTATATTAAAAACGTTTCAGAATCACAATTATTGGCTACTTTAGCATCGATAGGAATTATTTTGTTTCTTGGAATATCATGTAATTATTAGCTAAGATTAACTGCAGTGAACTATGATTATTGTGAAGAAGTCCTAAAACAAATTTAGAAGTCCCGTCTTGGGACTTTTCTTTTTCTGAAAAAAATGTATGCAAAATAAAAAAGAACTTAGAGCTTGGTTGGACGCTTTACAATTGTCACATCCTTTGGTGATCGCGGGTCCGTGTAGTGCAGAGACCGAAGAACAAATGCTCAAGATTGCCCATCAGTTAAAAAATACCGATGTGTCCGTTATGCGCGCCGGCGTTTGGAAACCTCGTACCCGTCCTGGAAATTTTGAAGGTGTTGGTGCCTTGGGATTGAAATGGCTAAAAAAGGCAAAAGAGGAAACAGGCCTGCTCACAGCTACTGAAGTTGCAAATGCCCATCACGTAAATCTAGCACTTAAGCACGATGTGGATATTTTATGGATAGGGGCAAGGACAACTGTCTCCCCCTTTATAGTTCAAGAAATTGCCGATGCAGTAAAAGGAACTGATAAAATTATATTAGTCAAAAATCCAGTAAACTCAGATCTGGCTTTGTGGTTGGGTGCGGTAGAGCGCTTTTACGAAGTCGGAATAACCAAGTTGGGAGTAATCCATCGTGGGTTTTCAACGTATGAAAAAACGAAATATAGGAATAATCCTGAATGGCAAATTCCAATAGATTTACAAAATAAATTTCCAGATTTACCATTGATTTTGGATCCATCCCATATTGCCGGACGGCGGGATATAATTTTTGAGCTTTCGCAAACTGCCCTAGACCTCAATTATGATGGATTGATGATTGAAACACATCCCGATCCCGACAATGCTTGGAGTGACGCGGAACAGCAAATTACTCCGGAAAAATTGGTGGAGATAATGCGAAATCTAAAAGTGAGAAATTTAGAAGGAGAGGGTATCGACTTTAAAAATACTTTAGAAATGCGGCGTACTCAAATTGATTTGATAGATGACCAGATAATAGGGTTGCTTGCTAAACGTATGAAAATCGTCGATACTATTGGAGAGCTAAAAAAAATCAATAACGTTGCCATTTTACAAGTGAAAAGATGGAACCAAATAATGGAGCGAATGCTTTTGGAAGGAGGACAAAATCAGTTAAGTGAAGACTTTGTGATGAGTGTTTTTAAGGCAATACATCAGGAATCCATTAGTCATCAAAAGAAAGTGATGAAAGATTAGATTTTAGTTCTGTAGTTTACCCTCTTTCTTAAAACGCGAACAATTAATATTCCTTCGTATATAGCAATTTTTGTGGTTTGTTTTAATATTCGGATTTTTAGAGTAATGAAATGTACCTTTACCAATTGCTAACCAACAGTGTTATACAAAATGAACATTTCAAATTTCTGTTTAATCAATATCTTACACCAATGAAGGGAGTAGTATATAAATCTACGGGAAGTTGGTATTCCGTAAAAGCGGAAAACGGCACCTTTTACAAATGCCGTATTAAGGGTCGATTTCGTCTTGGTGGAATTAAAAGTACAAACCCAGTTGCCGTTGGGGATCATGTTGGCTTCGAAATAGAGGAAAAAAGCGAAGGGACTTTGGGGGTAATAAACTCCATTGAAGATAGAAATAACTACATTATCCGTAAATCTGTTAACCTTTCAAAGCAGGTCCACATTATCGCGGCCAATATCGATGTTGCATTTTTATTGATTACCTTAAACAACCCTCCCACATTTACTGCTTTTATTGACCGATTTTTGGTAACGGCGGAAGCGTATCATATTCGTGCTGTACTTCTTTTTAATAAAATAGATACTTATAATGAAGATGAGCTACTGGAAATTAAATTTCTGGCCGCGCTCTATCGGAAAATTGGATATGAATGTATTGGAATTTCTGCCCTTACGGGAAAAAACATTGACAAGGTAAAAGAGTTGATGAAAGATAATGTAAGTGTATTTTCAGGGCATAGTGGAACGGGGAAATCAACATTGGTGAATGCGTTGGAGCCAGGTTTAAATTTAAAGACTGCTGAAATTTCCGAACAACATTTACAAGGACAGCACACAACAACTTTTGCAGAAATGTTTGACCTTTCTTTTGGCGGACAAATTATAGACACTCCAGGGATACGAGGATTTGGAGTTGTGGAAATTGACAAGGAAGAATTAACCGATTATTTTCCCGAATTCTTTAAGCTTAAAGGCAATTGCAAATTCAACAATTGCATGCACCTGGAGGAACCCGACTGTGCCATTAAGGAAGCCTTGGAAAATGAGGAAATTCCTTGGTCGAGATACAAGAGTTATCTACAGATTTTGGAAGGGGACGAGGAGAATTATAGAAAGGATATATATTCAACAAAAGATTCCTAAACTCGTTCTGAACCTCCTATTATATCAGAAATTTCGAGCTATTATATTTCAGATAATTAGATAGATATGAGAGTATTGCTTCAGCGTGTCAAAAACGCATCTGTTACGATTGAGGGGAATATTCATTCTAAAATTAATCAAGGTTTACTTATTTTCTTGGGAATAGAGGAAGAAGACGGTCAAGAAGATATTGAATGGTTGACCAGAAAAATTGTTCGTATGCGGATTTTTTCGGATGAAAATGGTGCAATGAATCTTTCTGTTCAGGACATGAAAGGAGAATGTCTTGTTGTAAGTCAGTTTACCCTGCACGCCAATTCCAAAAAAGGGAATCGTCCTTCTTTTATTAGAGCTGCCAAGCCTGAAATTGCCATCCCCATATATGAAGAATTCATACTTCAGCTTAGCCATGAATTGGAAAAAGAAGTAAAAACTGGTAGTTTCGGCGCTATGATGGATATTGCATTGATCAATGACGGTCCCGTTACGATTTGGATGGATTCCAAGAGGAGAGAATAACTCCATTAACTTTTTTTTAACTTTATAGGTTTTATGTATATTTGGGGTTGTTAAAATATTCTTGTTTTTCTTCCTTGATAAATGAAAAAGACAGGTATAAACAATAGAAATCTGTCTTCCAATGAAAACTATTTTATGCTTTGCAATTTTTTTTTGCACGGTTCAGCTATTTGCTCAAGAATACACCATCAAATCCATTCCGAAGGAACTTACCCAAAACACAAATAGTGTAGTACTGAACGAAGTAGTAGAAATTGACGCAACCAATATTGCGAAAATAAAGACCAAAACTCTTCGTGTAGTCGCTGTGCTCAATAAATTAGGTGACAATGACGTCAATCTATATGAAGATTATAACGAGAATTCCACGGTCAAGAAAATAGAAGCTCGAATTTATGATAGTTCGGGAAAGGAAATAAATCGTTTTAGAAAGAAAAACTTCCATGATATCAGCCGGACAGATGGAAGTATCTATGAAGATTCGCGTGCGCTCTACTTAAATTATACTCCCGTAACCTATCCCTATATTGTAGTTTTCGAAAGTGAAACAGAATCTGGAGATTCTGCAATTATACAACCTTGGTTTCCATTGGGTGGATATGCGGAAAGCACTCAGAAAAGTGTTCGGAAAATTAAATTCGATCCTTTCAACAAACCCAGATATAAAGCAATGAATCTCGATGGTTTTGATATTTCAATTTCGGAAACGCCGGATGAATTGATTCTTACAGCTACCAATTTAAATTCCATTCGCTACGAGGAGCAAGGCCCTTCCTACTTAAAGATATTTCCAATTGTCTGGATTGCTTTCGATAATTTCAAACTTAAAGGTGTGGTAGGTTCTGCAGCAGATTGGAAAGAGTTTGGAAGATGGATGGAGGATAAACTTCTGGCAGATATGCGTACCCTTCCAGAAGGGACCGTGGCAAGGGTGAAAAGCCTTGTAGCCAATGAAACTACCAATGAAGGGAAGGCAAGAAAAATCTACCAGTATGTTCAGGATAAAGTTCGTTATATCAGTATTCAAATAGGAATCGGGGGATGGAAGCCCATGCCTGCTTCGCAAGTTGATAAACTCGGCTATGGAGATTGTAAGGCGCTGACCAATTACACTAAGGCACTTTTGGATGTGGTGGGGGTGCCATCTTATTATACAGTGGTATATGGGAAGAATGACAAATGGGATATCTTGGACGATTTTGCATCCATTCAGGGAAATCACGTAATTCTTGGCGTACCAGATGGAGACAAAATAACATGGTTGGAATGTACAAGTCAGGATAATCCATACGGTTTTATTGGCAATTTTACGGATGATAGAAATGTCCTGATGCTTACGCCCGAAGGCGGAAAAATTACTAGGACGAAAGCTTATGATACGGATCAAAATCTAAGGAAAACCTCGACCCATGTTGTGATTGATGCAAATGGGAATGTAGCCGCCAACTACCAAAGTACTTCATCTGGACTTCAGTATAACGAGAGATTCTATCTTCCTAAGAAAAAGCAAGATGAAATTGATTACTACTATAAAAACCGTTGGAGCCATATCAATGGCTTTTCAATTTCTAAAGTAGATTTCCTTAATGATAGAGAGGAAATTGCTTTCACGGAAAATTTGGTATTGGAGATTCCAAATTATGCCAATTCCATAGGACAAGATTATCTTTTTTGTCCTAATATTTTCAGCCAGAACAGTTATATCCCACCCCGAATTGAAGAAAGACTGCAAACTTTGGATATAAGGCGTGGTTTTATCACAAAAGATTCCGTTGAGGTTCAAATTCCAGAAAATTTCACAGTTTCGGGACTTCCAGAAGCCAACGTATTGGAGACTAAATTTGGAAAATACGAGATCAATTATGAAAAAATAGCGGAGAATACATTCATTTACACTCGAAAACTTCGCATTGAAGAAGGAGAATACCAACCTTCAGAATATGAGAATTATCGAGATTTCTTACGATCCATCAGCAGAATGGACAAAACTAAAATTCTTTTAAAACGAAATATATAAATACCAAAATCCAGTCTTTATGAAACCTCAATCACTTCTTGTTATCATACTATTATTAGTTCTGAATGTGTCATTCGCCCAGAATTATAATTTCAAAAAAGTTTCGAAGGAAGAATTGCTTCAAAAGGAACATCCAACAGATCCCAATGCCAATGCCGCAATTTTATATAGGGAAACAAAAACAGAATTTCAATATCAAGAAGATTCCGGATGGTATTTGGTTACAGATTATTTTGAACGGATAAAAATCTACAAAAAGGAAGGTTTTGATTGGGCCAATGTTACCATAGATCTCTATAAAGATTCCAAGGAAGATAAAATTTCTGGCTTAAGAGGATACACGTACTATTTGGATTCCAATGATAAAATTAAAACCGTGAAATTGGAGAAAGACGGGATCTTTAATCAAGAAACCACGAAGTATTTATCTCAAACGAAGATTACCATGCCCGATGTTAGAGAAGGCAGTGTAGTGGAATATAAATACACTATTACTTCTCCGTTTATATATAATATTGACGAATTTAGGTTTCAGGAAAAAATTCCTGTGGACAAAGTTAGCGTGATCTTTAAATCTCCAGAATATTTTCGATATAAAACACATCAACGTGGCTGGCTTCCATACAAAGTAGAAACAGACACTCGCGAACGCTCCATGACTATAAACTCTACGGAGAGAGATAGCGATATGAGGATGAGGACGTCAATGCACCAAGTGAGTTTTAAAGAATTTATTCACTCTATAGATTTAGAAAATGTGTCTGCCTTAAAAGAAGAATCTTATGCTGGAAACATTAATAATTACACAAGCGCTCTTCAGTTTGAATTGGATTATTTTGAGATTCCTGGAGGAAGAAGCAAGACCTATTCCACGACTTGGGAAGATGTCTCCAAGAACATTTATAAGGTAGATACATTTGGTCCGGAATTGGAGCGGAACAATTATTTTGAAAGTGATATAACCGCACTTTTAAGTGGAGTGAGTTCACCTGAGGAGAAGACCGCCCGAATTTTTTCCTACGTTCAGAACAAAATGAACTGGAATAATTATACGGGTTATTACACAAATGAAGGCGTTAGATCTGCCTATAAAAAAGGAGTGGGAAATGTGGCAGATATCAATTTGATGTTGGTAGCAATGTTGCGTTATGCCAATCTAGATGCCAATCCGGTTTTGGTAAGTACAAAATCTCATGGAATTCCTTTATTTCCAACACTCAACGGTTTTAACTATGTGATTGCTGCAGTAGAATTCCCACAAGGAACAATTCTAATGGACGCCACCCATAAAGATGCTGAAATTGGTGTTTTGAAATCTGAAATTATCAATGGAGATGGCAGATTGATTAGAAAAGCAGGAGAGTCTAAGTGGATTTCCCTGAGATCATTGGTACCGGCAGTAAAGAGCAGCATGCTAAGTTTGGAGATCAATCCCGATCGTAGTATCAAAGGAAAAGCCCAAAATAGATTCACCGGGAATTATGCCTTACAGTACCGCGCCAATTTTAAAAACTTAAATAATGACTCCCAAAGAAAAGTCATAGAGAGCTCCACGAAACAGACAGAGTTGTCCAATCTTCAATTTGATAACTTGGCTACAATAGGAGCGCCTGTAAGTCTTGCATACGATTTTGAAGCTTTTGATTATGTAGAAGAGGTGGCTGGAAATCTATATTTTTCTCCATTACTTTTTATGGCAACTCAGGAGAATCCTTTTAAGCCAGAAACTAGAGAATATCCTGTAGATTTTGGTTTCCCCATGAAGGATAGGTATATAGTCAATATCACTTTGCCTGAAGGATTTAAGGTAGAAACATTACCGGAAACTGTAGTTTATAATTTGGAAGAAAATAGGGGAAGCTATCGATATTTAATCTCTCAAACAGGAAATAATCTTCAGCTTTCTGTGGAACTCACCATGAACAAATCTTTTATAGCTGCAGAAGATTATGGGAATTTGAAAAAATTCTTTGAACTTTGCGTCGCGAAAGAAAACGAAAAAGTAGTTCTTTCAAAAGTATAGATGGATATAAAAAACGCACAACAAGCCGTTGACGTTTGGATAAAGCAGCACGGCGTTCGCTATTTTAATGAACTTACCAACATGGCCCAACTTACGGAAGAGGTGGGAGAGGTAGCGCGTATTATTGCCCGCCGCTATGGAGAACAAAGTGAAAAGGAAAGCGACAAAGAAAAGGATCTGGGCGAGGAGCTGGCAGATGTTATATTTGTGGTACTTTGCTTGGCGAATCAAACTGGGATAGATCTTGAAGAGGCATTTCAGAAAAAGTTGGACCTTAAGACCAAACGTGATCACGACAGGCACCACAGTAATAAAAAATTAAAATAGAATGTTCAAAAGAGTATTAAATACAAAAGGATTCTGGAAATCTGTTATTTCATTGGCGTTGGCATTCTCTTTTCTTTTTGCGTTGATAAAATGGGCTATCGATGGTTTTGATATGGCATACTTTACCGAAAGGAATCCGCTCATCTTTATTCTAACCTTGCTAGCGGCAGGATTTGTGTATGGCTTTTTTGTAACTTACGGAAAGTTTAGCAAAAAATTGAAGGAAGACGATCTTCGGCGATGAAGGCAAATCTGAAATCAGGAAGTTTTCCCAAAAGAAATGTCCAAATTGAGATTGGCGGATCCAAAAGTGAATCCAATCGATTATTGGTTCTTCAGGCATTATTTCCAAATATTTCAATTAGAAATCTTTCCAAAAGTGATGATACCGTTGTTTTGCAACAAGGGTTAAAATTCGATCAGGGAATTGTAGATGTGCTTCACGCCGGTACTGCCATGCGTTTTCTTACGGCATACTTTGCTGCCAAAGAAGGTGCGGAAATAATTCTCACGGGAAGCCAGCGTATGCGGGAACGTCCAATTGGAATTCTGGTAGATGCATTAAGAAACTTGGGTGCCGATATTGAGTATCTAGAAAATGAGGGATTCCCTCCCTTAAAAATAATGGGAAAAAACCTGTTTGAAAATTCGGTACGTATTCAAGCCGGGGTGAGCAGCCAATATATTTCGGCATTGATGCTTATAGCACCAATGTTTCCCAACGGACTTATTATTCATTTGGAAGGACAAACTACCTCAGCTCCCTATATCGAAATGACCCTCTCTTTGTTGTTGAAACTAGGCATTAAGGCTAGCTTTGAACCAAATACGATTCAGATTTCTTCGAAAACCAAAATCCCAGATATTGACATAACTGTAGAATCTGATTGGAGTTCAGCTTCATACTTTTATAGTCTTTCCGCGCTTTCAGAAAAATTTGAAATAAAATTATCAAACTTTACGGAACACAGTATGCAAGGAGATTCCGAACTTACCAAGATTTACGAAATATTGGGAGTAGAAACCAAATTTGAATCTATAGGAAGTGATCCCGACAATGGACAAAAAATTATAACTCTTTCAAAGCAGAATATTCCACTTCCAGATTCGCTCTTGTTAGATCTTTCGAACACCCCAGATTTAGCGCAGACAATTGCCGTGAGCTGTTTTGGCTTGGGAATGGGTTGTCATCTTTCGGGGCTGCACACCTTAAAGATCAAGGAGACCGATAGATTAGTCGCCCTTAAAACCGAATTGGAAAAATTGGGCGCATCGGTAACTATTGATGATAATTCATTTCATCTAGAAAAATCTTCAACTATTAATTCGGAATCCAAGATTGAGACCTATCAAGACCATAGAATGGCGATGGCATTTGCACCTCTCGCCATATGCACCAATGTTACGATCAATAATGCCGAAGTAGTGTCAAAATCCTATCCCAACTTTTGGAATGACATGGAAAAAACTGGAATTGAGTGTGTTTTGCTCGATTGATTTTCTATTCTAGCTCGCTCTCAGCCTAGTACTGGCGCGGCCTATAAAATATAAACCCTCGTTTACTTGACAACGCCCCTCTCGAAGTTGTATATTTGCACCCTCTAAAAAATAAAGAAATACGCAGCTATGGGAATGAAATTATCGAATTATAACTTTGACCTTCCGGAAGAGTTATTGGCCGAATATCCGGCAGAAAACAGAGATGAATCACGTTTGATGGTCCTTAACCGAAAGGAGCGTACTATTGAGCATAAAATGTTCAAGGATATAATCGACTATTTTGAAGAGGACGATGTGTTGGTAATTAACAATACCAAAGTATTTCCTGCACGTTTATTTGGAAATAAAGAAAAGACAGGCGCTAGAATTGAAGTCTTTCTTTTGCGCGAATTGAATCCAGAAACCCGTCTTTGGGATGTTTTGGTAGATCCAGCAAGAAAAATCAGAATAGGGAATAAACTTTATTTTGGTGAAGATGAATCGTTGGTGGCCGAAGTAATAGACAATACAACTTCTAGAGGAAGAACTTTGCGTTTTCTTTTTGATGGTTCTTACGAAGAATTCAGGAATAAATTGACTGAATTGGGTGAAACGCCACTTCCTAAATATATAAAGAGAGATGTTGAGCCAGAAGATGCTGAGCGTTATCAAACTATATTTGCCAAAAATGAAGGTGCTGTAGCGGCTCCAACTGCCGGACTTCACTTTTCTAAACACTTGTTGAAACGTCTTGAAATTAAAGGGGCACATATAGCAGAAGTAACCCTACACGTTGGCCTGGGAACCTTCAGTAATGTGGAAGTAGAAGATTTATCCAAGCATAAAATGGATTCTGAAGAAATGATGATTCTTCAAGATTCCGTGGATATCATAAACAAAGGAATTGAAAGACAAAAGCGAATTTGTGCTGTGGGTACTACCGCAATGCGCGCTTTGGAAAGCTCTGTTTCTTCAAATCATACATTGAACGCTTATACGGGATGGACCAATAAATTTATTTTTCCACCGTACGATTTTAGCATTGCCAATGCTATGATTACCAATTTCCACATCCCAAGATCTACTCTCTTGATGATGGTTTCTGCTTTTGCTGGCCATGACTTTGTGAAGGAAGCATATGCCGAAGCGATTAAGGAAAAATATAACTTTTACAGCTATGGCGACGCCATGTTGATTATCTAATCCTATCGCTAAATTATAATTTAAAATCCCGATGAAAATCGGGATTTTTTTGATTTCAAGCCTTTGATTTCCAAATGTGAAAATAAAAATTTACCTTAGACACTGATTTGCCAAAACGACTCCTTCGATGACTGGAAAAATTACTTTTTTCTTTTCTTTTCTATTCTTTTCCATTCTGGGTTTCGCTCAGGAATATGGGGAAGACTATCCTACCAGTTGGGGGATAGATCTTCAATATACACCGCAAATTGTTCCTCTAAGTCCAATAGATTTTACATTTATTATTCAGGAAGATAAGATCAACGATCAGGATAAAAGTCAGCCGTGGCGTTATGGGATCGAAAGGCCATTATCCATTAATTTGGATGAACACGGAGTTTGGAATGCACTTGAAGACGGAGGTAAAATTTGGCAGGTAGCAATAACTTCACCAGATGCACTTAATATTAGCGTTAATTTTGATGATTTCTTTTTGCCTGCGGGTTCCAAATTACAGCTCTTCAACGGTGATCATAGCGATATGACAAACACGTTCACCAGTTTGCAAAATCAACCAAGCGACCATCTCGGCACTTGGTTTGTAGAAGGCGATACCGTATGGATTGAATATTACCAACCGGCAAATATCAATGGAACACCCCGATTACATATAGCAAGTATTATCCATGGGTATAGAATGGGCCGAGTTAATAATGCTTTGGAATTAAAACGAGGCTTTAATGATTCCGGCGCTTGCAACTTTGATGTCAATTGTTCTATTGGAGATGATTTTGACTCGAAAAAAGAAGTGCTTAAAAAAGCAGTGGCGATGCTTAATTTAGGAAACGGATACTTATGTTCTGCAACATTGGTGAACAATACCAAGGCAGATAAAACACCTTATTTGCTTACTGCCAATCATTGTCTAGAGTCAAGTGATCCACGTTTATGGTCCATCCGCTTCAATTGGGTGAGCCCCAATCCTGTTTGCGGAACGGGTGAGGATAGTGGCGAGTTGAATACGAATTTCACAATGAGTGGAGTTCAAGCAAGAGCGAATAATTCTCTAACGGACTTTGCCCTCGTTGAATTGAACAACTCAATTCCGGGGTCATGGGATGTTGCTTTTGCTGGATGGGATAATTCGGACATAGCACCTTTATTCGAAGTTGGAATCCATCATCCAAATGGTGATATAATGAAAATATGCCGAGACGATTCCGGCGCCCAGAAAATGAACGCCAACGGTACCGAAGTTTGGCTCATTGGGGGTGGACAACACGGATCTGGAAATGGATGGGAAATTGGAACTACAGAAAGCGGTTCTTCTGGGTCTCCGCTTTTTAATGAAAATGGAAAAATTATCGGCCAACTTTATGCAGGGGAAGCCGCATGTATTGGTTCTGAAAGTAATGGAAACTATGATGTCTATGGACGTTTTGGAGTTTCATGGAATGCTGGTAATTCTCCAAATGAACGCTTAAAAGATTGGTTGGACATGGCGAATACCGGGCAGTCAAATATGGAAACACTTCACAACATATTGAATGTGCCCGATTTTGAACTTACCGGAGAATTAAAAATTTACCCCAATCCAGCATCCACATCAATTACTGTATTGAATAGCAGATATCCACATTTGTCCTATGAATTTTATAACTTGATTGGACAGCGATTGCAAACAGGAAACCTGTCGAATACCATGAATACAATATCTTTGGAAGATCTTTCAGAGGGTGTGTACATGCTTCGGTTGACAGATGATGAAAGCAACGATTCTATGACTCGAAAAATAGTTATAAAGAGGTAATTTTACTTTCTCCTTTCGCATAAAGAACCATTCTTCCAGCAGTTTTTTATTTATTATTTTTTTAAAACAGCTTAAACACCTTCTCCTATGGCAGTTGGATTAAATTGCTGTAATTTTGCAACATGATTTCAGAGAAAAAAGATATAAGAGCACTTTCAAAAGAACAATTGCGAGATTTTTTTGAAGGTATTGGAGATAAATCATTCCGAGGAACGCAGGTTTATGAATGGTTATGGAGTAAGAGTGCCCAGAGTTTTGACGAAATGACAAATCTTTCAAAAGAAACTCGCGCACATTTGAACGAAAACTTTGTTATCAATCACATAAAAGTGGACCATCTTCAGAAAAGTGCTGATGGAACCATTAAAAATGCGGTGAAACTTTTTGACGATTTAATAGTGGAATCTGTATTGATTCCCACTAAAAGTAGAACAACTGCATGTGTTTCGTCTCAAGTGGGCTGTAGTTTGGACTGTGCTTTTTGTGCTACCGCGAAGTTGAAAAGAATGAGAAATTTAAACCCTGATGAGATATACGATCAGGTAGTGGAAATTGATCGAGAAAGTAGATTATATCACAACCGCCCTCTTTCCAATATTGTTTTTATGGGAATGGGCGAACCTCTTATGAATTACAAAAATGTTTTGGAAGCTGTTGAAAAGATCACTTCAGATGAAGGATTGGGAATGTCGCCAAAACGTATAACGGTTTCCACTTCCGGGGTGCCGAAAATGATAAAAAAATTGGCAGATGATGAGGTTAAGTTTCATTTGGCCGTATCGCTTCATTCCGCTATCCAGGAAACAAGAGAGCAGATAATGCCATTTGCGAAAAACTTTACGCTACCAGATCTTCGCGAAGCTTTAGAGTATTGGTATAATAAGACCAATAGGAAAATCACTTACGAATATATTGTTTGGAAAGATATTAACGATAAGCGCGAAGACATTGAAGCCTTGGTCACTTTCTGTAATTATGTGCCATGTAAGGTAAATTTGATAGAGTACAACCCAATAGGCGAGGATAACTTCCAACAGGCTTCTTCAAGTGCCATAGACGCTTATATTAGCGCATTGGAGCGAGCGAGAATTCCTGTAACCGTTCGGAGAAGTAGAGGTAAGGATATAGATGCCGCTTGCGGACAATTGGCGAATAAGCAGTAGATCTATCCTCGACAGGATTTATCAAAAAAATAAATCTATCATTGAGTTTATAATTTTTATCACTTGTTTTTTTTATACATTTTTGAAACATGGGAGATTTATATATTTTATCCAAAACCGTAGTTTCAATGACGCTTGTTATAAATTCCATTCCTCAGTTTTAACTATCTTTGAACCTTTATGAAGATAGTATCCCGCATAAAACTTCCCATTGAATCAGAAATGGAGCTTTTTGAAAAAAAGTTCTCCGCTTCTATGTCTTCCAAAGTCTCTCTTCTCAATAGAATCACGCACTATGTGGTCAACAGAAAAGGGAAACAAATGAGGCCTATGTTTGTTTTTCTAATCGCAAAAATGACGAGCAATGGTGCGGTGAACGAACGCACCTACAGAGGCGCATCCGTAATAGAGCTTATCCATACCGCAACCTTAGTTCACGATGACGTTGTGGACGATAGCGACAGGCGCCGTGGGTTTTTTTCCATCAATGCGCTTTGGAAAAATAAAATTGCTGTCCTGGTTGGAGATTATCTACTTTCAAAGGGGCTGTTGCTTTCAATAGACAACGGAGATTTCGATCTTTTGCGCATAATTTCTGTTGCAGTGCGCGAGATGAGTGAAGGAGAATTGCTTCAGATTGAAAAAGCCAGAAGATTGGATATTACGGAAGAAGTTTATTTTGAAATTATCCGTCAAAAAACCGCAACGCTTATCGCAGCTTGTTGTGCAATGGGGGCTCGATCTGTAATGGCACCCGATGAAGAAGTAGAAAAAATGAGAAAATTCGGAGAGCTTATCGGAACCGCTTTTCAAATTAAAGATGATCTCTTCGATTATGGAAACGAACATATTGGAAAGCCAACTGGAATAGATATTAAGGAACAGAAAATGACTTTGCCTTTGATATATGCGTTAAATCACGCTTCCGAAAAGGATAAAAAGTGGCTTATAAATTCCGTAAAAAACCATAACAAAGATCGAAAACGTGTTAAGGAAGTTATCGATTTCGTAAAAAAGAATGGAGGTTTAGAATACGCGGTACAACGCATGAAGGAATATCAGCAAGAAGCACTGCATTTGTTGAACTCTTATCCCACTACACCCTATAAGGAATCTTTAGAGTTGATGGTCAATTATGTAATCGACAGGAAAAAATAGTAATCCGTTTTTTCGTAAGTTTAACCATCCCGATTACTTTGAATGAACTTCCTGAATCAGAAAGTATCGGCAGAAAACGATAGCTGTCACCAAAATTTAAAAATGAATATTATGAGAAATATTACTTTATATACTTCCTTTCTTTTTTGGATCATTTCTTCAGCAATGCTTCAAGCTCAGGACAGAAAAGTAGAAAGAAATGTTGTTGTTGACGGAACTCAAGTTGAACTTGACCTGAATTTGAAAGAGACAAAACAAACCAACGATAAGGATAGAATAATATATGATTACCGAACACGGATAGGCGTATATATTGCCGGTGGATTGACCGATTTGGTAGGAGGTGAAGATTCTTATGGAAATTCGCCAATTTCGGCACTGAAGTCTACAAGTACCGAGATAGGAATTAATTGGAAAACACGTTTATTCGAAGAATCCAACTTTATGAGAATAAAGTACGGAGTCTCCTTTCAGTGGAACAAAATCGCTCCTCGAGGTAATAAATATCTGGTAGATTCTGATGGACTAAATACATGGGAAGAATTTCCTTTGGAGCTGGATAAAAGTCTTGTTAGGTTTACCAACGTAGTCGTTCCTGTTTATCTGGAATTTGGACCTTCCAAGCAGATTGATGATAATAACTATATCAGTTTTTCCGAATCTAGAATGTTCAAAATTGGCCTTGGAGGTTATGCGGGGATAAATATTGAAAGCATGCAGAAACTGAAATATGAAGAGAACGGAATTAAGGAAAAACATAAAATCAAAAGGAATTATAATACCACAGATTTTGTTTATGGCGTTGGTGCATATATAGGATATGACGTTTTTAGTCTTTTTGCCAAATATGATTTGTCACCTCTATTTGAAAATCAACTTGAAGACAAACACCTTCTTACTTTGGGCCTGCGAATTGATCTGGAATAGGGCTTTCCTGAAATTTGAACATACTAACCTGCAAGTTTTTTTAAAGCTTGCAGGTTTTTTATTTACAGTTTTCAGACTATGCTTTGAAATCCAATCAAGAACTTTTAGGTCTTCAGGCAACTATATCTTAAATATCTGCGTCTATTAAATAGAGACCTTGAACATCGTATCCAATTGTGAAAATCATTTCCTTACATAAAAACTATTCCAAACTGATTGCGAAGGCATCAAAGAACGACCGTAGGGCACAACAGGAATTGTTCATGCTGTTTTCTCCAAAAATGTTGGGAATTTGCAGGCAGTATCTAAAGAGTACCGATTTGGCGGAAGAAGTTATGCTTTTAGGGTTTATGAAGATTTTCTCCAATTTGGAGAACTTTAAAAACGAAGGCAGTTTTGAAGGGTGGATGCGTCGTATTATGGTGAATGAAAGTATTTCTCAGCTTCGGAAAGACAAAAAACTGAATTTCGTTTCAGACTCAGAAATTGAGAATTCCACAGAGCATTCCACAACGATTGAGACTGCTTTGGAAGCAGACGAAATTCAAAAATTGATAGATGGTCTTCCCGATGGCTATAAAACAGTATTCGTGCTTTATGTGGTAGAAGGATATAAGCATAATGAAATCGCCGAATTGCTTCAGATTAGTGAAAATACATCAAAAACCCAGCTATTCAAAGCTCGTAAAATGCTTCAGAATAGAGTTAACAATCAAAATAAAATAAGTTATGGCACCCGTTAATCTTGAAAATAATATCCGCGAAAAGCTGGAGAGTAGGGAGCTAAAACCTTCTTCGGATGCGTGGAAAAAATTGGAAGCCACACTGGATAAAAAGCAGCCAAAATCGAAAAAGATTTTATGGTACTATGTTGCCGCAAGCTTTGTAGGCTTAATGATCCTGAGTTCTATTCTTTTCAATCAAAATAGTTTGGAAGAAAATCGAAATTTTGTGGATTCAGATCAAAAGCAAATCAATATCGAAAATGCTCCTGAGATTTCTTCCGAAGTATCCAATAAAGAAGGAGTAGCAACAGAGGATATTTTCCAAAAAACACCTCTAGAAAATAAAAACACGGACAATAAAATTAATCCTATTCCTCCAAAAAAAGAATCCAGTGTAGATAAACAGATAAGAAGGAGTGAAGTAATAGCGGAGGCATCACCCAACAAAACCGAACCCACAAATAAAGTGGTTTCTTCCAAAGAAGGGGACGAGCTAATAGATAAAAAAGTGCATGAAGTTGCAGCAAGCATAAAATCACTTCAAAATAATAATTCCGAGGTCACGGTTGAAGAAGTGGAAACTTTGTTGAATAATGCTCGTCGGGATATTCAAACCCAAAGAATATTACAAAGTCCTAAAATTGATGCTATGGCACTGCTTGAAGAAGTAGAATGGGAACTCGATAAGAGTTTTCGTGATAAAGTATTTGATGCCCTCGGCGAGGGATTTCAAAAGATTCGCTTTGCAATCTCTGAGCGGAACAATTAAAATAAATCGCTCGTCGGGCGCGCGGACGAGTTGATCTTGTTATCTACGAACATTTATTATTAAAACACAAAAAAAAACATTATGAAAATAATTACTTTCTATACAGCACTAACGCTGTGGGTTTTTGCTGCAATTGGCGCGCACGCTCAAAATGAAGATTCACCCAAATCCCTTGTGGCTTTAACAAACATGAAAGAAGAAGTGGTTCAAGAAGAAAAAAATGCTTTAAAGATTGAAGTAGAAAAAATCCACGAACGTCTTCAAAAAGAAGAAATCACTAAGGAAGAAGCTGAAATCTTAAAGGAGAAAGCCGCCCAGAAACATGCCCTCAATATTGAAAACCGAATAGCTATAATTGATAATAGAATTGCACTTATTGAACGGAACGGTGAAGAAAAATCACAGGATGATGGGTCATATATAGCCGTGAATTTTGGGAATAAAGACAGCAAAAACGAAAGGGTCTTTGGAATATCCATCAAAGAGAAAAATCAAAAAGTAGTTTATGATAAAAGAACAACCTCAGATGCCATAATTGCTTTCGGTCTAAACAATGTTATCACGGAAGGGGAGTCCTTGGAAGATTCAGATTTTAAAGTTGGCGGAAGCCGATTTTTTGAAATAGGATGGGTTTGGAACACTCGAATTTTGAATGAAAGTAATTTCTTGCGTTTAAAGTATGGCTTATCTTTCCAGTTTAATGGCCTAAAACCAACCGACAATCGCTTTTTTGTTGATACCGGAAATCAAACCGAATTGGAGACATTTCCGTTAAATCTAAAAAAATCCAAATTAAGGATGGATAACCTTGTAATACCTGTGCATATTGAATTTGGTCCTTCCAAGAAGATTGAACATAAAGATTACATCCGGTATTCTACCCGAGAGAACTTTAAATTCGGAATAGGTGGTTATGGCGGAATTAATTTAAACACACGTCAAAAACTAAAATATGAGGAGAATGGCGAAAAACAAAAACAAACTATTAAAGCCAATTACAACACGAATAATTTTGTATATGGTGTGAGTGGGTATATTGGTTGGGGAGCAGGATCTATCTATGCTAAATATGATTTAAATCCCATCTTTAAAAAAAATGAAGTAGCCCAACGAAATATATCGCTCGGTTTACGTCTTGATTTGCATTAGCCCTTATTGTTACATTTTAGATTCTAACCTGCGAGGTTTTCTTAGTCCTTCAAAGCTTTTTTGTGAAGGAGGAAAGCCTCGCAGGTTTCTTTTTTATACCTATTTTTGCAGGCGAAAAGAATCTAGAATCTAAAATCTCGACTCTAAATGTTTTAATCGAATTATCTTTATAAATTGAAGCTTTTTTTCGGTAAAAAAATATTAGTCTTACAAGTTTAGCTCATTTATATTCGTTTTTACAACCCACAACCCGCAACCCACAACCGATAACGCAGAATTCACAACGCACAACCGACAACCGACAACCGACAACCCCAGCCGATCCATGATCTCCAGAACCACCATAGACAATGTTTTTGAAACCGCCCGCGTAGAGGAGGTCATCGGCGATTTTGTCCAGCTCAAAAAATCTGGGAGTAACTTCAAAGGCTTAAGTCCGTTTACCGACGAACGGTCTCCAAGTTTTATGGTTTCACCGGTAAAGCAAATTTGGAAGGATTTTAGTAGTGGAAAGGGTGGAAACGTAGTGTCATTTTTGATGGAACACGAACATTTCACCTATCCTGAAGCCATAAGATATTTGGCCAAAAAATATGGGATCGAAATTGAAGAAACCGAACAGACCAACGAACAGAAAGAACAGGCGGACGAAAAAGAAAGCCTTTACCTAGTAAGCGAGTTTGCAAAAGGATATTTCCATAATACCTTGCTGAAAACTGAAGAAGGTAAAGCGATTGGACTTTCCTATTTCAAGGAGCGTGGTTTTACGGATGAGACCATAAAGAAATTTGAGCTAGGATATTCCACCGATTCTTGGGATGCATTTACTACCCATGCCATCAAAAAAGGATATAAACTTGAGTTTCTCGAAAAGACCGGTTTATCAATCGTAAAAGATGATTCTTCAACTGGCTCAGCAACGAAAATGTTTGATTGGTTTAAGGGAAGGGTAATGTTTCCTATTAGAAGCATGAGCGGTCGAACCCTAGGATTTGGAGGACGAATTCTGACGGCTGATAAAAGAGCCGCGAAATATCTTAACTCACCCGATAGCGATATATACCACAAAGGAAAGGTTCTCTATGGGATTTTCCATGCCAAACAGAGCATCGCGAAAGACGATAATTGTTATTTGGTGGAAGGATATACAGATGTAATTCAAATGCATCAAACGGGAGTTCACAACGTTGTGTCTTCCTCGGGAACAGCATTGACACCTGAACAGATTCGTCTTATCAACAGACTTACTAAAAACATCACTGTTCTATTTGATGGCGACGCGGCTGGGCTTAGAGCTGCTCTCAGAGGAATTGATCTAATTTTAGAGCAAGGGATGAACGTAAAGATTTGCACCTTTCCCGAAGGTGAAGATCCTGACAGTTTTTCACGAAAAAATTCCTTAGAAGACCTTACTGCATATTTGGAAGAGAACTCCAAGGATTTCATAACCTTTAAGGCGTCTTTGCTGGCTTCCGAAGCTAAGAATGATCCTATTAAAAAAGCGGAAACTATCCACGATATGGTGGTTAGTATTTCAAAGATTCCAGATGTTATTAAGCAAGAAGTCTATTTGCGTGAATGTTCGCGTATTATGGATATTTCCGAACAGGTTCTTTTTAATACCTTGGCGCAAACCCTCAAAAAGGATAAAAAAGAAACTGCCAATAAAAGCAAACAGACTGCCGAACCTTTTGAGGTAATTCAGACAGATAAAGAAAAAGTTGCCAAGATTGATGTGCAATTTCAGCTTGAGCAAAAACTGATAGAGCTACTCATTCTTTACGGGAATGTGGAGGAAACCTTTAATGACATGCTTCTTGTTTCAGACCAGAACGAAGATGGGGATCATGCTTTAGATACACAAGAGTGTCGCGTTTTTGAAAAAATTTACTTAGATCTTCAAGTAGACGAGGTGGAATTTACAAATCCCGAATTTCAAAAGTTATATTCCGAGATCATTCATTTATATGCTGAAAATCCTGAGGCGGGAGCGGAAACTTTTGTAAATGAATTGGAGCCTGAAATGGCGAATCTTGTAACGAGTATTCTGATGGAGGAGGAACGTTATGCTCTAAGCGATTGGGAGCGTATGGAGATATATGTGAAGCAAAAAGATGTTACAATTGGTCAAATTGTAAGTGAAACCATTCTTAACCTTAGGCGCTATTTGGTCACAAAAAAAATAAATGAACTTTCTGAAAATATGAAAAACGAAGCGCTTGCAGACGATGAACGAGAGTCTAGCCTTCAAGAAGTAGTTGATTATATAGGTCTAAAAAAGCTGCTCTCTGATAGGTTAAACAGAGTCCTATAGTTAATTATAAGGTAACGCCTTGGAATGGCTGATCAATTCTGCAAGATTCTTGATCTTTAGTTTTTTGAACAGTCTAGATTTGTAAGTGCTCACCGTCTTTTCATTGATTCCCAGTAAAAATGCTATATCCTTGTTCCTATTTCCCGCGGCAAGTAAATCCAATACTTCGATTTCACGAATAGAAAGTTTGCTGTATGGGGCTTCATTAGATTTGTCAATAAGATCTTTAACGGAATGACCAGGCTGTTTGTTTAGGTAAATTCCACCAGCAGCAATGGTTTTTATTGCCTTTAGAAATAATTTTCCCGTTGCAGATTTTGAGATATATCCTTTTGCGCCAGATTGAATACTGCGCACGGCGTATATTCCCTCGGGGTATGAGGAGAAAACAACAATTTTTATTTCAGGATAAGCGTTTGAAATATTCCGAATATTTTGAAGGCCGTTAAATCCAGGCATATCCAATTCCAATATTAAAAGTGCGGGATTCTTCTTTTTTAACTGTAGCAACAACTCAGATCCATCAGAAACTTCTCCCACAACCTTAAATTTATCGGAATCGTGTAAAATTTCCTTAACCCCTCTTCGCGTAATTGGGTGAGGATCTGCTATAATTGTTTTTTTCATGAGGAATTAATTGACTTCAAAACATAGAAAAATTTTATGTGGAAACAAAATATATTAAGATAGAGGCTCAGGGTCTTATGTTTTCTTAAAACCTGAGACTTCTATTTCAATTAATCTGTATGTAAAATAAGTAGCCGTTTATGACTTAGGAGAATTGGTTCCTTTCAAAGCTTCTGGAATTTCACAAATAGGGATGGGTTTTATTTTATGTTGGTTAGCCTTATTTAGGCGTTCATAAATTTGCATAACCAAATGTTGTCTGTCCGTAAATCCTGAGCTGGAGTTTCCTTTTTCTTTCATTTTCATTGCCCATTCCAGTTCGTCATAGCTTGCGCCAAGTTGATCTTCATCGGTTCGACTATCTCCAAAAAGACCATCTGTTGGGGCCGCTTCCAAAATAGATGTTGGCATATTCAAAACCCTTCCTATTTTGTACACTTCGCTCTTCATTAGGTCACCAATTGGACTTAGGTCTACACCTCCATCGCCATATTTTGTAAAAAAGCCTACTCCGAAATCCTCTACTTTATTTCCCGTACCTGCCACTAAATAGCCTTGCAACCCTGCGAAATAATAAAGGGTTGTCATGCGTAATCGGGCACGAGTATTAGCCAATGAAAGGTCCAATGATCTATTTCCCGTTGCATCGGGGAGTTGTATTTTCAACTCATCAAAAACAGAAGTGAGGTCTACTTGAACATTGCTCACATTTGTATGAAGACTCTTTAAAAATTGAATATGTTCCTTGGCGCGAGAAACTTGGTTTTCTTCTTGGTGAATAGGCATTTCAACACATAAAGTATGTAAGCCGGTTTTGGCACACAATGCCGAAACTACAGCAGAATCTATTCCTCCACTAATTCCGAGTACAAAACCATTCATCTTGGCGTTCTCGGCATAAGTTTTAAGCCAATTTACTATATGCTCAACTACTTTTTCGGTTTGCATTCCAGGTGTTTTAATGTTTTATAATAATACCTTTGCATCGCAAAAGTTGTTAAAGATAAAATTAATAAAAAGGATTGGCGTTAACCAATTAGAAGATTTTATAGCTGCTCATGAAATACACCTTACTTTTATTCCTAGGAATTCTATTTTTTTCATGCAACAATTCGAACGAAGTTGAGAAGGAGATTCGAAACATCCCGATGGAGGTTGAAATTGTTCGCTTCGACAAAGATTTTGCACAAGCTACCCCCGCAGATCTTCCAAAGTTAAAGAAAGAATATCCCGAATTTTTTCCAGAGCAATTTCATGATAGTATTTGGATTGAAAAACTGACGGATACCTTACAGATAGAATTGGAAAACGAAGTGATAAAGGCCTTCCCCAAAGATCAGGAGATCGTGGATGTTCTTGTTCCATTGTTTCAGCATATCAAATATTATTTCCCGAAATTTGAAGTGCCAGAAGTTATTACTACTACCTCCGATGTGGATTACCGCAACAAGGTAATTGCGGCCAAAGGCGTATTGGTAATTGGTCTGGATAACTATTTAGGAACAGAACACCGGTTTTATGATGGAATCGAAAGATACATTGCCAAGGAAATGAAACCTGCCAGATTGGGGCCAGATGTGGCGGAAGCTTACGCGCAACAATTTGTAAAACCTCCTCGAAATGCTGCCTTTTTGGACCAAATTATTTACTATGGGAAACAACTTTATCTCAAGGATCTGTGGTTGCCAAAAACTTCCGATGCCGATAAGATTGGATATACTGAAGAAGAATATAAATGGGCAGAAGAAAATGAATTGTATATGTGGCGCTATTTTATTGAAAGTGAAACCCTTTACAGCACCGATCCAAAGTTAGGTGCACGCTTTATTCATCCCGCGCCATTTTCGAAGTTTTACCTTGAAATCGATAATGAATCCCCTGGAATGTTGGGCCAATATTTAGGTTGGAAAATAGTGAGGGCCTATATGGAAAATAATTCCGTAGAAATCCAAAGATTGATGATTACGGATGCTGATGAAATATTTAAAAATTCGAAATACAAACCAAAAAAATAATGACGAAAATACATAACTCCGAAATAAAACTTAACGTTGCCCTTGATGAAAATAAAGTGCCAGATTCGATAAGATGGACGGCAGAGGACGGTGGCGTTACAAATGAAGAAACTAAAGCTGTGATGCTTTCAGTGTGGGACCACAAAAACAAGGAGTCGCTACGAATAGATCTCTGGACCAAGGATATGCCATTGGATGAGATGAAGATTTTCTTTCATCAAACCCTGACCGCTATGGCCGATACTTTTCAGCGTGCCACGGATGATACTAAAATGAGCGATACTATGCGCGATTTTTGTGATTATTTCGCAGAAAAGTTAGATTTGAAACAGAAGTAAAAAATGCTCTAAGACAGGAAGCAAGGCTACTATTTTCACACTTTAAACCTCATGGAATTGTATCGATGGGGTTTATTGCGTTTAATGAAAGTGGGATGAAGGTAGAGTGCTGTTCAATTCTTCAATATAGTCAAGAACTTCATCTCTTCCGCTGGAATTGCTCGCCGAGGTAATAAAGTATTTAGGCATTTCTTCCCAAGTTTCCAGCATCTTTTCGGTATATGCTTTAATATTTCTTTCCAATGCCATAGGCTTTAACTTATCTGCCTTGGTGAAAATAATATGAAATGGAATGCCATTATTTCCCATCCATTCCATAAACTCCATGTCTATGGGTTGAGGTTCGTGGCGACAATCTACCAAAACAAAAGCAAGCGCCATTTGTTCCCTCTTTTCAAAATAATCGGTAATGAATTTTTGAAAAGTTTTCTTGGTGCTTTTTGAAACCCTAGCATAACCATATCCTGGTAAATCCACTAAATACCATTCTTTGTTGATGAGGAAGTGATTGATGAGTTGGGTTTTCCCAGGTCTGCCTGAAGTTTTTGCCAAGCCTTTTCGCTGCATCAGCATATTGATGAGCGAAGATTTTCCCACATTGCTTCGTCCGATAAAGGCGTATTCCGTCAAACGATCTTTAGGACACTTATCCACATCGCTGTTACTTCTCACAAATTCAGCCGACTTTATCTGCATTTCTTTTTTTAATGAATTAAGAAGTTGGAATAGAAACTTCCAACTTAAAGCTTGAACACGTTAAAACTTTCGTTTAACCAGCCAAGAATAGAGTATATCATTGAACTTATCTGGATGTTCCATCATAGCGGCATGACCACACTTATCGATCCAGAAAAGCTCCGAATCAGGAAGAAGTAGATTAAATTCTTCGGCCACATGTGGCGGAGTCACTTCGTCGTTTCTTCCCCAGATTATACAGGTAGGCGTATGCATCTTCGGTAAATCCTTGGCCATATTATGACGAATGGCACTTTTGGCAATGGCAAGAGTTCTAATTAATTTTGTACGATCATTAACGGTTGCAAAAACATCATCTACAATCTCTTTGGTCGCAATGGCAGGATCATAGAAAACATCTTCGGCTTTCTTTTGGATGTAATCATAATCGCCACGTTTGGGATAGCTTTCTCCCATAGCGCTTTCATATAAGCCAGAACTTCCAGTAATAATTAATGCCTTGATCTTTTCAGGATACATTTTGGTGCAAAGCAATCCAATGTGACCTCCTAGGGAATTTCCCAGTAAAATAACTTCGTCATATCCTAAATGATCGATAAACTGTGAAACGTATTTGGCAAAGTTCTTTACGTTGGTTTTCAGCAAGGACATTTTATAAATGGGAAGCTCAGGAATTAACACTTTATAGCCTTTCTTCGGAAAGAATTCAGCCACCCCATCAAAATTACTCAATCCGCCCATAAGCCCATGAAGAATAATGATTGGGGTTCCTTCTCCTATTTCTAAATATGAAAATTTCCCTTCTTTCTTGATGTTTTCTGACATAGATGGTTGGTACCCGTTTAGAAAAACAAAAGTAAACAAAATTAATTCATAAGATATATATAATAATTGGCATTGTTACTCCCAATACATAATTCCGAAGTGGTTTGAAGTGGTAAAACTTATCAACAAAGTGGTATATAGTGGGAAAAAGTGGTAAAAGTTATATATATTTGAATCTATTAAAATCTAACGGTAGATTCTCGCAATGCTCAATCTCATAGGCACATACGAATGTAAGGCGGACGTAAAAGGTCGCGTTATGGTGCCTGCTGCTCTAAAAAAACAGCTGACGCCGGTTATGGCGGAGGGTTTTGTGGTAAAGCGTTCCGTTTTTCAGCCTTGTTTGGAAATGTATCCCATGAAAGAGTGGGATGCTTTGATGAAAAAGATGAGTGAGTTAAATCGTTTTGACCGTAAAAACGATGCTTTTATCAGAAGATTTACCGCAGGAGTTAAGGTTGTGGAGCTAGATGCCACAGGGCGTTTGCTTATTCCAAAAGATTTATTGGCGTATGCAGATATTAACAAAGAGTTGGTTATTTCTTCAGCCATAAACATTGTGGAGATCTGGGATAAGGATAAATATGAACAGGCTATTGATGATGCCGCAGATGATTTTGCCGATTTGGCTGAAGAAGTAATGGGAAATAGAAATGATGACAGAATATCATAATCCAGTTTTGCTTAAAGAAGCGGTTGATGGCCTGAATATCAAGCCTGATGGCGTGTATGTGGACGTCACTTTTGGAGGTGGTGGACATTCACGCGAAATTTTGAGCAGATTGGGCCCTAACGGAAAACTTTATGCTTTTGACCAAGATAAGGATGCCTTGCGGAACAAAATTGACGACCCGCGCTTTGTTCTTATCAATCAGAATTTCAAATTGCTGAAGAAGTTTTTGCGCTTTTATGGCCATAAAACAGTTGATGGTATTCTTGGGGATTTTGGAGTTTCCTCGCATCAATTCGATGTTGCAGAGCGTGGTTTCTCAACGAGGTTTGAGGCAGATCTAGATATGAGAATGGACAGAGGAAATAATTTTTCTGCATATACCGTCATTAATAAATATGAAGAAACGCAGTTGAAAAATGTGCTTTCTTCCTATGGTGAGCTTCGAAATGCAGCCGCCATGGCAAAAGTTATTGTTGACGCGAGAGAGGAAAATAAAATTAAGACCTCTACTCAATTAAAAGAAGTCTTGCAGAGATTTTTGCCAGGGCACAAAGAGAATAAAATTCTAGCGCAGATCTATCAGGCAATCCGAATTGAAGTAAATCAAGAGCTGGAGGCGTTAAAGGAATTTTTAATGCAAACTAACGAAGTTCTGGAATCTGGAGGACGGATAAGTTTGATCAGTTATCATTCTTTGGAAGATAGATTGGTCAAAAGATTTATTAGAAATGGAATGTTCGAGGGTGAGCCGGAAAAAGATGTTTTCGGAAAAGTAGAAGTGCCTTTTAAAGCTGTAGGGAAATTCATAATCCCTTCCAAAGAAGAAATTAAAGAAAATAATCGAGCAAGAAGCGCAAAGCTCCGAATTGCCGAAAAAATATAAGCATACAATTGAAAGAAGGATTTTATAATATAATCAAAGGAAAGTTTTTGGTAAGTGAAGATTCGCTTAAAAATTGGCGATTGATCATTTTCCTTTCTCTCTTGGCTCTCGTTATGATCTCCAGTTCTCATAGTGCAGATAAAAAAGTGCATAAAATCTCAAAACTTAATGCACAAGTAAAGGAATTGAAAAGTGAATATGTAGATGTTAGGATGGGATTGATGCAGTCTAAAATGGAAAGTAGGATTATTGCGTCCATGGAGGATAAGGGTCTTCAGCCTTCTTCGACTCCTCCAAAAAGGATTAGAATAAAAAGTAAAGACAGCCAAGACACGAACAAGGAAATAACTAAAGAATAAGATTTAAACCGCCCAAAAAGGACACAGAACAAAAGATAATTAATATGGCATTCGAGGAGAAAAATATAATGAACAGATTTTACATCATAGCTGGATGTATGTTCATTTTCGCCTTAGCTATAGGTATTAAATTGTTTAATCTTCAGTTCGTGGAAGGAGATAAGTATAGGGAGCTGGCAGAAAAAACTACTGTAAAAAATTTCGAAATTCCAGCTAATCGCGGAAATGTATATGCTGATGATGGTAGTCTTTTGGCCACATCCGTACCAAAATATGATATTCGTTTCGATGCCCTCACAGTTTCTGATGAAGATTTCAAGGAAAATCTAGTGCCACTTTCTCAAGGGTTGAGCAAAATGTTTGGTAAGCCAGTTTCGCACTATCAAAATATGTTCAGAAAAGCAAGGGCAGATAAAAACCGATATCTCTTGATTGTCAAAAATCTTGGATATACGGATTACATTAAAGTAAAGAATCTTCCACTTTTTAATAAAGGTCCTTATAAAGGAGGTATTATTGTAGAGCAGCGCACGGTAAGAGAACATCCTATAGGTAAAATTGCTCAGCGTACAGTAGGCGATGCCGCTTTTGATAAACCGGGCCATTACACTATCGGATTAGAAGGTGCTTTTAATGAGCTTTTGACAGGAAAGGATGGGCATAGATTAAAGCAAAAAATTGCTGCGGGCCAATGGAAGCCGGTCTATGACGAAAATGAAATTGAACCTCAAGATGGGTTCGACCTGGTTTCTACAATTAACGTCAACATTCAGGATATAGCCCATCACGCACTTTTAAAGCAGTTAGAGTATTACGAAGCAGAACATGGTTCTGTTATAGTTATGGAAGTGGCAACTGGCGAAATAAAAGCCATATCAAATTTGGGAAGAACCTCGAGCGGCACCTATTATGAGAAATTGAATTACGCCGTGGGAGAATCTCACGAACCTGGTTCCACCTTTAAAGTAATGGCGCTAATGGTGGCTTTGGAAGATAAAGTAATTGACACGAGTACAGTTATTGATACTGGCAATGGTGTGAAAAAATTCTACGGAAGGAATATATCAGATTCCCGTCGTGGCGGATACGGACCCATCTCGGCTGCAAGGATTCTGGAAGTTTCTTCGAACATTGGAATTGCTACCATAATCGATGATAATTATGCGAAAAATCCAAATAAGTTTATAGACAAGCTAAAGAGTTGGCATTTAGATCAAAAAACAGGAGTATCTATTAAAGGTGAAGGTCAGCCTGAAATTCCACAGCCTGGAGATAAAAAGTGGAGCAAGAATGCATTGCCATCCATTGCTTATGGGTATAATATGGAGATTACTCCACTTCAAACCTTGACTTTCTATAATGCCGTTGCCAATAAAGGGGTAATGGTAAAACCTCGATTTATTAAAGAGGTGAGGGCTTGGAACAAAAAAGTGGAAAGTTATGATACACAAATTATCAACCCTAAAATCTGTTCAGATCAAACTTTAGCAGAAATCACAGAAATCTTAAAAAATACGGTTAAGCGTGGAACGGGACGTTCGTTATATTCTCCAGATTTCTCAATGGCCGGAAAAACAGGAACGGCCCGTACAGAATATTGGATGCCGGACTGGCAGTCCAATCGCCGATACATTTCATCATTCGCAGGATTTTTCCCAGCTGAAAATGCCAAGTATTCCTGTATAGTGGTCATCCATAAGCCGAGTACTAAAAAAGGAGTTTATGGTGCGGATGTGTCCGGTCCTGTTTTTAAAAGAATTGCTCAAAAAATATATACCGACTCCGCCATTATTGAAGAGGTGGAAGGGGTGGATGAATTACATCCGAAACTGGTAGATGATTACGAAAAATATTATGCAAACCTTCAAAAAACTAGCGGCACTATCCCCAATGTGAAAGGAATGGCGGGTATGGATGCCGTGTCGCTTTTGGAAAACATGGGCCTAAAGGTTAGGGTCGTGGGTAATGGAACGGTCACTGACCAATCGCTTAAATCTGGTGAAACCTTGAAAAAGGGCCAACAAATAACTTTAAATCTGTCGTGATATTATTAAAGGACATACTATATAAAGTAACCCTAGAGAAAGTAGTGGGCAACACATCCGTGGCCATTAATAACCTAGATTTCGATTCACGAAATATCTCCTTGAACGATGTTTTTGTGGCGATACGAGGAGCTGTTTCAGATGGACATAACTTTATCAAGAAAGCCGAGGATCAAGGCGCATTGGCCATTATTTGCGAAACCCTTCCCGAAAAAATGATTAATGGGATTACATATGTTCAGGTTGCAGATTCGCATCAGGCCTTAGCACTTATGGCCGCTAATTACTTTGGAAATCCTTCTGAAGAATTAAAACTTATCGGAGTAACTGGCACTAATGGAAAAACCACTATCTCCTCATTGCTCCATCAATTATTTAAGAAAGCAGGTTACGAATGTGGTTTGCTTTCTACCGTAAAAATACTCGTGGGAAGCGAAGAATTTAAAACGTCGCTGACTACCCCAGATTCCATTACTATCAATAGGTATTTACGCCAAATGGCAGACGCCGGCTCGGAGTTTTGCTTTATGGAAGTGAGTTCGCACGGAATTCATCAAAAAAGAACGGAAGGACTTCGTTTTGCAGGTGGAATTTTCACCAACCTTTCACATGATCACCTAGATTATCATAAGGATTTTGCAGAATATCGAAATGTAAAGAAATTGTTTTTTGATCATCTGCCGAAAGATGCATTTGCATTGATAAACGCAGACGATAAAAACGGATCTGTGATGATCCAAAATACAAGAGCACAGAAATACACCTATGCCCTAAAAACTGTTGCAGATTTTAAGGCCCAAGTATTGGAAAGCCAGTTCAACGGACAGTTGTTGAAAATCAATTCTCAAGAAGTTTGGGTGAGGTTGATCGGTGGTTTCAATGCATATAATCTGCTAGCAATTTATGGGACGGCACATCTTTTAGGTTTAGAGGATATAGACATTCTTCAGATCATGAGCACTTTGGAAAGTGTGGACGGAAGGTTTCAATATTTGATTTCCGAGAAAAAAATTACCGCTATTGTAGATTATGCCCATACTCCAGACGCATTAAAAAATGTGCTTGAAACGATAAACAGTATTCGAACAGGAAATGAAAATGTAATTACGGTTGTGGGATGCGGCGGAGATAGAGATGTTACCAAAAGGCCCGTAATGGCTAAGATTGCATCTACATTGAGCGGGAAAGTAATTCTAACTAGCGATAATCCTCGAACGGAAAATCCAGAATCCATTATTGAACAAATGGAGGCGGGAGTGCCAGCTGAACATTATAAAAAATCATTGTCGATTACAAATAGAAAAGAAGCCATTAAGGCTGCCTGCCAAATGGCGGAAGAAAATGACATTATTTTGATTGCCGGAAAAGGTCATGAAACCTATCAGGAAATCAATGGAGAGCGATTTGATTTTGATGATTTCAAAATTGTAAAAGAATTATTATCAACCCTGAACAAATAGAAAATGCTTTATTATCTTTTCGACTATTTGAACCAAAATTATGCTGTGCCAGGCGCAGGGTTGTTCACGTTTATTACATTCCGTGCTTCGTTGGCCATAATTCTTTCCTTGTTTATAGCAACCGTATACGGTAAAAAAATTATCGCATTTCTTCGAAAGAAACAAATAGGCGAATCCATCCGTGATCTAGGATTGGAAGGGCAAGACGAAAAAGCGGGTACTCCTACCATGGGTGGAATTATTATAATTCTTGCCACCCTTATTCCCGTACTTCTTTTCGCCAGACTGGATAATATTTATGTATTCCTTCTTATTGTTACAACACTTTGGATGGGAACCATTGGCTTTATTGATGATTACATTAAAAAATTTAAAAATGATAAAGAGGGCCTTCCCGGAAGGTTTAAAGTTGTTGGTCAAATTGGATTAGGCCTTTTCGTTGGCATCATCATGTATTTTCATCCAGATGTTGTGGTACAACGTACGGTGGAAAAACCTACCGCACAAATGGAAGTGATTTCCAAAACATCTGACACTTCGTACTATGTGAAAGACAGCAATATGCTCACCACAATCCCCTTTGTGAAAAAGAACGAATTTGATTATTCCACGCTAATCAGTTGGATGGGAGGGAGCTATAAAGATTACGTTTGGATTATTTTTATTCCTATAGTAATCTTCATTATAACAGCTGTCTCCAACGGTGCTAACTTAAGTGATGGTATTGACGGTTTGGCAGCGGGATCTTCAGCCATTATTGCGGTCACTCTGGCACTCTTTGCCTGGGTTTCGGGCAACGTGATATTTTCAGATTATCTCAACATCATGTATATCCCGAACACGGGCGAGATGACCATTTTTATCACCGCCTTTGTAGGTGCATTGATTGGATTTTTATGGTACAATGCCTATCCCGCACAGGTTTTTATGGGTGATACAGGAAGTCTGACCATTGGTGGGATTATAGCGGTAATAGCTATAGCTGTAAGAAAAGAACTTTTGATTCCGATTTTATGTGGAGTTTTTCTTTTGGAAAATCTTTCGGTGGTATTGCAAGTGGGTTGGTTTAAATATACCAAGAAGAAATACGGTGAAGGAAGACGAATTTTTAGAATGTCGCCTTTGCACCATCATTATCAGATTAAAGGTTTTCACGAAAGTAAAATTGTAACCCGTTTCTGGATTGTCGGGATTTTCTTGGCAATTCTAACAATTGTAACCTTGAAAATTAGATAGAATACGAGATGGGAATCGATGTTTAATAGTTTATGAGGGTTGAATTATGACTAGAATATGAAGGAAGAAATCATAAATCGAAAATTGAAAATCGGGATTCTCGGTGCCGGTGAAAGCGGAGTAGGCACGGCCATTTTGGCGAAACAGAAGGAGTTTGAAGTGTTTGTGTCAGACTTCGGAAAAATAAAAGTGAAGTACAAACAAGTTCTTATAGATAATGAGATTGAATGGGAAGAAGGTGGTCATTCTGAAGAGAAGCTTCTTTCGGTAGATTTGGTGATGAAAAGTCCGGGCATTCCAGAAAATGCTTCAATTGTAAATAAGTTGAAGAAAAACGGAATTATGGTTATTTCAGAAATCGAATTTGCCGCAAAATTCACAAATGCCATAATCGTAGGGATTACTGGAAGCAATGGGAAAACCACCACTGCCAGTCTCACCTACGAATTGCTAAAGCATGGAGGAATGAACGTTGCCCTTGGGGGGAACATTGGTAAGAGCTTTGCGCAATTGGTTGCAGATTCTGCTGCGGAAGGAAAGCGATACAAACATTTCGTTTTGGAGCTTAGTAGTTTTCAATTGGATGGCATCGAGGAATTTTCCCCACATATTGCCATAATGACCAATCTAAGTCCGGATCATTTGGATAGATACGATTACAAATATGAAAACTATATCGCTTCAAAATTCCGAATAGTGATGAATCAAACAGAAGAGGATTACTTCATCTATAATGCGGATGATGAAGAAATAAATAAGTGGCTTTTAGAAAACCCAATCAAATCGAAATTACTTCCTTTTTCAACCAAAAAAGAATTGAAAGAAGGAGCATTTAGAAAAAACAACGAAATAATAATAATTATAGATAACGATCAATTTACTATGCCAATCGCAACAATAGGAATACAAGGAGAGCACAACCTAAAGAATGCAATGGCAGCTTCTGCGGCCGCCAAATTATTGAAGATAAGAAAGCAGACCATCCGTGAAAGCATGCAAGGTTTTCAAGGGGTGGAGCACAGATTAGAAAAAGTGCTTAAAATTCATAACGTTGAATATGTAAACGATTCCAAGGCCACCAATGTCAATGCTACTTATTTTGCACTTGACAGTATGGAGAACCAAACAATCTGGATTGTTGGAGGTGTGGATAAAGGAAATGACTACAGTGAGCTTTTGCCATTGGTAAATGAAAAGGTTAAGGCAATAATCTGTCTCGGCGTGGACAATGAAAAAATTAAGAATGCCTTCGGAAATGTGATTGACACCATTTTTGAAACTACCTCGATGGCTTCAGCAGTTCAAATGGCATATAAAATTGCAGAACGAAATAATACCGTGCTATTGTCACCTGCTTGCGCCAGTTTCGACCTCTTCGAAAACTATGAAGATAGAGGAAGACAATTTAAGGATGCGGTGAGAAGACTTTAATTAGATAAACATTAGATAGAGGCGTGCAAACATAGAATAAGTGAAAAATATTTTTCAATACATACAAGGAGATAAAGGGATTTGGGGAATAGTTGCCGTATTGGCAATATTCTCATTCCTGCCGGTATACAGTGCAAGTAGTAATTTGGCGTATCTGTATGGCGATGGAAGTACTTTGCCTTATCTACTTAAACATGCAGCGCATCTCGTTCTTGGGTTTGTTATTTTGTACGGGGTTCATAAAATTCCTCATCACTATTTTCGAGGACTTTCCATAATCGCCTTGCCTGTAGTCTTCTTGCTTTTGATTATTACCATGGCTGAAGGAACCACTATTGGTGGAGCCAACGCTAGTAGATGGATACGAATTCCTTTTGTAGGTATCACTTTCCAAACATCAACCTTAGCAGGAGTGGTTCTTATGACCTTTGTTGCCAGGTATTTATCACGTATCAGGGATAAAGAAATAACTTTTAAAGAGTCGTTATTATTTCTATGGGCGCCCGTATTTACTTTGTTGGCGTTAATTCTACCGGCGAACTTTTCAACCACTGCTATTTTCTTTTCAATGATAGTAATGCTGGTTTTTGTGGGAGGTTATCCATTGAAGTATTTGGGAATCATTTTGGGGGCAGGACTTGTATTTCTCACCATTTTCGTGTTAACAGCAAAGGCGTTTCCCGATATATTTCCAAACCGTGTTGATACATGGATAAACCGGGTAGAAAATTTTGCTGATAAGCAAGATACAGAAGCAGATTATCAAATTGAAAAAGCAAAGATTGCCATCGTAACAGGTGGAATAGCAGGATTGGGGCCTGGTAAAAGTGTTCAAAAAAACTTTTTGCCGCAGTCTTCTTCAGACTTTATTTACGCCATAATCGTTGAAGAATTTGGACTGATGGGAGGAATAGGTCTAATGTTGGTTTATTTGTTTCTGCTCTTCAGAATAGTGGTTATTGCGCACAAAGCACCCTCAATTTTTGGAAAATTATTGGTTATTGGTGTTGGAATTCCAATTGTATTTAGGGCATTGATCAATATGGCCGTGGCGGTAGAATTATTTCCGGTAACGGGACAAAACCTGCCTTTGGTCAGTAGTGGAGGAACTTCTATCTGGATGACGTGTTTGGCATTGGGAATGGTTCTAAGTGTGAGCGCGAAAAGAGAAGTAGTGCCCAAAGAGGAAGCGGAAGAAAATCCACTGGACATCTTAAGTGAAGCAATTTAAAAGTTAATGAGGGTGTGAGAACATCGATTAAATTAAAATTAAAATATTTTGAAACTAAAATTCATCATTAGCGGAGGCGGAACTGGCGGACATATTTATCCGGCCATAGCCATTGCAAATGAGTTAAAGGCTCGTTTCGCTGATGCAGAATTTTTATTTGTAGGTGCCGAAGATAGAATGGAGATGGAAAAGGTGCCGCAAGCAGGTTATAAAATAAAAGGACTTTGGATATCAGGGATTCAAAGAAGTCTATCATTGCAAAATCTCGCTTTTCCACTAAAATTGATTTCGAGCTTGACGAAATCACGCCAAATTTTAAAGGAATTTCAGCCACATGTTGCAATAGGAACTGGAGGGTACGCAAGTGCGCCCCTATTAAAAATGGCTTCACAGAAAAAAATACCGTGTCTAATTCAAGAGCAGAATAGTCATGCCGGAATTACCAACAAATGGTTGGCTTCAAAAGTTCAGAAAATATGTGTTGCCTATGAAGGAATGGATAAATTCTTTCCTTCCGAAAAAATAGTAGTTACGGGAAATCCAGTGCGTCAAGACTTGCTGGATATTTCATTAAAAAGAGAAGAGGGAAAAGAATTTTTCAATCTTGATAAAAATAAGAGAACATTACTCATTTTAGGAGGAAGTCTCGGAGCCAGAAGAATTAACGAATTGATTGATAGATCACTTCCTTTTTTTAATCAAAATGATTTGCAACTAATCTGGCAATGTGGAAAATATTATGAGGAAACTTATATAAACAAACAAAATCAAGAGGTAAAAGTGCACGCTTTCCTGAATAGAATGGATTTGGCCTATGCCGCGGCAGATTTTATTATTTCCAGAGCCGGGGCACTTTCTGTTTCGGAATTATGTCTGGTGGGGAAGCCGGTAATTTTTATTCCTTCCCCCAATGTGGCGGAGGATCATCAAAATAAAAATGCTCTATCGCTTTCCCAGAAAAATGCGGCAATTGTAATTCCTGAAAGTAATTTGGATTCTGTATTTGAAAATAAGTTTTCAGAGCTGATCTCTTCCGAGGAAATGCAGATTGAACTTTCAAAAAATATAAAATCACTGGCACGGCCCAATGCCACCAAAGATATAGTGAATGAAATTGAAAAATTATTGACCCTGAAATTATAGTAAAGATTGGATGAATGAATAGAACAAATTCATTTATCAACTAAAAAATATTAAACTTTGAAGAACCCTAATAACATATCAACCTTTTACTTTGTCGGCATCGGCGGCATTGGGATGAGTGCGCTCGCCCGATATTTTAAGATGCAAGGGAAGTCTGTGTTTGGTTACGACAAAACTTCAACAGAACTAACGGATGAATTGGTTGCTGAGGGAATGCCCATTTCCTTTATCGATGATGTTTCTGAAATTCCGAAAGAGGTCATGAGAAAGGATGATGTTATGGTGGTCTTTACACCTGCGGTTTCAAAACAAAATAAAATTCTGGAATATTTGTTTTTTGAAGAATTTCTAATCGTGAAGCGTGCTGCACTTTTAGGCGAAATTTCAAAAAACACCTTATGTCTCGCGGTCGCTGGAACCCATGGAAAGACGACAACTTCGGCAATTTTAGGTCATCTTTTGGCGGAATGTGACATGCCCATAACGGCATTTTTGGGTGGAATTGCAGAAAATTATAATTCCAATTTTATTTTTAAAGGACATGAAATAACTGTAGTTGAAGCGGACGAATTTGATCGTTCTTTTCTCCAATTAAGACCAGATATTGCCTGCGTTACTTCAATGGATGCGGACCATTTGGATATTTATGGCGATGCCGTGGAAATAGAATTGGCGTTTAGAAGTTTCGCCAAGTTGGTCCAAAACGAAAACAATTTATTTATTAAACACGATCTTCCCATGGATGGGATGACCGTAGGTGTCGAAAAAACGGCGGACTATCAAGCCACGAATGTAAGAATAGAGAACGGAGTTTATGTTTTTGATTTAATGACTCCGAATGAAAATTTTAAGGGATTGACGTTTAGTCTTCCCGGGCGCCATAACCTTACCAATGCTATAATGGCATGGGGAATGGCTATGCTTGCTGGAGCTCCAACAGATAAATTGGCACATGCTCTATCCACCTTTAAAGGGGTGAAAAGGCGTTTTACCTATAAAATTAAAACAGAATCCTTGGTTTTGATTGATGATTATGCCCATCATCCCACAGAAATAGATGCATTATTTCAGGCGGTAGAAGAAATGTATCCAAATGATCGCAAGCAAATTGTATTTCAACCGCATCTGTTTAGTAGAACACTAGATTTTGGAGCTGAATTCGCAAAAAGTCTATCAAAGTTTGATGAAGTGGTCCTTTTGGATATTTATCCAGCACGAGAAGAACCCATTGAAGGCGTAACCTCAAAATGGTTATTGGACCAAATAACATCCGAGAAGAGAAGATTGGTATTTAAATCTGCACTACCAGAAGTATTGTTGGAGTCCAATTGCCGCATAAAGCTATTGGTAGGAGCAGGAGATATTGGAGCCGAAGTGAATAAAATAACTGAAAAGCTAAGAAATGAAAAGAGGTCTTGAGTTATTGAAATTTCTTCTTTTGCTCGCAGTTATAGTATTTCTATATAGCTTCGGGAAAAAGCGAAATGATACTAGAAAATTGTCGAAAATCGATATTGAATTTATCGATGGAAACAGTCCATTTATCACCTATAATACCGTTAATAAGTTGTTGATACAAAGTGAAGAGGAGTTAAAGGATATAGGCAAAGAAACTTTAGATTTGGTTGGTATGGAACGTCGCCTTAATGACAATCCAATGGTTCGCAATGCGCAGGTATATGTTACTATAGATGGAACCTTGGGCGCAAAGATTGAGCAGCGAGATCCAATTGCCAGAGTTTTGACGAAAGATGGCTCTAGCTATTATCTTGATGCCGACGGAAAGAATATGCCCCTTTCCACTGTTTATTCCGCACGAGTCCCCATAGTGACAGGAATCTCAGAAACCGAATTTGAAGAATTGACAACGTTGCTGCTCAAAATTCGCAGAGACGAGTTTATGCACCATTCCATAGTGGGATTGGACGTAAATAGAAATGGGGAAATTGATATGGAGCTAAGAAAAAGTACTGTTAGGATTCACTTTGGAAAGCCCGAATTCATAGAGAAGAAGTTTCAAAATTTTAAAGCATTTTATAAAAAAACAATACAGGATAGTACCTTTTTTGGGTATGATAAGGTGAACTTGAAATTTGAAAGTCAGGTAATTGCCACAAAAATTTAAGACCATGGAAAACGATAATATTGCTGTAGGATTGGATATTGGGACGACCAAAATCGTCGCAATGATCGGTCGGAAGAACGATTATGGCAAAATGGAGGTGCTTGGAATCGGAAAAGCCAAAAGTTTGGGTGTTCATCGTGGCGTTGTGAACAATATTACACAGACCATACAATCCATTCAACAAGCGGTTCAGGATGCCGAAACTTCCTCAGGGATGAGTATAAAAGAAGTCGTTGTAGGCATCGCAGGACAACATATCCGAAGCCTTCAGCACAGTGATTATATAACCCGAGCAGATGGGGAGGAAGTTATAAAAGAAGAAGACATTGATAGATTGTGCAATCAAGTCCATAAGTTGGTAATGCTTCCTGGAGAAGAGATATTGCACGTTTTACCACAAGACTATAAGGTTGATGGACAAGCCGAAATTAAGGAACCTATTGGAATGTATGGCGCCCGCTTAGAAGCTAATTTTCATGTGGTGATTGGCCAAGTAGCATCTATTCGTAATGTGGGTAGATGTATCAAAAGTGCTGGACTTGAGCTTTCAGCTATTACTTTAGAACCTTTAGCATCGGCAAAAGCTGTTTTGAGCCAAGAGGAAAAAGAAGCTGGAGTGGCGTTGATTGATATAGGAGGTGGTACTACAGATTTGGCCATTTTTAAAGATGGTATCATTCGCCATACGGCTGTGATTCCCTTTGGAGGAAATGTAATTACAGATGATATCAAGGAAGGATGTTCCATCATCGAAAAGCAAGCCGAATTATTAAAAATAAAATTCGGATCCGCTTGGCCGGGAGAAAATAAAGACAACGAGATTGTCTCCATTCCGGGGCTTAGAGGAAGAGAACCCAAAGAAATCAGCTTAAAGAATTTGTCCAAAATAATCCATGCAAGAGTGATAGAAATCATTGAGCAGGCTTATATGGAAATTAAAAATTATGGCCATGAAGAACAAAAGAAGAAGCTTATCGCGGGTATTGTTCTTACGGGCGGCGGTGCGCAGTTACAGCACATCAAACAATTGGTAGAATACATTACAGGCATGGATACCAGAATAGGATATCCAAACGAACATCTCGCCGGCGATAGCGATCCAGAGACAACTAGCCCACAGTATGCCACGGCAGTTGGTCTTGTGCTAAACAGCTTGGAAGCAAAAGAGAAATCTTCACTCCTCAAACGCTTTCCGCATTTAACCTCGGATGAACCAAAGAAAATAGAATCCGCGCAGCAGACAGAGCCAGAAATTGAGGCGCAGGATGAAGAAGATCAGCCTGAGAGAAAACCCAGAGAACGAAAGAAGTTCTTTGATAAATGGGCAGAGAAGTTCAAAGAGTTTTTGGACAATGCCGAATAACTTAGAGTAAACACACAAGAAATTGCAAAAAGAAAATAAAATTAAAATAATAAAGATATGAGCAGTACAACAGAATTTGACAATATTTCCTTCGATCTGCCCAAGAATCAATCCAACGTCATTAAGGTTATTGGTGTAGGTGGTGGCGGAAGCAATGCTATTAATCACATGTTTCAACAGGGTATAAAGGGCGTTGACTTTGTAATCTGTAATACCGATTCGCAAGCTCTGGAAAACAGCTCCGTTCCCAATAAAATTCAGCTCGGAATTTCCTTGACCGAAGGTTTGGGTGCTGGTGCAAATCCGAAAGTAGGAGAGCAATCTGCAGTTGAAAGTATTGAAGAAATCCGCAGTATGCTCACAACCAATACCAAGATGATTTTTATTACCGCTGGAATGGGTGGTGGTACGGGCACAGGTGCAGCGCCTATTATTGCTAAGATGGCCAAGGATATGGACATTTTAACTGTTGGTATTGTAACGATTCCTTTTCAGTTTGAAGGAAAAACAAGAAACGAACAGGCGCAGATGGGAGTTGAAAAACTTCGACAGAACGTAGATTCTTTGGTGGTAATCAACAATAATAAACTGCGTGAAGTTTATGGAAATCTAGGTTTTAAAGCTGGATTTTCTAAGGCCGATGAAGTTTTAGCAACAGCAGCCCGTGGAATCGCGGAAGTTATTACGCACCACTATACACAGAATATTGACCTTCGAGATGCAAAAACTGTGCTTTCGGATAGCGGTACTGCCATAATGGGAAGCGCTACAGCTTCTGGAGCAAGCCGTGCTAAAGAAGCAATTGGAAGTGCATTGGATTCTCCTCTTTTAAACGATAACAAAATTAGAGGTGCTAAAAACGTCTTGTTGTTAATTGTTTCAGGTACAGAAGAAATTACGATCGACGAGATTGGTGAAATTAGTGACCACATCCAAGAAGAGGCTGGTCATGGTGCAAACATCATCATGGGAGTTGGTGAGGATGAGAGTCTTGAAGGATCTATTGCAATTACTGTAATCGCTACCGGTTTTAATGTGGAGCAGCAAAATGAAATTGTAAATACCGAAACAAAAAAAATTATCCACACACTAGAGGATGAGCAGAAAGCAGAACAAAGTTTAACACCAAAAGCTACTTCAGGTGAAGTAAGATTGCCAGGAACATCTACCGCCGTCACCCCGCAGAACGTTGCACCCGTGGTTCGTCATACCCTTTTTGATGATACCGAAGTGGAAAAGCAACCTTTTGAAGGGTATATTAAAACCACTGAATTTTTAAAAAGCTTGAACATTTCTTATGAAGAGATAAAGGCTGAGAAAGTGGAAGAATTTGATCAAGTGGCGATCAATAAAATAAATGTCAATGAATTTGTAATTCTAGATGCTCCAAGAAAAGAAGAGATAAAAGAAGAGTTCCGTGTGGAAAAACCAGAACCTGAAGAACAGGTTCTTATGTTTGATTTTCCAATAAATTCAGTACAAAAGCCTTCTCCCGAAACCGAAAAGAATACCCGGAATGAGGATCGCTCTAATTTTCGAGCACAAGAAATAGAGGTTCGGGATCATATAGAGGTTATTCCCGTAACCGAAGTTTCCAACGATGGCATTAAAAGATATAGTCTTGATGATTACCAAGAAATGGAGGATCAATTGACCAATGCTAAGCCAAGAAGAAAAGAGATAGATCTAGAGATGGACGACGAGGAAATAGTTTTCGAAAAACGCATTATTTCCCAACCGATTACTGAAGTAGAGGAGCCAAAAGAAATTGATCCAATAAACTCTCCAATCTCACAATTGCTTAGAGATCGTACTGAAGAAAGAAAGCGTAAAATGAAGGAGTTTAATTATAAATTCAAAAATAGTCCTTCGCATATAGACGAGATTGAAAGACAACCTGCTTATAAAAGAATGGGAGTAGATCTAAATGCGCCAAAAGTGGATTCAAACATTTCTCGAACTTCCGTAAATATTGACGATGATGGGATTGAATTGCGAAGAAACAATTCCTTCCTCCACGATAATGTAGATTAATATTATTTTGCTGTTCAATTGTATGGGTCCAGAGATAATTCTCTGGGCCTTTTTTTATGAAGTATCAAATATTGCACTAAAAGAAAAACAAGAAATTCTACGCTACTTCTTTTGATTTTCAAGCCATTCAAGTGCTTTTTGTCGATCTTCTAGACCGAATCCCTTCACTTTGAGGCTTGGAATAATTACAGCTAAAGTTTCAATAGTTTTATCCAGCCATTTTTTATTTGTAACCAATGCTACAAAATTGAAGTCTTTCCAATAATGTAGACCTGTTTTGAGATCTTCCCACAAGGCTCCTGCAGAATAATCTAAATCCTCAATTTCGATATAAAATTTAATGGTTCCATGCATCATTTTATGTTTTTCCAAAAGCGGATTTAATTGGTCATAATCGTATACAGTGGTTTTTCCGGAAATAAGGACTCCTAGAATATCTTCAGGAAGTCCATTTACGATCGTAAACATAGTAGGAGGTTTTAATTAGATGAAATCTGAATTCAAATTAATATATAATTGCTGAAGGCATATTTAAGGGAATATTAAATGTCTGAAAATCATCTTATTGGATATCAAAAATTCATTCCGCCAACAGAAGATCTTTATCTGAAGGCTCAAAGTCGAAAAGTTGCGTACAGTCCATAGCATCTGGCAGTCCATCTAATTCGCACAAAAATGAAACGGTGGCACATAGACCCTCGAATAGGGTTTCTTTCGCAGTCGAGTTTTCAGGTCTCTGGGATTTATAATGTAAAGGTAAGGTGTAGCCACATCCTTTCAGAAATGCCGCTTCGATGCTGATGAGTTCAGAAGGTTTAAATCCATTCCACCTGCGCCCGAAATTTTCATTTACCAAACCTAAATAGTTTAAATTTTTAGAACCATGAGTATCGGTAAGATGTTTCCAGCTATCAGAGTTGTCAAGGATGTTTCCTACTGCGCATTGTTTACTGCATTCGGGAATAAGCGTGCCGTTATGGAAGGCTGTGTATAGCTTATTGATCGCATTATCAAATCTTTTTGAAGTCTCCATGGTAAAATAATTTTAGAAACAGTAATAAATATAGTAATTCGGAAACTGGAATAAGTGAACTCAGAGTTATTTTTAAAAAAAATTAACATCACTTTCAAACATTTTTATTTGTCCCGATCTGCAGAAAAAAGGTCTTCTGTCATTATTTTTCTTCCAATTCCGCTTAAAGATTAATCCTTTATTGAGTATATTCGCAATCTAAAATTTAGCACCATGTCCTTACAACAAAAAGTTATGGACTCCATGAAGGAGGCGATGAAAGCAAAAGATGCTCCGGCATTGGAGGCGCTTCGCGCTATTAAATCCGCTTTGCTCTTAGCGCAAACGGAAACGGGTTCCAAGACAGAGATTTCAGAAACGGAAGAAATAAAACTATTACAGAAGTTGGTAAAACAACGGAAGGATAGTGCTGCAATCTATGAGGAACAAGGTCGATCAGATTTATCCGAACCAGAATTGGCGCAAGCCGCTGTAATTGAGAAATTTCTTCCCGAACAGATGAATGGGTCGGAAGTGGAAGATGTAGTTGCTGCAATCATTGCGGAAACTGGAGCTTCTTCTATGGCTGACATGGGGAAAATTATGGGATTGGCAAATGCAAAGATTGCTGGAAAGGCCGACGGTAAGACTATCTCAAAAATTGTTAAGTCTAAACTTTCTTAAGTTTTAATTAGAAAGATAAATATATATTTCTGTCTTGACAGGAATTTGGCCGCGTGGCGCAACTGAATAGCGCATCAGATTTCGGCTCTGAGGGTTGCAGGTTTGAATCCTGCCGCGGTCACTAATTATAAAGGTCTTGTTTTTCAAGACCTTTTTTTGATAAATGTAATGTTCTACGTGTATGTTTTAAAAAGTGAGAAGGATGGTAGGTTCTATAAGGGCATGACCTCTTTTTTGGAAAAACGAGTGAAACAACACAATCTTGGCCAGAATAAATCCACCAAGGGCTTTTTGCCTTGGGACCTGGTTTATTATGAAGAATTTCAAACCCGAGGTGAAGCTCGAATTCGGGAGAAATACTTCAAATCTGGTGAGGGTAGGGAATTTTTAAAACGCAAATTGAATAATTGACATTTCTAGTTCCATATTTTGGAAATGAATAGTGCATCAGATCTTCTTGCAGGCATGCCTCCGCTCTGAGGGCTGCAGGTTTGAACCTGCCTGCCGGCAGGCAGGTCTTGCCTGCCGGTAGGCAGGTCCTGCCGCGGTCACTAATTAAAAAGGTCTTGTTTTTCAAGACCTTTTTTTGATATATATAATGTTCTACGTGTATGTTTTAAAAAGTGAGAAGGATGGTAAGTTCTATAAGGGCATGACCTCTTTTTTGGAAAAACGAGTGAAACAACACAATCTTGGCCAGAATAAATCCACCAAGGGCTTTTTGCCTTGGGACCTGGTTTATTATGAAGAATTTCAAACCCGAGGTGAAACTCGAATTCGGGAGAAATACTTCAAATCTGGTGAGGGTAGGGAATTTTTAAAACGCAAATTGAATAATTGACATTTCTAGTTCCATATTTTGGAAATGAATAGTGCATCAGATTTTCTTGCAGGCATGTCTCCGCTCTGAGGGCTGCAGGTTTGAACCTGCCGGTAGGCAGGTCCCGCCGCGGTCACTAATTATAAAGGTCTTGTTTTTCAAGACCTTTTTTTTATATATGTAATGTTCTACGTGTATGTTTTAAAAAGTCAGAAGGATGGTAGGTTCTATAAGGGCATGACCTCTTTTTTGGAAAAACGAGTGAAACAACACAATCTTGGCCAGAATAAATCCACCAAGGGCTTTTTGCCTTGGGAACTGGTTTATTATGAAGAATTTCAAACCCGAGGTGAAGCTCGAATTCGCTTCGTAATTAAATCCTTAAGATATGGTCAGGCGTAAAAAGACCATGATTTTAATCTCCTATTATTTTCTAAACTAGTGAAATATATATAAACAATCAAGAGGTCGAATAATTTTAAGACTTATAGTTTTTATAATTTAATATTTCGTAATTTGAGTCTTCTTCCCCGAAAAAATTTATTATTATTTTTAATAAAATAGAATCGGCCATGGAAGAAACCAATTACTTCTCCATAAAAAATTGGAACGAGGACGACCGTCCGAGAGAAAAAATGCTTCAGAAAGGAAGGATTGCCCTAAGTGATGCAGAGCTTATTGCTATTCTTATAGGCTCTGGAAGTAGAAGTGAGAGCGCAGTATCTCTTAGCCAAAGAATTTTAGCTTCTGCTCAAAACAACCTGGGTGAATTAGGCAAACTTAGTATCAATGACCTTATGCATTTTAAGGGAATAGGTCAGGCGAAGGCAATTGCCATCATAGCGGCTATGGAACTTGGCCGAAGACGTAGGGCAGGAGAGGCGTTGGAAAAGGAAAAGATAACCTCCAGTGGTTCTGTGTATGAGTATCTGCAACCTTTAATAGGAGATCTTCCCCATGAGGAATTCTGGATTCTATACCTCAATAACGCCAACAGGATTATTAGAAGTAGCCAGCTCAGTAAAGGGGGCATAACGGGTACTTTGGTGGATGTTCGTTTGGTATTTAAAGATGCCATTCAGCTTGGGGCTGTGGGTGTTATTTTGGCGCATAACCATCCATCGGGAACTTTAAAACCTAGTCAGGCCGATATAGGTCTAACCAAGAAATTAAAGCAAGCCGGAGATAGTCTTGACATAAAAGTTCTCGATCACCTAATAGTTACTGAAAAATCGTATTTTAGCTTTGCTGACGAAAATATGTTGTAAACCTCTATGTTGCTTATCCACGCACGCAAAGTCACCCCACGTTTTTCTTATATTTTTAAGCATATTTGCCTAAGGATCTTAAGGATAGAAACCTCTTTTACTACAGCTCTGGAGGATTTTATTTCCTACCCGGGAGCCAAAATATCCTACGGAAAAAAACCATTGGGGAATGAATTGTTTTTTCAGAGCTATGGATTGTTAGAGCAACAAGGTATTGAAAGCATAGATTTCAATGTTAAAAAGTGGGATGAAACCTATGGTTTCTTTTCTGTTTCATCAAACAGCGCCCTTCCTTTCGATATCTTTTCGGCCAGTTTTTATATGTTGACCCGCTATGAGGAATACCTTCCCCATGTAAAGGATGAAATGGGCCGCTTCATGGCTACGGAAAGTTTGGCGTATCAGGAAGGGTTTCTGCACCAACCTGTGGTAGATATTTGGGCCTACAAATTTAAAGAGAAACTTTTATCCGTCTTTCCCGATATGGTATTTCCGGAAAAAGAAACTATTATCCATCCTGTTGTCGAGGCATCCTGGCCATTCGCGTATAGCCAAAAAGGATTTTTTAGATCGATCATAGGATATTTGGATAATCTAGTACACGGAAAATTTCGAAAGATCATAGAACGTAGTCAAGTAATACTCGGGCTTAAAAGAGATCCGCTGGATACTTTTAAATGGATCATAAATACGGCACGACACAGCAATTTTAAGCTGACCGTTTTTTTCCTGCTTGGCGAATCCCAGAGATTTGAAGAAAGCTTGAATACTAAACGTCAAAAATTTAAACTTCTGTTGAAATACGTTGTTGATTATAAGGAGGTAGGGCTTATCTTTTCATTTGGAGCTCTTACAAATTATGAAATTCTCAAAAGAGAAAAACTGCAGATGGAACATATTACAAATCGAGATCTACTATGCTCTATGAATGCAGATTTCCTTGTCAATTTGCCAGAGATTTACCGTCATTTGGTGGAATTGGAGGTTAAGAACGATTTTACCATGGTCTTTCCTTTCACGGCTGGATTTAGGGCAGGAACCTGTACACCATTCCTTTTTTACGATCTTGATTATGAAATTAAGACTCCTTTGCTCATCCACCCAGGAGCAATGACAACGTCTGCGTTTAATAAGAAATATACATCGGATGTAGAGAAGATTGTGGATGGATATCTTGAAGAAGTTGAAAAAGTGAAAGGCACGTTTATATTAGTGTTCTCCAACAGAAATTTTTCCCGTACTCCAGAAAATAAAGTATGGCGTAAAATTTTCTCCGAAAAACTGTCTCAATATGGTAGCTAGCGAGATTACCGATGTCTTTTTTGACCTTGACCATACCTTATGGGATTTTGATAAAAATTCTCAACTCGCGTTTCAAAGGGTTTTTCAAAACCATAATATTGAACTCGAATTGGATCGATTTATTAGTGAATACGAACCTATCAATTCTCTATATTGGAAAAAGTATAGGGATGAAATTATTGGAAAAGATGAATTGCGTCGCGGAAGATTGATTGATACATTCAATGTGTTCAATATATCAATGCCACTGCAACAGATTGATATGATGGCCGCCAGTTATATTGAGGAATTGCCCAAAGACAATTATTTGTTAGAGAATACCTTCGAAATCTTAGACTACCTTTTTCCGAAATACCGTCTCCATATAATAACCAATGGTTTTGAAGTAGTTCAGCAGCTTAAATTAAGTAATAGCGGCATTCAAAATTATTTTCATACTGTTACTACTTCTGAAGATGCTGGAATTAAAAAGCCGCATCCGTTTATTTTTGAATCTGCCCTCAAAAAGGCTGCTGTTTCGGCACTTTCAAGTATTATGATTGGAGATAATATGGAGGCAGACATTTTAGGGGCCAAAAGTGCTGGAATGAACACGCTATTTTTTAATTATCGAAATGAAAAAGTAGTTCCACCAATACTGGCCGTAAATAGATTGATCGATATTAAAAATTATCTATAATTAGGCATAATCATTGAAATTGACATGCCTTCCAAATATTGTACCTTTACAAACAGATTCTTTAATCCAGATTGATATGACACGATTTTTAAGCTTGGTTTTTTTCCTATTTATAACTTTTCAGAGTTTTGCGCAGACTTCAGATTTGAGTCAGTACAGTTTTGTGGTTATTCCGAATCAATTCGATTTTCAAAATGCTTCAGATCAATATCAACTGAATTCCATGACTAAATTTTATTTAGATAAGAATGGATTTAATTCATTTTTGGCCGGAGATATCCCCAATGCGGATCGATGTGATGGTCTTTTTGCAGATGTGGAAGAATTGAAAGCGGTTTTCGGAACCAAACTTCAAATAGTACTTAAAGATTGTAATAAGAACGAAATTTATCGAGGTCCAGAAGGAAAAAGTAAATTTAAGGAATTCGAAAAATCATACCAAGATGCGCTTAGAAAGGCGTTCGAAGGCTTAGATATGCTCAAGGTAAAACAAAAAGATGTGGTTTTGTTGAATGAAAAATCTACCACTATACCAGAAATCAATAAGGAATTTAAACAACTTGAAACTCGGATATCATCCGATAATAGTGGTCTTCATCTTCCTTCAGAAAATTATTCCAATTATTCTTCCGGCGGAAATTCTTTCATTCTTAGAAAAATCGGAGAAGGATATTCGCTTTATTCAGAATCTGACACTTCCGGTGATGATCTTGTTCTATTGGGCAAAATAATTGTTCTTGACACGTTGGTCAAATTTATGGATGCCTCTGGCCAAGTAAAGGATGCGGCATTTGAAGTGGACGGTACATTAAAAATTGGATCTGCTTCCTCCGCGATAGTCTATAAGAAAGTCAAGAACTAAAAGTTGTACTTATCCTTCCAAAGTTGTTTTAAATGGTTTTTTAAGGTGTTTTCTCTAGGGTTGTTTCCCGGACGATAGAAAGTTGTTCCAGTTATTTCTTTTGGAAGAAATTCGTGGGGCACAAAATTAGCTTCATAGTTGTGAGCATATTCGTATTCCTTGCCATATCCAAGTTGTTTCATAAGTTTTGTTGGAGCATTTCGGATGGATAGGGGAACGGATAAATCTCCAGTTTGCCGCACCACCTGTTGGGCTTCTCCAATAGCTTTGTAGGAAGCGTTACTTTTATGTGAAGTTGCCAAATAGATGGCACATTGGCTCAAAATTATTCGAGCTTCTGGATATCCAATGGTATTCACTGCTTGAAAAGTGCTGTTAGCAAGTACGAGAGCTGTAGGATTGGCGTTTCCGATGTCTTCGGAAGCTAAAATGACCATGCGGCGTGCAATGAATTTGATGTCTTCTCCACCTTCAATCATCCTTGCTAACCAATATACGGCTGCGTTAGGGTCACTACCGCGAATGGACTTTATAAAGGCCGATATGATATCGTAATGCTGGTCGCCAGTCTTGTCATATAAAACCGTATTGCGCTGCGCTTTTTGCATTACCAAATCATTGGTAATTATTACATCTTGTTGATTTTCGGACAAAATGACTAATTCCAGGATGTTCAACAATTTTCGTGCATCACCTCCCGAAAGCCGAATTAGCGCCTCCGTTTCCTTTAATGTCACATTTTTCGAGGATAAAAGTTTATCCTTTTTTATGGCCCTATTGAGTAGGTTTTCCAAATCCTCTCTGCTAAAAGGTTCAAGAACGTAAACCTGACATCTAGATAAGAGTGCAGGGATAACCTCAAAACTCGGGTTTTCTGTAGTTGCGCCAATAAGCGTGACCCATCCTTTTTCTACAGCACCCAAGAGTGAATCCTGCTGCGATTTACTGAATCGATGAATTTCATCTATAAATAGGATTGGATTCTTGGCAGAAAAGAGGGTGTCACTTTTTTTTGCCTTCTCAATAACTTCACGAACTGCTGCTACGCCACTATCTACCGCGCTAAGCGTGTAAAACGGTCTTCCGCTGGCATTGGCTATAATATTGGCGAGTGTGGTCTTTCCCGTACCTGGAGGTCCCCAAAGGATCATGGAAGGCATCATTCCTGTTCGCATTTGTGCGGTGATGGATCCATTTGGTCCAACCAGATGTTGCTGACTTAAATAATCATCAAGAGATGTAGGGCGTATTCTTTCTGCTAAAGGAGTGTTCATAGGTTGGCAAAATTACAATTTTTTCAGTCTTCAATTTATTCTTACAAGGAATTAACCTCTTTTTGATATATCCTGAAAGTGACAATAATAGATTTTTAGCGTGAAGACTTTTATTATTCAATCAATGTCTGACATTTTATCATAAATTTGGTTTTGGGAGTATTTTTTGCAACACCACATGTATGTCCAACAAGAATCCAATTTCTATTGATGTGATCCTTTATCCATTACTTTTCGTGGTGGCTCTTTGGATCGTCTTTTGGATGGAATCCCGGTTTAGTATAAACTTTAACCGGTTCGGCATTTATCCTTTAAAACCTTCTGGTTTGATTGGTATTCTTACAGGCCCTTTTATTCATGGAAGTCTAAAGCACCTGTTTAATAATTCTGCTCCCCTTTTTGTGCTTTCAACAGCCCTGTTTTATTTTTATAGGAACATCAGGTGGAAAGTACTCGTCTATGGGTTATTGCTAACAGGGTTGTTAACGTGGTTGATTGGCCGACCGTCGCTGCATATTGGAGCAAGTGGGGTTGTCTATATGTTGGTAGCCTTTCTATTCTTTAAAGGGATATTTTCAAAGCAATATCAACTTACTGCCCTAGCATTAGTCGTTGTATTTCTATATGGTGGATTATGGTGGTATGTTTTCCCCATTGATCCTAAAATCTCGTGGGAGGGACATCTTTCAGGTTTCTTTGTAGGAATACTCTTTGCTTTTCTTTTTAAGACTGTACCCTTGGAAAATAAGAAGTACGAATGGGAAAAAGAAGGATTTGATCCTGAAGCCGATCCGTTTTTAAGACAATTTGATGATGATGGCAACTTTGTGGGTATTCCAAAAGAAAAGGAACCCGAAATTTCAGACCCCACCGATGATGTTTCGGAAATTAATATAGTCTATACCTTTAAGGAAAATAGCAGTAAATTGAAAGATTAAATCCCTCTTTGTCTTACCACTTCATACAAGAAAGCACCACAAGCAACAGATACATTTAGAGAATTGATTTCGCCAAGTAGGGGAAGGGCTGCTTTTTCATCTACTAGGTTTAATACGGAATGGGAAACTCCTTTTCCTTCCGAACCCATTATGATAGCTAAGGGTTGGGTCAAGTCTGTAGAATAAACACTCTGTCCTGTTTTTTCCGTAGCAGCAATTGTTTTCACATTCGATGCCTGAAGATAGAAGATAGCATCTTTTATATGGTCAACCTTGCAAATAGGAATTTTAAATATTGCACCTGCCGAAGTCTTTACAGTATCTCCAGAGATGGGTGCGCCCCCAGATTTTTGGATTATTACCGCATCCACACCTGTACATTCTGCAGTTCGTAATATTGCACCAAAATTTCGCACATCGCTAATCTGGTCAAGGATCAAGAACAAAGGAGTCTTTACACCCGATAGAACAGATTCTACCACTGTTTCTAGGGAGTGAAAGCTAATGGGTGAAGTAAGTGCTACTATACCTTGGTGATTGCCTCTAGTAAGCCTATTTAGCTTTTCTATAGGAACAACGGTAACAGTAATGTTTTTCTTCTCCATCTCACGGATGAGCTCTTCCACTTTGTCATTGTTGACGCCTTTTTGTATAAAGACTTTATCAAAGTTGACATTTGAATTAAGGGCTTCTTTTACAGGATAGATGCCGAAGATTGTACTTTCTTTTGAATTCATACCTTGGTTTTTTGGAATGTAGTTGTGGAAGTTAGGAATTGGTAAATTTATACATTAAAGATAAAAAAACACCTTTTGGAGAACCAAAAGGTGTTTTAAAATAGGAACTAAATTTAATAGTTTGATAAAATCAACTTCCTCTTAGTGCAATAAGGATTTGTCCTCCAGCTACAACACTAGGATCGCTATCAATAGCAAGTTTAAAGTAAACACGCTCTCCACTTGGAAGTGTATTGCCTATTCCTGTTACTGTCATTGTTCCAACTCTAGAATTTGCTGGAATTGTTACAGTTCTATCAAATTCATAGTTCTCCTCAGTTGTTGGAGGATTTGTAACTGTATCTTCAATAGGTACAGTAATCACATCAAAGGTTCTGTCTGAATCTGATACATCGGAAGCAAACACATCGATAGTGGTAGACTTCTGACCACCCTGTGGGATGCTGTTTATGTTCTTGTTCTTAGCCGTGAAACCAACTGCAGGTAATCTGTTGGTGTCGTAGTCGTCATAAGTTTCACAAGAAACACCTACTACAGCTACGGCAAGAAATAGGATTAGAAATTTTATTTTTTTCATTTTGATAGATTTTTAAAGATTAATAACCTGGGTTCTGAACGTTATTAGGATTTCTGTCCATTGCACCTTGAGAAATTGGTAATTCGAATTTGTAGCTACCAGCTGGAAGAACTTGTTGATCAGAAGGTGTTCCTGTTCCGTCAGCTTTATCTCCTCTACCATCTCTTTCAATCATTTGACCCCATCTTTTAAGGTCAAAGAATCTTTGAGATTCAAAAGCAAACTCTAATCTTCTCTCTAAACGAATTGCATCACGCAAAGCGTTTCCAGTTTCTCCACTTGGAGGAGTGATATATCTCTTAGTACGAACTTTATCCAATGCAGTACGAGCTGCACCTTCATTTCCAAGATTGAATTGTGCTTCAGCTAAGTTCAATGGAGCTTCTGCAGCACGGAAAATCTTGATATCAGTCATACCATTTGATTGGCCTGGTCTTCCGAAGTATTTCTTAATAGCATTGTATTGTTCACCTTGGTAAGTACCTACAAATGTATAAGCTTCTTTACGGATATCATCGTCTTGGAAAAGGTTGTATAGTTCGTTTGACACAACGAATTCTGGTTTCACAGCATTTGCTGCACCTTGACTCCAGATTACACCAAGATTTAAGTTAAGGATTGTAGCATCGTTAGGGATGTAAAACAATAAACCATCTTGGTTTGTATCTTCCCAAACTCCAACAACACTTTCACGAGGCGCAACTGCTGCGGTTACTAAACTTGCAGCATCTGCAGCTTTTTGCCACTCTCCCATATAAAGATATACTCTAGAAAGAAGTGTGTTAACTGCATTTCTATTAAGTCTTCCTGGCTCGCTAGTAACATTGATGTCTGCCGCGGCAGCAGTTAGATCTTCTACAATTTTAGCATAAACAGCACCAACTGTTTCTCTTGGAGGAATTGCATTAGGATCTGGCTCAGTCATATAAGCAATACCTAAACTTCCGTTTGCATCACCACTTTCAGTTGGAATTTTTCCAAAGAAAGTAATTACATCAAAATGAGCTAATGCTCTAAGCGCTTTTGCTTCAGCAACAATGTTCAATTTATTGTCTCCTTCGAAGTTTCCAACATTGGCCAACAATTGGTTTGCTGAAAAGATTGCATAGTAAGCAGCGTTGTAAAGACCAGACATTGGATAATCTGCAGGTCCATATTGCCAGTTGTGAAGGTTACGTCTTGAGAATCGACCTATTTGGCTGAAAGTAACGTTGTCTGAAAGTACATCCGGAGCATCAAGCATTCCACCTTGATCGCTTCCTCCATATAATGAAGCGCTTGTAAATCTGGCATAGATACCACGAGCCGCATTATCAAAGTCTGACGCAGTTATATATGCATTTTCAGTTGCAGTCTCATCAAAAGGTATCTGGTCTAGTTCCTTATCGCAGGAGGTAAGACCTCCGACGATAAGTGCTAGAACTGCTATTTTTGAAATTATTTTTTTCATCTTTATGAATTTATTTTTTTATAAAATTAGAAACTTACGTCCACTCCAATTTGGAATGACTTTGTGTTAGGATAAGAATATAAAGTAACCTCACCAGGAGCAACAGTTTCACCAAAGCTTACGGTTTCACTTGAAGAAATTCCTACTTCAGGATCGCCCCAGAACTTACTAAAAGTTAATAGGTTTTGTCCTTGGAAGTAAACTCTAAGTGAGTTGATTGGAGTACGCTCTAAAGATTTGCTAGGGAAAGTATAAGAAAGAGTTACGTTTCTCATACGGATATAATCACCTCTCTCCAAAAATCTGTCAGAGTTGTCCATGATAGAACTGTCATCGGTAGCATAAAGTGGGCTTGGAAGCACACCTGTGTCACCTGGTTGTTGCCAGTAATTGAAAGCACCTACAGACTGGTTGTCTGCTACAGCGATACCGTCAGATTCTCTTTGTGAACGAACGATGTTATTGATCCAGTTACCATATTTGAAAACGAAGTCAGTACGAAGTCCAAATCCTTTGTATGAGATGTTAGAGAAGAAACCTCCTTCTTTATCAGCAATCGTAGATTTTCCTTGCATTACACGGTTTTCCATGTCAGGCATTTCATTTGCGAAGTAGATGTTACCATCTCCACCATAGAACTGAGCTCTACCTGTTGCAGGGTCTACACCAGCATAACGGATGTAGTAATGCTCATTGATCAAGCTTCCTTCTTCCCAACGGATACCGAAAGTATCATCAGCCTCAATTGCCTCACCGTCAGGTAATTTTACGATTTTATGATCTAGGAAAAGGATGTTACCTCCTAAAGTCCATTTGAAATCATTTGTACGAAGTACATCTCCTTGCAATGCAAGCTCAAGACCTTTATTTTGGATATCTCCTACGTTTCCAGGAATTGATCCAACTCCAGATTCTGATGATTTAGGAATGTTGAACAAAAGATCTTTTGTGTCTCTGATAAAGTAGTCGGCAACAAAACTAAGTCTATTGCTAAACATTTTCATTTCAAGACCAAAGTTAGCTGTAGTAGTTGTCTCCCAGCTCAATTCAGGGTTAGCAATTCTGTATGGAATTGTAGCAGATCCACCAGGATAGTTTGTGCTTTGAACTGTTCCTTGTGCAGCATATCGGCTCAAGATAGAACGGTTACCTACAGATCCGTAAGAAGCTCTTAATTTAAGATCGCTAATAGCATCAACATCAAAGAATGATTCTTTAGCCATGTTCCAACCTAAACTACCACTCCAGAAAGTACCGTATTTTACGTCTTTACCGAAGTTTGAAGATCCATCACGACGAACAGATGCTTGAAGTAAGTATTTCTCTTGGAAATCGTAATCAGCAAACATACCGTAAGATACCAAAGTCAATCTTGTTCTTTCAGAATTACCTGAAACTACCTCTGCAGCGTTTGATTGAGTAGTTAACTCAGCAGATGGGAAACCAATACTAGCAACACTTGTGAAGTTTACTTCGTTCATGTTGTATTCGTAAAGTCCAAGAACATTTAAGTTATGGTCACCTGTCGAGAAGTTATAGTTCAAACGGTTACTTACTGTAAGGTCAAGTCTGTGAAGTTGTGAGTCACTTTTACGTCCTGGTTTGTCAACATCTCCAATCATATCTTGAAGAATACCACCTGGTTTTGAGTAAGATTCGTTTCTTCTAGCAAGCCAGTTTGCAGCAACGTTAAAGTTGTAGCTCCAGTTTTTGTTTAATTTCACCAATGCATCAACACTACCAATAGTTGTGTTGTGGATTTCACTTGAAGGCTCAGATAAAAGAGCTCCTCTAATTGGGAAACCTGCGTGTGTAGGGTTGTAAACCGGATTTCCGTTTTCATCAAGAACTTGATTTCCATCCGCATCCAAGATAAACTCAGTTTCGTATGCGTTGTAATCCATCATTGCACGGAAAGGGTTTTGTTGGTTGTTTCTATCTCTAGGCTCATCGCTCATAGATCTAGAGTACCCTACGTTTACTCCTAATGTTAACCATTCTTTAGCATCAAAGTTAACGTTCAAACGGGTTCCAAGTCTTTCGAAACCATCAATTTGATCGATGATACCAGTATTTCTGTCATTTGTAACAGAGAAGTAGTAGTCCATTTTTTCAGCACCACCAGAAATAGATACACTATTGTTCTGCATGATACCGTCTTTTAGGATAAGATCTTCCCAATCTACTTCGTTGTCCAAAAGGAACTGGCGCTCAGGTGAACCTGGCTCAGTTGTAACCCCTGGAAGAGCAGAAGAAGCAGTTACACCTAAAGCGTAAAGCTCAGCTTCGTACTGCATTTTTTGTGAAGCATTCATCAACTTGTAGTTAGGCTTAATTCTAGAAGTTGTTCCGTAACGAGAGCTAAATCTCACAACGGCTTCCTTGCCTCTTTTACCACTCTTTGTTGTAATTACAACAACACCGTTAGATCCACGAGATCCGTAACGAGCTGTCATTGCAGCATCCTTAAGGATAGTAATGTTTTCAATATCTTCGTTGGGTATACTACCTAGGTCTTGCTCTCTAATTGGAGCACCGTCCACAATATACAACGGAGAAGCTCCACCCGCAACTAGTGATCCTGTACCACGAATACGAACGAAAGCACCTTGTCCAGGTTTTCCGTTAGCAGCAGTTACTTGAACCCCAGCAGCTTTACCTTGCAGCATGTTGTCAATGCTTGTAGTTGGAGCCATTTGATTTAGTTCCTCAGCCGAGATAGACACTACAGCCGAAGTCTGTACTGTTTGGTTTCGGGTTGAGTAACCTGTTACGACTACTTCATCCAGCGCAGAGCCTGGATTAAGAGTCATGTCGATTTTGTTGGCAGCACCTACTTTCACCTCTTTAGACTCAAATCCTACGTAAGTAAATTGTAGAGTTTGGCCCACGTTGGCGGAAATAGAGTAGAGCCCGTCAAAATCTGACTGCGTTCCAGTACTGGTTCCTTTGATTATAATGTTAGCACCAGGTAACGGCATACCAGTATCGTCGGTCACTGTTCCTGTGATAGTTTTTTGTTGTGCGAAGGAAAGCTGCACAACCAACACTAATAAAAGTGTTAGAATTCCACTAAACTTTGTTCTCATTTTATAAATTATTTGAATTAGCCAGCGGCAAAAATCATAATAAAAAGTTAACTACACAAGTATTTGTCTTCATATTTTCCTTTTGCCTACCGAATAGGAAATGCCCTCTCTCATTGATTTAGAAGCGAGAGGACACGCTTATATGAATTTTTGAATTCGCAAATTCAAAATTCTGATCTTCGGTGCTACCGTTTGCTACAATGAATCTAAATAATCCAGCCTTCGTGGTTAAGCCAAAACCAAAACCAAAACTATACAGGTTTTTTTTAAGTTCAAGGGTGGCATTTTCAAAATAACCTAGGTCTATTATGGTGTGAGCGAATACAGTTTCATTGAATTGATGCCGGTATTCCGTATTCAATACGGAGAAAAGAGAAGCGTCAATACTGTTTTCGTCAAAACCTCTTATGCTGTTAATGCCGCCGAACCGGAAGAGCTCATTTAATAAAAATGTGTCGCTCAAAAGTGCGGCAGTTGTGCTCTGTACGAATATTGAATTTTTGGAATCCAATCGAAATATATTATTAAGAGTGCTCTCCAATTTAAACTGATCATCAAGATAACCTTCCCTTTCCCTGTTTCCGAACCCTAAATCCAGAGAAAGAAATGTCTTTATAGGGAATATCTTTTTATTTTGTGGCTTTATATAGGTCCCTCCAAAAATCAGGAACTTGGATTTAAAATTCTCTATAGGGATTCCGGCAATAATTTCATCCAGAAGATTGCTTGACACAAAACCTCTATATCCTACATATGTCTGTGAACTTGGATTTATTTGATAAGTTGCCCGTATTTGTTGTTCGGTTGTAACAAAACTTGAATCCCTTTTAAATATTTTCAGTTCTCCGCCCAGTCCGAAACGAGTTTTAAATAAATATGGCAAATTAATTTTTGTTCTGAAATTGATTTGTTCTTTTCCGTCTGCCTTATAGTTAAGGAGAAGTTGCTCGCCGTAATTGAAATTATTGTTCAGTTCTAAATTTAGATATCCGTTAAATTCGAGTTTCTGTGTTTCTTCATCTGTTGCAAAACCTAAAATTCCATCAAAAAGATTATTGTTCTCTTTTTCGAGATAGAAATAAACAGAAGTTGAATCTTTTCTGAAAAGAGCCTCGGGTGGTTTTGAGGAAGACACGAAGCCGAGGCTGTTTAGATTTTCATTTTGGGCGATTAGCTTTTTTTGGTCGAAAATCTCTCCTTTTTTAACTCCTGCGTAATATTTGATATAAGATCTCGGAAAATTTTCATAGCCTTTTATCACAATGGAATCTATAGTTCGTGCATTTCCTTTTTCCAGAAATAAGGTTGCGCGCAGTTCATTTGTGCTATCCTTTTCAATTTCTGTGAGTTTTAATCGCGCGAAGGCATTTCCTTTTTGGTTTCTGAAGGCAGTCAGTTTTTCCATGACACTTGGAATAGCTTCCAGTGGAATGGTGAAATAAGATTCTGTGGCTTTGGATGAAACCCGATTGGTTTCCTTGATGTCGAAATCATCTTGGGAGTAAAAAATTTTAATTTCCCTGTAACGCTTCCCAAGAAAAAATTCAGCAGTATAGGAGCTGCCATTTTCTTTTCGGAGTTCAATAAGTTCGTTTTCTATAAATCCCATTCGCAGGAAGGTCCTATAAATGGTATCAGTTTTTTTTTGTAACGAAGTAAAGTTTTGAAAACTTGGAGGTATTTGAAGGGAGTCCTGTAGACTTTTTGAAATTGGGATTTCGGCCTTTATGGAAAGCGATATTTCCTGCGCATTTATTCCTGGGAATATGCTAGTGTATATATAAAGGAGTATAAAAATGTATTTGGATTGTTTCAAAAACTGGAAATATTCGGGTTGTAAAGCTAACGTTTGACAAGTTCATTTCATATTTGAAATAAAAAAAATTCAAACTATGCTGAAAATTAATTAAGTATGGTTTGATAAGTAGAAAAAAAATTCTACATTTGCATCCCCTAAAAATCGGGGTGTTTTATTATAAACAGTAACAATACAAATTTATATGCCAACAATTTCACAATTAGTACGTAAAGGTAGAACCCAAATGACCAAGAAGAGTAAATCGGTTGCTTTGGATTCGTGCCCACAACGTCGTGGTGTTTGTACGCGTGTATATACCACTACACCTAAGAAGCCAAACTCTGCTATGCGTAAAGTAGCAAGGGTTAGACTTACAAATGGTAAAGAGGTAAACGCATACATTCCCGGCGAAGGTCACAATCTCCAAGAGCACTCGATAGTATTGGTTAGAGGTGGAAGGGTAAAGGATTTGCCAGGAGTTAGATATCACATTGTTCGTGGAGCTTTGGACACCGCTGGTGTTGCAGGCCGCGCACAACGTAGGTCTAAATACGGAGCAAAGAAACCCAAGAAGTAAAATGAACACGGTTAATGGTTAGAGGATGATTTGTGTCTACACAATCAGCAAGTAACGATTGACAATTAACAAAACAACAGATGAGAAAAAAACAGGCCAAAAAGAGACCTCTTCTTCCAGATCCGAGATTTAACGATCAGTTGGTTACGCGTTTCGTAAACAACATGATGTGGGATGGAAAAAAGAGCGTGGCTTTCAGTGTCTTCTATGATGCAATTGATATTGTAGAGGAGAAAAAACAAGACGACGACAAAACTGGATTGGAGCTTTGGAAAGAGGCGCTTTCTAACGTTATGCCTCACGTAGAAGTACGTAGCCGTAGAGTTGGTGGTGCAACATTCCAAATTCCTATGCAAATTCGTCCGGATCGTAAAATTGCCACTTCAATGAAATGGTTAATTACGTATTCAAGAAAGAGAAACGAGAAATCCATGGCTGCAAAGCTTGCGGGCGAAATCCTTGCTGCTGCCAAAGAAGAGGGCGCTGCGGTTAAAAAACGTATGGATACCCATAAAATGGCAGAAGCTAACAAAGCATTCTCACATTTCAGATTCTAAAAGATGGCAAAAAGAGATTTACAATACACAAGAAATATCGGGATTGCCGCGCACATTGATGCCGGTAAAACCACCACAACTGAACGCATCCTTTTCTATACTGGGGTGAACCACAAGCTAGGGGAAACCCACGAAGGTTCAGCTACTATGGACTGGATGGAGCAGGAGCAGGAGCGAGGTATTACTATTACTTCTGCTGCTACTACCTGTACTTGGAAATTCCCTATGGAAAACGCTCAGGAACTTCCAGAAACAAAAAATTATCACTTCAACATTATTGACACTCCCGGCCACGTGGATTTTACCGTAGAGGTAAACCGCTCGTTGCGTGTTCTTGATGGTTTGGTTTTCTTATTTAGTGCTGTTGATGGTGTTGAGCCACAATCAGAAACTAACTGGAGATTGGCAGACAATTATAAAGTTCCAAGAATTGGATTTGTGAACAAAATGGATCGTCAGGGTTCTGACTTTTTAGGTGTTTGCAACCAGGTTAAGGAAATGCTTGGTTCCAATGCAGTGCCTATTGTTCTTCCTTTAGGGGATGAAGCAGACTTTAAAGGGATTGTTGATTTGGTGAAGAACCGCGCCATTGTTTGGCACGACGAAACCATGGGAGCTACTTTTGACGTTGTAGAAATTCCAGAAGATATGAAGGAAGACGTTCGTCTTCATAGAGCTAGACTTATTGAAGAGGTAGCTGCTTATGACGAAAGACTTCTTGAAAAGTTTATGGAAGATGAAGAGTCTATTACCGAGGATGAAATCCATGCTGCGCTTCGTGCTGCTGTTATGGATATGAGTATTATTCCAATGGTATGTGGATCTTCATTTAAAAATAAAGGTGTTCAGTTCTTGATTGACGGTGTATGCCGTTACCTTCCTTCTCCTATGGATAAAGAAGGAATTAGAGGAATCAACCCTGATACCGAAAAAGAAGAATTGCGTAGACCATCTACAGATGAGCCATTCGCAGCGCTTGCTTTTAAGATCGCAACAGATCCTTTCGTAGGTCGTTTGGCTTTCTTCCGTACCTATTCAGGTCATTTAGATGCTGGTTCATATGTTCTGAACAACCGTACTGGTAACAAAGAACGTATTTCTCGTATCTACCAAATGCACGCCAACAAACAAAACGCTCTTGATTTTATCGAGGCTGGAGATATTGGTGCAGCTGTTGGGTTTAAGGATATTAAAACTGGAGATACATTGACAGCTGAAAAGTATCCAATTGTATTAGAGAGTATGAATTTCCCTGATCCAGTAATTGGTATTGCGGTAGAACCAAAGACTAAGGCGGATGTTGATAAAATGGGAATGGCACTTGCTAAACTTGCGGAGGAGGATCCAACTTTCCAAGTTCGTACAGACGAAGCATCAGGTCAAACCATTATTTCAGGTATGGGTGAGCTTCACTTAGATATTCTTGTGGAGCGTATGCGTCGTGAGTTTAAAGTGGAGGTTAACCAAGGTCAACCACAAGTTGAGTATAAAGAAGCTCTTACTAAAGCGGCGGATTACAGGGAGGTTTATAAGAAACAATCTGGTGGTCGTGGTAAATTTGCGGACATTGTCTTCACACTTGAGCCTGCTGAAGAAGGTAAATCTGGATTAGAATTTGTGAATGCCGTAAAAGGTGGAAACATTCCTAAGGAATTTATCCCTGCAGTTGAAAAAGGATTCAAACAAGCTATGGTAAATGGACCACTGGCTGGTTTCGAAATGGATAGCATGAAAGTTACATTGAAGGACGGATCTTTCCACCCTGTGGATTCTGATGCGCTTTCTTTTGAACTTGCTGCAAAAATAGGATACAAAGCTGCGGCTAAAGCTGCTGGTGCTGTAATCCTTGAACCAATCATGAAGTTGGAGGTTTTGACTCCAGAAGAAAACATGGGTGACGTTGTTGGGGATCTTAACCGTCGTCGTGGTCAAGTAAATGATATGAGTGATCGTGCTGGTGCTAAAGTAATTAAAGCACAGGTGCCACTTTCAGAAATGTTTGGTTATGTGACTACTTTGAGAACTTTGTCTTCTGGTAGAGCCACTTCAACTATGGAATTTTCACACTATGCTGAAACACCATCCAATATTTCGGAAAGTGTAATTGAGGCAGCAAGAGGAACCGCTAACGTATAATAATTTCAGCAATGAGTCAAAAAATAAGAATCAAATTAAAATCTTACGATCACAATCTAGTGGACAAATCTGCTGAAAAAATCGTAAAGACCGTAAAGAGTACAGGTGCGGTTGTAACTGGACCAATTCCGTTGCCAACACACAAAAAAATCTTTACAGTGCTACGTTCTCCGCACGTTAACAAAACTAGTCGTGAGCAATTTCAGCTAAGTTCATACAAGAGATTGTTGGATATATACAGTTCTTCTTCTAAAACCATTGACGCTCTAATGAAATTGGAGTTGCCAAGTGGTGTAGAGGTAGAGATCAAAGTATGATAATACCTGCATGGGCAGGTGTCTCAAGCTCGGTTTTTTAAACTGAGTATGAGATTCCCGCCTTCGCGGGAATGACATGTCCTCAACGATGGTTGTGGAAAAATGGTAACAAAATAACATTCGGGGTCGAATTTATTTTGACCCCGTTTTGTTTTGAAATAATATATTACTGTGGAGACAGGTCACGACCTGTCCGTGGGAAAAATAATAATCGAAGGAGGGATTGCAGGAGCCGATTTCTGCAAGCTGAATTCATAATTTTTAATTATATAAATATGTCTGGGTTAATTGGAAGAAAGATAGGGATGACCAGCATCTTTGACGAAAACGGGAAGAATATTCCTTGTACCGTTATAGAAGCAGGCCCTTGTGTTGTCACCCAAGTCAGAACCAAAGAGGTTGACGGGTACGATGCTCTTCAACTTGGTTTCGATGACAAGAAGACTGTTACTAAAGCTGCCGAAGGGCACGCTAAAAAAGCAGGAACCGTTGCAAAACGCAAAGTCGCCGAATTCAAGGGATTTGAAGAAAATTACAAATTAGGCGACACTATTACAGTGGAGCATTTTATCGAAGGAGAATTCGTGGATATCGCGGGAACTTCTAAAGGTAAAGGATTTCAAGGTGTTGTAAAGCGACATGGTTTTCAAGGGTCTTCACAAACCCACGGCCAACAAAGTAGGCTTAGAGCTCCTGGTTCCGTAGGTGCCGCATCTTACCCTGGTAGAATTTTCAAGGGAATGAAGATGGGTGGCCATATGGGCAATGTAAGAGTTAAAATTGATAATTTAAGAGTTTTAAAAGTGATTCCTGAAAAGAATCTACTTGTGGTAAAAGGAGCTGTTCCTGGCCATAAAAACGCTTACGTAATGATCGAGAAATAATGAAGGTAGCTGTAATAGACATAAATGGAAAAGACACAGGCCGGAAAGTTGAACTTTCTGACAATGTGTTCGGAATTGAGCCTAGCAACCACGCTGTTTATCTTGACGTGAAGCAATACCTTGCCAATCAAAGACAAGGAACTCACAAAGCAAAAGAACGCGCTGAGATCTCTGGTTCTACTAGAAAAATAAAGAAACAAAAAGGTACTGGTACTGCACGTGCTGGTAGCATCAAATCTGGTGTTTTCAGAGGGGGTGGTAGAATGTTCGGTCCACGTCCGAGAGATTACTCCTTTAAGTTGAACAAAAACTTAAAGCGTTTAGCTCGTAAATCTGCCCTAACAATGAAGGCAAATGAGAAGGCGATCGTGGTTTTGGAAGACCTTAACTTTGATGCTCCAAAAACCAAAAGTTTTACGGCGGTTTTGAAGAGCTTAGGCCTAGATGACAAAAAATCTTTGTTTGTGTTGGGAGACTTAAATAATAATGTATATTTGTCCTCTCGCAATTTGAAAGGTACTGAGGTTATAACAAGCTCACAATTAAGCACTTACAAAATTGTAAACGCAAACAGTATAGTACTGTTTGAAGGTTCTTTGGAAGGAATTGAAACAAACTTAAGTAAATAGAAGCAAGATGAACATCTTAATTAAACCTATAATTACGGAAAAAGCCACCAAGGCAGCTGAAAACAGTAATGTTTTCACTTTTCAGGTGCATCCACGGGCTAATAAGGTAGAAATCAAGAAGGCGGTTGAGGCCACCTACGGAGTTTCTGTTGAAAAAGTTCGCACAATAAATGTCCGCCCGGACAGGAAGACTCGTTATACAAAAACGGGTGTCCAAACTGGTAAAACGAATGCAATTAAAAAAGCAATCGTACAGGTGGCGGAAGGTGATACAATAGATTTTTACAGTAACATCTAAGGAGACTTAGATTTAATTAGACACAAATGTCAGTAAGAAAATTAAAACCGATCACCCCAGGTCAGCGTTTTAGGGTTGTAAATGGATTTGACGCCATTACAACCGATAAGCCGGAGAAGTCTTTGATCGCTCCGCTAAAAAAATCTGGAGGTAGAAACAGTCAAGGAAAAATGACCATGCGTAATCGCGGTGGTGGTCATAAAAGAAAGTATCGAATAATCGACTTCAAACGCGACAAGGCAGGAATCCCAGCCGCTGTTGCTAGTATAGAATACGATCCGAACCGTACAGCTTTTATCGCACTATTGAACTATCAAGATGGTGAAAAGCGATATGTGGTTGCACAGAGCGGTCTTCAAGTAGGGCAGAATATTGTTTCAGGTGCTTCTGTAGCGCCAGAAATTGGAAACGCAATGCCTCTTTCAGCTATTCCATTAGGTACAGTTATCTCATGCATCGAGCTTCGTCCTGGACAAGGAGGAATCATGGCTCGTAGTGCTGGGGCATTTGCACAATTAATGGCTCGTGATGGAAAATATGCAACTATCAAATTGCCTTCTGGCGAAACGAGATTGATCTTGGTTAACTGTATGGCGACAATTGGAGCTGTATCTAACCATGACCACCAATTGCTTGTTTCTGGAAAAGCGGGTAGAAGCAGATGGTTGGGTAGAAGACCTAGAACACGTCCAGTAGTAATGAACCCTGTAGATCACCCAATGGGTGGTGGTGAAGGAAAAGCTTCAGGTGGACACCCACGTTCTAGAAACGGAATTCCTGCAAAAGGGTACAGAACCCGTACTAGAACTAAAGCGAGTAATAAATATATTTTGGAACGTAGAAAGAAATAAGTTATGGCAAGATCGTTAAAAAAAGGACCTTACGTTCACTACAAACTAGATAGGAAAGTTGAACAAAACGTTCAGGACAATAAGAAGACTGTAATCAAGACTTGGTCGCGGGCTTCTATGATCACTCCAGATTTTGTTGGACAGACAATTGCGGTGCACAACGGGAAACAATTTGTTCCTGTATATGTAACTGAGAACATGGTTGGGCACAAACTAGGAGAATTTTCACCTACAAGATCATTCCGTGGTCACGCAGGTGCTAAAAATAAAGGAAAAAGATAATAGACCATGGGAGTTCGTAAAAGAGAAAGAGCAGAGCAAATCAAAGAGGCTAAAAAGAATATCTATTTGGCTAAATTGAATAATTGCCCCACTTCACCAAGAAAAATGCGTTTAATGGCAGATTTGGTAAGAGGTGAAAAAATAGACAAAGCACTTAATATTTTGAAATTCAGTTCAAAAGAATCTTCACGTAAATTGGAGAAACTTCTTTTGTCTGCTATTGCCAACTGGCAAGCAAAAAATGAAGATGCTTCATTGGAGGATGCAGATCTTTTTGTAAAAGAAATCCGAGTGGACGGTGGCGCAATGTTGAAGAGACTTCGCCCAGCCCCACAAGGTCGTGCACACAGAATTAGAAAACGCTCCAACCACGTAACATTGGTTTTGGCAGCAAACGATAACACACAAAGCAATTAATTAAATGGGACAGAAGACAAATCCAATCGGAAATCGCCTAGGTATTATTAGAGGATGGGAATCCAACTGGTACGGAGGAAACGACTACGGCGATAAACTTGCCGAAGACGATAAGATTAGAAAATACATTCACGCCCGTTTGAGTAAGGCTAGTGTGAGTAGAGTAATTATTGAGCGTACGCTTAAGCTTGTAACCGTTACTATAACCACTGCTCGTCCAGGTATCATTATCGGGAAAGGCGGTCAGGAAGTAGACAAGCTAAAAGAAGAGCTTAAAAAAATTACAGATAAAGAGGTTCAGATCAACATTCATGAGATCAAAAGACCAGAACTTGACGCTTACTTGGTAGCTGCTAGTATTGCACGCCAAATTGAGAGCAGAATTTCATACCGTCGTGCAATAAAAATGGCTATTGCTGCTACAATGCGTATGAATTCTGAGGGTATTAAAGTTCAGATATCAGGTCGTTTGAACGGTGCTGAAATGGCGCGTTCAGAGTCTTATAAAGAAGGACGTATCCCTTTATCAACATTCAGAGCCGACATTGACTACGCTTTAGTTGAGGCACACACTACTTATGGTAGATTGGGTGTTAAGGTATGGATTATGAAAGGTGAAGTTTATGGCAAGAGAGAGCTTTCTCCATTAGTTGGTCTATCGACTGGCAAGAAAGGTGGAAAGCCTGCTCCAGGAGGACGCGGTGGCAATAAAGCTCGTCGCAGAAAGTAATTTTTTAAACAGAAGAAAATGTTACAACCCAAAAGAACAAAGTACCGTAAGCAAATGAAAGGCCGTATGAAAGGCAATGCCGGTCGCGGCAGCCAATTGGCCTATGGAACCTTCGGTATTAAATCGATGGAATCAGAATTTCTTACATCGAGACAAATAGAGGCTGCCCGTATTGCTGCAACCCGTTATATGAAAAGAGAAGGATCTATCTGGATTATGATTTTTCCAGATAAACCGATCACCAAAAAACCTCTTGAAGTAAGGATGGGTAAAGGTAAAGGTGCCGTAGAATATTACGCTGCTGTTGTGAAACCTGGAAGAATGCTCTTTGAAATATCAGGAGTTCCGGTTGAGACAGCGAAAGAGGCATTGCGCTTAGCTGCACAAAAGCTTCCGGTTAAGACAAAATTTGTAACGTCTCGGGATTTCCAAGCATAATTTTATTGACAAATGAAACAATCAGAGATAAAAAACGCATCAACGGCTGAACTTCAGGAAGCATTTGCCGAATCAAAGAAGGCATATACTGACCTAAAAATGGCTCACACCATTTCACCTTTGGAAAATCCAATTCAACTTAGAACCCAAAGAAGGGCGATAGCAAGAATAGCGACGGAACTAACTAATAGAGAAGTGCAATAACTGTACAGCTGAAAGAGATGGAAGAAATTAAAAGAAATCTAAGAAAAGAACGTATAGGCGTGGTAACCAGTAACAAAATGGATAAGTCCATTGTAGTTTCAGAGGTTAAGAAAGTAAAACACCCTATGTACGGAAAGTTCGTAACGAAAACGAAAAAATACGTTGCGCACGACGAGACAAACAATTGCAACGAAGGTGATACAGTAAGGATCATGGAGACAAGACCTTTAAGTAAAACTAAGTGTTGGAGATTAGTAGAAATAATTGAAAGAGCGAAGTAATCATGTTACAACAAGAATCAAGACTAAAAGTTGCAGATAATACAGGAGCCAAAGAAGTACTTTGCATCCGTGTGTTAGGTGGTACCAAGAAGAAATATGCTTCAATTGGGGATAAGATAGTTGTTTCTGTAAAAGAAGCTACTCCAAACGGGAATATTAAGAAGGGTGCAGTATCCACAGCAGTAGTTGTGCGTACGCTTAAGGAAGTTAGAAGACCGGATGGATCTTATATCCGTTTTGACGATAATGCTTGTGTACTTTTGAACGCCCAAGGCGAGATGAGAGGAACACGTGTATTTGGACCCGTTGCTAGAGAGCTTCGTGATAGACAATTTATGAAAATAGTATCATTGGCACCAGAGGTGCTTTAATATGAAGACTAAAATGGCAAAGCTTAAAATAAAATCAGGAGACACAGTAGTAGTTACTGCCGGAGACCACAAAGGTTCTGAAGGGAAGGTAATGAAAGTTCTTCTTGAGAAAAACAAAGCAATCGTAGAAGGAGTGAACTTAGTATCTAAGCATGAGAAGCCTAGTGCCAATAATCCGCAAGGAGGCATTACTAAGAAAGAAGCTCCAATCCATATTTCAAACCTATCTTTGGTTGATCCAAAGAGTGGTAAAGCTACAAGAGTAGGTTATAGAATGGAAGATGGTAAAAAAGTACGATTTTCAAAACAATCGAATCAAGTATTATAGTTATGGGATATACACCAAGACTTAAAGAAGAGTACAGCAATAGAGTGATCAATTCACTTAAGGACGAATTTGGATATACCAACGTCATGCAGGTACCAAAATTAGAGCGTATTGTTGTTTCCCGCGGTGTGGGTGCAGCAGTTGCAGACAAGAAACTGATCGACTATTCAGTTGATGAGTTTACTAAGATAACCGGGCAAAAGGCGGTATCAACAAATTCTAAAAAAGACGTTGCAAACTTCAAGCTTCGTAAAGGAATGCCTATTGGCGTAAAAGTTACTTTGCGAGGAGAGCGTATGTACGAGTTTTTGGACAGATTGATTACTTCAGCTTTGCCACGTGTACGTGACTTTAACGGAGTAAAAGCTACAGGTTTTGATGGCCGTGGAAACTACTCCTTAGGAATTACCGAACAAATTATTTTTCCTGAAATCGATATCGATAAAGTGAAAAAGATAGAGGGTATGAACATTACCTTCGTTACTTCGGCAAATACCGATAAAGAAGCGAAATCATTATTGCAAGAATTGGGTGTTCCCTTTAAAAAGAAATAAGAGATGGCTAAAGAATCAATGAAAGCCCGCGAGGTTAAGAGACAAAAAATGGTAGCAAAATATGCCGCCAAACGTAAAGCTTTGAAAGAAGCTGGCGATTGGGAAGGCCTTCAAAAGCTTCCAGCAAACTCTTCTCCTGTTCGTTTGCACAACCGTTGCAAAATTACCGGAAGACCTAGAGGATATATGAGAACTTTTGGAGTTTCACGTGTTACATTCCGTGAATTGGCTAATCAAGGCCTTATTCCAGGTGTTCGTAAAGCTTCTTGGTGATAAACAAATGGGTGACGCGATGGAATGCTAGCAGTAATTTGCACACCATCTATCTCGGGCCTACCGAAACAGAGTACTAATTGGATGAAGGTTCGTATAAGAAAACCACATCCGCAAACACTAATAAATGAATACAGATCCAATCGCAGATTATCTAACAAGGATTAGAAATGCTGTAAAAGCCGGACATCGCGTAGTAGAGATTCCAGCGTCAAACCTCAAAAAGGAGATGACAAAAATCCTTTTTGATCAGGGTTACATTTTGAGCTACAAATTTGATGACGAAAGTACCCCACAAGGTATCATCAAAATTGCGTTGAAATACGACAAGCTCACTAAGGAGCCCGTCATCAAAAAAATTCAAAGAATCAGTAAACCAGGTTTACGTAAATACGCAGGCTCAACAGAATTTCCTCGTGTGCTAAATGGTCTTGGAATTGCAATAGTTTCAACTTCTTCGGGAGTTATGACTGGCAAACAAGCAAAAGCACAGAATGTTGGAGGTGAAGTATTGTGTTACGTTTACTAAAAAATAGACAAGATGTCAAGAATAGGTAAAAACCCGGTAGCAATCCCACAAGGAGTTACAGTTGACCTTAAGGACAACGTAATTACCGTTAAAGGAAAATTAGGCGAACTTTCTCAAGAATATTCAGATTCAGAAGTTGCCGTTAAGATAGAAGATGACCACGTAATTGTGGAAAGACCCTCAGAATCTAAACGCCACATTGCACAGCACGGTCTTCACAGAGCGCTTATCAATAATATGATTGAAGGTGTTTCTAAAGGCTGGACTAAAGAATTGGTGCTAGTAGGTGTTGGTTTCCGTGCAAGTAACCAAGGACAGATTTTGGATCTTGCTTTAGGATTCTCGCACAACATCATACTGGACATTGCTCCAGAAGTGAAAATCGAGACAATTTCTGAAAAAGGAAAGGCCCCGATAGTGAAACTTACTTCCCACGATAAGCAATTGGTTGGACAGGTAGCAGCAAAAATACGTAGTTTCCGTAAGCCAGAACCTTACAAAGGAAAAGGTATCAAGTTTGTAGGAGAAGAACTGAGAAGAAAAGCAGGAAAATCTGCATAAAATTTTTAGAAATTATTTTAGGAGTAATATTCTAAAACTAAAGATCTAAAATCTAATATCTAAGAAAAATGGCATTATCAAAATATAAAAGAAGAGCACGCCTCCGCATGAGGATCAGAAAAACGGTAGAGGGGACCGAAAGTCGCCCACGTTTAGCTGTTTTCCGAAGCAACAAGGAAATATATGCCCAGATTATCGACGACGTAAACGGGAAGACAATTACCGCTGCATCGTCAAGGGACAAGGACATTGAAACTTCTGGCCTAAACAAGGCTGAAGCTGCAAAAATTGTAGGAAAAGTAATCGCTGAGAAAGCTGTAAAAGCTGGTGTAGAAACCATCTCTTTTGACAGAGGCGGTTACCTATATCACGGAAGAGTAAAATCATTAGCTGAAGGTGCACGCGAAGGTGGCCTTAAATTCTAAGTTGTATTATGTATCAAGATTATAAAAACGTAGAAATAGTAAAACCAGGAGGTCTTGAATTAAAAGACCGATTGGTAGGTGTACAACGTGTAACCAAAGTGACCAAAGGAGGTAGAACTTTTGGGTTTTCAGCTATTGTAGTTGTTGGTGACGAAAAAGGAGTTGTTGGACATGGCCTTGGAAAATCTAAGGACGTGGCAAGCGCAATTGCAAAAGCAATTGAGGACGCAAAGAAAAACCTGATCCGTATTCCATTGAACAAGGTAACTCTACCACATGAACAAAAAGGTAAATACGGCGGTGCTCGTGTAAACCTTCTTCCAGCTGCACCTGGTACAGGTGTAATTTCTGGTGGTGCGGTGCGTGCAGTATTGGAATCATTGGGAGTTCATGATGTATTGTCAAAATCTCAGGGATCTTCAAATCCACACAACGTTGTAAAAGCAACATTTGATGCACTTTTGCAAATGCGAAGCGCACAAACAATAGCCGATCAACGTGGAATTTCACTTCAGAAAGTATTCAACGGATAAAACGATAAGGAGATGGCAAAAATTAAAGTAACTAAGGTTAAGAGCGTTATAAAACGTCCGGAAAACCAAAAAAGAACCATGGAATCATTGGGTCTTCACAAAATGGGCCAGACTGTGGAACATGAAGATACTCCAAGCATTCTTGGAATGATCAGAAAAGTAAATCACTTGGTTTCTGTTGAAACCGTTTAAGACACACGAAAATGAATTTAAGTAACTTACAACCCGCCGCAGGATCGGCGAAAAACAAAGGCAAGCGAGTAGGTCGCGGACAAGGTTCCGGGAAAGGCGGTACAGCCACCCGTGGACATAAAGGAGCAAAATCACGTTCAGGATATTCCAAAAAGATTGGATTTGAAGGTGGACAAATGCCCCTACAACGTCGTGTGCCAAAATTTGGTTTTACAAACATCAACCGTAAAGAATATAAGGGAATCAATATCGATACCCTCCAACAATGGGTTGATGATAAAAAAATAACCGATACCGTTGACTTTGAAACCTTGGTAGGGTTAGGTCTTGCTGGAAAGAATGAAATGGTGAAAATATTGGGTAGAGGAGAAATTAAGGCAAAATTGAAGGTATCAGCTCACAAGTTTACTGCCTCGGCAAAAGAAGCTATTGAAGCTGCCGGTGGTGAAGTAGTAACATTGTAACAGATCATAAGGATGAAATTTATTGATACCTTAAAAAATGTTTGGAAAATAGAAGAGCTGCGCAATCGCATCATGCTTACTTTGGGAATGCTACTTGTGTACCGTTTCGGAGCGCAGGTTGTTCTTCCAGGGATTGATGCGGATATGCTCGCCTCTTTCGCCGGTAAATTTGAAGGTGGTGGCCTTGGTGGATTGTTGAACGCTTTTACAGGAGGGGCTTTTGCCAACGCTTCTGTTTTTGCGTTGGGTATTATGCCCTATATTTCTGCCTCTATTGTGGTCCAGCTGATGCAAATTGCAGTCCCATACCTTCAAAAACTTCAGAAGGAAGGCGAAAGTGGACGGAAAAAAATCAATCAGATTACACGTTGGTTAACAATCGGTATCTGTTTGGTGCAAGCGCCAAGTTATCTAGCAGGTCTTCCAGCAATGGGGGTTCCGGCAGAAGCTTTTATAATGGGACAGAGCGTTATGTTCTATGTTTCATCAGTAATCATATTAGTTACAGGAACTATTTTTGCAATGTGGCTGGGTGAAAAAATCACCGATAAGGGAATTGGAAACGGTATCTCAATCTTAATTATGGTTGGTATTATCGCAAGACTTCCACAGTCTTTTGCTCAAGAATTCGTATCTAGAGTAGTTGAGTCTAATGGAGGATTGATCATGATCCTTATTGAACTTGTGCTTTGGTTTGTTATTATCCTACTATCAGTTATGTTGGTAATGGCAGTTCGAAAAATTCCTGTACAGTACGCTAGAAGAACTGCTTCTGGTGGTTATGAGAAGAATATTTTTGGTGCAAGGCAATTCATCCCTTTAAAACTAAATGCTTCTGGAGTAATGCCAATCATTTTTGCGCAAGCAATTATGTTTGTTCCATCTGCAGTGGCTAGTCTTTCCGAAAGCGATTTTGCTCAAGGTGTTCAGGCTACATTTAGTGACATATTCGGATTATGGTACAATCTTGTATTTGCAGTATTGATCATCATCTTTACTTATTTCTATACCGCGATAACCGTTCCAACCAATAAAATGGCAGACGACTTGAAGCGAAGTGGCGGGTTTATTCCCGGTATTAAGCCAGGCTCGCAAACTGCAGAATATTTGGATAGAATTATGTCTCAGATAACTTTACCTGGTTCTGTATTCTTAGCTTTGATTGCAATTTTCCCAGCATTCGTTGTGAAGTTGTTGGGTATCCAACAAGGATGGGCATTGTTTTACGGTGGTACTTCCCTTCTAATTATGGTTGGAGTTGCCATTGATACCATGCAACAAGTAAATTCATATTTATTGAACCGTCATTATGATGGCTTAATGAAGAGTGGGAAAAATAGAAAAGCAGTAGCTTAATTATCAATTGAGTAGAAGTAAATTCTGCAAAAGTGAGATAGTCTAAAAAGAATATTGTACTTTTGCAACCTTTTTCAAATACTCATACAAAATAAACTAAAGTATAAAATGGCAAAACAAAACGCAATTGAGCAAGATGGGAGCATTGTAGAGGCACTTTCAAATGCCATGTTCCGTGTGGAATTAGAAAACGGTCACGTGGTGACTGCGCACATTTCTGGCAAGATGCGTATGCACTACATTAAATTGCTTCCTGGTGATAAGGTGAAACTCGAAATGAGTCCTTATGACCTTACAAAAGCAAGAATTACTTATAGATATTAATATATTCGATTCTGTCGGTATATTAAAAACCAAATAATAAAGAGAGGTGGGATCTAGCGATTTCATTATACTTTAAAAATTAAAAAGTAAATAGAGATGAAAGTAAGAGCATCCGTAAAGAAAAGAAGTGCCGACTGCAAGATTGTACGCAGAAAAGGCAGATTATATGTAATTAACAAAAAGAACCCAAAGTTCAAACAAAGACAAGGATAAGTTATGGCAAGAATCGCAGGTGTAGATATCCCAAAACACAAAAGGGGTGTAATCGCGTTAACGTATATCTTCGGAATCGGTAGAAGCCGTGCCCAAGATATTCTGAATAAAGCCGGGGTTGACGAAGACAAAAAAGTGAACGAATGGAACGATGATGAAATCGGTGCTATTCGTGAAGCAGTTGGGTCTTTCAAAATCGAAGGTGAATTACGTAGTGAAGTTCAGTTGAGTATCAAACGTTTAATGGATATTGGTTGTTACAGAGGTATTCGCCACAGATCGGGTCTTCCATTGAGAGGACAACGAACTAAGAATAACTCTCGTACTCGAAAAGGAAGACGTAAAACGGTTGCTAACAAGAAAAAAGTAACGAAATAACAGTAGTTATTCGTAAGGACTTAGTGGTTTGATCTTGATTACGATCAATTTTCAACACCCTAGTTCCCTGAACTACACAATAAATCACTAGAAGTTATGGCAAAGACAAGTCAAAAAACTACAAAAGCTGTCAAAAAACGTAAGGTTAATGTTGAATCAGTAGGAGAGGCGCATATCACTGCTTCTTTTAACAACATTATCGTGAGTTTGACAAATAAGAACGGAGACGTTATCTCTTGGTCATCGGCCGGGAAGATGGGCTTCCGAGGTTCAAAGAAAAATACTCCTTATGCTGCACAGTTGGCATCTGAAGATTGCGCTAAAGTAGCACACGATGCTGGTTTGCGTAAGGTTAAGGTCTATGTGAAAGGACCAGGAAACGGTAGAGAATCTGCAATTAGATCTATCCATAATGCAGGAATTGAAGTAACAGAGATTATCGATGTAACTCCAATGCCGCACAACGGATGCCGTCCTCCAAAAAGAAGAAGAGTTTAATAATTTTAGATTCGCGATGTACCATTCCAGATTTTGGAATTCTACATCGCTAATCATGTTTCGTAAATAAATTTAATATCAAACTGAAGACTACAGAGACTAGAGGATAGCATAAGACCTTAATTTAGTTTCTCTTCAAAACCTCAAATTAGAAATGGCAAGATATACTGGTCCAAAAACTAAAATCGCCCGTAAATTCGGTGAAGCAATCTTCGGAGACGATAAGTCTTTCGAAAAAAGAAACTACCCTCCAGGACAGCACGGAAATGCGCGTCGTCGTGGGAAGAAATCTGAATACGCAGTTCAGCTTTCTGAAAAGCAAAAAACAAAATATACCTATGGTATTTTGGAGCGCCAGTTCCGAAATATGTTTAAGAAAGCAAACGCTGCTCCTGGAATTACAGGTCAGGTATTGCTTCAAATGTGTGAATCACGTTTGGATAACGTAGTATACCGTATGGGTATTTCTCCTACCCGTTCAGGAGCAAGACAATTGGTTTCTCACCGTCATATTACCGTAAACGGCGAAAAGGTTAACATTCCTTCTTACCAATTAAAGGCAGGTGATGTTGTAGGAGTACGTGAGAAATCTAAATCTTTGTCAACCATTACCAATTCATTAAGTAACGCCAATCACGTTTATGAATGGATTACTTGGAATGACGAGAAGAAGGAAGGAACTTACGTTTCTATTCCAGAGCGTCTTCAAATTCCAGAGAACATCAACGAGCAGTTGATTGTTGAATTATATTCTAAATAATAAAAAATACAGAAAGTCAATTATGGCAATATTTAGTTTTCAGAAACCTGATAAAGTTATAATGGTGAACTCCACCGATTTCGAAGGAAAATTTGAATTCCGTCCTTTGGAACCTGGATATGGACTTACCATTGGTAACGCATTAAGACGTGTGCTGCTTTCCTCTTTGGAAGGGTTCGCCATCACTTCGGTCCGAATCGAAGGTGTGGACCACGAATTCTCGACCATTGCTGGTGTAGTGGAGGATGTTACCGAAATTATCCTGAATCTTAAGCAAGTTCGGTTTAAAAGACAGATTGACGAAATAGATAACGAAACCGTTACTATCTCTGTATCTGGTAAAGAACAATTGCTAGCAGGCGATTTCCAAAAATTCATCTCAGGTTTCCAAGTATTGAATCCAGAATTGGTTATTTGCAATATGGAGCCTAAAGTAAATCTTAACTTCGAGATTACTATAGAGAAAGGTCGTGGTTATGTTCCTGCAGAAGAGAACAAAAAGGCCAATGCCCCACTTGGTACCATTTTCACAGATTCTATTTACACGCCTATAAAAAATGTTAAGTATAGCATTGAGAATTTCCGTGTAGAGCAAAAAACGGATTATGAGAAATTGGTTTTCGAAATAATTACAGATGGTTCTATTCATCCTAAAGATGCCTTGACCGAAGCGGCAAAGACATTGATTCACCATTTTATGCTTTTCAGCGATGAGCGCATCACTTTGGAGGCTGATGAAATTGCGCAAACTGAAACCTATGATGAAGAATCTCTTCATATGCGTCAGTTGCTTAAAACAAAATTAGTAGACATGGACCTTTCAGTTCGCGCTCTAAATTGTTTGAAAGCTGCAGAGGTTGATACACTTGGAGATCTTGTTTCCTATAACAAGAATGATCTGATGAAATTCAGAAACTTCGGAAAAAAATCACTTACTGAGCTTGAAGAGCTTGTAGGTGCTAAAGGTCTTGACTTCGGAATGGATCTTTCCAAATATAAATTAGATAAAGACTAAAAGATTTGATTTCTGATTTACGACTCCAGCTATCTGAAGTCGTAAATCTAAAATCTGAGATCTAAAATTAATTTAACCCATCATAGTTTGCTCCCCGAATAGACGGGTGTGGTAGCAAGATGATGAAACTTAAAATGTCATGAGACACGGAAAAAAATTAAACCAGTTAGGAAGAACAACAGCCCATAGGCACGCAATGTTATCCAACATGGCCTGCTCGCTTATCGAGCACAAAAGAATCAATACTACAGTTGCAAAGGCAAAAGCTTTGAAAACTGTAATTGAGCCATTGGTGACTAAAGCAAAAGAAGACACTACGCATAATCGTCGTTTGGTTTTTGCCAAGCTTCACCAAAAGGAAGCTGTTGCTGAACTTTTCCGTACTGTTGCTCCAAAAGTAGGCGACCGTCCAGGAGGATATACCCGAATCATTAAATTGGGGAATCGTCTAGGGGATAATGCCGATATGGCAATGATAGAATTTGTTGACTTCAACGAAATTTACAACGCTGGAAAAGCAACCAAGAAGAAAACTACTCGTAGAAGCCGTCGTGGTGGAAGTGATGATACTTCAGCTGCTAAAACACAAACTGCATCTAAGCCAGCAAAGGCTAAAGAAGCTAAAAAAGAAGAGGAATAAATGATTCCAGTTCAATAAATAACAAAGGGATAAGCGTTTTCGTTTATCCCTTTTTTTTATACTATTTTTGCAAAGATTTTTTAGAAACCTAATAACTGTCGCCCTGAGCTAGTCAAAGGGTCGAAACCCTTCAAACATGAAATACCAAACACGAAAGAAAGCACTTATTTTACTTGCGGATGGCACCATTTTTTATGGCAAAGCTGTCGGGAACAAAGAAGGATCAGCCTTCGGAGAAGTTTGTTTCAATACTGGAATGACGGGATATGAGGAGGTTTTTACAGATCCTTCCTATCATGGTCAAATAATGGTCGCCACCTCTGCGCATATAGGTAACTATGGTGTAAATAAGGATGAGATAGAATCTGAAGGTGTAAAGATTTCTGGTCTTGTGGTGCGCAACTTTAGTTATCACTATTCAAGACCTGCCGCGGATGGATCCTTAGAGGAATTTGCCGATAAAAACAATCTTCTTGCCATCAGTGATGTAGATACTAGAGCTTTAGTTAACTATATACGCGAAAACGGTGCGATGAATGCGGTAATAACCACTGAAATCGACAAATTGGAGTCTCTGAAAAAACAACTTTCAGAAGTTCCAAATATGGACGGACTTGAATTGGCTTCAAAAGTTTCCACTAAAGAGCCATATTTTTATGGAGATGAAAATGCAACATTTAAAATTTCTGCTCTAGACGTTGGAATTAAAAAGAATATCCTTCGTAGACTTGCTGAGCGTGACTGCTATATCCAAGTATTTCCTTATGACACCTCGTTCTCTGAAATGGAATCTTTCGAACCTGATGGATATTTCATTTCCAATGGACCTGGTGATCCTCAGCCACTTGAATCGGCAAGGAAGGTTGTTGAAACCATATTGGATAAAGGAATGCCAATGTTCGGAATTTGTCTGGGACATCAATTGTTGGCTTTGGCCAATGGAATTTCAACCTATAAAATGCACAATGGGCACAGAGGTCTTAACCATCCAATTAAAAATCTGCTAACCGGGAAAGGTGAAATTACTTCACAAAATCATGGCTTTGCAGTCAATAGGGAAGAGGCTGAAGCAAATTCAAATATTGAAATTACACATGTTCACCTCAATGATAATACAGTAGCCGGAATCAGAATGAAAAATAAACCAGCATTTTCTGTACAGTATCATCCTGAGGCTAGTCCAGGACCAAATGATTCCATATATCTTTTTGATCAGTTCATCGAAACCATTAAGGAACATAAATTGCAAAACGCATAAATTCATTTAGACTTGACAGGTTTTTGCCTGTTAGGTCTTTTTTTATAACCATAACAATAAACCAATCAAATGAGTATCATTATTGACATCACCGCTAGGCAAATCTTTGATTCGAGAGGAAATCCGACTGTAGAGGTCGACGTAATTACTGAAAATGGCTTTATGGGTCGCGCGGCCGTTCCATCTGGAGCTTCGACAGGCGAACATGAAGCGGTTGAACTACGAGATGGAGGAAAAGATTATATGGGGAAAGGGGTATTAAAAGCTGTTGAGAACGTTAATGTCATCCTTGCCCAGGCACTATTGGGTACTTCAGTTTTCGAACAAGAACTTATCGACAAAATGATGATAGATCTTGATGGAACAAACAATAAGTCTATTCTAGGGGCTAATGCCATATTGGGAGTTTCCCTTGCCTGTGCAAAAGCGGCTGCTCAAGAGTTGGGGATGCCTTTATACCGTTATGTAGGTGGTGTAAGCGCCAAAACACTCCCAGTGCCTATGATGAATATCATTAATGGTGGCTCGCACAGTGATGCACCTATTGCTTTTCAGGAGTTTATGATCATGCCTGTTAAGGCGCAGAATTTTGCGCATGCCATGCAAATCGGATCCGAGATTTTTCATAATCTCAAAACTGTTCTTCATGAAAGAGGTTTGAGTACCGCTGTTGGGGACGAAGGTGGTTTTGCACCAGCCCTAAATGGAACTGAAGACGCACTTGATACAATTGCAGAGGCTACCGAAAAAGCAGGTTACAAGTTTGGCGAAGAGGTAATGGTTGCTTTAGATTGTGCTGCGGCAGAATTTTATGTGAATGGTAAGTATGATTATACCAAATTCGAGGGAGAAAAAGGAAAAATTCGTACCTCGGAAGAACAAGCGGACTACTTAGCGGAATTATGTAGCAAATACCCCATAATTTCCGTAGAAGATGGAATGGATGAAAATGATTGGGATGGTTGGAAATATCTAACAGAGAAAATTGGAGATCGTGTTCAATTGGTCGGGGATGATTTGTTCGTAACGAATGTTGAAAGGCTTTCTCGCGGAATTTCGGAGAATATCGCCAATTCCATTCTTATAAAGGTAAATCAAATTGGAACCCTCACGGAAACCATCGCAGCGGTTAATATGGCGCACAATGCCGGTTATACTTCTGTTATGTCTCATCGAAGTGGTGAAACTGAGGACAACACCATCGCTGATCTTGCAGTTGCTTTAAATTGTGGGCAAATTAAAACAGGTTCTGCATCACGTAGTGATAGAATGGCGAAGTACAATCAACTTTTGCGAATAGAGGAACAATTGGGAGAAGTAGCTTATTTTCCACAGAATAAGGCGTTCAAAATATAATTTCTGGAAAGTAAATATTTCATCTAAATATGAGGGTGTTTATGCTTATATTTCCTCTGAAAAATTATATGATTTAAGGTTTATTTAACCTAGATAATATAGGTAAATGTTAAAAATATTGTTCGAGATTTTGTAATTTAGCAATTCTGAAAAAAATATAACTTTTATAACTTTATGGCAAAGATAGCGACCCTAGAAATAGATGGTAAAAAATACGAGTTTCCCGTCGTAGAAGGGACTGAAAATGAATTGGGAATCGACATAAAAAATCTACGAGCTAATACTGGCGGTGTTGTAACCTTGGATCCAGGGTATAAAAATACTGGCGCTTGCGAAAGTGCAATAACCTTCTTGGATGGAGAAAAGGGAGTTCTGCGCTATCGGGGCTATAGTATAGAAGAATTAGCTGAAAAAGCTCACTTTCTTGAAGTTTGCTATCTCCTCATCTTTGGGGAATTACCTACCAAACAACAACTGGATAAATTTCATACAGATATTAAAGCTCAATCTCATGTAGATGAGGATGTGAAAAAGATTTTGGATGGTTTTCCGAAATCGGCTCATCCGATGGGCGTGTTATCTTCATTAACATCTGCTTTGGTGGCTTTTAATCCTTCTTCTGTTAATGTGGATAGCGAAGAAGATATGTATAAAGCAATTGTGAAAATTCTGGGTAAATTTCCGGTTTTAACGGCTTGGACCTATAGAAAAAGAATGGGGTTACCGTTGGATTACGGAGGAGATTCCCTTGGATATGTGGACAACTTCATTAAAATGATGTTCAAGAAGCCAAGTGGAGAATATACCACAAACGAAACTGTTTTGGCAGCGTTGGATAAATTGTTGATCCTTCACGCAGACCATGAACAGAATTGTTCTACCTCTACTGTACGTATTGTTGGATCGTCTCATGCTGGTTTGTTTATTTCAATATCCGCTGGAATTGCAGCTCTTTGGGGCCCTCTTCATGGCGGAGCTAACCAGGCTGTAATAGAAATGCTCGAGGAAATTCAAGCAGACGGTGGCGACACAAAGAAATTTATGGCCAAAGCAAAGGATAAGAATGATCCTTTCCGCCTCATGGGCTTTGGGCATAGGGTTTATAAAAACTTTGACCCACGTGCCAAGATCATTAAGAAGGCTGCAGACAGTGTTCTTGAAAACTTAGGAATTGAAGACGATATTTTAACTATAGCCAAAGCTCTTGAAAAGGAAGCTTTAGAAGATCAATATTTTGTTGAAAGAAAATTATATCCGAATGTTGATTTTTATTCCGGTATCATTTATCGAGCTTTGGGAATTCCTGTTGAAATGTTTACGCCTATGTTTGCATTGGGACGTTTGCCAGGATGGATTGCGCAATGGAGAGAGATGCGATTGAACAAGGAACCTATTGGACGTCCTCGTCAAATATATACCGGCGCTACAAAACGAGATTTTTTGCCTGTAGAGGAACGATAATATATTCTTTTTAACTTATTCAAAGCACTTCCTAATCGAGGTGCTTTTTTCTATATTTGCCCTATGATTAAGCTGAATATCAACGATGAAATCTCTCGCCTACGCAGTGTCGTACTGGGTAGGGCCGATAGTAATGGACCGGTGCCGAAATTAGAAGACGCCTACGATCCCAAATCTGCCGAACATATTAAAGCAGGCACATATCCCAAAGATGAAGATATGGTCGAGGAAATGGACGCTGTTGCAAGCGTATTGGAAAAATACGGCGTTCAAGTATTTCGTCCAGAATCTATAAAGGATTACAATCAAATTTTCTCTCGGGATATCGCATTTGTGATAGAAGATAAATTCATTATTGCCAATATTCTAGATGATCGGTCTAAGGAAATTCATGCTTTGGATTATGTTATTAATCAAATAGATCCTTCAAAGATTATTGAATTTCCGGAGAATGCTCATATTGAAGGTGGGGATGTTATGCCCTGGGGCGATTATATTTTCGTAGGCACATATTACGGAGATGATTACTCCAGTTATATTACCGCACGAACTAATATGAAGGGTGTTAGGCATCTTCAAAAGGTATTTCCTCATAAAAAGGTCAAATCTTTTAGCCTAAGAAAAAGCAATACCGTTGCCGAGGAAAATGCTTTACATCTTGATTGTTGTTTTCAGCCCTTGGGAAGAGGTAAGGCCATTATTCACAAAGAGGGTTTTTTGGTAGAAGAAGAATACGAATGGCTAATAAATTTCTTCGGAAAGGACAACTGCTTTCATATTACCAAAAAGGAAATGTATGACATGAATAGCAATATTTTCTCAATTTCTCCAGATGTCGTTATTTCTGAAAAAAACTTTACTCGACTTAATATCTGGCTTCGTGAACAAGGCTTTACTGTAGAAGAAGTTCCTTATGCAGAGATTGCTAAACAAGAAGGTCTGCTTCGATGTAGTACAATGCCGTTGATTCGAGATTAGGGAGGCAAAAAATCCAATAACTACATGTTTTCATCCTATTGTATATAGTAAGTAATTTCACATTCTCATAATCCTATCATTTCTGATAGGATTTCTTCATTTTCATCAACGACTTAACGTTGTACTTTTCTTATTGGTCATTTTCCCTATAATGGTCATTTTCATTCTCAAAAATATAGGCCCATTTTTATAACCTTGTATAACTATATCTAAGAGGTTACTTCAACGCGTTTATTTTTCTTCCCCAGAATTCCCAAGCTATATAGAAGTCCTGAAAATTCCTATTTCAGTTATAAATCGGAATTAACGCTTTTTGATTATTTTTTTCTCGAATTTACCTTTAATAGAGTCTCTTATGTTTAAAATTTTATGCAATTAACTCATTTTTATTCAGAAAATAATTAAGTTTATTGAAGTTTAACTATACCAAAAATTTAAATTATGAAAAAATTTTTAACTCTACTGATTATTGCTGTGACATTAATTGGCTTAAAAACCTATGCTCAACAGCCTGAGGATTATTTTATTACATCGTGGCAAACAACTTCTGCCAATGAAAGTATCACTATTCCTACAAAAGGAGGTGGTTATAATTACAGTGTAGATTGGGGAGATGGCAATCTAGATATATCACTATCTGGAAATGCCACTCACACGTATGCATCAGCCGGTGTATATCAAGTAAAGATTTACGGTAGTTTCCCTAGGATATATTTTAACAATTCTGGCGATAAAAATAAAATTAAATCGATTGTACAATGGGGTACAAATCCATGGACTTCCATGAATAGTGCATTTATGGGTTGTAAAAATCTAGTTAGTATCGCAACGGATAAACCTAATTTTTCTAATGTTACCGATATGTATGCCATGTTTGGATATGCTACATCTTTTAATGGCGACAGTAACATGTATGACTGGGACGTTAATAATGTGACCAACATGTATGGGATGTTTGGGGGAGCATCAAGTTTTAATTCTGATATAAGCACTTGGGATGTCAGTAATGTGGAAAATATGAAATTGATGTTTAGTCACGCAAGTTCGTTCAATCAAGATATTAGCGGATGGGATGTGAGCAGTGTCCTCAATATGGACAGTATGTTTCGTGGGGCAGTAGCTTTTGACCAGAATCTCGGGGGATGGGATGTTAGCAACGTTATAAACATGAAAAATATGATGAAAGATGTTACTCTTTCACGAATCAATTACGATACGCTTTTAATTGGGTGGAGTATTCTTCCTTTAAATAATAACATCAGATTCCATGCAGGTAATAGTCAATATTGTGCGGGTGAAGATGCTAGAGATATTTTATTAGATGATTTTAACTGGATCATTATAGATGGTGGATTGGATTGTGCTGGATATTGTGGAAGTGTTTCAGAATTCACTGCCTCAGGATGGACCAATGGAGCTCCTGATAACAATGTATTGGCGGTATTCACTGTAGACTATAATACATCCATAGATGGAGGTAATATAAGTGCCTGTAGCATCATGATCAATCCTGGGGTTACATTAACAGTATCAGAGGGTTTTAATATTAGAGCTGAAAACGATATCATAATCGATGGTGACTTGGTTTTCTTAAGTAGCAATTCGGGGAACGGTGAGCTTGGTGAATTGGGTGTGGATGCTTCTGTAATCGGAAATGCAACTGTTCAAAGATATATGAGTGCCAATCGTTCTTACAGAATGATTAGTTCAGCTGTTACAACCGATTCAAGCATAAATGCCAATTGGCAAGAAGGCGTAAATAATACAAGCCCATCTTATGCTTCTAACCTTGATCCAAACCCTGGTTACGGAACACACATAACAGGAAGTTCCACAGGAGCACACGGTTTTGACGCAACGATTTCGGGAAATCCTTCCTTGTTTAAAGCGAATATATCTACACAAGCGTTCGAACCCGTCGGAAATACTGATGTGAATAAATTAACAGCCGGTGAGAGCTTTTTAATGATGGTAAGGGGAGATCGCAGTATTAATTTGACTGATCCAGATCCCGTTGCCACTGAAACCGTTCTGCGAGCCACAGGTCAGTTGGCAGTAGGTGATCAAACTCAGACATTCGAAGTGCTTCCAGGACAATTTTTTATGATAGGAAACCCATATCAGAGTGCAGTGGATATGGAATCTGTTCTTTCTGAATTTATGCCAGGACAACCAAGCTTTGGTGTTTTAAATCCCTTCAACTATTATATGTACGATCCAACATACGGAGATCTTGGGGCATATGTAACTGTAAATATTACCACGGGAGGTAACAATTCTGGAGGAAGTTCTGCGGCAAATAAATATCTACAGCCAGGTCAAGGTGCGCAATTGCTAGGCATTTCGTCAGGTACTGCAAATATTACTTTTCAAGAGGAAGATAAACGTCCAGGAGAATATACCGCTACAAATGCAACTGAAGCTGATATGGCCCTAATGAGTGTTGAATTATATACTCAAGAAAATTACAATAATGGTAAATCACGTCACGATAGTTTTTCGATATATTTTTCACAAGGAAATAGTAATGATCTAACAATGGAAGATGCCATTAAGCCTATGAATTTTGGCGAGAATGTTGGTATTGACCACAATGGCACCTATCTGAGTATAGAACAGAGAAATATACCTCAAGCAGGTGAAATATTTTCTCTATATAGCGCTAATTACTCTCATACAGATTACATATTAAAAATGAACATTCATGGATTAGGCGAAGCCTCTATTTATCTTGATGATCACTTTACAGGAATTGCTACTGCCTTGAATTCAGAAGAGACCTCCTACGCATTTTCAATTGATGTGAATGATGAATTCAGTATTGCAGAAAATAGGTTCAGTATTCGAGTGGAAGAGAAATTGGGAGTAATTGATAATAACACGCTTTCAGATGTGAGATTGTATCCGAACCCAATAAATGACAACACTTTTTATATAAATACGCCGAATCTAACTGGCGAGCAAGTGGAGGTGAGAATTACAGATATTGCTGGAAGACAAATTTACAGCGATTTATTAAGTTGTCAAGATAATAGAGTAGCTCTAACTTTTAAGAACAATTTAAATACCGGGGTTTATTTGGTTACAATGAAATTTGCGGGAGAACAAAAAACCCTCAGATTAATAAAACAGTAATTAAAAGGGTTTAGTAAGAATCCATTTTATTAGGTTTTTAGAACCGTCTCATTTGGAGACGGTTTTTTAATGGGAATATTTGATGGTTATAATATTGAAGTCGAATTTTTTTTCCAAGGACGGAATATTATAATGATCAAAGATCTCGATATATTTATTCTACTTACAGTCATGGCGTGTAATAGGGTATTATCATTTTAATAATGTTTTGAAATGGATTCTCGGGTTTTGAACAGCTTTCAGGATTCTAAAACAGTTTAAGAAAGTGAACATCGCTTTCAGTAAATTTATCGGATGAATCTTAGTGAAATTAGATGTAATAGTTAAATGTATAATGATATTATAGGTTTCGGTCAAATTTTAAATATTTTTCGAATATATATTAATATTGTTTTATGATATAAGAAAATATTAGTATCTTAGTCGAAGTTAGGATAAGGCATATGTCTAAAAACCACATGTTTTGATTCTTTATTCTCCCCTTAAAATTTTAGTTATTATGGTGAATAGGTTAGTACGAAATGTGCTGACTTTATGCCTAAAAGTATCACTCCCCTCTTAAAATTAAGTTTTTTACAACAATTTATCCAGGAATTGGATTATACCTAATTAGAATTAGACGCTCAATTGCATTCTTCTTGTAAAAGAAGTAAGTATGAAGATTTCAAATGAAATTGACGTTATAAACTGAATTGTTTTTAGATTTCATATATCTGAAAAATTTAATTTCTGAAAATGTACAGTACCATTTATTTAAAATTTCCCCAAGAATCTGTGTAAAACAGATTTCACCTCCCCTAAAAAAATCACTTTTAAAACAAATTTCAGCTAGGCCAGGGTATTAATCCGCCAGCTTGTTATTTGATTAATTAAGAAACAATTCGATCTATGTCATATTTGGCTTGTATAGATGGAGTGAAAGATTTTATACTAATCTAAATTTTTAATTATGAAAAATTCATTGAAAGAAATGGGGATGGAGCATTGGGGTTTCCTAAAAGAAATCTTAAAAGCTAACATACCCTCAAGAGCTGATCCCGAGCTATTTAAATTGGAATGGTGAAGAATATTTTCTTCTCTTAGGTTAGTCGCGATAAGGAAATCGGACATTAAACCCAAAATTACATGAATGTTTTTTTATCAAGGAAAGATCAATATTTCTTGCAGTCTTTTGGGTGACATCCCCGCAATCCCCTCTGTTATTTTATTGTTTTAAAAGTTATTCTATTAATTATTAATTTAAAATTTCAACTATGAAAAAATTATTATTCTTATCGATTATGGTTCTGGCGGGATGGATGGGACATGCCCAAATGCGTTCAGGACAGAATAGTGTTCAGGTGAATGTGCCTTTAGAATTACAGGCCCAAGTTGGGGAGGCGAGGATAAATATGCAGGCTCAATTGCCCGCAGCTCACCGAGCCCTGAGTGCGACATTTGTAGGGTCATTCATGACTCAGAGTGGAGATTCTTGGACAACTAATCCACCGGTTTATAGTGCTGTTGAGGCCGCTGCTCTCTTATTTGGGGGAAGTGCTTCTGACTATGCAATATCCACAAACCCGGATATGGTCGATCCCATGACCATTACCCACACGGCTTGGGTTTCCGTATGGGGCTTAGGATGTCAGGAATTGGCCGAGAATTATTCGCTCGATTTAGGAGCTCCAGGTTATGATGATCCAGGAGGGGATGGCACATCAGCATCTGCTTATGTAAATGATTGGTGCTTTGGAGGACAAACAAACTATGTGTGGGCGGTTAATGCCGTAAGTAACGCTTTTATTACTACTTGGGAAGTTACTGCTGCTGATCTCTCCGTTACTATTCCTACCTATAGTGGCGCAACATATAACTACAGTGTTGATTGGGGAGATGGTTCACCACTGGAAAGTGGTTTTACAACAGACGCAACCCATAATTATGCCGCACCAGGGACTTATACTATTGAGATAACCGGTCTTTTTCCACAAATTTATTTTAATAATTCAGGGGATAAAGATAAAATACGGACCATTGAGCAATGGGGTGATAATGCATGGAGTTCAATGAACAAAGCATTTATGGGTGCTACTCATTTAATAAGTAATGCTACGGATACTCCAAATTTCTCTAACGTTACAGATATGTATGGAATGTTCGCATATGCTGAGGCATTTAATGGAGATGCCAACATTAATAATTGGGATGTAAGCAATGTAACTACTATGTACGGCATGTTCGGTGGCGCCTTTGCTTTTAGCGCAGACATTGGTGATTGGGATGTAGGTAATGTTACAAACATGAAATTAATGTTTGCTCACGCTTTTAGTTTTAACCAAGACATTGGTGATTGGGATGTGGGCAATGTTTTCAATATGGAAAGTATGTTCCGTGTAGCTACATCTTTCGACCAAGATCTAGGCGATTGGGATGTGAGTAATGTTTTGAACGCTAGATTTATGTTTAAGGATGTAACCCTTTCCACATCTAATTACGATTCTTTATTAAACGGATGGAACTCATTAGCTCTCAATCATGGTGTTGGCTTCAGTGCGGGCAATAGTACTTATTGTTATGGTGAAGCAGCGAGATTTAATATGACCACTCATTTTGGATGGATAATTACGGATGGAGGAAAAGACTGTCCTGCGGATATGGATTCCTTTATTACCACCTGGAAGGTAGAAGCAGGAGATCTTTCCATTGAAATACCGACCTATCCGGGCTACACTTATAATTACACAGTTGCTTGGGGAGATGGTAGTTTTTCAATGGGTCAAACGGGCAATGCCACCCACAGTTACGGAGCTCCAGGAGTCTACGAGGTAAAGATTAGTGGTTTGTTCCCTAGAATCTATTTTAACAATACGGGTGACAAATTGAAAATTCAGTCGATAGAGCAATGGGGTACTAATCTTTGGGGACCTTCCATGAAAGGTGCCTTTGAGGGAGCTAAAAACTTAGTGAGCAATGCAATGGATACTCCTAATTTCTCTAATGTTACCAATATGTACGGAATGTTTGCATACGCCGAGAAATTTAACGGAGATATGAACATCAACAATTGGGATGTGAGTAATGTGACCACCATGTACGGTATGTTTGGAGGAGCATATATGTTTAATGCGGACATTGGCAATTGGGATGTAGGGAATGTTACAAACATGAAGCTAATGTTTTATGACACTGCATTTAATCAGGATATTGGTTCGTGGGATGTAAGTAATGTTCGTAATATGGACAGTATGCTCAGACGGGTTGAGGAATTTGACCAAGATCTTGGGAATTGGGATGTAAGCAACGTCGTAAATATGGAAAATATGATGAAATGGGTTACACTCTCTAGAGCAAATTATGATTCTTTATTAATGGGCTGGAGCGCCCTTCCACTTAAGAGCAATGTTCACTTCCATGCTGGTTTTAGTGAATACTGTGACGGAGCGGCTGCTAGACAACACATAATCGATACTTTTAACTGGACGATTATTGATGGCGGGATGGATTGTACTCCTATTGGTGCAAGACCAGGAATGGAAGATAGCCCGTTATTGACTGGAATAACATTCTATCCAAATCCGATGAGAGACCAATTGAATATGGTTAATCCTAATAATCTTAAGCTTGAAAGTGCTTCCATTTATGATATTACTGGAAGGTTGATCAAAACAATAGATCTTAAAGGAATTACTTCGGAAGTGAGCTTTGACGTTTCATTCCTTTCTAAAGCAACCTATATGATTATAGTGGATGGACCAAATGGCAAGATTTCCAAATTGATTATTAAGGAATAGATTATATTTATTCTCACATAATAAACCTCTCATCCCGTAAGGATGGGAGGTTTTTTATTTACAATTATTTTTATATCGGGTCAAATCATGAGAATACATTTTCCCATGGTCGTTAAAATTCGTTATGGAAGGTAATCTAACTGATTATAACATCAGTGAAATATCCAAGAAGACGAAAATTCGTTAAGTTGTAAATCGTTATGGGTTCAATATACCGCTACGCTGCCCGCAACAAATACTAAGATTGAAAATAGAAAACCAATATTGAATACTAGTATAAGGATAAAAAATTTAATTAATGTAATTAAATAACTCTGTTGATAGAACCTATAAAGCGCGAAATAAAAATATAAAGGCGCAATTAAAAAGAGCAGTAGCAAGTTGAGGTAGCTTGAATCGAAGAATGCTTCAAAAAGTATTAATATTTTCGTCAAAAAGAAAAAGCTGAAAATATGGAATATAAAAATCATGTGTTCCATGTAGGTGTATTTCTTTCGATAATAAAGTATCCAGAAAAAGAGAGCGAATAAAGGAGTGAAAAAGAACAGAAAGAATGGCATTTTAGAACTTATGTAATCCATAAACTCATTTGGATTATCTATAATCTTTTTCACCCCGACCATTCTTGAATAGATCCATCTATTCTTAAAGGTCTTCGGATGTTGTAGGCTATCTAGCGCCAAATATGGCGTTGCCTTGGGATGTTTATAGTGATATTCCAAATACAAAGAACTCCTTTCTAGGAGGCGTTCTAGTGAAGGTAAGGTATCTAGGTTTTTTTCAGTCAGATAGATTGGAATTCCCAGTTGCTTAGCTCTAGCCGTATCGCCTTTTAAGGAGGACTGAAACAGTCCAGGAGGCCTGTCTGGTTTTAGCGAATTTTTTGAGATTTCAGATTCGGAGGTGTTGAGATTAACAATGTTTTCCTCGTCATCAGGGTTGAAAACACCGATCATTCCATGAATTAAAAAATATATAATGGAAACGCTAAGAAAGAATCTGAATGGGTTGGCATATTTTAGACGTTGGCCCTTAACATAATTTAGAGTAATTCTTCCGGGGTGGAATAATAAATCTCTTAGCGTGTGTCTTAATCGAGAATCATATACCAAAATGCTTCCGATAAATTCAGATAAATAATCGAATACGGAAAGCTGCTTTTTGCTGTTTATTTGGGAGCACCGAGGGCAATAAACATCACTTTTGTCCAAGGAATGACCACAATTGAGGCATACAGTTCCACGAAATTGCATGGATTTTCGATGCTTTTTATCCAAATGTGATTTGTCATTCATGGATATCTAGATTGTTATAAAATCTTATTTCAGTTCGAGAAATTTACAACTTTATCACAATAAATCGATACCCTAAATTACAAATACTAATTGTTATTAATGTTGGTGGAGTTTGCTCGGCCTACTCCAATAATTCGGTCATAGCGTGCGCCTAGATCCCTGAAGTAAACAATAACAGTATAATCATTTTCAGTTTGCCAAAAATCACCGCTTACTGCACCTTGATCAATTGTGCCATCTCTATTGACCAAAACATATTTATAGTTGTAAAACCCTTGTTTAAATAAACGGGTGTTCCGGTAACTGTCGCTGGTTCGGTCATATTCCATATAGGTACTTCCATCAATCGTCCAATTATTGAAGTTTCCATAAATATGGAGTTCCTTATCACCTAAATCGTCATAGTATTGAAGATTGAAATGCATCCTGACATATTCTGCTTCTATATCTTGATTTTGGGCGTCAATATTTCTCACCACAAAGTTTCCATTAATGTCGGGGTTGTAGGTGTATGGCCTATTATATCTTGGGATGTCGGTAAACAAATAATTTTCATACAAATCCGTAAGATTTACAGATCGCACACCATTAGATGCGGATCGCACATCCTTATTGTCAAAGGCAAGAAACTCGTTTCCTCCTCCAAAAGAAGCTTCTTTGTCATATTTGTAAATTAATTCGCTTCCCATGGTATATTGAGGCACAAGGTCTGTAATAGCAGTTTTTAGATTGCCATTTTGGAGGACAAGCGTTTTTACGGTCTCTTTAGGATTTACTAAAAGTAAATTTGGAGAATTAACAGTGAACTGAACAACTTGTTTTTCATTTATAATCTTAAGATCTCGTGCACGTTTGATTTCAACCCCCACAGAAGCAAGATTTTCTATAACTAAGAATTTGCGGGTAAAAAGTAGGTGGCCATCACTGTCAAAAATACTTAACATGTAATTACCGCTCTTTTTGATGCTTCTCGTATCCCGATTTGGAATGGTTAGTGTATAATGAGAGTAAATTTGTAGTGTATTCAAGGAATTCTCATAATTGGAAATCCGAATATCATCAAAGCCATCTAAGTATTCACTCATGGAAAGATCACTTGGGGTCCAATCGAAGTTATGGTGTGTGATTTTATAATAAAAATCATCCTCTTTCCCATTTAGAGCATCAAATGAAAGATAAAGTTTTTCACCCAATCTAATAATAGGTAATTGGCTGTAATCCGTTGAGCCCTGAAATTGAACGGTGCTGATAAATGCAGGCTCAACTTTATCTTGAACTTGGGCGAAGGAAGATTTTGAAAAGATTAGTAAAAATACAAGGGTGAATAGATATTTAAGCATGTGAATAATTTATAATGGGCTAAGATAATCAAATTTTGTACCTGAAATAGATTTCGTGGTGTAGGTGGAGACTAAAATAATTATAAAGTACAGTCCAAAGTTTCAAGAATTCAAAATCGTCATAAAGATGTTTTATTCAAATTCTGCTATTTTAAACAAATCATCTCTAAGATTTTAATCAGGCTGTTCAGCCAATAAAAACATAATGGACAATTGACTTAAAATCTGATAAAAACCATCATAGATTGCTTCCATTTTTAATTAGACCCTGAAGCGTCTATGCTAGAAAATCTTTTTGATTTAATGAGTACTTTCATTAGAGGATTGGTATTATAAGCCCTTCTCCTGAATGGAGTCATTTAATAGATAAAATTATACTCTTTTGTTGGGCATTGGTGCTTTTAATTTATAAATTTGCACGCCCATAATTCCAGCTGATGTGTTTCGTTGGATCCAAGGGTGTTAAAAAGGCATTATTAATATCCATAAGTATGTCCAAAGACATTAAGATTAAAAAAGGTCTTACCATCAATCTCATTGGTGAAGCCGAGAGGACTCTTTCAAGTGCACCTCGATCGAGAACCTTCGCAATTAGACCAAGTGACTTTCATTTGATCATTCCAAAAATGGTTGTTAAGGAAGGAGCGAAACTTCAAACTGGAGACACTATCTTCTATTCCAAAAACAATGAGGCAATAAAATTTGTGTCACCTGTGAGTGGAACCCTTGTGAAGATTGAGCGTGGGGCCAAACGAGTAATTACAGAACTTCTTATAGAGGCAGATTCCCAAGATCAATTTGTGGATTTTGGCATTCTCAATCCAGAGTCGGCTTCGGCAGATTCTATTAAGAATCGTTTATTAGAATCTGGATGTTGGCCATTTTTAATCCAGCGTCCTTACGCCATAATTGCAGGGACGGATGTGGTACCGCGTGATATTTTTATTTCTGCATATAATACTGCTCCCTTGGCTAATGATTATGATTTTTCTCTTCAAGGAAAGGAAAAAGAACTTCAAGCTGCAATTTCTGCTTTAGCAAAATTGACCGACGGCCAAATTCATGTTGGAGTAGGAAAGGGCTCGAACTCGCCTTTTAAGAGCTTAAAAAATATTTCTATATATAATGTTTCAGGCCCTCATCCTTCTGGAAATGTTGGAACACTGATTAATAAAGTTGGGCCCGTCAACAAAAATGAAGTTGTCTGGACTGTTACTCCCCAAGATCTTGTAATTATTGGTGAGTTGTTGTTGACAGGAAGATATAATCCTGAAAGAATTGTTGCTTTGGTGGGATCGGAAGTGAAATCGCCGAAATATTATAAAACCCGAATTGGATCTGAAGTATCAACATTTGTTTATGATTCGGGATTGAAAGCGGAGAATGTTAGGGTGATCAGTGGCGATGTGCTTACTGGAACGACTATATCTCCAAAAGGTCATTTAAGGCATTATAGCAATGCAGTTACGGTTATTCCTGAAGGAAATGATTATGAATTATTTGGATGGAATAAACCTGTTTTCGATAAAATATCTACCTCTAGAGCGTTAACTTTTTCGTGGTTGACGCCCAATAAGAAGTACGATCTTGATACTAATACAAATGGTGAGCACCGTGCATTCGTTGTTACGGGTAATTACGAAGAAGTTTTTCCTTTGGATATGTATCCTTTGCAGATGCTTAAGGCCTGTATGGTAAAGGATTTGGATAATATGGAAGCTTTGGGAATGTATGAGGTGGCGCCCGAAGATTTTGCTCTTACTGAATTTGTGTGTGTTAGTAAACAGCCCCATCAACAAATCATCAGGAACGGTCTTGATTTAATGTATAAAGAAATAGGATAACCGCTATGGGATTGAAACAGAATTTACATAAGCTGAAAGAAAAATATGCAGGAACCAAGATGGCTCCGGCCTTCAATGCGCTGCATACATTTTTGTATACGCCGAATGAAACTACGCACTCAGGATCGCATGTTCGTGCAGTTGATGATTTAAAGCGTACCATGAATACCGTAGTAATGGCATTGGTTCCATGTTTGATTTTTGGAATCTTCAATGCAGGGTATCAGCACTATGCAGCTATTGATCCTTTGCTTCGTGCCGCACCTTTAGAAAACTTCTTTACGTGGGATAACCTTGTTTTAGGATTGTGGACAGTTCTTCCGTTGGTTATTGTGTCCTACGGAGTAGGTCTTCTAATAGAATTTATTTTTGCAGTAATCAATAAGCATGAGGTTGAAGAAGGATACTTAGTTACGGGTATGCTTGTTCCACTTATTGTTCCTATTGATATTCCGCTTTGGATGCTTGCTGTTGCAGTAGCATTCGGGGTAGTAATAGGAAAAGAAGTTTTTGGTGGAACAGGAATGAATATTCTTAACCCTGCGCTAACCATTCGTGCCTTCCTTTTCTTCGCTTATCCTACATGGATGAGTGGTGATAAAGTTTGGGTTCATGGCGCTCGTGCAATGACAGGTCAACCGGATGCTATTTCAGGAGAAACCATTTTAGGTAGCCTAGCACAGAACCATGATTTTATTTATAGTATTTCCGATATGTTCTGGGGATTTATTCCGGGATCTGTTGGAGAAACTTCAACGTTCCTTATTCTGCTTGGTGGGCTATTCCTGATTTTCACCAAAGTTGGAAGTTGGAGGATTATGCTATCTGCAGTAATCGGTGCCTTGGTAATGGGCTTGATATTCAATGGCGTTGTTCAACAGGGTTGGATTCAACCTGGTAATAGCTTCTACGGATTGATGAATGAGCCTTTCTGGCATCATCTTCTAATGGGAGGAATTGCATTTGGTATTGTATACATGGCAACAGATCCTGTTACCGCAACTCAAACCAATATAGGTAAATGGTATTATGGATTCCTTATTGGATTTATTTCAATATTAATTAGAGTCTTTAACCCGGCATACCCAGAAGGAGTTATGTTGGCGATATTGCTGATGAACGTATTTGCACCTACGATAGACCATTATGTGGTGCGTGGAAATATTAATAAGAGAATGAAACGAATAAAAGTTAAAACCGCTTAGAAATGGCAAAATTTACAGATAAGAATTCGTACACAATACTGTTTGCCGTTATCATGGTAGTGGTAGTCGGCAGTCTGTTAGCGGGTGTTGCGCAGGGCCTCAGTAGTAGAATTTCAGAAAACGAGCGTTTTGAAAAGAAACAGAACATCCTTTACACTATGGGTGTAAATAATAATGAAGGGACTGGTGATATTAGTTTTATTCCAGCTTCAGAAGTTGAGGCTGAATTCGATAAATATATAACAAAGCAGTTGGTTATTCAGGGAGATTCTGTTACTGAAGATCCGGAGGCATACCTGATCGATGTTAAGCACGAGGAGTCTTTAGCTAAAAAGGATAAAAACTATCAAAGAAGACTTCCTTTGTTTATTGGTGAAAAGGACGGAAAGACTGTATATATTCTCCCAATGCGCGGAAAAGGTCTTTGGGATGCAATTTGGGGCTTCGTAGCAATTGATAAGAGTTTTGTAGTTCAAGGTGTGTTTTTCGATCATGCTGGTGAAACTCCTGGATTGGGAGCTAATATTAAAGAGCGCTTCTTTATGGATCCGTTTAAAGGAGAGAATTTAATGGGAGATGGTGGTTTTAAAGGAATTGAAGTTGCAAAAGGCAATAATGATCCCGCAAACACTAGAAAAGAAGATCATAGAGTTGATGCAATTGCCGGCTCAACCATTACAGGAAATGGCGTTTCTGCTATGATTAAAAAGGATATCGCTATGTATATCCCGCATTTGGAAAAATTAAATAAAGAACAATAGTATGGCACTTCTATCAAAAAAAGACAGTAAATTATTACTGGATCCGTTGACCGATAACAACCCGATTACTATTCAAGTTTTGGGGATTTGTTCAGCATTGGCAATTACTGCTCAACTTAAAGCATCTATTGTTATGGCGGTTTCCGTAATTGCGGTAATGGCTATGGGTAACGTGGTAATTTCTTTATTAAGAAATGTTATTCCAGGAAAAATTAGAATTATCGTGCAATTGATCGTAGTTGCCGCATTGGTAATTGTGGTAGATCAAGTTTTAAAAGCATATGCGTATGAACTTAGCAAGCAGCTTTCTGTTTTTATCGGACTGATTATTACAAACTGTATCATTATGGGCCGTTTTGAGGCCTTTGCCCTTGCGAACAATCCATGGCGTTCTTTTCTTGACGGTATCGGAAATGCCGCGGGGTATGGTTTAATCCTTGTTATCGTTGGATTTTTTAGAGAACTATTAGGTTCCGGAACCTTATTAGGATTTAAAGTTTTGGGCGATCCAATTGAAGGAACCGGTCTTTACGCATTAGGATATGAAAACAATGGTTTTATGTTGTTATCGCCAATGGCGCTTATTGTGATCGGAATTATAATCTGGGTACAACGTTCACAGAACAAAGCCTTAATTGAAGACGCTTAATAGCAGATGATCTTGTCATCATATCCAGCGGATATTGAAAAAATTGAATTAGAATAGATTAATAAATGAAAGTATTGAAGTAAGTAAATCGTTGGAACAAAAAGGCTCCTGGCTATTTTGAAGATAAACAACGAACTACTGCTTACAACGAACTAAATACTCAAACATGGAACACGTAGAGTTATTTTTTAAATCGGTATTTATTGACAATATGATATTTGCCACCTTCCTCGGAATGTGCTCATATCTTGCAGTTTCTAAGAAAGTTGCTACTGCTATAGGTCTTGGTGCCGCCGTTATTTTTGTATTGACAGTTACTGTTCCAATCAACTGGTTATTGGATCAATACATTCTTAAAGACGGAGCCTTGGTTTGGTTAGGTGAGGAATATGCCGATATTAATTTAGGATTTCTTTCCTTTATTTTATTTATCGCAACTATTGCCACTATGGTTCAATTGGTAGAGATTGTTGTAGAAAAATTCTCACCTGCGCTCTATAACTCTTTGGGTATTTTCCTTCCACTAATTGCGGTAAACTGCGCCATTTTGGGTGGTTCATTATTTATGCAGTCAAGAGAGATAGAAACGTTGGGGCTTGCCCTTAACTATGGATTCAGTTCTGGAATCGGTTGGTTTTTGGCTATCCTTGCCATTGCTGCCATTCGTGAAAAGATCCGTTATTCTAATGTTCCCCCTGCTTTAAGAGGATTGGGGATTACATTTATTATCACAGGACTTATGGCCATCGGCTTTATGAGTTTCGGTGGTATGTTGACCGGAGGAGATGAGGATACTCCATCTTTGGATTCTGATCCAAGAAAAATAGGTTCTCAAACTGAAATTATTGAAAAAGATTATTCTGATAAAACAGATGAGACCGCTACTTTAACCGTTTCAGACGTTTCACCTTTAACCAAGTAATAGTATGTTTTTAGAAATAAGCACTCTTGGAGTAATTGCCGTAACTGTTGTATCTCTTTTGGTACTAACGTTGCTGTTAGTGTTATTGCTTCTGTTCACAAAAGAGAAACTATCGCCATCGGGTCCCGTAAAAATCACAATCAATGACGAAAAAGTTATTGAGGTAGAAAGCGGCGGCACACTGCTATCAACCTTAGGTGCAGAAAAAATATTCCTTCCTTCTGCGTGTGGAGGTGGAGGTACTTGTATTCAATGTGAATGTCATGTTCTTGAAGGTGGTGGATCTGCATTGCCTACAGAAACACCTCACTTTACGCGTAAGGAACTTCAAGAGGGTATCCGACTTTCTTGTCAAGTAAAGGTGAAGCAGGACATGGTTATTACTATTCCAGAAGAAGTATTCGGTATCAAGAAATGGGAGGCTACTGTAGTTAGAAATTACAACGTTGCATCATTTATTAAGGAATTTGTAGTTGAAGTTCCAGAGGATATGAATTATAAAGCGGGTGGCTATATTCAAATTGAAATTCCAGCTTGTGAAGTGAAATTCGAAGATATGGATATCACCGCTCACCCAGAAGAACACGAACGTCCTGATAAATTCCAAGAGGAATGGGATAAGTTTAAACTTTGGCCTTTAGTGATGAAAAACACTGAAACCGTAGAACGTGCTTATTCAATGGCTTCCTATCCTGCTGAAGGGCGTGAAATTATGCTAAATGTTCGTGTGGCAACACCACCATTCGACCGTGCAAAAGGCGGATGGATGAGTGTAAATCCGGGTATTGCTTCATCTTATATCTTTAATTGTAAAGTTGGAGATAAGGTTACTATTTCTGGACCTTTCGGTGAATTCTTTATCAATCCTTCTGAAGCAGAAATGCTGTATGTTGGAGGTGGAGCCGGAATGGCGCCAATGCGTTCACACTTATATCACCTTTTCAAAACATTAAGAACTAACAGAAAAGTAACTTATTGGTATGGAGGGCGTTCTAAGAGAGAACTTTTTTACCTAGATCACTTTCAAGAATTGGCAAATGAATTTCCTAATTTCAAATTTTATTTGGCACTTTCTGAACCTCTTCCGGAAGATAATTGGAAGGTTAAAACAGACATTAACGATGAAGAAGGAGATGGTTTTGTTGGATTTATCCACCAAGTGGTAATCGATCAATATTTGAACCATCACGAGACGCCAGAAGACATCGAGCTTTACTTCTGTGGTCCTCCACTAATGAACCAAGCGGTTCAAAAAATGGGTGAAGACTTTGGAATCCCAGATGAGAATATCCGTTTCGACGATTTCGGAGGATAAATAAATATTTCAATATAATGGACCGCTTCAATACTATTGGAGCGGTTTTTTTATGATTACATTTTAAGTATAAAAACACTTAATTATTTACATTTGAAAATCATTATGGCGGTAGAATTAACTAAACAAGAACTCCACAATCTCGCTATGAATATTGTGGGGAAGGAGCTGGAGGCCGATGGATTCGACTTTCTTGCAATCAATTCTGAACTCAAAAAAGATCCTCAGTTTGTAGTCTTGAAGGACAAACAATACTATTTTGTTATTGTTCGAGCTGTTTCATATCCAGATGATACAGAGGCTTATGATCCAGTTTTGGTTGACATTGTAAAGAATCATGCTAAAAAGTTTGACGCAATAACTTTCTATGCCGGAGTTGGATTGGGGCATGGAAGTGATTATGGAAAACCTGTTATCAAGGATGAAGATTATACTATGGTTTATAACGGTTTACAAAAAATATAATGAAAAACATATTACTTCTTATTTGTGTTCTATTTTTAGCATCCTGCAGCAATAATACACCTAGCGCGAATTTTATAGAGGGTGAAGCTTTTGGCACAACCTATCATATCCAATTTTTTACTGGAGATAAGGATAAGATTCAAAAGGGAATTGATTCTGTGATTGCTGTTGTTAACCATTCTGTGAGCACTTACATCTCAGATAGCGATATTTCAAGAATTAATCGTGGAGATTCCACAGTAGTAGTTGATGATATCTTTCGCGAGGCTTATGATATTTCAAAAGAAGTAAACCATAGGACAGAGGGCTATTTTGATCCAACAATTGGGGTATTACGAAATGCCTATGGTTTTGGAGATACTGCTCCTCTGAAAAATATTGACCAACACGTTTTAGATTCTTTAATGAATTTTGTTGGATTTTATAAAGTCAAGATTAATGATGATGGAACGGTTTTTAAGGAATATCCTCAAATCTATTTTGATTTTAATGCCGTGGCTAAAGGATCTGGAATTGATAATATAGGCAGATATATGGAATCTAAAGGGATTAAAAATTATCTTATTGAGTTGGGTGGTGAAATACTAACAAAAGGAATAAACATTGAAAAAAATCACGATTGGGTGGTCGGTATTGAAATTCCCGAATCCGAGTTAGAAGACCGAAGCTATAAATCTACGGTTAGATTGAAAAACGTTGGAATGGCAGCTTCTGGAAATTACAGAAAGTTCCGTATCGATTCTGTTTCCGGAAAAAAATATGTACACACTCTCAATCCTTTGACCGGATCGGCGGAAATGAGTGATGTAACCAGTGCTACAGTTATTGCGCCTACGTGTGGTGTTGCAGATGCCTATGCTACTGCCTTTATGGCTTTGGGAATTGAAAAATCAGAGAATTTGCTACGAGACCTGAAAAGTATTGAGGCTTACCTAACATATGTTGATGATGAGGGAAAGGAAAATGTTTTTATTACGAACGGGTTTAAGAAGTTATTGTCTGAATAGCTACAGGTTTTCCAGCGCAGGTCTTTAAAAGATTAAGAATATTACTTTTTACAAACAGGGATTAATTCGCCTTTTGGAAGTCTATATGTAGCAATTTCATCTTGGGAAAGTTTCATGGTATAATCTACAGCTTCAACTTTAAATCCAATAGATCTAAGCTTGTCGAAATAATCCATTCCATAGACTCTAACGTGGTCATATTGGCCAAAAATAAGTGCGCGTTCCTTTGGATCTGTTATGCTGTCGTCCTCAAACGTATTTTTTCTATTTTGTTGATAAGGCACTTGCAAAATAGCCGTTCCTCCCGGTTTCAATATGCGATAGAGTTCTTGCATTGCTTTGGTGTCATCCGGAATATGTTCAAGAACGTGGTTACAGATTATAAAATCAAATTCATCGTTCTTAAAAGGAAGATCGCAAATATCAGCTTTTACATCTGCAATAGGAGAATTGAGATCTGTAGTAATATATTCCAGGTTTTTTAGCTTTCGGAAACGCTTATAGAAAGCCTGTTCTGGCGCAAAATGAAGTACCTTGAGATTATCTGTAAAGAAGGAGGTATCATTCTTTAGGTAGAGCCATAATAAGCGATGTCTTTCCAAAGAGAGGGTGCCGGGAGAGAGCACGTTTTCTCTAAGAGTTTCATATCCATAGGGAAGAAATTTTCTATATGACTTTCCATCTATTGGATCTCGGTATTTGTTTCCTCTTAGAAAAAAGGCAAGAATTGGTCGCCCAATTATACTCAATTGAATGAGTAATGGGCGAGGAATGGTATTAAGAATTTTTTTGAACATTCTTTATAGTTCTAAACCCAACAGGTTTACATTACCTATTGGGTTTTTTCTAAGTGGCACCTTTATAATTTATTTTCTGAATTCATCCTCCTCATTGCTCTGGATTCCTAGGACTTCATAAATATAATCAAATGTAGAGAGCAATTGAGGTTTGCCGTCTACTAACGCAATATTATGTTCAAAGTGGGCACTTGGTTTTCCATCTAGAGTTACGATAGTCCATCCATCATCCAATTGTTTCACCCTGTGGGTACCTAGGTTTATCATTGGCTCAATAGCTACTGTCATCCCTTCAATGAATTTCTTGCCGCGGCCTCGACGACCATAGTTTGGCATTTCAGGATCTTCGTGCATCTTCCGTCCCAAGCCATGGCCTACCAATTCTCTAACAACTCCGTATCCATGTGCTTCACAATAATTTTGTATTGCAAATCCAACATCGCCCACGCGGTTTCCAGCTTTAAGTTCTCGGATGCCCACGTAAAGAGATTCTTTACTAATCTGCAATAGTTTTTTGATTTCTGGATCTACTTCCCCCACTTCAAAAGTATAGGCATGATCGCCGTAAAACTCGTGTTTTATAGCACCGCAGTCAATGGAAACAATATCCCCTTCCTTTAAAGGGATATCTGTGGGAAGACCATGAACTACAGCATCGTTCACACTTGTAAGAAGCGTGGATGGACAGTCGTATAATCCCAAAAATCCAGGAATGGCACCCTGAGATCTAATGTATTCCTCGGCCATTTTATTTAATGCGTTTGTAGTAACGCCAGGTTTCACTTCCTTTGCTAACATCCCTAAAGTTCGGGATACGACCAATGCTGCTTCGCGCATCAATTCGATTTCTTCTTTTGTCTTTGCTATTATCATCTTTTTTACTTCAAAAGGGAAATTGATCTTTTTTAATAAAACTCTTGGTTCGTATTTTTAAGTAAACTATTCGGAATAAGGATTCTTATAGTCCTTCCCACTTAAAATATCCAACATATCCTGCTCGATTGTATAAATGCTATATTCTACAATCCGGTTTATTTCTTTTCCGTCTTTATAAAAAATGATCGTTGGAACCTGAATTATATTTTTGCCGTTCTCATATCCTTCGGGGGTTGTCTTTTCTTCTGAAGTAGCATAGACGTTCAATCTTGAATAATCAAATTTCACCTCATCCAAAATTTTATAAAAATGCGGAACATCGCGATGGCTGTCTTCACACCAAGTACCCATAAATAATGTGATTTCAATGTCCTTCAGTAATGGCTTAAGCTTTTCCAATATTTCAGGGTTTGGCTTATATTCAGTATATCCGGGATTGAACCATTCTTTAAATGCTTCCATCTCCAATCCGGTACGATCAGCTTTCCCTAATAACATAACCGACTCTTCATAAGGAACTGTCTGGTTTAATTTCTCGGATTGCATATCTTCTAATTTGGATTGTTCATTCATTGATGCCTGATTCGATTGTGGTTTTTCTTTGGAAGAATTACATCCAATCATAGCCGTGAGAACGAATACAAAAACTATTTTTTTCATAAGATTTAAGTCTGGGCCTATTTCAAAGTTTCATTTAACCAATCGTAAAATTCGCGTTGCCATACTAAAGCATTTTGAGGTTGTAATACCCAGTGGTTTTCTTCTGGAAGATAAAGAAGTTTACTTTTTATTCCCCTAAGTTGTGCCGCCTGGAAAGCTCCAAGTCCTTGCTCGATCGGCACGCGATAATCTTTACCGCCTTGAATAATCATGATGGGAGTATCCCATTTGCCCACATAGTTTACTGGATTGTATTCATTAAAACTTTTCTGTGCTATTTTATTGTCCTTTTCCCAATAAGCGCCACCCATATCGTGGTTTACAAAGAAAAGTTCTTCTGTGGTACCATACATAGCTCTGGTGTCAAAAACACCGTCATGAGAAATAAAGGATTTAAAACGTCCGTCGTGGTTTCCAGCTAGCCAAAAGATGGAATAGCCGCCAAAGCTAGCACCAATAGCTCCCAAACGATTTTTGTCCACGTATGGTTCTTTAGCTACATCATCAATGGCATCTAGGTAATCCTGCATAGCGCCATCTCCCCATTTACCACTTATTTCCGCATTCCATTCTACTCCATGTCCTGGCATTCCGCGTCGGTTTGGCGCAACAACTATATAGCCTTGAGACGCCATCAATTGAAAATTCCAACGGAAAGAATAGAATTGAGACAGTGGAGATTGAGGTCCACCTTGAGCATATAATAGGGTTGGATACTTTTTATTTTTGTCGAAATTGGGAGGAAGAATAACCCACACCAACATTTTCTTGCCGTCTTGGGTAGTAACGTAACGCTTTTCAACTTGAGGCAAATTTAGACTGCTGTAAAGTTCGTTATTTGTCTGGGTAAGTTGTTTGAACGTTTTATTCTTAAGATCGAAAGAGAAAATTTCCGAGGCTCGGTTCATATCTGTTCTGGTAACGATAAGCTTGCCGTTGTTTTCAGCTACGATTCCCGTAACATCAAATTGTCCCTTTGAAAGTTGTTCCACAACTGGCATTTTTCTGGTTCTTCCAGGGTAGTCAACTTTAAAAAGCTGAATTGTTCCATCTATGGGAGCGGTAAAATATATGTCCTTATTATTGTTGGCCCAGATGAATTGCTGTACAGTTCCATCCCATTGTGAAGTAAGATTTTGTTTAATCCCATTCTCCAAAACCATTATATCATTCTTGTCTGCTTCATAACCTTCGGTCTTCATTTGTAGCCATCCTAATGCACCATTTTTCGAGAAAGCCGGATTCGTATCGTACCCCTTATTATCTATGGTAATGTTCTCGGTTTTTCTACTTTCAAGGTTATATTTATAAATATCGGTATTGGTGCTCGTAGCATATTCGGTGCCTACCAACTTCTTGCTCACATAATAGATATTTTCGCCTTTGGGATCCCAAATATAATCTTCATCTCCACCGAAAGGAGCTTGGGGTGAGTAGTAGGGTTGTTGTGGAGTAATATCCGTTTCTGAACCGGTTTTTACATCTTTATAAAAAACATGATTGTAACTACCATCGTTGAATTTGTCCCAATGTCTATAGTCCAAAGAGGTATAAACGTAGGCATCACTCTTTGGTAAATCTTTATAGATGTCTTTTCCCATAACATCATTTACGTGGACCTCTTTGTGCAGCAGTAAATATTTACCGTCTGGAGAAAGGTTTTTGTCTGTAACATTGGCCTCCTCTTTTGTTATTTCAGCAAAATTACCACCTTCTACACGCATAGCGTAGTATTTGGAATCAAAGCTATTTTCTTCCATATTTGGTATGGTAACCTTATAAAATAGGTTTTTGCCATCAGGGGAAACTCCAACAGGACTAACTCTTTTTACCTGCCATAGTAATTCTGGGGTCATGGTTTTTTGTGAATACAAAAAGCCGGCGCATAGAAAAGCCAGCAGAAAGGATATTTTTTTCATGAAAATCGTTTTTTAAGCGATGCAAAGGTACTTAAAAAAGTTGGCAGAGCTTACGGGAAGTTTTTCGACTTTTTAGGCATGGGATAGAAGATTAGAAGCTGTACGCACTGCCAATGGGTTCGAAATTGCGCTATTACACTCTATTTCATTGGTTGTATTGGGCTGTCCGATGCAGTTTTTACTATTTCAACTTCTATATACCCTACTTTAGATTTTTACCGAAAAATTCTGGTAGTTCGTGTTCTCAGAACAGCATGAAGTTCAATGGACTAATTTATTTTTAAGTCATTTATAGCTTTCGCACAATGATGCTATAATAGTTTAAAATGGTTGTATCTTTGCACACTTTTTAATTCAGGAGGTTTATTTCTGAATCCATTAATTTTAATAGTAAAATATGCGTACGAAAACCCTAAAGAAGAATAAGATCAATGTAGTAACCCTAGGCTGCTCCAAAAATGTTTATGATAGTGAAGTCCTAATGGGTCAGCTACGCGCAAGCAATAAGGAGGTTGTTCATGAAGAAGAAGGGAATATTGTTGTGATAAACACTTGTGGTTTTATCAACAATGCAAAGGAGGAAAGCATCAATACTATTTTGGAGTATGTTCAGAAAAAAGAAGATGGGTTGGTGGATAAGGTTTTTGTTACGGGATGTCTTTCGGAAAGATATAAGCCAGATCTTCAAAAGGAAATTCCAAATGTTGACGAGTATTTTGGAACCACGGAACTTCCTGGGCTATTAAAAGCATTGGGTGCAGATTATAAGCATGAATTGATTGGAGAGCGTGTTACTACCACTCCAAAAAACTTCGCTTATTTTAAAATTGCGGAAGGTTGCGATCGTCCGTGTTCGTTCTGCGCCATTCCAATCATGCGTGGAAAACATAGAAGTACGCCGATGGAAGACTTAGTGGTAGAGGCGGAGAAGCTTGCTGCAAAAGGGGTGAAAGAATTGATTTTGATTGCGCAGGATTTAACGTATTACGGTCTGGACCTTTATAAAAAGCGAAATTTGGCCGAACTGCTTCAAAAACTTGTGAAGGTTGATGGGATTGAATGGATCCGCTTGCACTATGCATTTCCTACTGGTTTCCCTATGGATGTGCTCGATGTAATGCGCAACGAACCAAAAATTTGTAACTACCTTGATATCCCGTTACAGCATATTTCAGATTCTATACTAAAGTCTATGCGCCGAGGTACTACACAGGCAAAGACAACTAAATTACTACAAGAATTCAGAGCTGCCGTTCCAAATATGGCAATTCGAACTACTTTAATTGTTGGATATCCTGGTGAAACTGAAGAAGATTTCAACACTTTAAAGGAGTGGGTCAAGGAAATGCGTTTTGAACGTTTGGGATGCTTTACCTATAGCCATGAAGAAAACACACATGCCTATAAGCTTGAAGACGATGTTCCCGAAGATGTGAAAATGGATCGTGCAAATGAAATTATGGAGATTCAATCGCAAATTTCTTGGGAATTGAACCAACAAAAAATTGGCAAGGAATTCCGAGTAATGATCGATAGAAAAGAAAGTGGATACTTTGTTGGAAGAACGGAATTTGATAGTCCCGATGTTGATAACGAGGTTTTGATAAATGCGAATGAGGATTATCTTAGAACAGGTGAGTTTTTTAATGTTAAAATAACCGCAGCAGAAGATTTCGATTTGTATGCGGAAGTAATTTAAGGCTTAATTTTCTTTAAGGCAATAGCTTTTTTTATATTGGCACCTCTTCCCGATTTGTCTTAACTATTGGGAGTATGGGAAGAAGCTGTTCTAATTAAATTTTTAGAAAATATATCGTGATTCTCGGCAGGTATAAGGCGATGTAAATATCCTGCCAAGCATCACAATGGCTTTCTCAAATTAATCTACAACAATCGATATCGCATCGCCCAATTTATCTTTGTACCTTTCTTTCTCCTTTCCTAGGTTCTGAATTGTATTCCATTTTAACTTTCTTGGCGTCCTTTCAATACCCCATTAAAAATTTAGATACCTTTAAGCCACTCTTGATATTTTTCTCCCAAAACAGGAACGGGTTTTTCTTGACCATTTAGTGCGCTGATCAACCCCATGACCCATAAAACTATTAGGAGCATGCTTCCAAGTATTCCCACAATCCATCCCAGGATTGGAATTATATTGACAACTCCCAGCGCCAAGCCAGTGATCCCCAATCCCAAGGACTGACGGATATGATACGCTGCAAAAGAATTTTTCTTATCAGTGTTCATTATAAATGCTGCTATCAAACCAAAAATGGTGATATATGCAATTATCGCAATTGTTTTCCCTTCTTCCATTGTGTTAGCTGGAGTATTGGTAGAAAATGGTGGAGTGTTTGTTTCTTCTTCCATGATATATTATTTAAAGATTATAGTGAATTATATTAAAATAGACATATTTCGAACCTCGGCTCTAATGAGCCTATTTTAATGGAGCAAATATTTCTAAAAAATCCGAGCGCAGAATTCTTCTTTGTAGAATTCATATTGGATAATTTTATAGAAGGGTAAATATATCTTTAGACAAGATATTGAGCAACACACAATTAGTATTCAGCGGTGCTGACTTAGAATTAGGTTTATGCGAGATTCAATAGATCAATCTTCCGAATAAATGGAAAAAGATGAGTGTCGTTTTTCTGGGATAGGAGGAAATTATAGATGGTAAATCTACTTAAACCGAAGCATTGTTTCCAAGATTTCGTTGATTTGTCTTGACTTTTGTCGAGATACCGGAATTTCCGAATTGTCTTGCATAATCAAACTTCCTCCATCATGCTTTAGAATTCCTTTTACAAACTGAGGATTTATCAAGTGGGATTGGTGCACGCGTAAAAATCCATGATCCTTCAAAAGTTCCTCAATTTCCTTTAGAGTTCTGCTTATTAAAATTTTGTTGTCAGTCTTACAGAATATATTGGTGTAATTACTGTCTGATTGGCATCGGACAATATTATTGATTTCTACAATTTGATAGCCCACACCTGTGGGAAGGGCAATCTGCGAAGGAGTTTGTGTAGAGCCCTGATAATGGTTTTGTAATAGTTTCCATTGCTCTGGGCTGGTTTTTTTGCGTCGTTTTTCCCATGAGGAAATGGCCTTTACAATACTTTTTTCGGTGATCGGTTTAAGTAGATAATTTATAGCGCTATACTGAAAGGCTTTGATGGCATATTGGTCATAGGCCGTCGTGAAAATAATATCAAAATCTATAGGCAATAGTTTATCAAGTAATGCAAAGCCGTTGAGGTTTGGCATTTCAATATCCAGAAAAAGTAAATCTGGCGGACTCTGTCGGATAAATTCCAAGCCTTCTAAAGGATTGGTGAAAATTCCAATTATCCTATAATCGGAATGAATCTTCTCTATAAGGCTCTCGAGCACTTTGGTACAGTGCACTTCATCGTCTATAATTATTATTTTGGTCATTTTTTAGTCTCTATACGTTAATGTTACTCTTGTTCCCAAAGGTTCTTCCGTAGTGCCAAGATCCGTAATTTCGTAAAAAATTGATGGAGTATTCAAATAATTAAAAAGCGAAAGTCGTTCTTTGGTAATTTCCATACCCATCGATTTATGAAGTTTTTGTTTCAAATTGCTCGCATATCTACCAATCCCGTTATCTTCAATAATTATTTTCAGGTTCTCTGTAGTGTCAAAGATAACCGATATGTTTTTATCTTTTTTGTCACTAGGATTTAATCCATGCCAAATTGCATTTTCAGCAAAAGGCTGTAGAAATAGAGGTGGAATATAGTATTGATAAAGTTCTTCTCTAGACGAAGTTTCGATGGTGTAATTAAAGTTTTCTCCCATCCTGCTTTTTTCCAAGGAAAGATATAATTCAAGGATTTCCAATTCTTCTTCCACCGAAATTACTTCACGGTTACTGTTCTGAAGAATACTTCGTAGCAAAGTTGAGAAGTTATCCAGATATTCGATTGCATCATCATTTCGAGAGGTCATGATTAAATGCTTTATGGCGTTTAAGCTATTGAACAGAAAATGCGGATTCATTCGCGAACGAAGCGCCATCATTTCCATTTCTTTGAGCTTTTGGGTGAAGTCTGCTTTGATCTCCTTTTCTTTTTGCCGTTCCAACTGGGTATAAAGTTCAATTAGCTCTGACGTTTTTTCATTCACCTTTCTGTCCAACTCCTGATTCATTTGCTCCTGTAAAAGACGATTTTCTTTGTATTGCGCTATCAACGCATCATTGGCCACATTTTTTTCCTTTTGAAGTACAAAAATATTTTGGCCCAATGCAATAGAAAAGCAATACACTTCTGCCAAAAGTCCTGTTTGAAATATAACATTGGGCGCTTCCTTAAAATTGAACAAATTATCGGGAAGATGTTGTATTCCGTATAACCCAATATAAGACGCAAGCAATGCCCCGACAAAAAAGAAAAACTGCCCAACAATAAAATAGACCAATAAATGGTGCTTTACTTTATAAATAATCCAAAAAATCAATATAAAATTGATCGGTAAAACAATTAACCTTACGGCAGTAAAAAAGATTTTCGCCGTATTTGGGTCAAAATAAAATTTACTGAACGCGAATCTGGCCAATGCGTAAACCATGCAAAACATTCCTAAATATTTAAGGATGTTTGCCAATCGTGCATCATAATTTCTAACCCTAAGCAAATGTAAAATGAAAAATATATAAAAGGAGATGAAAATAAATTGTACAGGTTCGAACAGATTATAAGCAAGTTGTGGCCAATGATTGAAAAAATTTCCAAAGGGTGCAATGGTGGTGCGAAGAACAAGGAATCCATATATGAGCTGAAAAATCAAGTATCCCAAATAATAGAGATACAGGTTTTTTCTTAAACTAATCCAGAATACTGCCGCAAATACTATTATGGTAGAGAGTGATATAATATAGAAATAAATAAAGGCAATAGATTTGGACTCGTAAATTTCAATTTCTTTAGATTTTTTCCAATATTCTTTTTCAGAATATAGAAATGGTTCGTTGTATTCAAGCCTTTGCCGGTAAATGTGAAGCCTTACGTAAACCTGTGATCGTTCTAAAGGCGCAAAGTGCAGCTGGGTAAAGAAATTCTGGGTTTTATTTACGCGGTCAGTTAGAGGAACAAAAAGTCCATTGTTTAACGCTTTAAAACCGTTGCTGTGTTGTTGGTAAATAGTTACGTATTGATCTTGGCTGAAGAAATAATTATAGACAGTATCCTTTGAAGCGTTTTCAATTTCAAACTTTAACCAAATAACATCTTTCCGAGTTGTGGGGTAAGTTGAGTCATAAGGTTTCCAATTTTGAAGCTTTTTAATCTCTTCAAAAGATGTGTCAGGCCCAGTACGCATGGCCGAGACATTTGGATTTCCGTTCAGAGATATTTCTGCCAATATGGAATCGGCCATTATCTGTCCTGTAATAGACATTGGATTTGAAAAAAAAATGCCGATTATAAATAGAAAAAGTCTCATCGATTAGCTAAAATACTATTCTCTCTGATACGACTTAGATCTTTTTAGTATTTAGCTATTATCAATTAGTATTCGGGGTTTTCAATTTTTCCTCCAAATACTCATTGAATAGTGCTGAATTCTAATTGGTGGTTTCAGGACATATCGGTTCTGCATATTTTTGTTCTTATATCGTGAATGCCAAAAAATTTAAAAATACGATTGTTGGGGAAGTACCTCCCGGTACCAACGTTTTTTTGATGTGGAAGACTGGGAGGTTTTTTAGAAATCGTGAATTTTTCACCTGTAGACTAAAGAATTAAGATTTTAATGGAGTTGCATTTTCGAATTAGCCAAATGTTTGAAACCTTTCTGAAGATTTTATTTTAGAAAGGTTTTTTGGAGTAGACCGAATACTAAACCAAAGCTGTCAAACACTAACTTGGCGTTTAAAACATCAAATTCAATGCTTATGTTTATACTATTCAACAGATCATTTCCCACTCAGGATTAAGGGAAAAAGTTGATTTTTTGAATATTCATGATTTAGGATGGCCCTTTTTAAGTTTTGCAATAATTGGGGGGAAAACTTTGCAGAGACTTATAAGGGCAACCTAAATTATCAAATCCGTAAAGCCTTTCTAAAGCTAAATTATTTAGAAAGGCTTTTTTGCTTGATACGAAATGTTTACAATTAAGTGTTCTGTAATTCTATTTTCTTGCCATTTTAGTATCTTTGAATAAATCCCGCTATTATGCCGAATTCCCAGAGATTTAAGTTTCCGAAAACAGTCTTGTTTGGCATTTCTACTGCTTACATTATTCTTATTATAACTACATATTTTTTGTATTATAAAGAGCCTTTTGAGAGGTGTGCAATGCAAATGTTGGCAACCCAATCTATAGCCTTGGTTTTCCAAATTATATTGAATTATGTGAATTATCATTCAAACAAAAAAATTGTAATCTTAGCTACCTTATTTGTCAGCAGCATGATTTTGTTTGGGGCAATCTCCGCTTTTTTTAATCTGCGATTAATGTGCGAGATCTACGGATTTTAAATTCATTCTAAGTTTGATTTTTCAACCAAAACTTAGATTATAATACTAAAAACATGAAACATCTTTTGGTTATAGGCCATACATTTCCTGAGCCTGACACTACTGGCGCAGGCATTAGGATGATGCAACTGATAAATATATTTTTACGAGAGAAATATGAAATAACTTTTGCTACTACCGCAGTATTGTCTGAGAGGTCGGCAGATCTTTCGTCGTATGGCATTACGGTGAAAAATATAACTTTAAATGATTCTAGTTTTGACGCTTTCGCTCAGCAATTGAATCCAGACGTCGTTATTTTTGATAGATATATAACAGAAGAGCAATTTGGCTGGAGAATATCTGAACAATGTCCCAAAGCCCTGAAAATCTTGGATACGGAAGATTTGCATTTTTTAAGGAAGGCTAGAGAAGAGGCTGTAAGAAAAGGTTTGCCCATTGACCAATCAAATATTTTTTCTACATTGGCGAAACGTGAACTGGCAAGTATTCTTCGGTGCGATCTCACGTTGATAATTTCAGAATATGAAATGGAATTGCTAACAACAGTCTTCCGCATTTCAGAAGATATTCTTTATTATTTACCTTTTCTAATTGATTCTAATCCGGATAATAGACTAATTCCTTCTTTTGAAGATAGAAAAGATTTCATAGCTATCGGAAATTTGCTTCATGCACCCAATGTAGATTCGGTGTTGGAGTTGAAAAGGCTGTGGCCAGCAATTCGGGAACATATTCCACAGGCCGAATTGCATATATATGGGTCTTATGCACCACAGCAAATTAGCCAGCTTCATAATGAAAAAGAAGGTTTCCTAATTAAGGGATGGACAGAAGACGTAGGGGATACAATGGTTAAGTACAGGTTGCAATTGGCGCCTATTCGGTTTGGAGCAGGGTTAAAGGGGAAATTGATGGATGCTATGCGATATGGGTTGCCATCTGTTACTACACAAATTGGCGCAGAGGGTTTATGTGGGGATTTCCCTTTCGGGGGAAGAATATCATCTCCAAATCAAGATTTTGTAGAGGCTGCAATCGAAATGTATTCCGACGAAAAAACATGGACAGAGGCGCGCCTCGATGGATTTAATATTATCAAAACTCGATTTTTAAAGGAAATTTTTTCAGAAAACTTTAAAAATCGAATAGACGATCTTTTGGCGAATCTAGAGCCCCATAGACAGCATAACTTCATAGGTGAAATACTTCAGCACCATAACCTACAATCTACAAAATATATGAGCAAATGGATTGAGGCCAAAAATTCTCCACAAAATGCTTCTCCAGTTTGCTTTGCGAATAGTGATGAGGTTCGGAAAGAATATTTGTAAGAAAATGTTTTAAGTAAAGAGTTCGGTATTGAGATCAGCTGATCAGCGGGAAATTATTCTAGTTAGGTGACATTTCTCATAAATCTCGATGAAATAAAGTTCTGAAGGGATTATAAATATTTATTAAGATTCTTAATGCGTATTTTTGATAAGCTTGAATATTTGAATCGAGACCTATCCTTTACCTATAAACTAATTATTATGAGCAATCAAAAACAATTTATCGTAATTACTGGAGGCGCTGGTGGCATTGGTATGGCCTGCGCTAGGGAATTTAAAGACCAAAAACTTATCCTAACAGATTATTCTCAGGAAATGGTTGATAAATCTGTCGACCTTCTGAATAAGGAAGGTTTTAACGCCAGAGGTATTGCGTGTGACATAACGAGCAAAGCAGATGTGGATAAGTTAAAAAGTTACGTTTCGCAACAAGGTGAACTTAAAGCTCTGGTCCATACTGCGGGCGTGAGCGGAACAGTAAAAGATTTAAAAAAGGTTTATAACATAGACTTAATAGGTACTGATCTTTTAGTAGATGCCTTTTATGGTTTGGCCACCGAGGGAACTGCTATAGTTTTAATGGCCTCCATGATGGCTCATACGGTTCCTCCGAGCAAAGAATACGATTTCGCCTTAGAGAATCCCCAAGCAGAAAATTCATTTGAAATTGTGAGTCAGTTTGTGGGTGGCAATTCGGACACCATGTATAATTTTTGCAAGCGGGGAGTACTTTTGATTTCTTATAAGAATGCCGGTAGATTTGGCGCAAAAGGAGCGCGAATCGTTACTGTTTCTCCTGGAGTTATAGAAACGGAGATGGGATTAAAAGCTGCACAAGAACATCCGGAAAGGGTGGAAATGATAAAAAATCTCACTCCATTAAATCGGAATGGAACCCCTGAAAATGTATCAGGCGTTGTCAGGTTTTTGGTCAGCGATGCAGCGGCCTTCATTACCGCAACAGATATTTTAGTAGACGGAGGTGTTGTTCGAAAAATAAAAGAGATGTCCTAGGTGAGGCTTAATCTAAAAGGTTTATTTAGAGCTTCATAAGTGGCTGATTTTAACACAACTATTCGCATTGGTTGAATAACATCAAGTATATTCTATCTGAAGCGTAAAATAGTTTTCTGAAATTGTGTGCCATTTTTTTCGTCAATACTCTATTCCATATCTATTTTATATGGTGCTATTTTCAGTACTTTTGTGCGGCATCGGCAAAGAATTGATCTTCTTAAATTTCTTTAACTTTCTACCCATTGGTCTACCGCAAACAACAACTACCGTTCTAAGTATGATAAAAAAAATTTTGATATGGGGCGCGGTATTCTTGGTCTTAATTGTAATGGTTTTGTTTTTTTATTCAAATTACACAATTGAGCAAACAACCAAGGATAAGACCTTCGCCTATACTTCTCAGATTGAGAAGAACAGAGTCGGATTATTATTGGGAACAGCAAAATATTATAAAGGAGGGGGATTAAATCTATATTTCAAGTATAGAATTGAAGCTGCGGTTGCTTTATACAAAAGCAATAAAATAGATTATATTTTAGTAAGTGGAGATAATAGCTCTCAGTATTATAACGAACCTATGACCATCAAAAAGGAATTGGTCAAAAGAGGAATACCCCAAGATGTAATCTATTTGGATTACGCGGGTTTCAGAACATTAGATTCGGTAATAAGAGCGAAAGAAATTTTTGGCCAAAATGAGATTACGGTAATTTCGCAAAAGTTCCATAATGAACGTGCCATTTATCTCGCCGAAAGACATGGATTGCAAGCCATTGGTTTTAATGCCAAAGATGTAGAGGGAGGTGGTGCAAATAAAGTTAGACTTCGAGAATATTTTGCAAGAACCAAAGCATTTTTAGACATAATTTTTCACGTAGAGCCTAAGTTCTATGGGGAACCGATATACATAGGAAAAACAGAATCGCAAGAATGGACTCCAAATATATAGACGACCAAACCTTTACAAACATTAATTTTTCCAAAGAAGCATTGCCCATAGCGGAATATGAGTATTGCCAGTTTGTGGGGTGCGATTTCTCTAATGTGGTTCTTACTGGACAGCGTTTTTTGGAATGTGAATTCGTTGATTGTAATTTCAGTAATGCTAGCCTTGCAAACTCTTCATTTCAGACGGTGGTATTTAAAAATTGTAAGATGTTGGGCCTGCAGTTTGAAAGCTGTGATCAATTCGGGTTTGCAGCGTCTTTTGATAGTTGCCAGCTGGATCATTCCTCTTTCCATCGAATGAAACTGAACAGAACTTCTTTTATAAATTGCCAAATGGAGGGTGTAGATTTTTCTTTGGCAGATTTAAAAAGCTCCAAAATATTGAATTGCAATTTACTTCATGCAATTTTCCAAGAAACCATCCTGGAAAAAGCAGATCTAAGGAAATCTGTAAATTATTCCATCAACCCCGAAGAAAATCGAATCAAAAATGCCAAATTCTCCTTGCCAGAAGTGATTGGTCTTTTAGATAAATATAAAATCGTAATCGATTAGGGTTTTAAAATACAGGTGAAATTTTGCCGAGACATTTTTTTCCTTACACTAATATAGCTGACCGTCACAGATTCTTAAAAAACATTTTTACTTCTTCTTCAAAGACGTCAACAGGAATACGATGTTCTAATTCCTGCCGTATATGAATGTGATAATTAGTGTGAATTTGAAGATTTTTACTTAAGAATTCTAAGGTATCTTTTGCATTTATCACATCGTCTCGGGTGCCAATAACAAGTTGTTTGAAACCAAGTAGGGGATGGGAGTAGGTTGGAACTTTTTGCCGCACTGAACGAGAGGCGAGCGCAGGATTGAATAATAGGGCTGGGCGTTTATAGGCATTAGATACATAATAACCAACAAAGCCACCCATACTGCTTCCTACGACAACATTAATTTTTTCATTTTTGAATTGTTCCACTAGCATTTCTATGCTGTTGTATTCCGTTCTATAATCAATGGCGGGAGATAATACCGTTCCGAATTTTTGAAGAATCCTTCTTTTCTCATCGCCCAGACTTCCATCCAAACCATGCAGATATAGTATTTTCATAGATATTTTATTTTTAAGGGGTGAATAAATTAACGCTTGTAAACCTTTTAAATAGTTTACTTCCCAATGGATTCAATTAGCTTCAATATAATCCAATATTTCCGATTGACAAAAGCTTGTTCTCAATTTTGAAGCTCGATTTTTAGCAATTATAATTCCTCGGAGGAATTATTTATCCATAGATTTTTATTTAAAAGCAGCACATAAGGATTTAAACTCTTTCCGGATTTATCTTAATTAAAAAATGACAGTTCGAACCTACAACCTCTTTCTACTTACAACAACAAATGTATCAAGACTGCAATAGGGATATTTCCTGTAATTGTATAGAGAACGGTGTTATAGTCTCCTTTTCCTTGCCGAATGTATTTTCCATCCCAAGTATAAAGAACCGTATTATAATCTCCCTTTCCCTGCCGGATATATTTTCCGTCCCAAGTATATAGAATGGTATTATAGTCGCCTTTTCCCTGTCTTAAATATTTTCCATCCCAAGTAGAAATTACGGTATTGTAATCTCCTTTTCCTTGCCGGATATATTTTGAATCCCATGTTATTAATACTTGATTATAATCGCCCTTTCCTTGTCTAAGGTATTTTCCATCCCAAGTGTATAGCACGGTGTTATATTCTCCTTTTCCTTCACGGATATAGGTTTGCGCAGTGAGCTGAAAGGAAACTAAAATGAGAATAGTAAGCGATAGATATTTCATTGGAGAATTTATAAGGATATATTTTTGGTAAATTTCTAATAATAAATATACCAATATTAGGGGAGCATAGCGGAATAATTGAATTCAAAATTAGAGAGAAAGTTGGTGTTGCAGATGAAAGTAAAATGAATGCAACATAGGGATGTAATGCTGGAAAATAAAAAACCCTCCCATTCACAAGTGAAGGGAGGGTTTTCAGGATTAGATAGAATTCAGAAATTTGAATTCCTTACTTATCTATTCCTTTACCATCAGTTTAGAAACTTGGCCACCATTTTGACCGTTTACTATAACCATGTAGGTAGCACTTGAAAGAACGGATACATCCATTTCCTTTTCCGAAGTCATTCCTCTCAGGTCAACTGTAGTGATCAGTCTTCCGGTAAGGTCGTAAATCGAAGCGCTTTCAAGCTGTACGTTCTTAGGATTGCCCAAGATCAACTTGTTACGCATTGGGTTTGGATATAGGGTGATGTCGGCCAACGTTTTGTTGTTGTCCTCTTCCACTCTTGTGCCATTACCACCACAATCCAATCCGCCATCAATAATGGTCCAATTGAAAGTAGCTATGATATTCTGTCTGGCCATCTCACCATTACAATATGTACTGTTTCCTGCGTGGAATCTTACGTTGTTTTTCAACGTTAGGTTGCTCCAGCCATTTAACAATGCATCGTAATTGGCGGTTGAAAGAGTAATGTCCTTGAACATGTTGTTCATGTTCACCACATTGCTCACGTTCCAGTATCCTAGGTCTTGGTCAAACATTCTAGCGTTACGGAACATACTGTCCATATTGATTACGCTGCTAACATCCCATCCACCGATATCCTGGTTAAAGGAGTAGGCATGACCGAACATTAGTTTCATATTGGTCACGTTGCTTACGTCCCAATTGCTGATGTCCGCATCGAAGCTAAATGCCCCACCGAACATACCGTACATATTGGTCACATTGCTCACGTCCCAAGATCCTATGCCACTGTCGCCATTAAACGCTTGAGCATAGCCAAACATTCCGTACATATCGGTAACCATAGAAAGATCTGGCATATCGCTAGCGTTGCTCACTAAATTGGTAGCGCCCAAGAAGGCACTGTTCATAGAACTCCACTGGATATTACCCCACTGCTCGATAGACTGAATCTTATTTCTGTCTCCAGAATTGTTAAAGTAGATTCTTGGGAAATCCCCATGAATCTTAACAGTATAGGTACCTGCTTCCGCATAGGCGTGGGTGGCATTGCCAGTCACTCCTGTGTCGCTGGAACCGTCACCCCATTCAACCAAGTAGTCATAACCTCCACCAGTTGTTGGTATGGTAATGGTCTCATTTGCCATAGTGGTGGTCCAAGTAGTGACAAAGTATTCCGATGCTGGGATACTAGAAGACTCTAACGTTGTAAACTCTCCATTATAAGCCCAATCACTTGTTGTCTCATCAGCACAAACTGTACGTAAGTAAACTGAATAAGTTGTCTCAGAATCTAGACCTGTTGCAGAATAAGCTGACGTACCATAAACTGATGCGATCATACCTTGATCTGCAGATTGTCCACCCACAGTCAATGAGATTTCCCATTGGTCGTCTCCAACATTAGCTGGTGACCAGGTAATATCTGCACTGTCTTCAGTTATGTTGTCAACAGCTATGCCTAACGGTGACTCACACTCTACTGGCACTACGGCCTCTAAAGTTGTAAATTCTCCATTATAAGCCCAATCACTTGTTGTCTCATCAGCACAAACTGTACGTAAGTAAACTGAATAAGTTGTCTCAGGATCTAGACCTGTTGCAGAATAAGCTGACGTACCATAAACTGATGCGATCATACCTTGATCTGCAGATTGTCCACCCACAGTCAATGAGATTTCCCATTGGTCGTCTCCAAAATTAGCTGGTGACCAGGTAATGTCTGCACTGTCTTCAGTTATGTTAGTAACAGATATGCCTAACGGTGATTCACAAACCACAACTACTTCCGATTCAACTACCGAAATATCATCTATGGTAAGATACCATGGTGTATAGGTGGTTGTTCCTCTTATCCCGATATAATATACGCCATCAATACTAGGAGTAAATTGACCAGTAAACTCTTCATAAGTACTTGAGGTTACAGGAGTAGAAGGAATTATGGTGGTCATATTAGCTGCGGAATTATCTGTTCCGAACCCAGCCATAACATTTGCACCACTGGTTGCATCCTGACGGGCATAGAAACTCAAATCATAAGAAGTTCCACCTGTCAAAGTTAAAGGATAGAATATCCAATCGTCTTCGCCATATATTAGAGAAATATATCCATTTCCTGTACGTGATGCTCTACCATAAGTGTCACTTACATTTTTAGTAACCCAATTTCCACTACCAGAAATACTTTGTTGACTCCAGCAACCTGCTAAATTACCATTTTCAGGATAACCACTTTCAAATCCTTCGTTAAAAGGAATTGATCCGGGAAGACAGGTAGTATTAAAATGTACTGGTCCAGCCCAAGTACTTACTCCATCATTACCAGCACAGTCAGCGCGAACATAAACTTCATAAGCTGTACTGTGAGTTAAGTTATTCAAAGTTGTAGGAGATGTTACTCCCATTTCAGTTGGAATGCTGTTTTCATCTGGAGCTGGTTGCCCTGCTTCTACAAGATAAATGTCACTTAGATTAGCGGTAGTTGTCCAATTAAATTCTGCACTGTTCGCCGTAATATTACCTACGGTTAAAGCAGTTGGTGCAGGACACAAAATTGGTGCGGCACAATCAATGTCAATCGTAATTGTTCCAGTAACTGTGCTAGTTGAGCTCCAGTGTGCAACATATACATAATACATTTGATTTAACACAGAACTAGCAATCGTGTAGGTCTCAGTTCCTCCAGAAATTGCTGAATCTCTACATGCAATCCAAGTTAATGCACCACATGAACCAGTCTGCATGGACATTTTATGATCGAAACTAGCAGAAGAGTTAATAGTAATGTCTCCACCTGTACCCATAAAAGAGAACCAAATTCCATTGTTAGCTATTGTACAACCAGAAGGAGATGTTGCGGTTGATCCAACAGAAGAAAAAGTCATTGGGTCAGCGTTGCAGTCCAGAGCAATCGCTTCATCACATGAGGTATTACTTGGAGGGCAAGGAGCTGGAGAAGTTAGACTTGCAGTAACACTACAAGCTTCATCTTGAACCCCTACTGCTGTTACGCTAACATTAGTTCCTTGTGAGAATGGACCCATGGTAGTAAAACCATTATGTACAACTTCCACTGGATCTCCGTTATTTGCGGTTACATTATAAGAAGTATTTCCTGATCCGCCATAAAGAGAGACATAGACATAATATTCATCATTTAGGTTCAAACAATCCTCAATAGGATAGCCATTCGCATCTCTTGCTTCTACCATTAATTCTGGAGCAGTACATAGAGGCGCTAAAGTTATACTGATATCATCAAGATATAAGTTAAACGTGTCGGCTATCGAATAAGCATTAAATCCAAAATAGTAAACTCCATCAGCAGGTACTGTGAATGATAGTTCTTCCACAGTAGAGCCCGATTGTTGAATAGTAGGATAATCTGCCAACTCGGTTGTCATTGCAGCAGCCGAAGGTGAAGTTCCATACGCTACCCTCATGCTCTCTGCCCAAGACGTTGAGTTATTACCATATCTATATGAGATTTCGTATTCAACTCCAGCCATTAGCTCTATCCCTTGGGTATAAAACCAAGCGTTGGCAGGATTACTTGAATGATATCCATATTTAAGGGTTTTACCACTAAATCCTCCAGAGCTATAAGTTGCTGTTACCCAGTTATTACCAGTTCCAGCGTTCTCTCTTGAAGTACATTCAGGAAGGTTAGGTACCGTAGCGGTTTCAAAATCCATTAAGTACGGAACCGTTGTGGAAGAACATACTGTTCTAAAACTAACTGGACCGGACCATGGGCTAAGGTCATTTCCACAATCGGCCTGAACATAAAATTCATATTCGGTGTTTTGGGTTAGACCATTAATTTGAAATGAATCTGTGGCAGCAGTTCCTGTGCCAAGATCTTGTTGTCCTACAATGTATCCTGGAGCTCCCCATGAAATATTCCAAGAGGACTCTGAACCTTCAGCAGTCCAAGAAACATCGGCCGAAGAAGCAGATACTGCATCTACAACCAATGCCGTGGATGGTAAACAAGCTGGTGGAGCAGTTACATTAATATTTAAATCTACTGTTACTCCATAACCTCCGCTGTAGCACGGATTCGGGGTTGCTTGTCCACTATCTGCGGTTCCAATTCTCATACGGTGGTTCCCCATTGGTGCATTTGCGGGCATCATGAAAGAAGCATCTAGAGTTGTTGGTCTCGCGTTAGTAGATTCTCCAGAAAACATTAATTCCGAAGGCTCAAAAATTAGGTTATCGTTTAAATCGATCCAAATATGAGTGTCATAAGTGTAGCCTGTATCAAAGGTGATTTGTACATTGCTGTTAAGGCCAGCTGCTAAATCCACAGCAGGTTCACTTAGAAAATCTAAATAAAAATCATCACTACCTACAAAATCGGTATTGCCAACTTGAACATTCGTGATTCCATTATTATCATTACTAGTTGGAACTGAAATACAATATCCTGTATAGGCCGCCAAAGGTCCTGCCCATGAACTTAAACCTTCACTTCCGCAATTTGCACGTACATATATGCTGTAGGCAGTGTCCTGGTCAAGACCATTTATAGTTGTAGGCGAAGTTACGTTGCTTACAGTTGGAGAACTGTTTGGGGTTGGAGCGGGGTCGCCTGCCAAGGTGATATATACATCACTCGTTGAAGCCGTCGTTGTCCATGAAAAATCAACACTTGAAGAAGATACTGAATTTACTGCCAAATGTGATGGCGGCAAGCAGGTAGGTGCAACTTCCCAATAAACATCATCCCAATAGTAGCTCTTAGCATCGTTCATATTTTTGATGGCTATTCTAGCATTGTTAGGGACAGTATTTGGAACTGCTACTGTATATTCAGAATTGGCGGTATAGCTAGTATTAATGATGTTCAAATTTTCAAGAACCGTAAAGCTTGAATAATCTGTTTCATTTGTTACATATCCTACCTGCAGAGTTCCAGGTGCATCTGATGAGACTCTTGCCTTAAATCGCAACCAATGTGTTCCGTCGCTTATGTTGCTGAAATGCGGAAGTACCACGATTATAGGATTTGAGGTGGAACCAGCATATTGATAAATATTTCGAGTTCCCGAAGCCGGAGTTGTTGAGCTTATCGACATACTTCCAGCAGAGCTAGCGGGTACCAGTCTTGTCCAACATGTAGGTACTGTACTGCCAGTATCGTATGAGTCAAAATTCTCGAACATTGACTCTACAGATCCGCAAGGAGTTCTAAAATTATGAGCTCCTGACCAGGCACTTATACCGTCATTACCACAGTCCGCACGTACGTACACACTGTATGCTGTATTGGGATCAAGGCCATTTATTGTTGTTGGAGAAGATACTCCACTCATGGTTGGAGAACTGTTTGGAGTCGGAGCTGGATCGCCAGCCAATGTGATATATAGATCACTGTTGGCAGCCGGAGTTTCCCATGAAAAACTAGCGCTTGAAGAAGATGAGTCCGTCAGTGCCAATTCCGTAGGAGCTAGACAAGATGGAGGAGCAACAATATTTAAATTAAAGTCAACTGCTGAACCAAAACCAATACTTCCACAAGCGGCTGGATTTGCCGAGGATCCGTAAAGTGAACGTATTCTCATACGATAGTTGCCTTGAGGCGTGCCAGCAGGAACTGTAACGGACAGTGTTTTTGAAGCTGAAGCATTGGCCAAACTTGCAACTTTTTCAGTTTCATCAAAATCCATATCATTATTCCAATCAACCCAAATATTCACGCCATTGCCGCCACCTTCATAGGTCGTGTTGATGTCGAAATTCTGAGTCTCATATGATTGAAAAGGAACTGAAGTTCTATCTGCATAACCACCAGTTGGTATAGAGCTAGCTGAGTACGCAATGTTGGTAACTGCACCCACTGATGTTATCGAACTTAAATAATCACTTGTGTTCGTAGATTTAGGCGTACAATAAGCAGGTACAAATTCATACGTTGCTATGGTAGAATATGCAGACTGTTGTGAATTAGTACATGTTACCTTCAATCTTATATCAAGCATGTCCCCAGTGGATCCGGTAACAACGGCGGCTGCATCTATATAACTGGATGTAGGGTTTCCAAAATTGATAAAAGGTTCTTGATTAAATCTATATTCCCACTGAAAGGATAATCCAGTATATCCGGTACTATATCCCGTAGCCGAAAGTACAACGTCAACATCTGTTCCGCCACTTGACGGAGTAATTGTAGCAATACCTCCATTAGGAGTTCCTGAACAGCCATCTGCTGCTGGTAAGCCTAACCGTATATTCGGCCTATTCCCATTCAGTGAACCTGGTTCGGTAGTTGGAGGGGAAGTGTCTTTAGTCCAATTAACATGGGAATTAGGTTTTGAGGAATATCTGATGGCACTTCCACCTGAACCACCGGTACCTCCACCCCCAAAGTTTGCTTCTACTAAAACTTCAAGATTGTTTGAAGTGTAAGGAAATGGTGTAGATAGATTAAAAGTATTCCATCCCACCACCGGGGTTACTAAACCGTCATACACTAAGGTGGCGCCCGAAATTTTGCTCGCCCAGGTTCCAGTGCTCTCCGTAGTTGCTGTTGTTTGCTTTAAGTAAATTTTAATGGGTCTTGCACTCTGTCCTCCTGTAGTGGCATACCATGCAACAGAATTGATGTTTCCATTACTAAGAATTTCAGATGCCGTATAAATGGCAGCCGATCTTTCAAAGCCATACCAATTTCCTAGAGGAAATCTTTGGGTCGCGGTACCATCGCCTATAGTGACCTGCGCAGTTCCCTGCCACGAGAGGACAGATAGGAACAGCGCTAATAGAAAAAATAATGATTTTTTCATGATTTTATGATTTTTGTTATTTGATTGTTAAAATATTAAACCCTGTTTTTCATTGTCTTAATGAAAATGTAGGGAAGTTATTTGGACGATGAGGTGTGAACGCTTTTTCTCATGCTTGAAAAAGTATTTATTTCCTCTTATAGCTGATGTTGCAACTATTATCCATATTTAAAAGGAAGGGAAGAGCTCCCGCTCCTGGGGCAAGAAGTGATGATCACTTGGACCAAATGTGCCGATATAAACCGACAGATTATCCGCTATTATAAACGGTTGCGCAGTAATTGCTGATGTGCTGCCGCTGTTAAGTTAGGGCGGAGAATTTGCCAGCCCCTTCTTTGAGAGGACGGTCTTCAGCAGGGTGAAAAATAGGGTAATGTTTCTCATAATTAATCCATTTTTTGAAGTTTAGATTGGGTTAGTACTATTTTTTTAAGATATATACTCCCAACACTGCGGATTACTTATGGCCAACTGTTACGTGAAGACATAAAAAACGCCCTTTTTTCAAAGGGTGTTTTTCCTTATTTAGTTGGGGATAATTGGAAATATACGATGTGAAAATAGCAATATTTTATGAGTTAAACAAAAAATCATGTTAAAATTGCGCATTCAAAGTTAATAATCGCCAACTGCCGAGTGTTTATGCAGTGTGACTTATGATTTCTTATTTGTAAATTAAAATTTGTTATAATTTTCTGAGAAAACTGATAAACTATTAATTGAAAAAATGACGTAAGCCCTTTGACGTAGGACGTAGGATGGAGTTTTTATTAAATTTCAAAATATAGGATTGAAAACTTATAAACTCATAACCTCTTAACCTAATAACAAAAATGACATAGGATTTAGGACGTAGGACATAGGACAAGATTTTTTCAATCCAAAATCTGAAAACCTTCCTAAACGCTCAACTCCTAAACTCTAAACTGAAAACTGAAAACCGGCAACTCACAACCGACCACCGACAACCGAAAAAATGACATAGGATTTAGGACGTAAGACGTAGGACAAGATTTTCTCAATCCAAAAACTGAAAGCCATCCTAAACGCTCAACTCCTAAACTCTAAACTGAAAACTGAAAACCGACAACTCACAACCGACCACCGACAACCGAAAAAATGACATAGGATTTAGGACGTAAGACGTAGGACAAGATTTTCTCAATCCAAAAACTGAAAGCCATCCTAAACGCTCAACTCCTAAACTCTAAACTGAAATCTGAAAACCGACAACCCACAACTGAAAACCGACAACCGAAAAAATGACCTAAGATATAGGACGTAAGACATAGGACAGTCTTTTTTTCAAATTTCAAATTATAGAGCTGAAAACTTATAAACTTATAACCTCATAACCTTTTAAGCTTATAACCACTTCCATCAAAAACCCAAAAACCCTCCTAAACTCTCAACTCCTCAACTCTCAACTGAAAACCGACAACCCACAACCGACAACCGACAACCTAAAAAATGACATAGGATATAGGACGTAGGACTGATTTTTTATTGAATTTTAGATAATTGATTTATAACCTTCTAAACTCTAAACTCTAAACTCTAAACTGAAAACTGAAAACTGAAAACCGACAACCCACAACCGACAACCGACAACCTAAAAAATGACATAGGATATAGGACGTAGGACTGATTTTTTATTGAATTTTAGATAATTGATTTATAACCTTCTAAACTCTAAACTCTAAACTCTAAACTGAAAACTGAAAACTGAAAACCGAAAACCGACAACGGACAACTGATAACCGACAACTGACAACCGACAACCGACAACCGAAAAAATGACATAGGATTTAGGACGTAGGACATAGGACTGATTTTTTATTGAATTTTAGATAATTGATTTATAACCTTCTAAACTCTAAACTCTAAACTGAAAACTGAAAACTGAAAACCGACAACGGACAACTGATAACCGACAACCCACAACCGACAACCGACAACCGACAACTCACAACCCACAACCCACAACCGCCAACCGCCCACCCACTACCAATAACCAAAAAAAAGGATTCCATTGCTGGAATCCCTTTTAAAGATGTTCAATAAACCTGAACTTTTATAAATCCGACTTAACGCTTGATTATTCTAAGAGTTTTGTCCGTTCCGTTGGAGGATATGGTTACCATGTAAACCCCGCTTTTCAGGTCTTGTGATAGGTCGATTTTTACGGTCGATCCTGAAAAGGTTTGTTGGGTGTTGGCGATTTCTCTTCCCAACATATCATTTACGGTAATGCTAACAGTTTCTCCGTCCAATTTTGGCGCGTTGATGTAGAAGGTGCTATCGTTCAATGGGTTGGGGAATAAACGTACTCCCGCCAAAGCGCTGTTATCTTCCACGCCCAAACGCGCTTCCGTGCGAATAGAAAAACGATCTGTAGCCTTGCTCAACTCATTGTTCGCATCTACTGAGAAATTATAAAACGTGGCGCCAGCTTCCAAAGGTGTGCTGCTTCCGGTGAAATGATCTTCAAGATAGAGTAGGGTGTCTTCCAAGCCATCTACCATTAGGTTTAAGGAATATTCTGAATGAGAATATCCTGTACTGTAAAGTTGATATACTTCCTCTGCTTGTGGCATTTCTCTACGCTCCAGGCTCAAGTAAATGCCATCAAGGTTAATCCCAAAGTTTTCTGAAAAGTTCAACGGCTTTATAGCGTCTCCATCAGTAAGCGCGTTGGTAAAACTATCGTCAAATAATATTCTAAACGAATCATGAACTCGTCCGCCATTGATAAAATTTTCCGTAGTGTACAGTTGTACCGTCAAGAGGTTTGAAGGAGTATTTGAGGTGGCACTGGTATTTGTATGGTGACCAGGAGCTTTGTGGATTTCCTTAAATTTCACGGTAGATGCAGCCGCAACATTCATCTGGGCCTGTGCCGCCTGTCCGGGCTGCAGATACTCATTTGCATCTGAACTTGGATCTTGTCCCGCAGTGAAATCCACTGTTATCCATGCACCTTGATCGGCCAAAGTAGGATCATAAATGTAGTATTTGGTTGTTTTTAAATTAGTCGAATTTGCCAAAACTTGAGTCATGTCCACCGCACTTTGGTAAGGATTTCCAAACACTACGAAAGATTCTTCGGTTTCCACAGCGGGCGAAGGGAAGGCGATTGAAATGTCACCCACTGCCAACTGGCCCTTCGCACGAAGAACGGTTGAGGTAGGATTATAATTTGGATCATTCAAATTTATACTTCTATCTCCACGTACCATCATCAAATATCCCTTTCCGGCAACCAAGTTAGTTTCATTGGTATTGGGAACAGCTTCAAAAGATTGCGTTACTACGTTTACGGTGTACAGGGATTTGTTTCCGGTCTGGGTAACATCAAATCCTTTATTGGGATTACTGCCCGTAATATGGGTTCCAAAGCCAGGGTGAGGGTCGAGGTTAGTGTTGAAATCGGGATTGTTCACACCTTCTTGCCAATTGGTCTTTATACTTGTAGAAGTGTTTACCGCAGAACTCAGCAATCTATAAGAGCGGTGTGCGCTCATATAACGGTGAACGGTTGCTTCGCCTGAAATTACAGAAGTTGAGGGCACCGGACCTAGCTCTCCATCTGCATTTTCATCACTTAAGAAAACCAGATCTCCATTGTTTTCGATGTTGCCAGCAATGTTTAGAACATGCGATATGTTCAAGGTGGCTCCGGAACGGATCGTAATGTTACGAGCTTGCGTATTTGCGGTAAAAGAGGTTTCGCCATTAACAACCAGGATGTCATCCCCATAGGTAGAAACTCCGCTTGGGTCCGCATTCCAAGCACCGTTTCTATAAACATAAGTAAAAGTAGGGGTAGCTTTCCCTGCCACGGCCATCAAGTTGAATCTACTATTATTGTTGGTGTTTTCAGTACAATTAAGAGTGATTTTTGTGATTTTTTTATCGATGTTAGACTCATCAATCAATAATTTGGTCTGGTAAAAAATCGTATTATCCGTATAGTAATGATATCCGAAAAGACCATCTTGCCTTACTCTCATTACTTTTTTATAGGCAATGTCCACACCATCATTAGCGCCGGTAACCCAATCTGGAGAAGTTAGATTGCTAATTACCTGGGTGCTATTATCTTCAAAAGTGATGGTTACCTTAAAAGTAGTTGGCCCATTCCCGGATGCATGTAAAAGATACAGCTCTTGAAGTGCTTTCGGATGAGTGACATTTAAGGTTCCAGTTCCATTTTTTGCTAAATGAAGAGCATTTTTTCCATTATAAGGTTGTAGTTTATAGGCAGCGGGACCTTCGGGAAGTAGGTTGGCTAACCATCGGGTGTCAATTAAACCTGTTCCCGGTTCTGGTTTGTATAATTCCCATAATCCATTTCTGAAAGTTTCAGCATATAGATAATTTCCACCGTTATCAAAATCTTTTTGGCCATTAAAGTTAGAACCTTCTGCAATTACGTCATGACTAAAACCAGTAGCATCAATGATTTCATTGTCGGAGAATTCCAATTGGATCTGTGGTCTATTTCTAGTCGCCAAGCCATTGCCTGTCGGAGCGTTATTATTACTTTTCCAAATGGCGTGAGGAGTGGTGTTGTTCGGGAATCGAGCATATCGGATTTTGTTTCCATCGACGCCACCTCCATTTCCGGTGCCTCCATAATTGGCTTCCACCAATACCTCCAGGTTTAGGTCGTCAAATACAAAGGGGGTCTGTAATGGTATCATATTCCAGCCCTGTACTGGGTCTATCATACCGTCAAAAACGAGTGTAGCTCCAGCAATTCGGTTTGCCCATGTTCCGGCTGGGTTATTATTTCTATACGTTGAAGGAACTATCTTTTTCATATAGATTTTGATAGGTCTTTCTCCCTTTCCTCCTTCAATTGCTTCCCAAGCGATACCTTTAATCACACCATATCTGTTAATCTGGTTTAAATAGGTGTAGATAGAGGCCGATCTTTCAAAACCTTCATGGTTTCCGAGAGGGTACACTTGAGTCCCCGCGTTTGCCGTTGCACCGTCAGATAGTACGGTGACAACTTGAGCCGTTCCCTGCCATGACAAAGCAGTCGCCATTATGGCGAAAAATAAAAATGTCAGTTTTTTCATAAATAAGTTAATTAGGGTTTAAAAAAATAATTAAATAGATAAAATGGGGAAACAACGACATTATGACTCTGGGGAGAGAAATGGGGTCATAATACGATTAATGGTTAAAAAAATCGCTATTCGCTATAAATAAGGGGAGATTGGGTGCAAACTTACTTTATTTTTAACAAAAGACAATTTATTTTGGGAAATTTTTTGGAGTGGATGTGAGTTGTGGGTTGTCAGTTGTGGGTTTTCGGTTGTCGGTTGAGGAGTTGAGTTGAGGAGTTGAGAAGTTGAGAGTTGAGAGGTGAGGAGTTGAGAGGTGAGGAGTTGAGGAGTTGAGGATGGCTTTCAGTTCTATAAGTTGAATTTTAAAAAAAATTAGTCCTACGTCTTATATCTTACGTCATTTTGTTTTTTAGTTGAGAGTTCAGAAGTTGAGGAGTTGAGAGGTGAGGAGTTGAGAGGTGAGGAGTTGAGTGTTTAGGGTGGCTTTCAATTTTGGAATTGGGAAATTTTGTCCTACGTCCTACGTCCTACGTCTTACGTCATTTTTTCGCGGTTCTCGGTTGTCCGTTGTGGGTTCTCGGTTGTGGGTTGTCGGTTTTCAGTTGAGAAGTCGTGGAGTTGAGGATGGTTTTCAGTTTTGGGATTGGGAAAATACTGTCCTACGTCTTAAGTCCTATATCCTATGTCATTTTTGTTATTAGGTTAAAAGGTTATGAGTTTATGAGGTTATCAGTTCTATGAGTTGAATTTTAGAGAAAAATTAGTCCTACGTCTTATGTCCTATATCCTATGTCATTTTTGTTATTAGGTTAAAAGGTTATGAGTTTATGAGTTTATGAGGTTATCAGTTGTCGGTTATCGGTTGGGGGTTGTGGGTTTTCGGTTGTGGTTGTGGGTTGTCGGTTTTCGGTTGTGGGTTCTCGGTTGTGGGTTGTCGGTTTTCAGTTGAGAAGTCGTGGAGTTGAGGATGGTTTTCAGTTTTGGGATTGGGAAAATACTGTCCTACGTCTTAAGTCCTATATCCTATGTCATTTTTGTTATTAGGTTAAAAGGTTATGAGTTTATGAGGTTATCAGTTCTATGAGTTGAATTTTAGAGAAAAATTAGTCCTACGTCTTAAGTCCTATATCCTATGTCATTTTTGTTATTAGGTTAAAAGGTTATGAGTTTATGAGGTTATCAGTTGTCGGTTATCGGTTGGGGGTTGTGGGTTTTCGGTTGTGGTTGTGGGTTGTCGGTTTTCGGTTGTGGGTTCTCGGTTGTGGGTTGTCGGTTTTCAGTTGAGGAGTTGAGTTGAGAAGTTGAGAGTTTAGGATGGCTTTCGGTTTTTGGATTGGGAAAATCTTGTCTTACGTCTTACGTCCTAGGTCTTTCGTCATTTTTGTTATTAGGTTAAAAGGTTATGAGTTTATGAGTTTATGAGGTTATCAGTTGTCGGTTATCGGTTGGGGGTTGTGGGTTTTCGGTTGTGGTTGTGGGTTGTCGGTTTTCAGTTGAGGATTTGAGTTGAGGAGTTGAGAGTTTAGGATGGCCTTCAGTTTGGGGATTGGGAAAATACTGTCCTATGTCCCACCCCTTACCACTCACCCCTACCCTCTAAAAACTACCCTCTCACCCCTCACCTCTACCCTCTAAAAACTACCCACTCACCACTCACCACTCACCACTCACCCCTCACCCCTCACTGAACTTCCCTGATTAGAGTTGACCGTTTTTAGTTAATTAATTCATTGTTAAAAATAGTCATCAATTTTCTTTCATGAGGCCTCAAGAAGGAAAATTGGGTTATGAACTTTTCAGGGCTCATTCTGT